>Ga0307374_10006968_pt1 | contig 17460 bp, 13 predicted proteins | sample OX3MG_FD_202532 | JGI IMG/M metagenome (GOLD analysis project Ga0307374, IMG submission 202532) | Soil microbial communities from Risofladan, Vaasa, Finland - OX-3 | ecosystem: Environmental > Terrestrial > Soil > Coastal area > Acid sulfate soil | place: Finland: Risofladan, Vaasa | collected... | reverse complement strand
GGCTGAGCGGTCAAAGGAAATCTGATCGCCCGACTAGCCGAGTCGAGGGCCAGCCCGTCACTCGAGTCACCAGGGATCCGCAAGAACCTTGAGTATCGACAGGCGGACTACCGGTTGCCGACCCAGGCGACCTATCGGCGCGTCGTCTCTCATGGTGAGGGCACTGACCAGGCGGACGATGGTGCCGGTCTTTGGGTCGCAACGGACGTCGACTTTGTCCATCACGGCCCGCATTATCGCGACGCCACGACCCCGAGCCGAGTGCAGGTCGGGCGTCAGGCCGCTCAGCCCGGCGGACTGACGCGGGATCCGGACGCGACCTCGCGCCCAGCTCCTCCGGAGACCCCCCGAATCCCTTGACACGCGACAGGCTTGGCGCGACACTCCCTGTTAACGGCTGAGCGATGCATCAGTCACTGAGAACAGCTCTTGGGGGGACCAGACGGGATGCCGACGGTGTCGTCTAGGCGTGAGACCTACCGGGTGAGCACCGGTGAGTCCGGGCGGTATCTCCATCCCGACGTTAGGCGTAGGCAGATAGTTGAAGCCGCGTCCAGGGTTTTCGCCGAGAAGGGCTTTCCGGCTACGCGTATGTCGGATATCGCGGCTGAGGCGAATATCGCGCAAGGGACGATTTACAGGTTTTTCGACTCCAAGGAGGAGATAGCGAAGGCGGTCTTCGAGGTTTCCGAGGAGATCTGTCGAGCGGCTCTGCAGCGGATTCTGCGTGAGTCCCCCGATGGCGATGCGAAGGCCATTTTGGGTCGCTATATCGCCTGGTACGTCCGCTTCTTGGCCAGAGGAAGGCGAATCGTCGCGGCCCTGTTCGCGTGGGAAGTCGACACGAACGGGAGGTCCGGTAGCGATATCGGCTGGACGCACTGGAGAGGTGAGCAGCTCGGCCGGCTCCTCAAAGAAGCTGGAGTCGAAGAGATCGAGGGGACGGACATGGGCCGGCTCCTTCCTCTTCTGATTTACAGCTTGACGGCGTTGTCCAATCTTCACGCAGAGGACAGCCAGGAGGACGAAGAAGCTTTAGGTAGACGGATCATCGATATCGTCGAGCGGCTCTTCGATGTCGAAGTCCCGAAAGAAAAGGGGGGACCCAAAAGGTGACTCAGACCCTTTCCCGCGATGTCGGCGGTCAGTTGGATGACGCGTTGAGTGACGATCCGGAACCCCGGCGGCGGCTGTTACCGATCATCTCCGTAGACGACCATCTGATAGAGCCCCCGGATCTGTTCGAGGGTCGGCTCCCGAAGGCTTATGCGGACCGCGCCCCGAAGGTGGTGGAGGTCGATGGCAGGCAGGTGTGGGAGGTTGATGGTAGGCAGGAGCTGAATATCGGTCTGAGTGCCGTGGCCGGTCGCCCGAGGGACAGTTGGAGCCGGGATCCGGTCCGCTTCGATGTCATGCGCCGGGGTTGCTGGGACATCGATCGGCGAGTCGCCGATATGGATATCAACGGTGTGGGTGCTTCTATCTGCTTTCCTTCCGGCCTGATCGGGTTCTGTGGTTCGAAGCTGCTGCAGGTGAAGGACGACGACTTCGCTCTCGCTCTGCTGCGGGGCTACAACACCTGGCAGCTCGAGGTGTGGCACGGGCGTCATCCGACACGGATCATCCCGATGCAGATGCCATACCTGCAGGACGCAAAAGTGGCAGCGCAGGAGATCCGTTCCAACGCAGAGCTGGGATTCCGTGCGCTTTCGTTCTGCGAGGACCCCGCCAAATTGGGGCTCGCGTCGATCTGGTCTGGATACTGGGACCCCGTCTTAGCGGCTTGCGAGGAGACCGGCACGGTTCTGTGTCTCCACGTCGCATCGTCCGGCTGGAATCCGACGGTAGCGAAGGAAGCTCCCCCGGCGATGCGCCCGATCCACTTCATGTCGATCGCGCTCATTGCAGCGACAGACTGGCTGTGGTCAGGGATACCGACGCGGTACCCGAAGCTCAAGATCGTCATGTCCGAAGGCGGGGTGGGCTGGGTGCCGGTGCTCGCCAGGCGGAGCGACTACGTCATGAATCACGCCATCGCCGGAGAGGAGGCCGGTGCGTGGACCGACTCGCTTCTTCCGAGCGAGGTATTGAAGAGGAACTTCTGGTTCTGCCTGTTGGACGAGCCTCTCAGCCCGGAGGTGGTCTACACAGCCGGCATCGACCACCTCCTGGCGGAGAGTGACTATCCGCATGCCGATGGCACCTGGCCCAACACGCAGGACGTCATGGCGAAGCGTCTGAGCTGGCTGGATGAGAAGGATGCGCTGAAAGTGTCATATCGGAATGCCGAGGCTCTCTTCGACTTCAAACTCGATGAGGCTCAGACTCAGACCGCGATGACGGCGTAGGGACTGCCATGGAATCAGAGCACTATGACGCTGTCATCGTGGGGGCCGGATTCTCCGGGATGTATGCGCTTCACAAGCTCCGTGATGATCTCCAGTTCAATGTCATTGCTGTCGAACAGGGCAGTGACGTAGGGGGAACCTGGTACTGGAATCGCTACCAAGGCGCCCGGTGCGATGCTGAGTCGATCTACTACTCCTATTCGTTCTCACTGCAGGTCGAGCAGGGATGGAGCTGGACCGAGAAATACGCGACAGGTCCAGAGATCTTTGAGTACGCGCGTTATGTGGCCGACTGCCATGATCTCCGCCGCAGTATCCGGTTCAAGACGACCGTCGAGGCAGCGGTCTTCGATGAGCAATCGAATGTCTGGCAGGTAAGGACCTCGGATGGACGGAGCGTCAGCGCCAGCTTCTTGATCATGGCGACAGGTCCACTGTCCATCCCTTATGTCCCGGACTTCCGCGGTCGGGACAAGTTCAAGGGTCGCGCATTTCACACCAGTGAATGGCCCGACGATCTGGATCTGACCGGTAAGCGAGTGGCCTGTATCGGCACCGGCTCGTCCGGAATACAGACATGCACGGCGATAGCCCCGGCGGTCTCACAGCTGTACGTCATGCAGCGCAGCGCCAACTTCGCGGTGCCATCGGCAAACCGCCCGTTGACACCCGAGGAGATCGAAGCGGTCAAGGCTGCTTACCCTGAGGAGCGGCGCAACGAGTTGCGCTCGAAGGCACCGAAGACGGCGATGTCGGTCGGCGAGGAGGAACGTCTTCAGCACTATTCGGAGATGTGGGAAGCCGGTGGACTCCGGTTCCTCAACTCCTTCTCTGACATCATGTTCGACGAGCAGGCGAATGAGACCGTGGCGGAGTTCGCTCGATCGAAGATTCGCGAGATAGTCGAGAATCCGGAGGTCGCGGAGGCCCTGTGCCCGGTGGATCACCCCTTCGGCTCGAAGCGGCTCTGCGTGGACACGGGCTACTACGAGATCTTCAACCGCCCGAATGTGACGCTGGTCGACCTGCGCCGGGACCCGATCGTCGAGTTCACGGAGACCGGCATCAAGACCGAGGCGCATCAATATGACGTCGATGTCGTCATCTTCGCGACCGGGTTCGACGCGATGACCGGCGCCGTCCGGCGGATCGATCTCGTTGGCCGGAACGGGATGAAGCTCAAGGACAAATGGAGTCACGGACCGACGACTTATCTGGGGTTCGCGATAAGCGGCTTCCCGAATCTGTTCCTCATCCACGGCCCGGGCAGCCCATCGGTCCTCGAGAACATGATCAGAGGATCAGAGAACCAGGTCGACTGGGTCAGCAGGTGCCTTGCGTACCTGAGAAGAAACGGGATCGAAACGATCGAAGCCACCCCCGAGGCCGAAGCCGACTGGACCGAGCATGTCAACCGGATGGCGAACGCCACCCTGTTCCCCCGCTCGAACTCCTGGTGGGCCGGAGCGAACATAGACGGGAAGCCTCGGGCGTTCATGCCCTACGTGGCAGGACTTCGCCGCTACATGAAGTTCTGTTACACAGCCGCCGCGCAGCGTTACAGGGGCTTCGTGCTCGACGGCAAGGACCAAAGCGGCGACGAAGACCTGACCGAAACCTCGGTCGAGGACTTGCTCGACGTCGCGGAACACCGATGGTACGGCATTGCTGGCCTCCCCCCGCCTCCCCCAAGGAGGCGCCAGAAAGCGGTGACGTCCTGACGTCTCCTCCGCCACCAGCGGGTTGCAGGTAACGGGATCTTGCCACGAAAAAGGAGTTTGGCGAATTGCAGTACAAAGTGATCTCAGCGGACAACCACATCACGGAACCGCCCGGTACGTTCATAGAGAGGGTGCCGGCGAGGTTCCGGGACCGCGCTCCGCGGATACTGCCGGGGGACGATGGCGGAGATGGATGGAGCTTCGACGGCGGTGAGCCCCGGACGACGTTCGGCGCCGGAGGGCAGATGGGCGGCCTGGCCTCCCCGAAGGCGAAGTACCGCGGGATGAAATGGGAGGACATCCTCCCCGGCAATTACGACGGAGCGGCTCATCTCAAGGACATGGAGCTGGACGGCATAGATGCGGTAGCCGTGTATCCCCTGGCGAGTGCAGCTACGTACGCGATGGAAGATCGCGACCTGGCGCTGGCATGCGTCCGGGCCTACAACGACTGGATGATCGACGAATTCTGTTCGGTCGATCCTTCCAGGCTGCTGGCCATGTGCCTCGTCCCGGTGGATGACCCCATGGACACGATTCTCGAAGAGGTCGAGCGCACCGCGCAGAAGGGAGCCAAGGAGTTCTTCCTGCCCTTTTACTCAGCGCGACCTTACTGGGACCCCTACTACGACCCGCTGTGGAAGCTGGTGAGCGATGCGGGCTGCCCGGTCACGATCCATAGGGAGCATGGTGGGAAGGGCGGAACGCAGGAGGGCAACCGCGGCTATCAGGGTGTCCAACTTCCCGACAGCGGCGAGATAAAGGACTCACTGTGGGTGTCGAGCACCGTCCAGCGCTTCTTCTCCGTGATGGGGAGGATCACCGACATGATCTTCACCGGCGTGTTCGACCGCTTCCCGAACCTGAAGATCGTCAACGCAGAATGCAACTTCGGCTGGGTCCCGTTCTGGAGGCAGACGATGGACGAGGAGTGGGAGCGCCACCAGACGACCGGATGGACGAAGATGCTGGCCGTACAGTCACCCTCCTCGTATCTCGGGCGAAACGTCTTCGTGACGATCCTCGACGACAAGGTCGGCTTCGACTTGGCGAGAACCGACAAGGGCCTTCAAGAGATGGCGATGTTCTCCAACGACTATCCCCACAGCGTGACGCTCTGGCCTCGAAGCCAGGAGGTAATAGCGGACTTGACGCAGGGCATGGACGAATCAGCCAAGCACGCCATTCTCGCCGGCAACGCCATCCGCGCCTTCAACCTTGACGCCATGGCGACCATATAGCGGGCCAAGCAAGAGAGGATGTGAGAACGAATGGGAGTGACCACCGTAGACGTCAGTTCGCAGGAACTGGGTGACCAAGAACAGCAGTGGGCCGTCCGTTGCGATCTGGCCGCCTGCTGTCAACTGGTGGACCTGTACGGCATGTCGGACTTTCCGGGAACCCATATCACCGCAAGGGTCCCTGGGACTTCCGACCACTTCTTCATGACACCCCCTGGTATCCATTTCGGCGAGATGAAGGCGTCGGATCTGGTCGAGGTCGGACCGGACGGGAAAGCCGTCGGCGAGGGGATGCCGCCCATCAACTACGCCGGGTTCGTCATTCACAGTGCGGTGTATTCCGTGCGGCCGGACGTGGCGTGCGTCGTTCACACCCATACCGAACCGGTCAACGCGGTCGGGATGATGCGAGAGGGGCTCTTGCCCATCACCCAGAAGGCCCTCTTGCTCTGGGACGCTGTGAGGTACCACGAATTCGAAGGAGCGGCGCTCGATCTGGAGGAACGCCAGCGCCTGGGCGAGGACCTCAACGACGGTTGGTGCATGATCCTGAAGCACCACGGCGGACTGACGGTCGGCCGCACCGTCGGTGAAGCGTTCTCCTGGACTCTCAAACTCGAGGTGGCGTGCAAGCACCAGGTCACCGGCCTGAGCTGCGGGCGGGAGCTGGAATGGCTCTCCCCGGAGGTCGTGGAAAAGACCATCGAGCAGGGCCGCCGCTTCCGGGCCGCGCGGTTGGAACGGGAGGCGAACGGGCTGCAGTGGTCGGCTCTGATGGGCGACCTGGAGTGGCCGGCATACCTGCGCAAGCTCGAACGCGAGCGAGGCGGGGGGTGGCGGCAGTAGGAGTGCTGGCTGTGGCTCTCTGCCGGGAGGGCTCACTTTTTCTTGATGCAAAGGACTGCGAGTGTCGTCAGAAGGTAATGGTCTTCCGCACCCGGCTGCCCTGGAAGGGGTAGTCGTCGTCGACCTGACGAGGCAGATGGCCGGTCCCTATGGGACTGTCATCCTCGGCGACTTCGGCGCGGATGTCATCAAGGTCGAGTCCCTGCCCGACGGCGATCCGAGTCGGAAGTCCGGGGTGGCTTTCTGCGGTACCGAATCGGCTGTATTCCTCCAGTGGAACAGGAACAAGCGAAGCATCGCGATCGATCTCCGGCGCCCTGAGGGCTTGCAGGTCCTGCTCGAGCTCATCGACCGGGCGGACGTACTGGTGGAGAACTACCGGCCCGGCGTGGCGGAAGAGATCGGGATCGGTTACGACGTCGTGTCCGAGCGCAATCCGCGGCTGCTCTACTGCTCGCTTTCTGCATTCGGCCGTGAGGGCCCCTACGCCCTGTCCCCGGGCACCGACCCGGTAGTACAGGCCATGTCGGGTGTGATGTCGCTCACCGGCGAGGTTGGAGGCGGCCCGCTCCTGGTCGGGATCCCGGTTGCGGACTTCACAGGGGCGCTGATGGTGGCTCAAGCCGTGCTGCTCGGCCTGGCTGCACGGGAGCGGACCGGGAGAGGCCAGCGGATCGACATCTCGATGCTCGCCTCGCTGCTGTTCGGCCTGACGACACGGTTGGCGACTTACTGGGCTACAGGTCGAGATTCGGAGCGGTACGGCAGCGCTCACAGCGTCGTGGCACCCTACGAGGCGTTCCAGACGGCCGATGGCGAGATAGTTGCCGGTTCGTGGGCGCCGGATGCGTGGCCCCGCTTCTGCGAAGCGATCGGCATGCCCGAGCTCGAGAATGATCAGCGGTTCGCAACGAACAAGGAACGCGTGGCCAACCGAACCGACCTCAGGTCTGTGCTCACACCTGTCTTCAAAACGCACACCACCGCCGAATGGGAAGAACGGTTCAGGGCCGCGACCGCATTGTTCGGGGAGATCTGCAGCATCTCGAGGGCGCTTTCACATCCCCAAGCGGAAGCGCTCGGCGTGGTCACATCAATGCCCCACCCGCGGCTGGGAGAGATACAGCAGCTGGCGAATCCCATCCGCATGTCCGAAACGCCAGCAGAGCTGCATCACCCTCCACCGCTGCTCGGGCAGCACACCGCGGAGATCCTCCGCTGGGTGGGTTATAGCAGCAAAGAGATCTCGTCCCTCATGAGCGACGGTGTCGTGCTTGCTGCACAGGAAGAGGCGGCGCGTTGAGCCTTCGCCGCCCCGCACGTCCTCGAGTTGGACCGCGTCCCGACATCCTGGAGAAGAGCAAGCCGATCACACCGGCCGCCAACGTGCGGGCAACCATCGCCCACAACCCACCGTTGGCCAGAGCAGTCGGCGCGCTGTGCAACACGGTCCTGACCGAGGGCAAGACACCCCGTCGGCAGCGGGAACTGGTGATCCTTCGCACAGGCTGGAACTGTGAGGCCGAGTACGAGTTCGGCCAGCACACGCTGTTCGGTCGCGAAGCCGGCCTTACCGACGACGAGATCGCCGCGCTGACAAGACCGCTGAAGACCCACCCCTGGGACGATGAGGACCTTGTCCTGCTCCGGATGGCAGACGAGCTCCGAGCCGACTTCACGGTCACCGACGAGACATGGCAGGAACTTGCCGCACGGTGGTCGACCCCCGAAATCCTGGAGCTCGTCTTCGCGGTGCTGTGTTACATGATGGTTTCCGGATTCCTCAACACCATGGGTGTCGAGATTGACCGTGGAGTACCGGGGTGGCCGGTTCCCAAGGAAGCAGCGGGTTGATCTCATTCCTCGAGGGTGTGAAGGTAATCGACCTGTCCTGGCTGATTCCGGGGCCGTATGTCAGCATGCTCCTGTCGGACTTCGGCGCCGACGTGATCAAAGTCGAAGACACCAATTCGCCCGATTACCTGCGGACTTCGATCGACGCGGCCCGGCATGGCGGCACATCGTCCATCTACCAATGGCTGAACCGCAACAAGCGCGGTATCGCGGTGAACACCCGAGAGCCCGAGGGCGTCGAGATCGTCAGGACACTGGCGCGAGAGGCGGATGTGCTGGTCGAAGGCTTCCGACCAGGCGTGGCAGAACGCCGGGGTCTCGGATATGCGGATATCAGCGAACTGAACCCTTCCATCGTCTACTGCTCTGTCACCGGCTTCGGGCAGTCCGGACCATGGGCTGCCATGGCGACACACGGCGGTGCCTATGACGCGGTGGCCGGTCTCGCCGTCCCCTACAGACTCGACGACGGCACCTATGCCCAATACAGGCCATTCCCGCATGGACTGACATATGGATCATGGCTGGCGGCCATGGCGGTCTCCGCGGCGCTGACGCGAGCGAAGACAGCAGGTGAGGGTTGCTACATCGACATCTCCTGCGTCGATGCCACCATGATGGCCCTCGCGCAGGAAGCGTTGCCCGTCCTGAACGACGGAGCGCAGTGGCCGCCTGATGCCGAGGACGAGGCGAGGCTGAAGTACTGCTACTACGAGACCAAGGACGGCCGCTTCATGTTGCTCCAGGCTCTGGAGCGACCGTTTTGGGAGGCATTCTGCGACGTCGCTGGCCGCCCCGATCTGAAGGAACGCGGGGCCTGGAACGGCGATCCCATGGATCGAATCAAGGCCAAGGATGACCCGGAACTGCGCCGGGAGCTCGTTGATATCTTCCGGAGTCGCACCCAGGCGGAGTGGACGAAGCTATTTCTCGAGAACAACGTCGCTGGCGCTCCCTATTGCTCCCTGTCCGAGGCCGCGCGCAACGAGCACTTCCTGTCGAGGTCGATGTTCTTGGAGCAGCAGCACCCGGACAATGCGAAGACCATCACCACCGTGGCCAACGCCACGAAAGTCCTGGGCCAATCCTTCGAGATACGTCGACCTGCGCCTGAGTTCGGTCAACATAGCGATGAAATCTTGTTGGCGCTCGGATACGAAGAGAGTTCAATCTCGGATCTACGTGCCAGGCGAATCGTGAGATAAGGAGCTGCCGAGTGACGCGGCGCCGGCCCGCCTATCTCGATACCGGCACCTTTGGCTGGCATGGCCGGGGTGTTCGAGCAGCCGACGACTTGCCCGAGCAGCCGCCAGAGGGGCCTTCGGCCCTATGGGGCAAACCCGCCTGAGCGCGATGGTAGGGGATGCCAAGAGATTCGGGACTGGGAGTGGCCGAACCGCACATCCCCGGAGAAGGCTCTGCTTCGTCGAGAAGGGCGTGAGCATGAATCGAGGAGCCGCCAAGCTGAGAGACCTGCGACACAACGGCACCGACGAGGCCACGCCGAAGCCTCAGGCTGAAGCCTCCGACCACGAGCCGGGCTCGAAGCGTGCGGGGAAGGACGATCTGCAGACCGTTCCCCTGGCGGAGGTGGAGAAACGGTTGGAGTCGTCACCGGACGGCCTGACCCAAATCGAGGCGCAGAAGCGGCTCGACCGGTACGGGCCGAACGAGATCGAGGAGAAGAGGGCCAATCCGTTACTGAAGCTGCTCGCCTACTTCTGGGGTCCCATCCCGTGGATGATCGAAGCGGCGGTGATCCTGTCGGCCGTGCTCAAACACTGGCCCGATTTCTTCGTCATCCTGGTCCTGCTGCTCGCCAACGCCGGGGTCGGGTTCTGGGAGGAGCGCCAAGCGGGCAAAGCTATCGACGCCTTGAAGGCCCAGCTGGCGATCAAGGCCCGGGCGCTCCGCGACGGGAAGTGGGTCACCCCGCCGTCGCGTGAGTTGGTACCAGGCGACGTCATCCGCCTCCGCCTGGGCGACATCGTGCCGGCCGATGCGCGTCTGCTGGAGGGCGACCCGGTCGAGGTGGATCAGTCGGCACTGACCGGGGAATCGCTGCCCGCCACGCGCAAGACCGGCGAGGCGGTGTTCTCCGCTTCGATCGTCCGCCAGGGTGAGATCGGCGCCCTGGTCTATGCCACGGGCGCGAACACCTACTTCGGCAAGACCGCGCAGCTGGTCCAAGAAGCACGAACTGTCAGCCATTTCCAGCGGGCAGTGATGAAGATAGGCACCTTCCTGATCGCGCTCGCGGCTGCGCTAGTAACGGTGATCGTCGTCGTATCGATCGCCCGCGGCGACCCGTTCTTCACCACGCTGCAGTTCGCCCTGGTGTTGACCGTGGCCGCGATTCCCGTGGCTATGCCGACGGTGTTGTCGGTGACCATGGCCGTCGGGGCGCGTCTGCTGGCCACGAAGAAGGCCATCGTGAGCCGGTTGGTGGCCATCGAGGAATTGGCGGGCGTGGACGTGCTGTGCACGGACAAGACCGGCACCTTGACCCAGAACAAGCTGACCCTGGGCGAACCCTTCGCCGTGGACGATGTCCCCTCGGCACAGGTCATCGTCAATGCTGCGCTGGCGTCGCGCGCCGACGATGCCGACGCCATCGATCTGGCCGTGCTGGGCGCCCTGGAGAGCGATCAGGCGTTGCAGGGCTACCAGGTGGTCCACTTCCAGCCGTTCGACGCCGTACGCAAACGTACCGAGGCGGCCGCCACAGCCGCCGACGGAACCTCGTTCAAGGTGGCCAAGGGCGCACCGCAGGTGATCCTCGAACTGTCGGCCAACGCAGAACAGGTGAGACCAGACGTCGACCGGGCCGTCAGCGAGTTCGCAGTGAGGGGCTTCCGTTCGTTGGGTGTGGCACGGGCCGAAGGAGGCGGGCCATGGCAGTTCCTCGGCGTGTTGCCCCTGTTCGACCCGCCACGCGCCGACGCCAAGGCGACCATCGCTACAGCGCGCCACATGGGCGTGGACGTCAAGATGGTCACCGGTGACGCCCTTGCCATCGCCCAAGAAACCGCCAAGACACTCGGCATGGGCAGCGACATTGTCGATGCCTCCGGGCTGGGCGACGTCAAGCGCCAAGAGACGGCAGCTACGGCCGAATCCATCGAGAACGCCGACGGGTTCGCCCAGGTGTTTCCCGAACACAAGTTCCACATCGTGGACGTCATGCAAAAGCGGGGGCACATCGTCGGCATGACCGGTGACGGGGTCAACGACGCCCCGGCGCTGAAGAAGGCGGACTGCGGCATCGCCGTATCCGACGCCACCGACGCGGCACGCGCCGCCGCTTCCATCGTGCTGACCACACCCGGGCTCTCGGTGATCATCGACGCGATCAAAGAGAGCCGGAGAATCTTCCAGCGGATGAGCAGCTACGCCATCTACCGCATAGCCGAGACGCTCCGCGTGCTGGTGTTCGTCACCCTCGTGATCTTGATCTTCAACTTCTTCCCCGTGACCGCGATACAGATCGTGATCCTGGCCCTGCTCAACGACGGAGCAATCCTGTCCATCGCCTACGACAACGTCCGCTACAACGAGCAACCCGAGGCCTGGAACATGCGCCTCGTGCTCGGAATAGCCACGGTCCTCGGCGCCGTCGGACCCATCGCCGCGTTCGGCCTGTTCTACCTCGGCGACAAGGTCTTCCACCTCGACCACCCGCAGCTTCAGACCCTCATGTACTTGACGCTCTCGATCGCCGGGCACCTGACGATCTTCCTGGCCCGCACACGCGGCCCGTTCTGGTCGATACGCCCCGCTCGGGTCCTCCTACTCGCCGTGCTCGGAACCCAGACACTAGCGACGATCATCGCGGTGTTCGGCATATTCATGACCCGCCTCCCCTGGGGATATGCAGCCCTCGTATGGGGCTACGCGCTGGTGTGGTTCCTCCTGACCGACCGAGTGAAACTGCTCGCGTACCGGATTCTTGACCCAATGAACAACAACACACCCGCCGATCGCTAGCCACCAGACGCATCCAGCAAGCCGTCTGGTGTCGAAGCACGGGCGCGTCCCGACCTTGTGCTGATGTCTAGGCGGGGCCGAACCCGGCCGACCACTCCAGGAGTTGGGGTACGAGGAGCGGCCAACGCACGAAGAGCTGCCCCTTCGCGCTCTGCTCGTTCCACTCGCTGTCGCCCCACGGCGGCTCGACCAGCTGGCTCTGGGGCAGGAGACCGGCCAGCCGCTCCGAGGTCTCCCGGGTGTGGTGAGCGTCGCTCTCACCGCTGCGAAACACCAGCGCCGGAATGTCGAGCGCCCTGACCACCTCGTCGGCGACGCCGGGGATCAGCTCGCCCTCCCTCGGGTAGTAGGCGAGCATCCAACGCTCCATCGTGCGGATGAACGTCTGGCGGTCCTGGGCCAGGATGCGGTCTCTGTTCCCCGGGTTGCGAGCCTGGACCTCCTGCCATTCGGGCAGGCCGGCCACCGCCTCCATCCCGTATTTCCAGGCGGCGGCGATCGACCCCGAGCAATAGTGGACGCCCAGGCTCAGCAGTCCGTAGGGCCCACCGCTGATCCACCACGTGGTCACCGCCTTGGCCACATCCCGGTGCCGGGCGGCGGTGAGCAGCGATACGCGGGCCCCGCCGGAGCCGCCGGCGACGACCGCCGGGGCCATGCCCAGCTCGCGGATCAGGCCGGCCAGGGTGTCAGCCTGCATGGCCGACTCATTGTCTCCGTCGAAGCAGACGTCGCTCGACCCGGTGTTCGGGCGATCCCAGATCAGCACCTGTTTGCCACCGGTGGCCAGGGCCTCGGCTGTCTCCCGCACGCCGGGGAAGTCTCGGGCGAAACGGCCTCCGGGCGTGAGCGCCCATGGCTCCCCGGCTCCGATCACGTCGTAGGCGACCTCGATCCCGCTGATGTTGAGTGTCGGCATGGTTAAAGACGGTATAGCTTTGCCGCGTTCTCGCCCAGGACCTTGCGGCGGGTCTCCGGCCGCAAAGCCAACATTTTGTCCGCAATGGAATCCAGCGGAGACGGATAGAGGCACGTCGGGTGCGGGAAGTCGGTTTCGAACAGCACGTTGTCCTCGCCCACGCTGTCGATCAGGTCCTGCACCTTCCCCCGGTTCTGCTCGAACCAGAACGTGGCGTACCAATGGTCCTTGAAGTACTCCGACGGCATCCGCTTGAGCTTGGCCGCCTGCACCGGGGCGTTCTCCCACAGCTCATAGTCCATCGTCTCCAGGATGAACGGGATCCACCCGACGCCGCTCTCCACCGACACCATCTTCAGCTTCGGGTGACGGTCGAATATGCCGGCGAACACGGTGTTGATGATCACCCGGGCGTTGTTGATGAACAGCATCGAGCCGCCGATAGCCGGCTTCACGAACTCGTCCTGAGACGCCCAAAAGTAGTTCCCGTAGAAATTCATAGCGGTCAGGCTGGCGCCGATGTGGAAGTGGACGGGCAGGTGGCGGTCGGCGCACACCTCCCACAGCGGATCCCATTCCCGGCTGGCCAGGTCCGGGGAGCCCAGGTCCTGCGGATCGCTGGTCATGTTCACCCCACGCAGGCCGAGCCCGGCGACCCGTTCCGCCTCCCGTACGCAGTCGGCGACGTCCCAGGCGGGTAGCACCGGCATCGGCAGCATCCGGTTGCCGGACCACTCCTGCAGCTCGGCGGCGTTGTCGTTGTAGATCTCGACACACAGCCGGCGCAGCTCCAGGTCCTGGCTGGCACCGCCCAGGCCCTGCCCACCGAGGCCGATCGAGTTCGGGAACATCACCTGGGCGTGGATGCCGCACGCATCCATTACCTGCAACCGAACCTCCGGGTTGTAGGCCGCCTCGTGGACGCGGTCGATGCCCCACACGATCATCGACTCGGCGAACGGGAACTTTTCCCCGTCCCGGTCAATGACACCACCGCCGCCGGCGAACCCGAGGGGGGTGCCGTCGAACACCCACGTCGGCCGCCCATCAACGGTTTCGACGCGGGGAACCCGGTCCTTGTACTTCTCCGGCGCCCGCTTGGTCCACAGGTCGTGGGCCTCGGTCAGATGCGTGTCGGCATCTACCACCAGTACGTCCTCGGCCACCTTGCTCATTTCGGTCCCCCTTGGTCCCGGGTGCTACGGCCTAAGCGGGAGGCTAGTCACTCGGAAGGCGAGGCGGTCCCAGCCGGTGGCGCCCTGAACGGATACGGCCGGCTGGCGTTACGTCGCGTCGCGCGAGGGCCCCCCGAGCCGGGCGACCTGCTCGGTGCGGTTGCGTACCAGGTCGTTGAGCGCTTGACCGGGCCCGATGTGGTCCCAGAGGGCGGGGGGGTAGTGGGTGACGTACATGGTGCGGCGCTGGCCTGCGCCGGTCGGTTTGGGCGAGGCGTGCATGACGTCTTGGATGTGCACGGTGACGTCGCCGGGGGCGGTGTCGATGCCAACGACGGGGACGTTGGTGAGGCGGTCCTTCCAGAGGTAGTGGAGGGTCTGGCCGTGGCTGCCCGGGACGACCTGGAGGTTGCCGGTGGCTGCGCTGGAGCCGGTGAGCTGGATGCCGATGCTGACCGAGGGGCAGAAGATCGCGTGGCCGCCGGTACCGCAGTCCTGGTGCCAGGGGATGTTGGACAGGCCGCTGGTCCGGCCCGGGACCTTGATCAGCACGGCAGTTCCTTCCATCCGGTCGGGCGCGATCCTGAGATTCGGGTCCAGGAGGGTGCCTAGCCGCTGGACTCTGGGATCGCTCTCGAGGGCGGCCAGCACAGGGGAGCGGAGGCTGGCGTAGACCAGCCGGCACAGCGCAGTCGAGCCATCTTCGGTGGTGACCCACCACGACTGGTCGTCGCCGGGACGGGCAAGTGAGGCCAGCCGGTCGATCTCCTGGTTGGCGGCTTCTGTCTCCTCGGCGCTGAAGACGCCTTTGATGTGGAGGTAACCCATGGTGCGCAGCTGGGCGGCGAGCTCGGCGTCGTCGGTGTCCGCGGTGAAAGTGGCAGCAGGGTCCCGGCCATGGAAGTCTGCCCGCGAAGGGTCATAGGGCGGTATGCCGGCGTGGAGGTACTTGAGGATCGGGTCCCAGTCGGCCAGCTGCTCGAAGCCGCCTCGCTCGAATGTCAGCTCGTTGCTGAGAAAAAGGCCGACGAAGGTGCTCACCTGCCCCACCAGGTCGTTCCATGCCCGGCGGCTGAGACGCACGGCGGCGGCTCCGTGGTCGAGACCCTCCTCGACCAGCACGGACGTCCCGTCGGCGGTGTAGGTGATCGCCTCGTCCTCCACGTAGAAGGTGAGACCCCCCGTGGCGGACACGTCGGCGGCGACCCTTCGAAGCACATCGTCGTGCACGCCGGCCGGGACTGCGGGAGCGAGCGTCATGGCGCCAGTATGCAGCAACCCGAACAGACGGGCCGTATGCCATTGGCTCCGGCAGCACGGTTCCGTCGGCTGCACCGTCTACGAATCTGGCCCCACCTCACCGAACATCCACAGCGCCGGCCCGAGCCCCTCGATCGTCACTTCTGGCCAGTCCGTCGACAGATCTTCCCAGCGCGATCTCGTAAGCACGAGCCGGATGATCGTCGCGCTCTTGCCGCGCCTCTCCACGGTCTCGGTACCGTCAGGCACGTAGCCGAGCTTCTCCGACACGCGAAGGCTGGTGGCATTGTCGGAGAACGCTCCGCTTCGTGCCACCTCGGTGCCGAGGCCGGTGAATGCGAGGTGCAGAACTGCCCGCCGCATCGCCGTCCCGATGCCGGAACCCTGGTATCGCCTTCCTAGCCACGAGCCGGTCTCGATCGCGCGCGTGGTCGCGAACTTCGAGGCGCTCATACCCTGCGTCCCGACAACGCAGCCATCGCGTGTCGTTACGAGAGGAAGATGCCACGAGGCCGGATCCCACTCTGCCCTCATCTTCCAGTTCCACTGGAGCACGCTGCGGGCTCTCTCCTCGGGAGCTACGTCACTCCACGGGACGCTGAAGGGCATCGTGTCGGGGTCGTGAATGTCCTCCAGGGCGAGGGTCGCCAGCGCGGCCAACTCGGCCTCGTCCGCGAAACGCAACTCGATGTCGCCGGTGCGCACCCGCAGCGAGTAGAGCGGCCAAAAGGCGGAGATGTCTCCCATCGCTCTATGAAACCCACTTCATGTCAACGGGGCCAACGATTTCGAGCAGCGATGGGGCGCCGGCACACCTACAGTCCCGAACGTGCACGACGACCTCGCGTACGCAGACGTCTTCACTCTCCGGGCTGAGCAGGTCCCTGCAGCAGAGTTGGCCAGGGCGCTGGTCGAGCGCATCGGGGCCATCGACGAACCAGGATCTCCGACCGAGCTCCGTTCCGTCCTGGCTGTGTCGCCACGGGCGGTGGACGAAGCCAAGCGCTGCGACACCGGGCCCAAGAGGGGTCCGCTCCACGGCCTGCCGGTCCTGGTCAAGGACAACATCGAAGTCGCCGGCATGCCGTCTTGTGCCGGGGCCACGAGTCTCGCCGGCCGCCCAGCCGTCCGCGACGCGCCGCTGGTGGCACGCCTGCGAGAAGCGGGTGCGATCGTCCTCGGCACCACGAACCTGTCCGAGTGGGCCAACATCCGCTCCCCGCGATCGACTTCGGGTTGGTCGGCGATCGGGGGACTCACCGCCAACCCGTGGGCGCTCGACCGAAGCGCGGGTGGGTCCTCGTCGGGATCGGGTGCGGCGGTCGCAGCAGGGCTCGCGCCGCTGGCGGTCGGTACCGAGACAGACGGGTCGATCACCTGTCCCTGCTCGCTCAACGGCGTCGCGGGAATAAAGCCCACCGTCGGTCTCGTGCCGGCGGGCGGCGTCGTGCCCATCAGCCGGAGTCAGGACAGTCCCGGGCCGATGGCGCGAACGGTCGAAGAGGTGGCACTGCTACTCGAGGTACTGAGCGCGACGCCCGGAATCCTCGACAGAACGAGACGCGGGGTCGCTGACCTGAGGGTCGGCGTTGCCCGAACCTGGCGGACGGGGCACCCGGCAACCGACCGCCTGTTCGATGACACCACCGCGCTGCTGCGGGACTCCGGTGCCGACCTGCTCGACATCGAGGTTCCGGTCCCAACGCCCGAGGTCGAAGAGGATGAGCTCACCGTCCTGTTGTGCGAGCTCGTCGACGGAATGTCTCTCTATCTCCCGACACGCGGTCCGCAAGGTCCGCAGAGCCTCGCCGAGGTGGTCGAGCACGAGAATGCGAACAGCTCCATCGAGCTGGCACATTTCGGCCACGAGTTCTTCGAACGAGCGCTGTCGCTGGGCGGTACCGGCACCGGCACGTACCGCGACGCCCGCACCCGCAACCTCGCATGGGCCCGCGGTGATTGCCTCGAGCCCGCCCTGAGCAAGTGCGACGTCCTCATCGCACCGTCCTATGGTCCCGCGTGGAAGAGCGATCTCACCCTCGGTGGCCACCCGGCGGCCGCGTCGCCGGTCACCACACCGCCGGCGATCGCCGGGTGGCCTATAGCCAC
>Ga0307374_10006966_pt1 | contig 17462 bp, 17 predicted proteins | sample OX3MG_FD_202532 | JGI IMG/M metagenome (GOLD analysis project Ga0307374, IMG submission 202532) | Soil microbial communities from Risofladan, Vaasa, Finland - OX-3 | ecosystem: Environmental > Terrestrial > Soil > Coastal area > Acid sulfate soil | place: Finland: Risofladan, Vaasa | collected... | reverse complement strand
CGTACAGCTCGGCCGAGCGGGCCAGCGAGGCGCGGTACTCGTCGGCCACCCCTGACTCGGCCACGATGGCCGGCTCCTCGAAGCCCAGGTCAGTGCCGAGCTCCTGCCACTCGATGGTGAGCATGCGATGGCGTTGCAGGTCCCGGAAAGCCCCGTAGTCCGACACGATGTCGAAGCGGTACTCGGTGCGCTCGAAGGCCCGGCCCGGACGGTGCCGGCGGTTGCCTCGCTGGCCGACATAGGCCCTGGCCAGGGCCAGTCGGTCCTCGGCCCCGAGCCCCCGCACGCGCCGCAGCACCTCGTCGTCGGGCAACGCCATGTGGGGGTAACACATGGCGGCCAGCACCTTGTCCTCGCCCTCGGGGTCGAAGTCCACCAACCGGACACCGGCCTCGCCGCCACTGTCGGCGTGGTCGTGTCGGTCGGGCCACAGCCGGCCCACCACCTCGTCGGTCTGCTGGCGGGTGTCGGCCAGGTACTTCGCCCATGCCCCGCCGCGCGCCGGGATGTCCACGCGTTGGAGGAAGGACGGGATGACCTTGCGCAACTCCTCGAGCATCAGTTCGCCGTAGCGACGCGCCTCGGGCAATGGGTGCAGGCGCATGCGCAGCAGGAGCATCTCGTAGGACTGGCCGGTGCCGTAGATGCCGACGTTGGACAGCGAGGCGGCCGGCAGCAACCCGCGCAGGGCGTCGAGAGCCTTGGCCCTTACCGACTGGCGGTACACGAAGTCGGAGTCGCCCGGCTGCTGGGGGAATTGGGACGACACCCAGGCCTGTACCTGCGGGAGCAGCGCGCCGTAGGTGTCGAACATACGGTCCATGTCGCCCACGTAGCGGGCCCCCAACGAGGAATCGAGGACGTCGGGGTCGCGGAAGTAGCGGTAGTGGCCGCCGGCCAAGCGGTTGTCGTAGGCGATGTAGCGGGTGGACTGCTCGAGATAGGCCATGAGCCGTCCCCACTCGAGCACCTTGGTGAGCACGTTCGACGCCTGCTCGCAGGCCAGGTGCACGCCACCGAGCTGGGCCACCGAATCGTCGCCGTACTCGAAGAACACCCGCTCGTAGAGCTCCTCGGCCCGCCGCAGGCCCACGGTGGCGTCGATGCCGGCGTCGCCGGTGACGTCGAGGTCCCCCACGAACTCGTCGAGGAAGAGCCGCCGCAGGCTCTTGGGCGAGCGCGAGTAGCGGGCGAACAGGGCGCCTTTGACCACCTCGGGCAGGTTGACCAGGGCGAAGACGGGCCCGTCGAGGTTCGTGACGTACCGGCGGAGGACCTCAGATTCCTCGTCGGTGAAGCGCTCCTCGGCGTAGGGGAACATGCCCGGGCAACACTACGACGGGGTGCCGGGGCCGGTGGCGGACCCCGTCAGGGCTGCGGATCCTCCCGTCACCACCCCTCGCTCGAGCCCGGCGACCGCCTCGGAGGCGGCCCTGGCCGTGGTCGAATCGGGGGCCACCACCGCCACCTGGCGCAGCAAGTCCACCAACTGCTTGGCGTTGCGCACGAAGTCACCAGGTGCCAGCTCGGCCTTCTCCAGCACCAGCTGCAGCCGCTCCCCCGCCGCCCAGCGCATGGCCACCTCGCAGAAGCCGATGTCCACGGGCCGCGTGCGCGGTAGGTGCTGAGCCTCCTCGTCCTCTCGTAGTCGCTCGGCCAGAGCCTCGAGGCGGCCCAGGGAATTCCGCAGGGCGTTGGGCACGGTCCGCTCGGGCTTGAAGCGGCCGCTACGGGCCTCGAAGGTGCACGCCGACAGCGCTCCGGCCAGCGCCGGCGGCTCGAGCCCGTCGAGCAGCCCGTCGGCCAGGGCCTCGGCCACCAGCAGGTCGGACTCGTGGTAGATCCGGCTCAGCAGCGCTCCCCGATCGGTGAGACGCCAGGCGCCGACCTTCACGTGACCCCAGCGGTCGAGCAGGGCCAGGACGCGCTCGAGGCGCCGCGACAGCGCATCGTGGTGGGAGCGGTCGAGGAACTGGGCGAAGGAGCGGTCGAGGACGTAGTGGGCCTGGTCGGGCGGGTAGCGCCGCACCAGGTTCACGGCCAGGTTGTAAGTGGCCCGGAACGAGGACCGCAGGTCAGGCGCCGGGGAGGTGGCCAGGGCGGCCACCTCGGCCAGCGACAGGTGCACGGACCAGGGCACCACGGCATGGCCCACCACGTCGAGGCCGCGCCGGCCGGCCCGCCCGGTCATCTGGGCGTATTCGCCCGACGTGAGCCCCGAGCGGCCGTGCTCGCGCACCTTGGTCAGGCGTTCGATGACCACCGAACGCGCCGGCATGTTGATGCCGAGCGCCAGGGTCTCGGTGGCGAAGACCACCTGGAGCAAGCCCGACGAGAAGCAGTCCTCCACGGCCAGGCGGAAGGCGGGGATCAGCCCGGCGTGGTGCGAGCCCACCCCGGCCTCGAGGCCGCTGATCCACGGGCCGTAGCCGAGCACCCGAAGCTCGTCGTCGGGCAACCCTTCGGTGTGAGCCTCGCATCGGCGACGGATCTCCCGGCGCTGTTCGGGGGTGGTGAGCCGAAGGCCGTCGGACAGGCACTGCCCCACGGCGTCGTCACAGGCGGCCCGGCTGAAGATGAAGACGATGGCCGGCAGCATCGACTCCTGGCCCAACGCCTCGATGATCTCGGTGCGCCGCGGCGGGCTGAGCCGGGCGTGGCGCAGTCCTCCCGACTGGCGCCGCAGGCGCTCCACCCGGTCGTCGAGGGCACGAGCCCTCCGGTGCAGACGGCCGGCTTCGAGCACCGGGACCAGCTCCACCTTGCGGCTGCCTTTCTCGGCCACGGCCACGTGCTGCTGGAGCTGGACCGGTCGCCGATCCTCGGTCACCACCGTCACCGGGCCGCGGATGCTCTCGATCCACGCACCGAGCTCAGCGGCGTTGGACACGGTGGCCGACAGGCACACCAGCGTCACCTCGGGCGGGACCAGGATGATCACCTCCTCCCACACCGAGCCCCGGTACGGGTCCTGGAGGTAGTGCACCTCGTCGAGCACCACCAACCCGAGGCCGCGCAGGAGATCGGCCCGGGCGAAGAGCATGTTGCGCAACACTTCGGTGGTCATGACCACCACCGAAGCGTCGGCTTGATGCGACACGTCGCCGGTGAGCAGCCCCACGCGCCCGGGACCGTAAGCGGCGGCCAGCTCGGCGTGCTTCTGGTTGGACAGAGCCTTGAGCGGCGTGGTGTAGAAGGCCTTGGTGCGCTCGGCGAGGGCCCGGCCCACGGCGTAGTCCGCCACCACGGTCTTGCCCGAACCGGTTGGAGCCGACACGAGCACCGAGAACCCGCTGTCGAGCGCGTCGCAGGCCTCCACCTGAAAGGGGTCGAGAGGGAATCCCAGGCGGGCCAGTAGCGACGAGCGCACCGACCCGGTGACGGCGGCGTCGCCGTCAGGCTCGGGCACTACCGGCGCAGGACCTTGCCGATGACGATGGACACCTCGTAGAAGAGGTACAGCGGCACCGCCAGCGCCATCATCGAGAACGGGTCGCCGCTCGGGGTTATCACGGCGGCCAGGACCACGATGAGCACGATGGCCCACCGGCGCCAGGCCGACAACCGCGCCGGGGTGAGCACGCCGGCCAGCTCCAGGGACACCAGCAGCACCGGGAACTCGAAGGTCAGACCGAATACGACCATCAGGGCCACTATGAGCCCGAGGTAGCGGTTGGGATCGTAGATCTGTCGGAGCGTCGGGCCGCCGATGTGCGACAGGAAGGACAGGGCGTGGGGAAAGGTGAAGTAGGCCAGCACTGCGCCGGCGGTGAACAGCACGATCGAGACCACCACGAACGGGATGGCGTAACGCTTCTCGTTGCGGTGCAGGCCCGGCGTGATGAAGCGCCACAACTCCCACAAGATGACCGGCGACGCCAGGAACAGCCCGCCGTAGGCGGCCAGCTTGATGCGCAGCGACAGGCCGTCCAAAGGACCGGTGACATACAGCTGGCATCGCGTCGTGACGTGGCAGTACGGGGACTGGAGGAAGTGCAGCAGGTGCGGGTACAGCACGAAGCAGACGGTGGCTCCGGCCATGAAGGCGAGGACGGTGACCACCAGCCGACGGCGCAGCTCGGCCAGGTGCTCGCCCAGGGTCATGGCCTGGGGAGAGCTTCGGCGACGACGCGCCCAGGCTGGGAGTCGGATGGCCATCGACTTCCCGGGCCCGAGGCTCAGTTCATGCTCGGGTCATCGGGAACAGCCGGCAGCAGCCCATCGCTCACCGGAGCCGGGGGCGGCGGCGCGGTGGCGCCCGGCGGCGCGGTGGCGCCCGGCGGCGCGGGGGCGTCCGGCGGCGGCTCGGGGAGCGGCTCACTGCGGTCGCCCGTCGGCGAGGACGGGGTCTGGGCCGACGCCTGGGCCCGCTCGTGCTCATCAGCCAGCCGGTCGAGGAAGGCCAGAGGCGAGCGCACGGCCTGGGCCACGTGGTGGGCCGGGGGGAGGTCGGGGAAGACGTCGCGCACTTCGGTCTCGAGCCGGGCCCGGAACCGGCGCAGGTCGCCCCAGGCTCCGCCGATCTGCCGGGCCATGCCCGGCAGCTTCTCGGGGCCCAACACGATCAAGGCGATGACCAGGACGACCAGGATCTTGGCCGGGCTGAGCGTCAGCATGACGGTGACGAGTCTACGGCGACCGCCGGTGCTGTCCCCACCGGCCTGATCAGAAGAAGTGCAGGTGCGACAGGGGCCAGATCCGCATGACCACCCGGCCCACGATCAGCGACCTCGAAATGGGGCCGAAGTAGCGGCTGTCTTGGGAGTTGGTGCGGTTGTCCCCCATGACGTAGTACTCCCCCGCCGGCACCGTCATAGGCGAGATGCCGTCGGTGACCGTTCCCGCTGGCAGCCATGGCTCCTTCAGGGGCTTGCCGTCGATGACGACGTGCCCGTCGGCCGAGGAGATGGAATCCCCCGGCAGCCCGATGACTCGCTTCACGAGGTCCTTGATGTTCTCGGCCGAGGTCTCCCTCGGCGGCCGGCCGAACACCACGATGTCGCCCCGGTGCACGGAATGCAGGTGGTAGCTCACCTTGTCGACCAGGATCCGGTCGCCGATCATGAGGGTGGGCTCCATGGAGGCCGAGGGGATGAAGAAGGTCTGGACCACGAAGGCCCGCACCCCGAGGGCCACGGCCAGGGCCACCACCAGCACGATCACCCACTCGAGTACCCACCGCGACCGGCGCCGGGGCGGACCGGCCGCCGAGCCCGCTGTGGGCCCGGTCACAGGGGCGGGGCCGGTCACTGGGGTGGTGCCCGACGACGCAGGGGCCGACACGGAGGGAGAGGGCTCACTGTCCACGAAGGGTCGAGGCTACCCGACGGCGCGCTGCGCGGCGGCGCGGGCGGCCGTCACAAGCTGGCGATCAGCTTCTCCACCCGCTCGTCGTGCGAGCGGAACGGGTCCTTGAGCAGCACCGTCCGCTGTGCCTGGTCGTTGAGCTTGAGATGCACCCAGTCGACGGTGAAGTCCCGCCGGCGCTCTTTGGCCCGGCGAATGAACTCCCCCCGCAGCCGGGCCCGAGTGGTCTCGGGCGGATGGCTCATGGCCTTGTTGATGGAGGCGTCGTCGGTGATCCGTTCCATACGGTCACGCGCCTCGAGCCGGTAGTACAAGCCCCGCTCGCGGTTAACGTCGTGGTACTGAAGGTCGAGCAGCGCCACCTTCGGGTGCCCCAGGGGGATGCCGTGACGGGCCCGGTAAGCCTCGATGAGGTGGTGCTTGGCCACCCAGTCGCATTCACGTACCAGGCTCATAGGGTCGGACTCGAGGCCCTTCAAGCAGTGCTCCCACATGTCGAGGGCGCGGTCCTCCTGGGGCGACAGACCGTGGTTGTCGCGATAGCGCAGGGCCCGAGACAGGTACTCGGACTGGATCTCGAGGGCACTCACCTCGCGCCCGTTGGCCAGGCGGACCTTACGGCGGCACGTGACGTCGTGGCTGATCTCGCGAATGGCCCGTATGGGGTTCTCGAGGGTCAGGTCGCGTAGCACCGTGCCGGGATCCTCGAGCATGCGCAGCAGGATGCTGGTTGTCCCCACTTTCAAGAAGGTGGCGTACTCGCTCATGTTGGAGTCGCCCACGATGACGTGCAGCCGGCGGAACCGCTCGGCATCGGCGTGGGGCTCGTCGCGGGTGTTGATGATGGGGCGGCTGCGGGTGGTGGCCGACGACACCCCTTCCCAGATGTGCTCGGCTCGCTGCGACAGGCAGTACACCGCCCCCCGCGCCGTCTGGAGCACCTTGCCGGCCCCGGCGAAGATCTGGCGGCTGACCAGGAACGGAATGAGCACCTCGGTGTAGTGGGCGAAGTCGTCACGCCGGCTGGTGAGATAGTTCTCGTGGCACCCGTATGAGTTGCCGGCCGAGTCCGTGTTGTTTTTGAACAGGTAGATGACGCCGCGGATGCCCTCTTCGCGCAGCCTGGCCTCGGCCCCGGTCACCAGGTGGTCGAGGATCCGCTCCCCCGCCTTGTCGTGGGCCACCAGGTCGCTGATCATGTCGCACTCGGGGGTGGCGTACTCGGGGTGGCTTCCCACGTCTAGGTACAGCCGCGCCCCGTTCTCGAGGAAGACGTTGGAGGACCGGCCCCAGCTCACTACCCGGCGGAAGAGGTACCGGGCCACCTCGTCAGGGCTGAGGCGGCGCTGTCCCCGCAGGGTGCAGGTGACCCCGTACTCGTTCTCCAGCCCGAAGATGCGCCGGTCCATCGCCTCCCACGGTAGTGCCGCCACCGCCCCGAGCAGCGCTCTTGACGCCCTCGGGGGATAGGGCGATCAGCCCAGGCGCCGAGCCAGCTCCACGGAGTCGAGGCGGCGGAAGGCGCGCCGGCCATTGGCCCGAGCCAGTACGGCCACCTCAAGGTCACCGGCACCAAGGGTGCGTTCGGGCCCGGCCAGGGCACCCACCGCCGCCTTCAGGGCGTCGTCCAAGCCCCAGCCGTCCACATACGACGCCGCCATGCGTTCGGTGATGGTCTCGGTCTCACCGCCGAGGACGGCGAAGCGGTCCTCGTCGGTGATGGTGCCCTCATAGGCGATGTGGTACAGCTGGTCCGAGGCCTGGTCCTCGCCGAGCTCGGCCACCAGGATCTCCACCTCGAGCGGCTTCATCTCGTGGGTGAAGACGTTGCCCAGGAACTGGGCGTACAAGTTGGCCAGTGAACGGGCGTCCACGTCCTCACGGCTGAACTGGTAACCCTTGACGTCGGCGTGCTGGACACCGCTGCGGCGCAGCTGGTCGAACTCGTTGTACTTGCCCACCCCGGCGAAGGCGATGCGGTCGTAGATCTCACTCACCTTGTGCAGTGACCGTGATGGGTTCTCGGCCACGATAAGGATGCCGGTGTCGTAGATGGAGGCGGCCAGCGAGCGGCCCCGGGCGATGCCTTTCTGGGCGTACTCGGCCCGGTCCTTCATAACCTGCTCAGGCGCGACGTAGTAGGGCATCGTCATAGGGATGGCCCCCCTTGGCGTCCCTCGATGAGCGAGGCGAAGCGCTCGGCCACCTCGGCCTCGGTCACCCGGTCGTAGCCCTCGGCGGTGACCGTGGCCACCACCGGATAGATACCCCGCACCAGGTCGGGGCCTCCGGTGGCCGAGTCCTCGTCGGCCGCCTCGTACAGGGCCCGGACAGCCAGCTCGATGGCCTCGTCCCGGCTGAGCCCCGGACGCCAGCCCAGCTTGATGGTGGTGCGGGCGTCGCGCCCGCCCGAGCCGGTCGCCGCGTGGTCGGCCTCTTCGTAGTGGCCGCCGGTGACGTCGTAGGTATAGATGCGCCCCGCCCCGCGGCGCAGGTCGTAGCCGGCATACAGCGGCACCACCACCAGCCCCTGCATGGCCATGGGCAAGTGCTCACGCACCATTTGGCCCAACTGGTTGGCCTTGCCCTCGAGGCTCAGGGCCACCCCTTCGACCTTCTCGTAGTGCTCGACCTGGGTCTGGAACAGCTTCACCATCTCGATGGCCGGACCCGCCGCCCCGGCGATGGCCACGGCCGAGTACCGGTCGGCCGGGAAGACCTTCTCCATGCCCCGATGGGCGATGAGATGTCCTTCGGTGGCGCGGCGGTCCCCGGCCATGATCACGCCCTCGGCGTAACGCATGGCGGCCACCGTGGTGCCGTGGCGCACCGTCATGGCCGGCGCTACATCCCCGAAGCGGGTGGCGGCGGCCTGCGGATCGGTCCGGCGTAGCAGAGCGGCGAAACTGGGGCCCGGGTCGTCGCCCGGGGGGAACAGCGGCAGGGCCACGCGCCTACTCCCCGCCCTTCTGGACGTAGTTGCGCACGAACTCCTCGGCGTTCTCCTCCAGGACCTCATCGATCTCGTCGAGGAGATCGTCGAGCTCGGCCTTCAGCTTCTCGCCCTGCCCGCTCGGCGGTGCCTCGGTCTCCTCCACCACCTTCTCTTCGCGAGGGGTCGCCGTCGGCTTCCGCTTCAACTCCCGTTCAGCCATGTGACCTCTCCCTAGCCGCTCAACCGTGCCAACAGGTCCGACGGCGTGGCGCTTCCGGCGAGAAGCTCCTCCACGTGTTCGGCAGTTCCACGGAGCGGGTCCATCATAGGGACGCGCCGGAGGGGGTCGGTCCCGAGGTCGAACACCAGCGAGTCCCAGTTGGCGCTGGCCACGGCCGAGGCCCAGCGCCGCAGGCACTCACCCCGGAAGAACGCCCTTGTCCGCCGGGGGGGCTCGGTCACCGCCGAGACCACCTGCGCCTGGTCCACCAGGTGCTCGGTGTCGAGCCGGGCGAACAGCGAGCGCTCCGGGCGCAGGTCGTGGTACTGGAGGTCCACGGCGGCCAGGCGGTGATCGTCCCAGTCGAGCGAGTGACGCTCGCGATAGCCCTCGAGCAGTTGGAGCTTGGCCGCCCAGTCCACCTGGCGGGCCACCGTGGCCGGATCGGTCTCGAGGCCTTGGAGCACCTCTTCCCACCGGCGCAGCACCTCCTGGCCCACGGCCTCGTCGCCCAGGCAGGCCAGCCCACGGTCTTCGCCGTACTTGCGGGCCACGCCGAGCAGCTCCCATTGGAGCGACATAGCCGTGATGCTGCGACCGTCGGCCAGCTCCACGGTGGCGGCCAGGGTGGGGTCGAATGAGACCTGGCGGATGGCCTTCACCGGGTTGGCCAGGGTCAGATCGACGTCTCCGAAGGCGTCGTCCTCGATGAGGGCGAGCACCAGGGCCGTGGTCCCCACCTTCAAGAAAGTGGCCACCTCGGCCATGTTGGCGTCACCCACGATGACGTGCAGTCGCCGGTAGCGCTGCGGGTCGGCGTGCGGCTCGTCGCGGGTGTTGACGATGGGCCGTTTCAGCGTGGTCTCGAGGCCGACTTCCTCCTCGAAGAATTCCGAGCGCTGGCTCAGCTGGTACCAGATGTCGCGCCCGGTGTTGCCCGGCGTCTCGGCCCCCACCTTGCCGGCGCCGGTGAACACCTGCCGGGTGACGAAGTGGGGAGTGATCAGATGGGCGATGCGGGCGAAGGGCACAGCCCGGTCCATGAGGTAGTTCTCGTGGGTGCCATAGGAATTGCCCTTGCCATCGGAGTTGTTCTTGTAGACCACGATCGACTGCCCCGGGGGGAGGATCCGCTGCACGGCCGCCATGGACCTGCGCAGCACCTCCTCCCCCGCCTTGTCGTAGCGGACCACCTCGAGCGGGTCGGCGCATTCGGGAGTGGAGAACTCGGGATGGGCATGGTCGACGTAGTAGCGGGCTCCGTTGGTGAGCACGGCGTTGACCAGATGCGTCTCGACCTCCGGTGGCATGGCCCCTTCGCGGGCGAAGCCGCGAGCGTCGTTGCCCGGGGTCTCGTCCTCGAAGTCCCACCCCACCCGCGACAGGTCGGACACGTAGGCGTTCACCAGCAGCGACGAGGAGGCGACAGGGTTCCCGTCCCCACCTTTGTGGTGGATCCCGTACTCCGTCTCGATGCCGCAGACCTTCGCGACCGCCACGATCCGACCCTAGTGCCTCAAAGCGCCGAATCGGCGTCCCGTGGCCACCTGAGGGCGACCCCCAACCGTTAGAGGTACTGCCCCGTGCCCACCCGCTCGATGGAGCGACCGCCCCGGGTCTCGTCGGTGTCGGCCAGCAGGGTACGGACGTAGACGATCCGCTCCCCCTTCTTCCCCGAGATCCGGGCCCAGTCGTCGGGATTGGTGGTGTTCGGGAGGTCCTCGTTCTCCTTGTACTCCCGCCGGATGGACTCGAGCAGGTCGCTGGTGCGCACCCCTTTGCCTTCGTCGGCGATGGCCCGCTTGATGGCCAGCTTCTTGGCCCGTCGGACGATGTTCTCGATCATGGCCCCCGAAGCGAAGTCGCGGAAGTAGAGGATCTCCTTGTCGCCGTTCTGGTACGTCACCTCGAGGAACTTGTTCTCGTCGTCGGCCCGGTACATCTCGGCCACCGTGGCCTCGATCATGGCCAGCACCGTCTTCTGCGCATCGCCGCCCCCCAGACGCTCCACTTCGGATGCGTCGAGCGGCAGGTCCGGTGTCAGGTAGCGGGAGAAGATCTGGGCGGCCGATTCCTCGTCGGGGCGCTCGATCTTGATCTTCACGTCGAGGCGCCCGGGGCGCAGGATGGCCGGGTCGATGAGGTCCTCGCGGTTGGAAGCCCCGATGACGATCACGTCGCGCAGGGTTTCCACGCCGTCGATCTCGGCCAGGAGCTGAGGCACGATGGTCGACTCCATGTCGGAGCTGATGCCGGTGCCGCGGGTGCGGAACAGCGAATCCATCTCGTCGAAGAAGACGATGACGGGCACGCCCTCCTCTGCCTTCTCCTTGGCCCGCTGGAAGACCAGCCGGATCTGGCGCTCGGTCTCGCCCACGTACTTGTTGAGCAGTTCGGGGCCCTTGATGTTCAGGAAGTAACTGCGGATGTTGGCGTTGCCCGTGGTCTCGGCCACCTTCTTGGCCAGCGAATTGGCCACGGCCTTGGCGATGAGGGTCTTGCCGCAGCCAGGCGGCCCGTAGAGGAGGATCCCCTTGGGCGCCGGGAGCCGGTACTCGCTGAACAGCGCACGATGCAGGTAGGGCAGTTCCACGGCGTCGGTGATGGCTTCGATCTGCAGGTCGAGGCCGCCCACGTCGGCGTAGGTGACGTCGGGCACCTCTTCGAGGACGAGCTCCTCGACCTCGGGGCGCGGCAGCTTCTCCACCAGCAACTGCGAACGCGTCTCCATGAGCAGGGCGTCGCCGGCCCGGATGTGGATGCCGATCAGCGTGTCGGCTAGCTCCACCACGCGCTCCTCGTCGGCCCGCCCGTAGACGATGGCGCGGCGGCCGTCTTCGAGGACCTCCTTGAGCGTCACCACCTCCCCCGAGTCCTCGCCTTGGCGGGCCAGGATGACGTTCAGAGACTCGTTGAGCACGACCTCCTGGCCGCGTCGCATTTCGAAGGCGTCGATCTCAGGGTGGACGGCCACCCGCATCTTGCGGCCACCGGAGAAAACGTCAGCCGTGCCGTCCTCGTTGGCCGACAGGAACGTCCCGTAGGCGCTCGGCGGCTGGGTGAGCTTGTCGACCTCCTCGCGCAGCGCTGCGATGTGCTCCTTGGCCTGCTGCAAGGTGTAGGTCAGCTTTTCGTTCTGCGACACCGCCTGGGCCAGCTGGCCCTTGGTCTCGAGAAGGCGCTCCTCGAGTGACTGCACCCTCCCGGGGCCTTCCGAGAGCCGGCGGCGTAGGACGCCCACTTCCTCCTCGGCCTGCGCCGAGCGCTCCCGCAGCTGCTCGAGCTCTTGGCGGAGGGCGAGCTGTCGATCCTCGTCGGGCTCGGCCGTGGGAACCACCTCCCTCGCTCGCTTGGGCCTCTCTCTCGGACCATACACCGGGCTTGGCGCCGATCGGCGCGCCCTGGGTGCGCGCAGGGCCACTGTGCGGGGAGGGCCGTCATGGGACCGGTAAGCTTCGGGGCCCGCCGCAGGTTGACACCGCGACAGAGGCGTCGTTACCGTCCGAGGGGCACGTTCCCCGAGTCACGAGAGGCCGAGAGCAGCTGATGAAGGTCTGGATCGACCAGGATCTGTGCACCGGTGACGGGCTGTGCGAGGAGATCGCGCCGGCCGTCTTCACCCTGCTCGACGACGGGCTCGCCTACGTGAAGGAAGGCGACCAGGTGAAGAACGAGCCGGGCGGCTCGGCCGGCATGGCCGCCGTGCCCGCCGACCTCGAGGACGCCGTGACCGAGGCGGCCGAGGAGTGCCCCGGGGAGTGCATCTTCATCGAGCAGGGCTAGCCGGCCGGCTCGGGGGCGAGCAACCGGGCCGTGGTGAGGAACCCGGTGTGGGCCACCATGCGGTGGTCAGGACGGACCGAGCGGGCCTCCACGTGCCACGTCCGACGCAGCACCTCGGAGGTCTCGGCCAGGCCGAAGCCGTGGGCACCGAGGGCGCCGCGCAGCTCGGCCACCTGCGTTATGGACGGTAGGTACGACAGCAGGATCCCGCCGCGGCGCAAGGCCTTGGCCACGTGGGGCAGCGCCCGCCATGGTTCGGGCAGGTCGAGCACCACCCGGTCCAACCCGGTCTCGTCGATGCCCTGGTACACGTCGCGCTCCTCCACCTGGTAGGCGGCGTCGGGGCCCAGGTAGCTGTGCACGTTGGCCTTGGCCTGCTCGGCGAAGTCGGCCCGCAGCTCATAGCCCACGACCCGGGCTCCACCGCGCAACAGGGCCATCGACAGCGCCCCCGACCCGACGCCGGCCTCGAGGACGCGCATGCCCGGACCGATGTCGGCCGCCAGCAAGATGGCGCCTAAGTCCTTCGGATAGATCACCTGGGCGCCGCGGGGCATCTTGAGCACCACGTCGGCCAGGGTGGGCCGCACCACCAGGAAGCGCCGGCCCGTCGACCCCGTCACCGACCCGCCCTCCTCCATGCCGATCACGTCGTCGTGGCTCACGATGCCGGCGTGAGTGTGGAAGCTGGACCCGGCCACCAGCTTGAGCAGGTACCGGCGCTCTTTGGGGTCGATGAGCAGGACCCGCTCGCCGGCAGCTAGTCGGGGCGAAGGGGCGTCGGCGCCGGTCGTCACCCGGCGGCCGCTGAGGAGCGTCGGCCGGCGTCGGGGCCCCTGGCTCCGATGACCAAGCTCTGCCCCGGGGCCAGCCGGCCGCTCCAGACCACCGGGGGCTCCGAGCGCCGGGCCCGGCGCACCAGCCAGGCGGCCAGGCCCACGGCCAGCCACAGCGGCTCCCCCCCGAGGCCGCGGCGAACCCCCCGGGTCACGAGAGCGCCGAGCAAGCGGTCCACGGTCGGCGGTCCGCTCTAGAGCCGGCGGATCTCGACGACGGCCGAGCGGGCCCGGCCCCGGCGACGGCCCCACAGGTAGGCCACCAGCACCACCACCACCACGCCGGCCGCCGCCCCGGCCACCAGGCGCGGTCGTGCCGACTCGACTTGGTCGTCGATCTCGCCCGAGAGCTCACGCAGCTTGCCCTCGATGTCGTCGCGGGTGATCCGAGCCGTGCTCGACATAGTCACGCCTTCCTCTTGCGCCGGGCTGGGCCCCGGGCGATGCGCCACGCCGCGGTCACCGCTACCAGCAAGGCGGCGCCGGCGGTGACCAGGTACGGGACCCAGGTCATGGACCCGGCGAAGGTGGTGCCGGTCTCGGTCTGCAAGGCCCTGAGCCCGGCCAGCAGCAGCACGGCGAGGCCCAGGGCCAAGAACACCGAGCCGACCACGCCGAAAGCCAGGAAACGCCCGAGCCCCTTGATCGGGCCCAGCGTCTCCTGCTTGGCGTAGTCGATTACGAGTTGGACGACCTCGCCGCCCGAGCCCGGGATGCTCCGGGCCCCTCGCCCTGCTCGTTCAGCCACGTCGCTCCTCGTTGTCGGCGTCCCGGGGGGCCAGGATATAGGTCGAGCTGGCTTTGGCCACCAGGCGCTCGGCGTCGTCGACCACCTCGGCCTCCACAAAGGCCACCCTTCCCCCACCCGAGACCACCCTGGCCCGGCACGTGAGGAACCCTTCGGGGCGAACCGGGGCCATGAAGCTGACCTTGAGCTCGGCGTTGGCCGAGTACACCTTGCGCCCCCGCGCCCAGGTGACGGTGGCCGCCCCCATGGCCGAGTCGCAGAAGGCGGCCACGAAGCCGCCTTGGATGGTCCCGGCCGGATTGGTGAAGCGCTCGTCGGCGGCCATGCGCCAGACGGTGTGCCCCGGTTCGTCCTTCTCCACGCACACCATGCCCAAGGTGAGGTCGCAATTGGGAGGGACCTGCATCGGTGGCGCCATCGGCTGACGGTACCGCAGCCGCCGGTAGGGTCGGCTGCGTGCCCTTCGCCGCCGCCCTGAGCGAGCACCCGGTGACGGCCCACGCCGTGGGCGAGGTGGCCGGCGAGGTGCTCGAGCGCCTGGGCGAGCGCCCCGACCTGGTCGTGGTGTTCGTGACCCCGCCGCACGCCGGCGCCCTGGAGGACGCCGCCCGGGCCATCGACAGCGTGCTGCACCCGCTCGTGCTCATGGGGTGCGCGGCGGAGTCGGTGGCCGGGCCCTATCGCGAGGTGGAGCAGAGCGCGGCGGTCGCCCTGTTCGCCGGGCGCACCGGCCCCTTGCTTCCCGTGTCGCTCGAGGCCTCCGGGGCACAACGCCCACCGGTGCTCACCGGTTGGCCCGAGCTGCTCAGCTTCGAGCCCCAGGCGCTACTGCTGCTGGGCGATCCCTACAGCTTCCCGGCCGAGGAGGCGCTGGCCGCCTTAGAGACGTTGCACCCGGGCTTGGCCGTCATCGGCGGCATGGCCTCGGCCGGGCGCGGGCCCGGAGGCAACCGGCTCGTGCTCGGCACCTCGGTGCGCACCCACGGCGCCGTGGGCGCCCTGCTCGGCCCCGGCGTCGGAGTAGAAGCCGTGGTGTCACAGGGGTGCCGGCCCTTCGGCCATCCGCTGGTGGTGACCAGGTCCGAGGGCAACGTCATCTTCGAGCTGGCCGGGCGCCCCGCCCTGGAGCGCCTGGTGAGCCAGGCCAACGACACCCTGTCGGGCGACGAGATCCGCCGCCTCGAGGCCGGGGGCCTGCACCTGGGCCGGGTCATCGACGAGCACCGCGAGCGCTTCGGGCGCGGCGATTTCCTGGTGCGCAACGTTGTGGGGGCCGACCGCTCGAGTGGGGCCATGGCCGTCGGCGACGTCGTCCCGGTGGGCACGACCGTGCAGTTCCATCTGCGCGACGCCGACTCGGCCGACGAGGACCTGCGGGCGCTGCTGCTGGGCCGGCGGGCCGACGGGGCCCTGCTGTTCACCTGCAATGGCCGCGGCACGCGCCTGTTCGAGGAGCCCGATCACGACGTAGGCGTCCTGGCCGACCTCCTGGGGCCACTGGCTGTGGCCGGGCTATTCGCCGCCGGTGAGATCGGTCCGGTGGGCTCGCACAACTTCCTCCATGGCTTCACGGCGTCGGTGGCCTTGCTGCGCGACCTGCCGGCCACGCCCTGAAGGCGCCCGTTGGCCGGCGGGAACGAACGGGTACGGTGGGTCACGTGAGCGACACAGGACCCGGCGCCGTGGAACAGCTGGGCATCAACGTCATCCGCGGCCTGGCCATGGACGCCCCACAGCAGGCCAACTCGGGACACTCGGGCACGGCCATGGCCCTCGCCCCGCTGGCTCACGTGCTGTTCACCAGCGTCATGCGCCACGACCCGACCGACCCGCATTGGCCCGACCGCGACCGGTTCGTGCTGTCGTGCGGGCACGCCTCGATCTTGCTTTACAGCATGCTGTATCTCACCGGCTACGGGCTGACCCTGGACGACCTGCGCCAGTTCCGTCAGTGGGGCAGCGCGACGCCGGGCCATCCCGAGGTCCACCACACGGCCGGGGTCGAGGTGACCACCGGGCCGCTCGGGCAGGGCATGGCCAACGGTGTCGGCCTGGGGCTGGCCGAGCGGTGGCTCCGGTCGCGCTTCGGCCCCGAGCTGGTGGACCACCACACCTTCGTCATCTGCTCCGACGGCGACCTAATGGAGGGGATCAGCCACGAGTGCGCCTCGTTGGCCGGCCACCTGGGGTTGGGCCGGCTCATCTACGTCTACGACGACAACCACATCACCATCGACGGGCCTACCGAGCTGTCCTACGACGACGACGTGCCGGCCCGCTTCGAGTCCTACGGCTGGCACACCGAGGTCCTCGGCGAGGTGGCCAACGACACCGAGGTGCTCGAGGCCGCCCTGCGCCGGGCCATGGCCGTGGACGACCAGCCGTCCATGCTCGTGCTGCGCAGTCACATCGGCTGGCCCTCCCCCACCAAAACGGACACCGCCGCCGCCCACGGGTCGCCCTTCGGGGCCGAGGAGATCAGGCGGACCAAGGAGATCCTCGGACTTCCGCCCGACGAGCAGTTCTGGGTGCCCGACGAAGTGGTGGAGTACTACCGGGAGTGCGGCGCCAAGGGGCGCCAGTGGCGCGCCGCCTGGCAGGCGCGCTTCGACGACTACCGCGGAGACCGGGCCGTATGGGAAGCCTGCATGGCTGGCCGCGGCCTGCAGGGTTGGGAGAGCAAGCTACCGACATTCGAAGCCGGCACGGACATGGCCACGCGCCGGGCCTTGAAGGCCTGCATCGACGCCACCGCCGACGTCATCCCCGGATTGCTGGCCGGGAGCGCCGATCTCACCGAGAACACCGGCGTGGAGCTGGCCGACGCCGCCACCCAGGCCAAGGGCAACCCCACCGGCCTGCAGGTGCACTACGGCATCCGCGAGCACGCCATGGGCGGCGTCATGAACGGGTTGGCCCTCCACGGCGGGGTGGTGCCGGTTGGTGGCACCTTCTTCATCTTCAGCGACTACATGCGCCCGGCCGTCCGCCTGGCGGCGCTGTCTGAGGCCCACGTCGTCTACTCGTGGACCCATGACTCGGTGGGCCTGGGCGAGGACGGCCCCACGCATCAGCCGGTCGAGCACCTGGCCGCCATGCGGGCCATGCCGGGACTACGCGTCATACGGCCGGCCGATGCCAACGAGTGCGCGCACGCCTGGCGCGTGGCCGTCGACTCCGACGGTCCCACCGCCTTGGTGCTGTCGCGCCAGTCGCTCCCCGTCCTCGACGGCACGGCTGACGCCTTCGAGGGCGTGAGACGCGGCGGGTACGTCCTGCGAGCCGCCGGCCCCGGCGCCAACGTCGTCCTGGTGGGGACGGGCAGCGAGGTGCAGCTATGTCTGGCGGCGGCCGAGCTGCTGGCCGGCGGCCACGGCGGACCACCGCTCGCCGCCACCGTGGTGTCGCTGCCGTCGTGGGAGCTCTTCGCCATCCAGGACGAGACCTACCGCCACGGCGTCCTGCCTCCATCGGTCCCCACCCTGTCTGTGGAAGCGGCCTCCCCCTTCGGGTGGGAGCGCTACGCCGACGAGGCACTGGGCATCGACCGCTTCGGCGCCTCGGCCCCGGGCCCGACAGTGCTCGAACATCTGGGCTTCACCGCCGACAACGTCGCCGCCCGGGCCCGCGCCC
>Ga0307374_10006961_pt1 | contig 17470 bp, 18 predicted proteins | sample OX3MG_FD_202532 | JGI IMG/M metagenome (GOLD analysis project Ga0307374, IMG submission 202532) | Soil microbial communities from Risofladan, Vaasa, Finland - OX-3 | ecosystem: Environmental > Terrestrial > Soil > Coastal area > Acid sulfate soil | place: Finland: Risofladan, Vaasa | collected... | reverse complement strand
CGGCGCCCAGATCCGCGCCTCGGGCGATCCCTATTTCGCCCATCCCATCGAGGTGGCCGGCATCCTCACCGAATACCGGATGGATACGGCCACTATCGTCACCGCGCTGCTTCACGACGTCATCGAGGACACCGAGGTCACGCGCGAGGAGATCGGCCGGATCTTCGGCGAGGAGGTGGCCGAACTGGTGGAGGGCGTCACCAAGCTGTCGCGGCTCGAGCTCACCGCCGAATACAAGCGCCAGGCCGAGAACCTCAGGAAATTCATCCTCGCCATCTCGCGCGACGTGCGGGTGCTGCTGGTCAAGCTCGCCGACCGGCTGCACAACATGCGCACGCTGCACTTCCTGAAAGCGGCCGCCAAGCGCGAGCGCATCGCCCGCGAGACCCTCGAGATCTATGCGCCGCTCGCCCGCTCGATCGGCTGCCATCGCATCTGCATCGAACTGGAGGAGCTGGCGTTCTCGCACCTCAATCCGGTGGCCCGCGATGCGATCATGCGGCGGCTGGACAAGCTGAGGACCACCCAGGGCGAGGCGGTGGCCCTGGTCAGCAGGGAGGTGGCGGCGAAGCTCGAGCTGGAGGGCATTCCCGCCCGCGCCTTCGGCCGCGAGAAGCACCCCTATTCGATCTGGCGCAAGCTGCAGCGAAAGTCGATCGGCTTCTCGCAGCTTTCCGACATCTACGCCTTCCGCGTCATCGTCGACACCGAGGAGGACTGCTATCGGGCGCTCGGCGTCATCCATCGGGCCTGGTCCTGCGTGCCCGAGCGCTTCAAGGACTTCATCTCCACGCCCAAGCGCAACAACTACCGCTCGATCCACACGACGGTGGTGGGCCCGCGCGGCATGCGCATCGAGATGCAGATCCGCACCGAGGTGATGGACCGCGTCGCCGACGAGGGCGTCGCCGCCCACTGGCGCTACAAGAACGAGACCTATGGTTTCGATCCCGACGCCGCCGCCGCCGACGGCGGTCGCGACCCGCTGGTGAACCTTCGCCAGCTCGTCCAGGTGCTCGAGCACGGCGGCGATTCCGAGGAGCTGGTCGAGCACGCCAAGCTGGAGATGTTCCTCGACCAGTCGTTCGTGTTCACGCCCAAGGGCCGGCTGATCAGTCTTCCGCGCGGCGCCATGCCCCTCGATTTCGCCTATGCAGTCCACACCGACGTGGGCGACACCTGCGTCGGGGTGAAGATCAACGGCGAACTGCGGCCGCTGCGCACCGAGTTGCAGAATGGCGATGTCGTGGAGGTGATCCGGGGTCCCAAGCCCCAGGTTCCCGCCGACTGGCGCTCGCTCGCCATCACCGGCCGCGCCCGTTCGGCGATCCGCCGGCACATCCGCCAGACCGAGAAGGAGGAGTTCGCCCGGCTCGGGCGCGCCTCCGTCGACCAGGCGTTCGAACGCGCCGGCCGCGATCGCGGCGAGGTCTCGTTGCGTCCGGCGCTGGAGCGGTTCGCCCTCAACGCCGATTCAGAGCTCTATGACGCGGTCGGCCGCGGGCGGATCGCTCCGGTGCAGGTGCTGGAGGCGGTGTTTCCAGGACTGAAGGAGGCCGAGCGCGCCGCCATCTCCGCCCGCCGCCGCATCGAGGACGGCAAGGGCGCGCGCTACTACGTCCGCGGCGGCGGTTCGACGCCCGGCGCGCTGCTGCACTTCGCGGCGTGCTGCAAGCCGGTGCCGGGCGACCGCATCGTCGGCATCGTCGAGCCGGACAAGGGTCTTGCCGTGCACGCCATCGACTGCCCCGAACTCGCCCGCTACGAGGACCAGGAAGCGCTGTGGCGCGACCTGCAGTGGACCCCCGAGGCCGAGCGCGACACCCTTTCCCAGGCCCGCCTGCGCGCCACCATCCGCGACGCGCCGGGCGTGCTGGGGCAGGCCTGTTCCATCATCGGCGAGGCCGGCGGCAACATCGTCGGGCTGAACATGCACCACCGCCATTCCAACTTCTTCGACGCCGACATCGATATCGAGGTCAAGGACGCCCGCCACCTGACCCACATCGCCGCCGCCCTGCGCGCCTGCCCCTCGGTGGAGACGGTGGAGCGGGCGAGGGGATAGGGCGTTCCTCGCCTCCGCCATGGGAAGCCGCGTCCTCGAATCCGGACTGGCCTTTGCGGTGAACGCGTGTCAGTGAGTGTGTGGAGGCCTACACATGGCAACTAACCTTTCGATAGATCCGACCCTGCTGGAACGCGCATTGAAGCTGGGCGGCGAGCGGACGAAGAAGGCGACGGTCACCAAGGCGCTCGAAGAGTTCATTGCGCGGCGCGAGCAGCGGCGGCTGCTCGGGCTTGTCCATCAGCTCGATTGGGACAGTTCCTTCGACTACAAACGGGAGCGCTCGCAGGAGTGACCCTGTTCGTCGATACCAGTACGTGGTCCCTGCTTCTGCGTCGCGACACCCCGGCCGAGACGCCGCAGACGGTGCGGCTGCTGCGCGCGATCGAGGCGGGCGAAACCATCCTCACGACAGGTCTCGTCTTTCAGGAATTGCTCCACGGATTCGCCGGTCCGAGAGATCGTCAGCGGATCATCGATCGATTTTCTGCATTGCCAATGCTCGTCCCCGATCGGCGCGACCACATTGATGCGGCCGCGTTGCGCAATGCGTGCAGAGCCAAAGGTGTCCAGATCGGGACCATCGACGCCCTCTTGGCGTATTTGTGCATCCGACGCGGGCTGACGATGCTCACGTCGGATGGAGATTTCAGCCGCATCGCGAGCCATTCCCCCCTCGAGTTGTGGGCCTGATCGTTTCGCGCTCTCGCGACTCGGTCAGTCGCTCGCTAAATGAAGAGGCATGAGCAATGATATCCGCGCTCCGGCGATCCTGGGCCTTGGCCAGCGGCGCCTGCGCCTGGGCGTCAACATCGACCACGTGGCCACCATCCGCAACGCCCGCGGCGAAGGCTATCCGGATCCGGCGCGGGCCGCGGAGGCGGCGATGGCCGCCGGCGCGGACGGGATCACCGCGCACCTGCGCGAGGATCGCCGCCACATCTCCGACGCCGACATCGACGCCCTGGCGGCGCTGACCCGCAAGCGCGGCAAGCCGCTCAATCTGGAGATGGCGGTGACGCCGGAGATGCAGGCGATCGCGCTCGCCCACCGGCCGCACGCCGCCTGCCTGGTGCCCGAGCGGCGCGAGGAGGTCACCACCGAGGGCGGCCTCGACGTCGCCGGCCAGCACGATCGCGTCGCGCCCGCGGTGGCGACCCTGAAGGGCGCAGGCGTCCGGGTCTCGCTCTTCATCGAGGCCGATCCGCGCCAGATCGAGGCGGCGGAGGGCGTCGGCGCCCAGGTGGTCGAACTGCACACGGGCGCCTATTGCCTGGCGGTGCGGGAGCGCCGGCGCGAGGCCGCCGCCCTGCTGGCGGCGCTCGGCGAAGGCGCCCGCCAGGCGGCCGGCCTCGGCCTCGAGGTCCACGCGGGCCACGGCATCGACTACGAGACCGTGGGCGCCATCGCCGCCATCAGGGAACTGGCGGAACTCAACATCGGTCATTTCCTGGTCGGCGAAGCGATCTTCAGTGGCCTCGATCCGGCCATCCGCCGCATGCGCGCGCTGATGGACGCCGCGCGCGACGAGGCGGCGGCTTGATCATCGGCGTCGGGTCGGACCTGGTCGACATCCGCCGCGTCGAAAAGACGCTGGAGCGGTTCGGCGAGCGGTTCGCCGCGCGCATCTTCACCGAGCTGGAGCGGGCGCGCTCGGAGCGCAAGTCGGACCGGGCCGCCAGCTACGCCAAGCGCTTTGCGGCCAAGGAGGCCTGCGCCAAGGCGCTCGGCACCGGCATCCGCAGAGGCGTCTTCTGGCGGGACATGGGAGTGGTGAACGCCCGCTCCGGCCAGCCGACCATGGCGCTGGCCGGCGGCGCGGCCGTGCGGCTTTCGGCCTTGACCCCACCCGGCTGCGTCGCCAGAATCTTCGTCAGCCTCACCGACGATCATCCCTACGCCCAGGCCTTCGTGGTGATCGAGGCCGTCTTCCAGCGCGAGCACGAGTCAGCCGGCGAGGCGCTTGCCGCGGGGGTATCGAGCGGCTAGCTACGGCCCCTATCCGCAAGAGAAGCACTGCATGAGCATGACCAAGGCCCGTTCCGCCGCCAAGCCCGCCAAGAAGCACGGGGCCGTCGGCGAGATGGTGGAGATCGTCAAGACGGTGATCTATGCGCTGCTGATCGCGCTGGTGCTGCGCGTCTTTCTGTTCCAGCCCTATACGATCCCATCGGCTTCGGAAGAGCCGAACCTCTACCGTGGCGACTACATCATCGTCTCCAAGTGGTCCTACGGCTGGAGCCAGAAGTCGGCGCCGTTCCTGGATCGGCTGGCCACCTTCATGCCGGGCCGCCTGCTGTTCACGCCGCCCAAGCGCGGCGACATCATCGTCTTCAAGCTGCCCTCGAGCGGCAGCATCGACTACATCAAGCGGCTGATCGGCATGCCCGGCGACCGCATCCAGATGAAGGGCGGCCGGCTCTACATCAACGACGTGGCGGTGAAGGAACAGCTGCTCGGCGCCCGCATGGGAGATCTCTCCAGCGGCTGGCAGCCGGTGCTGCGCTGGCGCGAGACCAACCCGGAGGGCCGCAGCTACGACATCCAGACGGCGCAGATCGAGGACAATCCCGGCGACAACACCGGCGTCTACGTGGTGCCGCCGCACTGCTATTTCATGATGGGCGACAATCGCGACGATTCGGCCGACAGCCGCTTCGATCCGGGGGTCTCGCCGGACGATCCCAAGCTCGGCGGCTGCGGCTGGAACAGCGCCGTCGACGCCAGCGTGGGCGATCAGACCGGCGTCGGCTTCGTCCCGGAAGAGAACCTGGTGGGCAAGGCGCAGATCGTACTGATGTCGTGGAACACCGGCGCGGAGGAAGGCGACACCTCCAAGGCGACGCTGTTCAAGCCATGGACCTGGATCACCGACGCCCGTCCGAGCCGGTTCTTCAAGGTGCTGCGCTGACCGAGGGCCAGGACCGTCGCGCCTCGGCGGTCGCCGAGCTGGAGCAGCGCCTTGGCCATGTGTTCGGTGACCGCGCCCTGATCGAAACGGCCCTGACCCACGCCAGCGTCGGCAGGGGCGCCGCCGACAACGAGCGCCTGGAGTTCCTGGGAGATAGGGTTCTGGCCCTGGTGGTCAGCGAGGCGCTGCTGGCCCGCGAGCCCTCGGCGGACGCCGGTGGACTCTCCAAGCGCCTGCACGTGCTGGTCAGCCGCGAGGCCTGTGCGCAGGTGGCGCGCGCCCTCGGCGTCGGCGCGGCGCTGCGGCTGCCAGGCGCCGAGACCCGGCGCGGGGCGCGCGAACAGACCCGCATCCTCGCCGACGCCTGCGAGGCGGTGATCGCCGCGCTCTATGTCGACGCCGGGCTGGAGGCGGCGCGCAAGGTGGTGACGGCGCTCTGGACGCCGCTGCTGGAGGCGCCGCACGACGAGCGCGCCGCCAATCCGAAATCGCGGCTGCAGGAATGGGCCGCCGCCTCGGCCCTGGGCGCGCCGGCGTACCGATTGATCTCGCGCGAAGGTCCGGACCACGCGCCGGTGTTCACGGTGGCGGTCGAACTGCCGGGCGCGCCAGGCGCCAATGCCAGCGCCGGCTCGCTCCAGGCGGCCGAGAAGGCCGCCGCCCTGGCGCTGCTGACCAGGATCGAGGACCAGACGTGACCCGCGCCGGATTTGCCGCCGTGATCGGGGCGCCGAACGCGGGCAAGTCCACCCTGGTCAACCGCCTGGTGGGCTCGAAGGTGTCGATCGTCACCCAGAAGGTCCAGACCACGCGCTTTCCGGTGCGCGGCGTCGCCATGCTGGACGAGAGCCAGATCGTCCTCGTCGACACGCCGGGGATCTTCCAGCCGCGCCGTCGGCTCGACCGGGCCATGGTGCGCGCCGCCTGGGGCGGGGCCCAGGACGCCGACGCCATCGTCCACCTCGTCGACGCCGAGGCGGAACTCGCCGCCGGCCAGCTGGGCGCCAGGGCCGCCGAGCGCAAGGCGGCCGCGGACGTGCGCACCATCGTCGAGGGGCTGAAGGCGGCGCGGCTCGGCGCCATCCTGGCGTTGAACAAGATCGACAAGGTGCGCCGCGAGGCGTTGCTGGCCCTGGCGCAGCGGTTCTCGGCGAGCGGCGCCTACGGTGAGGTGTTCATGATCTCCGCCGCGGACGGTTCGGGCGTCGAGGACCTGAAGCGGCGGCTTGCGGCTCTGATGCCGCAAGGGCCATGGCTCTACCCCGAGGATCAGGCGGCCGACCTTCCGGCGCGGCTGCTGGCGGCCGAGATCACCCGCGAGAAGCTCTACCTGCGCGTCCACGAGGAGCTGCCCTATTCCGCGGGCGTGGAGACCACCGAGTTCGAAGAGCGCCCGGACGGCTCGGCGCGCATCGAGCAGACCATCTTCGTCGAGCGCGACGGCCAGCGCGCCATCCTGATCGGCAAGGGAGGGGCGACGCTGAAGTGGATCGGCCAGGCATCGCGCCGGGAACTGGGGGAGATTCTCGGCCGCCGCGTGCACCTCTTCCTGACCGTCAAGGTGAGAGCGAACTGGGCGGACGAGCGCGCCACGTTCCGCGACCTGGGGCTGGAATTCGATGTCTAGCCGCCCGGCCTGCGGCCGCTGCGGCGCCGGCGCGCGGCGCTGATGGAGTTCGAAGACGACGCCTTCGTACTGACGGCTCGCGCCTACGGCGAGACCGGCGGCATCGTCGAGCTGCTGACCGCGCAACACGGCAAGTACGCCGCCCACGTCGCCGGCGCCGCCTCGCGGCGGATGAAGCCGCTGCTGCAACCCGGCGCCCGGGTCACGGCGCGCTTTCGCGCCCGCACGTCCGAGCAACTGGGCTCGGCGGTGCTGGAAGCGGCGGGGGAGGGGCCGGCCGCGATCTTCGACGACGCCGTCGCGCTCGCAGGGCTCTCGTCGGCGGCGGCCGTCGCCGGCGGCGCCCTGCCCGAACGCGAGCCGCATGCCGGCGCCTTCCTGGGCTTCGAGGCCCTGGTCGCCCAGCTCGACGCCCCGCAGATCTGGCCCGCGGTCTATGTGCGCTTCGAGGCCGGGCTGCTGGCCGACCTCGGCTTCGGCCTCGACCTGTCGCGCTGCGCGGTCACCGGCGCCGTGGACGACCTCGTCTTCGTCAGTCCGCGCACGGGGCGGGCCGTCAGCGCCGCGGCCGGGGCGCAATATCGCGAACGCCTGCTGGCGCTGCCGCGCTTCCTGCTGGCCTCGCAAGGCGGCCTGGCCCAAGGCGACGTCGGCGCCGGGCTGAAGCTCACCGGCCATTTCCTGGAACGCTCGGTGTTCGCCGCCCTGAACCGCCCCCTGCCTGCGGCGCGGCAATGGCTGATCGAGCGGCTGGCGGGCGCCGGGCGGCTCTGAAGCGGGACGAGGCCGTCCCGCCCGCGTCGCGCGTCTGGACAGCAGCGGGGAGTCAGGCGATGCGGAAGCCATGGACGACGCCTCGCCACCCCCCGCAGCGCCGGACGAGGGCGGACGGATTCTGGACGAGCCCCTCGCCGAGGCGCTGTCGCGCCGATATCTCGCCTATGCGCTCTCCACCATCACCCAGCGGGCGCTGCCGGACGTTCGCGACGGGCTGAAGCCGGTGCATCGGCGCCTGCTCTACGCCATGCGCCTGTTGCGCCTCGACCCGCAGACCTCGGCCAAGAAGTCCGCCCGCGTCGTGGGCGACGTCATCGGCAAGTACCACCCGCATGGCGACGTCGCGGTCTATGACGCGCTGGTGCGCCTGGCCCAGGACTTCAACCAGCGCTATCGGCTCATCGACGGTCAGGGCAATTTCGGCAACATCGACGGCGATAACCCCGCCGCGATGCGCTACACCGAATGCCGGCTGACCGAGGCGGCGCAACTGCTGCTCGACGGCATCGACGAGGATGCGGTCGACTTCCGCCCGACCTACGACGGCCAGGAGGAAGAGCCGGCGGTGCTGCCGGCGGGCTTTCCGAACCTGCTGGCCAATGGCTCGAACGGCATCGCCGTGGGCATGGCCACCTCGATCGCGCCGCACAACGCCGCCGAGCTCATCGACGCCTGCCTGATGCTGCTGGACCGGCCCTCGGCGACGACGGCGGACCTGATGCAGAAGGTGCGCGGCCCCGACTTTCCCACCGGCGGCGTCATCGTCGAGACTCCCGCCTCGCTGCTGGACGCCTACGAGACCGGCCGCGGCGGCGTCAGGACGCGCGCCCGCTGGACCCGGGAAGACACCGGCCGCGGGACCTGGCAGATCGTCGTCACCGAGATTCCATATCAGGTGAAGAAGGCCGACCTCGTCCTGCAGATCGCCGGCCTGATCGAGGCCAAGAGGGCGCCGCTGCTGGGCGACGTGCGCGACGAATCCGCCGAGGACGTGCGCCTGATCCTGGAGCCGCGGGCGCGCACCGTCGAGCCGGAAATCCTGATGGAGAGCCTCTTCAAGCTCTCCGATCTGGAGACGCGGTTCTCGGTCAACATGAACGTCCTCGACGAGCGTGGCGCGCCGCGGGTGATGGGGCTGAAGGAGGCGCTGCGGGCGTTCCTCGACCATCGCCGCGAGGTGCTGGTCCGCCGCGCGCGCCATCGACTGGCCAGGATCGAGGCCCGCCTGCACGTGCTGGCGGGCCTGCTGATCGTCTTCCTCGATCTCGACGAGGTGATCCGCATCGTTCGGCAGGAGGACGAGCCCAGGGCCGCGCTGATCGAGACCTTCGGCATCGATGCGATCCAGGCCGACGCCATCCTCGACACCCGCCTTCGCCAGCTCGCCAAGCTCCAGGAAATGGAGCTGAGGCGCGAGCACGCCGAGCTTTCGCAGGAGCGGGACGGCATCGCCGCCATGCTGGGCTCCGACCCGCAGCAGTGGAAGCTGGTGGGCGCGGGCCTGCGCCACGTGCGCGAGGTTCTGGGACCTGGCGCGGCGGCCGGCCGACGCCGCTCCAGCTTCGCCGTTGCACCGATCCTGGACGCCTCCGCCGGCGCCGAGGCCCTGGTGGCGCGCGAGCCGATCACCGTCATCCTGTCCGAGCGCGGCTGGATCCGGGCGGCGCGCGGGCGCATCGACGATCCCGCCGAGCTGAAATTCAAGGAGGGCGACCGGCTGGCCTTCCTGGTCGCTGCCGAGACCACCGACAAGCTGCTGCTGTTCGCCTCCGACGGCCGCTTCTTCACCCTGGCCGGCGACAAGCTGCCTTCGGCGCGCGGCCAGGGCGAGCCCTTGCGGCTGATGCTCGATCTGGACGATCGCGTCGGCATCCTCGCGCTTTTCGTGCACAGGCCGGGCGCCCGGCGCATCCTCGCCTCGCGCGCCGGCCATGGCTTCATTCTGCCCGAGCACGAAGCCATCGCCACGCGCCGCGCCGGCAAGCAGGTGCTGAACGTCGATGCGGCCGGCGCCGCCTTCTGCCTTGCCGCAGAGGGCGACCATCTGGCGGTGGTCGGCGACAATGGCAAGGCCCTGGTGTTCCCGCTCGCCGAGCTGCCCGAGATGGCGCGCGGCAAGGGCGTGAGGCTGCAGAGCTATCGCGAGGGCGCCTTGCGCGACGGCCTCGTCTTCGCCGCCGCCGCCGGCCCCGCCTGGATCGACGCGGCGGGCCGTAGCCGCGCCTGGGCCGACTGGCGCGCCTGGCTGGGCAGGAGGGGCGCGGCCGGGCGAGCCGCGCCGCGCGGCTTTCCGGCGTCGAAGCGGTTCCGGCCTTGAGCGAGCGCCGGGGCTCAGCCGCCAAGCGCGCCGCTGAGCCCGGCGAAGAAGCCGAACCCCGCCGTGAGCACGACCACCGCCCCCACCACGACGGCGTAGACGCGGCCGAGGCGGTAGGGCTCGGGCAGCGCCTTGAGCGCCAGCAGATAGAGGAACCCCAGCACGATCGGCAGCAAGAGCGCGTTCATCACCTCCACCGCCACCGAGAGCTGGACGAGATCGACCCCGGAGGCCACCAGCACCCCGCCGCCCACGAGGCAGGCGCTGAAGATGCCATAGAACCACGGCGCTTCCGTGGGGCGGTGTTCCAGCGAGCGCTTGAAGCCGGCGACCTCGCCGACGCCCCAGGCGGCCGTCAGGCAGACCACGATGGTGGCGACCATGGCCGCGCCGGTCATGCCCGCCGCGAACACCACCTTGCCCAGGGCTGCGCCGAGGAAGGGCTGCAACGCGCGGGCGATCGAGGGCACGTCGCTCAGCGCCGCCCGCACGCCGGTGCGCCCGAGGGTGGCGGCGGTGACGACGAGGACCGCGGCCATGATCACCTGGGTGACCACCGCGCCGGTCGCCGTGTCCAGCCGGGCGAGTTTCAGGTCCTTCGGCGTCAGGCCTTTGTCGAGCACGGCGGACTGCTGGTAGAAAATCATCCACGGCATGATCACCGCGCCGAGATTGGCGGCGACGTAGTAGAGATACCTGGAGTTGCCGAACGGCATCGTGCCGATCTGCGCCATCACCTCGGAGGCGCGTGGGCCGGCGCCGAGAGCCACCACGACGAACGCCAGTTCGAAAAGCCCCAGCGCGATGGCGATGCGCTCCACCGAGAGATACGAGCCGGTCCAGACCATGGTCAGCACCAGGCCGACGACCACCGCCATGGTCGCCCAGGCCGGTACGCCGAACAGCGCCCCGACGCCGGCCATGCCGCTGAGCTGGGTGACGATGGCGCCCACGCACGCCAGCATCAGCGTCGAAACCGACAGCCATGCCCAGGCTCGGCCGAAACGCTCTGCGATCAGTTCGCCGTGGCCGCGCCCGGTGACGAGGCCGAGCCGCAGGGTCAGTTCCTGGACGATGTAGAGCACCGGGATCAGCGCCAGCTGCAGGGCGAGCAGCTGATAGCCCCACTGCGCGCCGCTCTGCGCCGCCGTGATGATGCTGCCGGCGTCGGTGTCGGCCAGCATGACCAGAATGCCCGGCCCCATCACCGCCAGCCAGCGCCAGCGCCTCAGGCGCGCGGCCGGCGTGCGCCCAGCGACGGCGCTCGAGGGCGGCGGATCGGATCGACCCGCGACCGGCGCCGGGTCTGAAATGGACGTCATTCTGCACTTGATAGTCATTCGCAAACTACTTGGCAATCGCGCCGTCGAAGGCTGCGTTCGGCGGCCCGACGGGGGATGCTCGCCGTGAAGCCTCTGACGCTGTTCGGTCTCGTCGCCGTCACCGCCATGCTGGTCTGCTATGCGCTGGAGCCGCGCTCGCGGCGATGGACGCTCGCCTTCGCCGCCGCGTGCTGGGCGGGCTCGCTCTACGGCTTCCTGCAGGGCGCCTGGCCGTTCGGGCTCGTCGAAGCGGCCTGGGGCGTCGTGGCGTTGCGCCGCTGGCGTATCAGAAGATCACCTGCTCCTCGCCCCACCAGAGCGGCGACCTCGACAGATCGATGAAGCGGCGTTCGTCTTCCAGCAGCAGCCGGCCAGCTTCGGCGGCGGCAGGGTCGCGGTTCGCCATGTCCTCGAAGCTGTCCCACCAGAGCTGGGCGACGCCGTCGAAGCCCTCGGGTCCGGCGCGCGCGCTTCGCAGGGGAGCCGAAAGGTCGGCCGCAAGACTGTGGAGCTGGACATAGCGGCGGATGCGCAACACCTCGCGCACGCTCGCCACCAGCGGCGCGTGGTTCTGGCGCCAGTAGGTCTGGAACGCCTCGCGCGTCAGGTGCGGCAGGCGGACGAGGCAGAAGGTGAGCTTGATCACGGCGGCAGGGCCTCCTGGGCGACATCCAATAGGCTGGCCGACGATGATCGCCGGGGCAATTGCATTTCGCCGCCCTCAGAAGGTCAGCCTCAAGCTCGATTGCAACACCGTCTGGACCTGGTGCGGGCTTTCGCCGGCGAGGATCCGGCCCGGCCGGACGCTGTCGATGCGCAGGGCCTCGATCCGCACGTCGAGGCAACGGTTCAAGGGGCGGCGCCAGCCGCCGTCCAGCGCCCAGCCGCGTTCGCCCTTCGCCACGCTCGCGCCTGGCGCGTTGTCGCGGGTCTCGAACGCGTCGGCGCGGAGCGTCAGCGAGTTCTTGCCCAGATCCCGCGTCGCGAGCAGGTAGGCCGAGCGGAAGGAGACGTCGACGAGCCTCGGGCCCGGAGCGCCGATCCAGGTGCGCCCGCTCATCGCCTGCGCCTTCAGCTGCGCAAACGCGCCGAGCTGGGCGGTGGCGCCGACGTCGACGAAGCGGGTATTCCAGGCCCATTGCCCGTCGGACGTGACGCGCGTCCCGTCGCCGCGATTGTCGTAGGCCAGCGCGTCGAGCGTCACCGGGGCGTCGGGGCGCCATTCCAGCTTGACGTAATAGCCGAGGCGATGGTCGATCTCGAGCGTGGAATAGGTTTCGCTCGCCTGGAACGAGGCGTCCGGGGCGGCCAGCGGCGGCAGGCGGAACGAGCCGCGCGCCTGCGACTTGATGTCGTCGAGCGCCCAGCCGCGGAACGACAACAAAGTGCCGGCGGTGTCGTCGTAGCCGAAGAGCGCGACGGTGACGGCGAGGCTCTGGTCGCCGAACTGGCGCGACACCGTCGCCTCGGCGCCCACGACCTTCAACTCCTCGCCCACCCAGGTGTCGATCGCCGAGGGCGTGATGGTGTCGGTGACGCCCCAGGCCCGCGCATCGTGCTCCAGCGAGATCGGCGGGTAGAAATAGCCGATGCGCGCGGCAAATCGCGTCGCCGAGCGCGGCGTGGGCCTGAACACCAGATAGGCTTGCAGGATGTCGACGCGATGCTCCTGGCCCGGCTGGTAGCCGACGTCGACCACGGCGTTCCAATCCCAATCGAACTGCGGCGTCCATTCGAGGGCGGCCTCGGCGACCTGGGCGCGCGCGCCCGCGCCGCCGTAGCGCGACTTGCCGAAGCCGCCGTGGGTGAAGGAGGGCTCGCCGCCGGACGCCGCCGCGCGCAGGTCGACGACGCCATGGATGGTGTCGCGCGAGAGCAGGTCGATCTGCGCCACCGCGGGCCAGGCGCTCGCTGCGATCAGGGCCGCGACGGCGAGCGCCAGCCACCTCGCTGCCTGCGCCGGCCGGCCGGCGCGCTTTGGCCGTTGCATCTGGGCGATGATCGTCTCGCGAGGGACCGCGCTCTTGCGTGGCCGCCACGCCTAGCCGCAGATCGTGAACGCTTGGCTAAGGCGCGGCGGCTTCGGGGCGGCGGCGCCTGACGATCGCGGGCGCGGCGAAGGCTTGAACCGGACCTGGACTCCGCGCCAGAATGCGCCGGGGCGGATGATCGGAGGTGACGCCAGTGCTTGGCAGAGGCCCAGGGCTTGCCAGAGGCGTCGTCGATGGGGCGTCCACGCGCTCCGAGTTCTTCGCGAGACCCTCGTTCGATCCCGCGCCGCGCCTGGTGGACACCACCATGCTCTATGCTCCGAGGAGCGGCGGCGTGAAGCGCTATCTCGGCGCCAAGCGCGCCTGGTTCGCCAAGGCGCGCCCGCACATCCGCCACACCCTGGTGGTCCCTGGCCCCCGCCACGCCTACGACGGCGCCGGGCGGCTCTCCATCTATGCCGCGCCGCTGCCGTTCGGCGACGGCTACCGCTGGCCGGTGGTCAGGGCCGCCTGGATGAAGCGGCTGATGCGCCAGCGCCCCAGCCTGATCGAGGCGGGCGATCCCTATACGCCGGGACTGGCGGCGCTGAAGGCCGGCGAGGCCCTGGGCGTGCCGGTGATCGGCTTTTGCCACACCGACCTCGGCGCCCTGGCGGCGCTGCACTTCGGCGACTGGGCCGAGAAGCCGGTGCGGCGGCGCTGGGGCGACATCTATCGGCGGTTCGATCGCGTTCTGGCCCCCAGCCGCTACATCGCCTCGCGCCTCGCCGAAGCCGGCGTGGAGAACCCGATCGCCATCCCCCTCGGCGTCGACACCGAGACCTTCACGCCGGCCGGCGCCGATCCGGCGGGGCTGCGCCGGCGGCTCGGCCTCGAACCGCGCCATCGCCTGCTGGTGTTCGCCGGGCGCCCCGCGAAGGAAAAGCGCGTCGACGTGCTGATCGAGGCCGTCGAGCGCCTCGGCGATCCCTACGTTCTCGTCCTGGCCGGCGCCCGCGGCGACCGTGCTGCCCCGTCCGGCCGCGTCATCGAGCTTGCCTACGAGACAGACCCCGGACGCCTCGCGGCGCTGCTCGCCAGCTGCGACGCCTTCGTGCATGCCAACGATGCCGAGCCCTTCGGGCTGGTCGTGCTCGAGGCCATGGCCTGCGGCCTGCCGGTGGTGGGCGTAGCGTCCGGCGGCGTCGGCGAGAGCCTCGACGGGGACGTCGCAGAGCTGGCGGCGCGCTCGGCGGCGGCGGAAATCGCCGCGGCCGTCGAGGCCCTGTTCGCGCGCGACCTGGCCGCCTTGCGCGCCGCCGCCCGCGCCCGCGCCGTCGCCCGGCACGACTGGGACGCCGTCTTCCGCCGCCTCGCGGCCATCTACGCCGACGTCAGCGGCGAGCCGGCCTTCGGCGAGGACGCAGCGCAGTTCGCCCTGGCCGGCTGAGCGCGGCGGCGCTTCACGCCCCTGGCGGCCCTCCGAGGATCGGCAGGATCTCGCCGGTGATGAAGCTCGACATCTGCGGGCTGGCCATGAAGACGTAGGCGGGCGCGATCTCCTCGGGCTGGGCCGGTCGCTGCATCGGCGTCTTCGAACCGAACTGGCTGACGGCCCTGGCGGCTCGGTCGGCGGGATTGAGCGGCGTCCACACCGGCCCGGGCGCGATGCAGTTGACGCGGACGCCCTTCTCGATCAGCAGCGCCGCCAGGGACTTGGTGAAGGCGTGAATGCCGCCCTTGGTGGTGGCGTAGTCGAGCAGTTCCCTGGCGCCGAAGAGGCCGGTCTCCGAGCCGGTGTTGATGATGGCGCTGCCCGGTTTCAGATGCGGCGCGGCCGCCTGCGCGAAGTGGAAATAGCCATAGAGATTGGTCTTCAGGGTGCGGTCGAAGTGCGCCTCGCTGATGTCCTCGATGGCGTCGGAATGTTCCTGGAACGCGGCGTTGTTGACCAGGATGTCGAGGCCGCCGAGTTCGGCGACGGTGCGCTCCACGGCGGCGCGCGCGAAGGCCGGGTCGGCGACGTCGCCCTTGATCAGGATGGCGCTGCGGCCCTCCTTCTCCACGGCCCTGAGCGTCTCGCGCGCATCCTCGTCGGCGTCGAGATAGGCGATCGCCACGTCTGCGCCTTCGCGCGCGAACAGCACCGCGACGGCCCGCCCGATGCCCGAATCGGCGCCGGTGATCAGGGCGCGCCGGTCCTTCAGCTTCTCCGAGCCCTGGTAGTAGGGCGCATCGTACATGGGCGCGGGATCGATCTTGGCCTCGATGCCTGGCTTCTGCTGGTGCTGCTCGGGGAAGGGCGGCTCGGGGTATCTGCGCGCCCCGGCCTGCATCGCGCCGCCGCCGCCGTCCTCGCCGCCGCGGCCAAACGAGCGCGCCTCCCGGCGCTCGACCTCGCGCTGCACCGCGCGCTCCTCCTCGATGCCGCGCCCGGCGCTCCCGCTGGTGCGATCCCTACCCGTGCTCCTCATCCCGTTGGCTCCTGCGACACCCGACGCGCCGCATGAATCCCGCAGGAGGCGCGACGGTTCCGAAAGACGGGCGAGAACGTCAGTGCTCGTGGCGCGAGTGACGGGACTCGAACCCGCGACCTCCGGCGTGACAGGCCGGCGCTCTAACCAGCTGAGCTACACCCGCGATGCTTCCCGGGGCAGGCTCGACCCCTCGGAAGGAGGCGCGTCTGATAGGTCCGCGCCCTGGCGCCGTCAATGGGCCAGGATCGGCCGCCGCGACCGTGCGGCGCAGCGCGATTGCCCCGTTTGAACCCTCCGCCGCCATGGGCTAGAAGGTGCGCGCGCGACTCCCCCGCCATTCTCGATTTCGCGAGCGTCATGAACGGATTCCTGCTGCAGTACCTGCCGATCGCGATCTTCCTCGTGATCGCGGCGGTGCTCGGGATCGTGTTCCTGCTGGTTCCGATGATCATCGCGCCCAAGGGGCCCGATCCGGAGAAGCTCTCGGCCTACGAATGCGGCTTCAACGCCTTCGACGACGCGCGGATGAAGTTCGACATCCGATTCTACCTGGTGTCGATCCTCTTCATCATCTTCGATCTGGAAGTGGCGTTCCTGTTCCCGTGGGCGGTGAGCCTGCTGAAGATGCCGCACGCGGCGGCGGCCTACGCCTTCTGGTCGATGATGGTGTTCCTGGGCGTGCTCACCGTCGGGTTCATCTACGAATGGAAGAAGGGGGCGCTGGAATGGGAGTGACGCTGCCGGCGGGCGCCGCCGCCCGCGCCCCGGTGGAGGGCTACGATCCGCGCCGCCACGATCCCTATTTCGACGGCGTTTCGAACGTGCTCGCCGACAAGGGCTTCATCACCACCGCCGCCGACGACCTCATCACCTGGGCCAGGACCGGCTCGCTGATGTGGATGACCTTCGGGCTGGCCTGCTGCGCCGTGGAGATGATGCAGGCCGCGATGCCGCGCTACGATCTGGAGCGCTTCGGCTTCGCCCCGAGGGCGAGCCCGCGCCAGTCCGACGTGATGATCGTCGCCGGCACCTTGACCAACAAGATGGCCCCGGCGCTGCGCAAGGTCTACGATCAGATGCCCGAGCCGCGCTACGTGATCTCCATGGGATCATGCGCCAATGGCGGCGGCTATTACTATTTCAGCTATTCGGTGGTGCGTGGCTGCGACCGGATCGTGCCGGTGGACATCTACGTGCCCGGCTGTCCGCCCACCGCCGAGGCCCTCGTCTACGGCGTGCTGCAGCTGCAGAAGAAGATCCGCCGCACCGGGACCATCGAGCGATGAGCGCCTGGCTGGTATCCGACGCCGAACTGTCCGAACTCGGCCAGAAGGTGGTGGCCAACTCGGCCGGCATGGTCGGCGCCGTCCATGTGGGGTTCGGCGAGCTTTCGATCCAGACGCCGGCGCACCGGATCGTGGACGTGCTGACCTATCTGCGCGATGCGCCCGATCTGGCCTTCCAGCAACTGATCGACCTGTGCGGCGCCGATTATCCACAGCGCGAGCGGCGTTTCGACATCGTCTATCACCTGCTTTCGCTGACCTGGAATCGCCGCATCCGGGTGAAGGTCGAGACCGACGAGGACACGCCGGTCCCCTCGGTGACCGGTGTCTATCCGGCGGCGGACTGGTTCGAGCGCGAGGCCTTCGACCTCTACGGGATCTTCTTCGAGGGCCATCCGGACCTGCGGCGCATCCTCACCGACTACGGCTTCCACGGCCATCCGATGCGCAAGGATTTCCCGATGACCGGCTACGTGGAGGTCCGCTACGACGACGAACTCAAGCGCGTCGTCTATGAGCCGGTGAAGTCGGTGGAGTTCCGCAACTGGGATTTCCTGTCGCCCTGGGAAGGCGCGGACTACGCGCGCCCGGGGCAGGGGTATCCCTACGAGCTGCCGGGGGAGGACCAGAAGTGAGGGGAGGCGTGAGGAGTTTCGTCAGGGGCGCCGCGCCCAACCTCGGCTATGGCCTGACCGTCCTGGCGACGCTGTTCCTGGGC
>Ga0307374_10006959_pt1 | contig 17476 bp, 14 predicted proteins | sample OX3MG_FD_202532 | JGI IMG/M metagenome (GOLD analysis project Ga0307374, IMG submission 202532) | Soil microbial communities from Risofladan, Vaasa, Finland - OX-3 | ecosystem: Environmental > Terrestrial > Soil > Coastal area > Acid sulfate soil | place: Finland: Risofladan, Vaasa | collected... | reverse complement strand
TCGCGTTCATCACCTCCGACAACGCGTCGATCTCCCGGCTGGTCGTGACCGGGCAGCGGTGGATCGTCCGTGGTTTCAACGAGACGGCGCACCTGGAGCCGGGGCCGGCAGAGCCCTAGCGTCACGCACGGCACGGCTCGACGGTGGCGGCTCAGCTCAGGTGGCGGCTCAGCTCAGGTGGCGGCTCAGCCACTCCAGGCTCGGCGCCAGCTCCCGGTTCCAGGTCCGGAAGTTGTGCCCGCCCTGGGGGATGATCAGCGAGTAGCCGCGCATGGGCGGGCGGATCTCGTGCAGGAAGGCCAGCGTCCCCGGCAGGCTCCGCTCCCCTGTCCGGCTGGAGGTCACCAGCACCGAGACCGGCGGGGCGGGCAGGTGGCGCAACCGCCAGGCCGGGCTGTTCTCGTGCCGGTAGGCGACGCTGCCACCCCACAGGTCGCGCGGGAACCGGCCGCCGTAGGCCTGGTAGTAGCCGGCCATGGACACGGCCGCGGAGAAACGGGTGGGGTACATCATCGCGAGTTTCGTCGCGCAGAAGCCGCCGGTGGAGTAGCCGACCACGCCCCAGCCGGCCGGGCTGGCCGTGACCCGGAAGGCATGCTCGACGGCCCGGGTGACATCTTGCGCGAAGAACGACTCCACCTGCGGCCCGGCCGGGATGTCGGTGCACTCGGTGTCGTAGGGGAACAGCGGCGACACGCTCAGCATGACGAACACGGTGGGCCGGATCTGCCGTGCCGCCAGCAGGCTGGCCGCGACCGACGGCAGCTCGAGCCGGGTCACGATGCCGCCCGCCACCCCTGGGTAGCCGGTCAGGGCCAGCACGACCGGGAACCGGGTGTGCCGGTAGGCGGGCTGGAAGTACTGCGGCGGCAGGTAGACGTAGCCGGGACCGGAGCTGAGCCCGGTCCGCTGGCCGGTGATCGCGATCTGCATCAGCCGGCCGGACACGGCGGGCGAGGACGGCGGGCCTGGGCGAGGCAACCCGCCGGGCGGTGCCGCCAGCGGCGCGGGCCGGCCAGCGTCTGGCAGCGGACCTGGCCGTGAGCCGTCGACCACCAGCTGCTTCGCGGGCCCCGCAGCGGCGTGCCGGGCGGAGACCGCCTGAGCTGGCTGGCTGGTGCCGAGCAGCTGGGACCAGGAATCGTAGAAGGAGAAGTAACCGTTCAGCCAGACCAGGAAGGCGGCGGTCACCAGCAGCTGGCTGACCGCGACCATGACCAGCCGGGCAGCCAGATACGGCAGCCGCCGCCTGGCCACCCGGGGCCACGCCCACACCACCGCCGCCAGCGACCCGGCGGCCACCGCCACCATCAGCCAGCCGAATACCCCGCTGGTCAGGCCCATCTAGGGCACTCTCCCGCTCATGACGGTGACCGCAGCGCATGGCTGACCCAGTCCAGGACCGGTGCCAGCGGCATCGGGCCGGCTGCCAGCCGGGCCGATGCCACCGTCATCGGTGGGCGCACCAGCGACCCGAACTCGCGGGCCCGCCCGGGCCCGGCGAACAGCACCCGGACCGGCGGCTGCGGCCAGTACCGCAGCCGCCAGAGCAGGTTGTCCTGCCGGCGGACGAGGGGGCCCGCGCCGGAGCCGGCGCTGCCGGGCGGTGCGGCGTAGGTCCCGGGCGGTGCCACCGCGACCCCGAACGGGCCGGCCGGCGCGGTGGCGAGCTGCAGGGCGCAGTAGCCGCCGCCGGTGCCACCCAGCACCGCCCATCCCGACGGCGCGGTGGCGACCCGGTAGGCATGCGCCAGTGCCTGCGGCAGATCCTGGGTGAAGAACGTGGCGGCCTGCGGGCCGCCGGGCACATCCAGGCAGCCCCGGCCACTGCGCCGGGCGACCGAAGGCGGCAGCACGGTGATGAGCGCGGGAGCCATCCGGCCCGCCCGCATCTGGGCGGTCGCCGTCGCGGCGACCTGCGGCGCGCTGTAGAGGCCGGTGCGGCTCGCCGCCTGGCTGGAGATGACCACGATCACCGGCAGCGGATGCGGCACCCGCTGGTATCCGGGCGGCAGGTAGACGTAACCGCGGACCTTGATCCCGGACACCGGCCCGCTGAACTGGACCGTCACCACCTGCCCGGCACCCGGGCCGGCCCGCTGCGCCGGTCCGCTGGCGCCCCGCGCCGTTCGTGCCCGGTGGGCGGTCCCGGCGCCGGGCACCGTCACCAGTGACGACGGCTGGGCGCTTGCGGGCTGCCCGCCCTGGTGCCCGACGGCGACGATCGCTCCAGCGACCCGGTTGGTTCCCAGCAGGTCGGACCAGGACGAGTAGAACTCATAGGTCCGGTTGACCGAGACGAAGACCATGCCGAGCACGCTGACCTGCAGGGCGCCGAGCATGGCGATCCGCAGCAGCACGAAGGTGACGCCACGCCGTGCCAGCACGGGCCACAGCCACAGCATGCCGCCGAGCAGGCCGGCCGCGGCGGCTGCCAGCACGGTCATCAGCAGCTGGCTCCGCGGGCCCACCCGGCCACCTCCCTGCGCTGCTCACACCGCAGGGCACGTCCGGGGGCCCCACGCTCACCAGGACAAACGCTCAAGAGCGGGCGTGGTTGGCCGGCCTAGAGTAAGGGTTTCGTCATGTTTTGTCCTTTTAAGCGGCCCGTGGGCCTACTGCTGGGGTCAGCGAGGCCTACGAGGCCAGCGAGGCGAGCAGGTCGCCGTGCTCGGCCACCCGCTCCAGCACGTCGTCGCTGGTGAACGACAGGTCGCTGGGACTGGTGCAGCTCTCCACCTCAGCCCAGGTGACCGGCGTGGACACGGTCGGGCGGGGCATGGCCCGCAGCGAGTACGGCGCGACGGTGGTCTTGGCGGCGTTGTTCTGGCTCCAGTCGATGAGCACCTTGCCCGGGCGCAGCGTCTTGCTCATCCTGGACACGGCCAGGTCCGGGTGCGCGCGTTCCACCCGCTCGGCCAGGTCCAGCGCCAGGCTGCTGGCCTCCTCCGAGGTGTACCCGGATATGGCGGCGACCAGCTGCATGCCCTTGCCGCCCGAGGTCTTGGCCAGCGGCTCGATCCCGTGCTCGACCAGCAGCGGCCGGAGCAGCTGCGCGACCACGCAGCACTCGACGATCGTCGCGGGCGGCCCGGGGTCCAGGTCGAACATGAGCAGGTCCGGCTCGCTGGCGTAGGGAAGCCGCCACATCGGGGTGTGCAGCTCCAGGCCGGCCAGGTTGGCGGTCCAGATCAGCGTCGGCAGGTCCTGCACCACCAGGTAGAGCACCGTCTCCCCGCGCGAGCGTGAGCCGGGCGAGGGCAGCCGCGCGGTCGGCACCCAGCTGGGCCGGTGGGCCGGGGCATGCTTGGCGTAGAAGTACTCGCCGTCCACCCCGTCCGGATACCGCTTGAGCGTGAGCGGCCGCCCAGCCAGGTGGGGCAGCAGCACCGGCGCGATGCGCAGGTAGTAGTCGATCACCTGGGCCTTGGTGAAGCCTGTCTCCGGGTAGAGCACCTTCCCGAGATTGGTCAGGATCAGCTTGCGGCCCTCGACCTCGACCGGCACCTTCTCCGGTTCCGCACTCACCAGCGCTCACCTCGGTGTCCCGCTACCCACCCCCCGATCAGGCAAAACGAAGCACAGCGCGGCCACCCACCGATGTGCCGGCCACCGGACCCTGCCCTCGATCAGCTACGGGTGCCCGGATCGCTAGCCGGACCGGCCATAGTCGTCGTCCAGCCGGACGATGTCGTCCTCGCCGAAGTAGTCCCCGTCCTGGACTTCGACGAACACCAGCGGGTCCGGTCCGGGGTTCTCGATCCTGTGCGCGCGGGAACAGCCCCCATCGGCTACCCCAGGCCGGTGTGCTCGCGCAGGTAGGGCAGCGGCATGGCCGGGTCGGGTGAGTCGATCTCCCGGGCGAGGCGGTGCCCGTCGAAGATCGCCTCCGGCAGCAGCCGGGGCGCGACCGCGTCACCGATCCGGTACAGCGCGCCAATCCCGGCCGCCGCCAGCGCCGCCGGGTCGCTGGCGAGCTCCTGGTACAGCGCATCGTCGGATGCCTGCTGGGTGACGAGAACGACGGCGTCGCAGCCCGCTGACCAGGCCTCGCCGTACCGGTCATAGCCGTTCACCGACCACGCCGGCCCGCCGCCCGCCGGCTCGCCGCCCCCGGGCACAGGCCCGCCACCGCCCGCCGGCGCCGGGGCGGGCTCGATCGCGGTGATCGTCGTCGCGTGGGTGACCCTCACCCCCGCCCGGTGCAGGTGGGCGCGGAGCATCTCCCCCTCCAGGGTTTCGTCGCTCACCGGCGAGAGCACGGCGAACGTGGTCACCACATGCACCTCGTACCCCTCGCCGGCCAGCAGTTCGGCCACCCCCGGCGCGACGTAGTAGCCGTCGGTGTCGTACACGATCACCCGCCGCCCCGGTGGCCGCCTGCCCGCGACCGCGACCTGCTCCGGCGTGAGCACGTGCGGCAGTGACGGGCCGGCGCCGGGCATCGGCGACGCATGCCCGGGCTGCACCCCGTCCCCCCGCCAGGACGACCCGGTCGCGATGATCACCAGCTCCGCGCCGTAGCCCAGCACGTCCGCCGCCCCGAGCCGCCGCCCGGTGATCACCTCCACCCCGGGCAGCCGGTCCAGCTGGACAGCGCGCCAGTCGATGATCCGCCCCCAGTCACCCAGCCCCGGCAGCCGCCGGGTCCAGCGCAGCCTGCCGCCGATCTCCGGCTCCGCCTCCACCAGGTGGACCGCACCGAACCCGCGGCGGCCCAGCACAACGGCGCATTCCAGCCCGGCCGGCCCGGCGCCGACGATCAGCACCGGCCGGGACCCACCCGCCGCGGGCACGAACTTCTCCGGGTGCCAGCCCCGCCGGAACTCCTCCCCGGCCGTGGCGTTCTGCACGCAGCCGACGTGCCGGAACGTCTCCTCCCGCAGGATGCACAGGTTCGACCCGGTGCACTCGCGGATCTCGTCCAGCCGCCCCTCGGCGATCTTGCGGGGCAGGAACGGGTCGGCGATCGCCTGCCGGGCCGAGCCGATGAGATCGACCGCGCCGGACCTGATCACCTGCGCCATCAGGTCCGGGCTGGAGTAGCGGCCCACGGCCACGACCGGCTTGGCGGTCGCCTCCCGGACCCGGTGCGCCCACACCCGCTGGTGCCCCTCCGGGTAGTAGCGCGAGGTCCCGGAGTCCTCCGGCCAGGTGCCCACCGTCACGTCCCACAGGTCGACGAGGTCGTCGGCCATGGCGATCAGGGCCAGCATGTCGTCCACCTCGATGCCGGGCAGCCCCTCCGCCCCGGGCACGCCCGAGTTTCCGTGCACCGCGATCCGGGTCGCGACCGCACAGTCAGCCCCGACCGCCGAACGCACCGCGGCCAGGGTCTCCAGCCAGAACCGGCCCCGGTTGGCCAGGCTGCCGCCGTAGCCGTCGGCCCGCCGGTTCGTCACCGCCGACAGGAACTGGGTCATCAGGTAGCCGTGCGCCCCGTACACGTACACGATGTCGAACCCCGCGTCGGCGCCGAACCTGGCCGCGCGGACCCAGTCCCGCTGCACGCGGGCGATGTCATCGGCGGTCATCTCCTTGGCCAGCCCGCCCCACTGGAGCTCCGACGCCACCTGGCTGGGGGCCAGCCGGACCGACCGCGACACCCCGTTCGGGCTGGCCGCGCCGCCGTGGAACAGCTCCAGCCCGGCCAGTGACCCGTGCGCGTGGATCGCCTCGGCGGCCAGTGCCAGTGCCCGGGCGTCGGCCGCCGACCACAGCTCCGCGGCGATCGCCGGGACCTCGTCGGAGTCCGGCGAGACCGGCGCGTACTCCACGCACACGCCGCCCCACCCGCCTTCGGCCTTGACAGCGCGGAACGCCGCCTGGGTCCGGGGCCGGCCGGACCCGAACCCGGTCGCGTGCGGCACCTGGTAGAAGCGGTTGGGCAGGGTCTTCGGGCCGATCGTCACCGGCTCGAACAGGACGGCGTGCCTAGCGTCCACAGCTGCCGCCGGTCACCACGGGGCCGCCGGTCACCACGGTGCCGCTCACCACGGTGCCGCTCACCACGGGGCCGCCGGGACCGCGTTGTCGCCCACATGATCCTCCTCGGCACTGCCGGCGGTGTCCGTTGATCGCTACCACCAGGCAGCGCCCGCGGGCAAGGGGCCGAGGGCAGGACAATCCAGGCCTTTCGCGCAGGTTCAACCGGACCGCAGCGCGGGAAGGCCCCAAAGGGGGTGTAACGCCCGGCCGATCAGTCACCCCGCCGGTCGCCGGGTAGGTGAATGGACCTGCTTGTCCACGACGACGTGGCCGGCGACCAGGCCGCGAACCTTGCGCTGGAGGAAGCGCTCGCCCGCGCCGGGCCGCCCTCCCCGGTACTTCGGATATGGCAGAACGCATGCTGTGTCGTACTCGGGCGGGCACAGCGAGCCGCCCGGGAGGTGAACCTGGCCGCCTGCGCGGCCAGCGGCGTGCCGGTCCTGCGGCGTGCCAGCGGCGGCGGCACCGTCTACCAGGACCTGGGCATTCTCAACCTCAGCCTGGCCGCGCCCGGCCGCGACCGCGGGCTCGCCGCTGGCCTGGCTGAGCTGGTCACCGCGGTCGCCGCCGGGCTCGGGCTGGCGGCCCGCGCCGGGGACCGCGGGGTTTTCGTCGGGCCCGCCAAGGTGTCCGGCCTGGCCAGCCAGGTCACCAGGGACGGGTCGCTGGCGCATGCCACGCTGCTGGTCACGACCCCGGCCAGCCGGGTCGGCGCCTTTCTCAGCCCCGCCCCGGACGACCCCCATCCCGCCGATTCCCGCCGCAGCCCCGTGGCTGCGTTGCGCGAACTGGGGTGTGAGGTCAGCGTGGCAGCGACGCGCGCTGCCGTGCTGGCGGAGGCGGCGCGGCGTTACGGCCCGCTGGCACAGCGGCCCCTGACGCAAGCGGAGCGCAGCTGGCAGGAACGGCTGCTGGCCGAGCGCTACCGCATCGGCTCATGGCATATGTCGGGACGGACGAAGGAGGCACAGTGGACGACAAGACCCGCCTTGACCTGTACCGGGTGATGGTGCTCAGCCGCACCTACGAGGAGGCGATCCTCCGCGACTACCATGCGGACAAGAAACCCGCCTGGGACATCGGCGCCGGGCTGCTGCCCGGCGAGATGCACCTGTCGGCCGGGCAGGAACCGGTCGCGGCCGGCGTGTGCGCGCACCTGCGCACCGACGACGCGGTGACCGCGACCCACCGGCCGCACCACATCGCCATCGCGCATGGCGTGGACCTGGACAAGATGACCGCCGAGATCTTCGGCCGCGTGGACGGGCTGGGCCGGGGGCGGGGCGGGCACATGCACCTGTTCGACCCGCACACCCACTTCTCCTGCTCGGGCATCATCGCCGAGGGGCTGCCACCCGCGCTGGGGCAGGCGTTCGCGTTCAAGCGGCGTCCGGGCAACCGGGTGGCGGTCGCGTTCACCGGCGAGGGCGCGGCCAACCAGGGCGCGTTCCACGAGTCGCTGAACCTCGCCGCCCGCTGGAACCTGCCGGTGGTCTTCGTGGTCGAGGACAACGACTGGGCGATCTCGGTGCCGCGCGACGTCTCCACGGCCATCAGCTCCAATGCTGACCGCGCCGCCGCCTACGGCATCCCCGGCCAGCGGATCGAGGACAACGACGTGGAGGCGGTGTACACGGCGGCCGGTGACGCGGTCGCCCGGGCCCGCGCCGGGGAGGGGCCGACCCTGCTCGAAGTGCACACGCTGCGGCTGTGGGGCCACTTCGAGGGCGACGCCCAGGGCTACCGCCCCGAGCTGGCCGATGTTCCCGGTCACGACCCGATTCCCGCCTACGAGCACCGGCTGACCCAGGCCGGCATCCTCGACGCCGCCGCGGTCAAGACCATCAAGGACGAGGCATCCGCCCGGGTGGAGAAGGCGTTCGCGTTCGCCAAGGCCAGCCCAGTCCCCGCGCCCGAGACGGCGCTCGATTACGTCTTCGCGTGAAGGGAGCAACCCAATGAGCGCTACTGACACCACAGCCACCGCGGCCGGCGCCCCGGCCGCGCGCAGGCTCACCACCGCCCGTGCCCTGGCCGAGGGGATCGGGCAGGAAATGGAGCGCGATGACAACGTCGTCGTGCTGGGCGAGGACATCGGGGCATATGGCGGCATCTTCGGGTCGACCGGCGGGCTGCTCGAGAAATTCGGCCCGGAGCGGGTGCTGGACACGCCGATCTCGGAGACCGCGTTCATCGGCCTCGGCATCGGCGCGGCGGTCGAGGGGATGCGGCCGATCGTCGAGCTGATGTTCGTCGACTTCTTCGGCGTGGCCATGGACCAGATCTACAACCACATGGCGAAGATCCACTTCGAGTCCGGCGGAAACGTCAAGGTGCCGATGGTGCTGATGACCGCGACCGGCGGCGGCTACGGCGACGCCGAGCAGCACTCACAGTGCCTGTGGGGAACCTTCGCGCACCTGCCGGGGATGAAGGTGGTCGTGCCGAGCAACCCGGCCGACGCCAAGGGCCTGATGATCGCCGCGATCCGGGACGACAACCCGGTGGTCTACATGTTCCACAAGGGCATCATGGGGCTGCCGTGGATGGCGAAGAATCCGCGTTCGGTCGCGCACGTGCCGGAGGAGGCCTACGAGACCCCCATCGGGAAGGCGGCGGTGGTCCGGCCGGGCAAGGACGCCACCGTGGTCACCTTGTCCCTGTCGGTGCACCACGCGCTCGACGTCGCCGAGAAGCTGGCGCCCGACGGGGTGGACCTGGAGGTGATCGACCTGCGCAGCCTGGTGCCGCTGGACACCGCGACGATCCTGTCCTCGGTCGCCAAGACCGGGCGGCTGCTCATCGTCGATGAGGACTACCAGTCGTTCGGGCTGTCCGGGGAGATCGCGGCGCGGGTCGTGGAGACCGACCCGGGCCTGCTGCGGGCGCCGCTGCGCCGGGTCGCCGTGCCGGACGTGCCGATCCCCTACGCCAGGTCGCTGGAGCGCGCGGTCCTGCCGACCCCGGAGCGGATCGAGGCCGCCGTACACGACCTGGTCAAGGCCTGAGCATGGCCGAAGTCCTGTTTCCCCAGCTGTCGGAGCGCGAGCCCGACGCCGAGGGGGTGCTCGCCACCTGGTTCGTCGGCGACGGCGACCAGGTGGCGAGCGGGCAGCTGATCGGCGAGGTGATGGTGGAGAAGGTGTCCGGCGAGGTGCTGGCTCCCACGGCAGGGCAGGTGCACCTGCTGGTCGGCGAGGACCAGACAGCCCGCCAGGGCGAGGTGATCGCCAGGGTTGACTAGCGGCCGGATCAGCCGCCTGGTTCCGGTGGCTTCTTCGCCCGGCTGGGGGCGACCCGGGGCGGCTCTCCGGGCTGCTTGGGGTAGACCGGTGGCCAGGGCGCATCCAGCAGGCCCCGCGCCTGGTCCTGCGCGCTCATCACCAGCAGCGGTTCCAGCGACTGGGGCTGGTCGTTGATGGCGACCCACGGGTCGCCGGCCGTCTCCAGCCGGGCGGGCAGGGAGGCGATCGTGAACTGGTCCGGCTCGATGCCGTCGATCTCGTCCCAGCTGAGCGGGGTCGACACCTGGGCGCCAGAACGCGCCCGGACCGACCAGGCGCCGAAAACCGTCTTGTGCGGCGCGTTCTGGTTGTAGTCCACGAACACCCGGGCCCCGCGTTCCTCCTTCCACCAGGCGGCCGTGATGAGGTCCGGCCGGCGCCGCTCCAGCTCCCGGGCGGCGGCCACGGCGGCGGCCCGGACCTGGTAGGAGTCCCAGCGCGGCTGCAGCCGGACGTACACGTGCAGGCCCCGGCTGCCGGTGGTCTTGGGGTAACCGGTGATGGCGAGCTCGGCGAGCAGCCGCCGCAGCTCGTGGGCGGCCTGGCGGATGTGGGTGAAGCCCACGCCAGGGCTCGGGTCAAGGTCGAACCGCAGCTCGTCGGTGTGACCGGGGTCGGCCGCCAGGTAGGGCCAGACGTGGAAGCCCAGGCAGCCCAGGTTGACCGCCCACAGCACGTGGTCCAGGTCGGCGGCGACCAGCGCCTGCGACGTGGTGCCGTTGGGGGTGGACACCGTCGTGGTCGTCAGCCAGTCAGGGCTGCTGCTGGGTACCCGTTTCTGGAAGAAGGATTTCCCGCCCGCGCCGTCCGGATAGCGCTCGAGCAGCACGGGACGGCCACCCATCGTCCGCATCAGCGGCTCAGCGACCCGCAGATAGTGGTCGGCGAGGTCGCCCTTGGTCTCGCCCCGCTCGGCGAAGAGCACCTTGTCGGGGTGGGTGATCAGGCCGCTCGCCATGGCGCCTCAGCCTAGCGGTGACCAGCAGCAGGGCTTAAACTTCGACCTCCCGCAGGCGCTGATCGCCGTCATCGCGGCTTCGGGGTGGTCCTGCCCCAGTAGCCCGCATGCCGGCCTGTGCCGGGCGGGGTGAACGTGGGTACCGGGGTAGGTAGAAAGCCAACGCGAGGGGGTACCGGGGACGCGGCGTGGGCCGCTGTCCCGCCTGGACGGGGTGAATACCTGGCGGCTCGTCTACGACGACTTCGTGCCGGAAGAGGAAGGCCGGCGCGAGGCACTGTGCACCCTGGGCAACGGTTACCTGGCCACCAGGGGCGCCGCCCCCGAGTCCACCGCCGACGACGTGCACTACCCGGGCACATACCTGGCCGGCTGCTACAACCGGCTGCGGGACACCCTGAACGAGGAGACGGTCGAGAACGAGAGCCTGGTCAACGTTCCCAACTGGCTGCCGCTGAGCTTCCGCGCCGGGGACGGCGCCTGGTTCCGCCTGGCGGACATGACCGTGCTCGACTACAAGCAGGAACTCGACCTGGGCAGCGGCATCCTGATCCGGGTGGTCCGGTTCCGGGACAGCGTCGGGCGCACCACCCGGCTGGCCCAGCGGCGTTTCGTGCACATGGAGTCCGAGCACCTGTGCGGGCTGCAGACCACGCTGGTGGCCGAGGACTGGTCCGGGCGGCTCGAGGTGCGCTCCGCGCTCGACGGCACGGTGGAGAACACCGGCGTCGAGCGCTACCGCAAGCTGTCCTGCCGGCACCTGCGCCCGCTGCGGGCCGAGTCACCGAGCCCCGAGACCCTGCTGCTGGTCACCGAGACCACCCGGTCCCACATCCGGATAGCCCAGGCGGCCAGGACCCGGGTGCTGGCCAGGGGGGAGATCGTGGCGGCCGGGCGGACCGCGACGCTGGACCTGGGCTGGGCCAGCCAGGACCTGGTCCTGGACCTGGAGCCGGGCGGGACGGTCACGGTCGACAAGGTGGTGGCCGTCTTCACCTCGCGTGACCGCGCGATCTTCGAGCCCGCCCAGGCCGCGCTGAGCACGCTGGGCCGGGCGCCCGGCTTCGACGAGCTGCTGGAGCGGCACACCCGGGCGTGGGCCCGGCTGTGGAAACGGTCCCAGATCCAGATCGGGAACGTGGAGACGATCCAGGTGATCAGGCTGCATCTGTTCCACGTGCTGCAGACGGTCTCCGAGCACAGCGTCGAGCACGACGTGGGGGTCCCAGCGCGCGGGCTGCACGGCGAGGCGTACCGGGGCCACATCCTGTGGGACGAGCTGTTCGTCTTCCCGATCCTCAACCTGCGCCTGCCGCTGATCACCCGGAGCCTGCTGCACTACCGGTACCGGCGGCTGCCGGAGGCCCGCTGGGCGGCCAGCCAGGAAGGGTACGCGGGGGCGATGTTCCCCTGGCAGTCGGGCAGCGACGGCCGCGAGGAGAGCCAGCTCGTCCACCTCAACCCGGTGTCGGGCCGGTGGGTACCCGATGCCAGCCGCCGGCAGCGGCACATCGGGCTCGCCGTGGCCTACAACGTCTGGCAGTACTACCAGGCCACCCACGACGACGAGTTCATGAGCCACTACGGCGCCGAAATGATCCTGGACATCGCCCGGTTCTGGGGCAGCATCGCCGTCTACGACCACGGGCGCGACCGGTACGTCATCCGCGGCGTCATGGGGCCGGACGAGTTCCACACCGGGTACCCCGGCGCACCAGACGACGGCGTGGACAACAACGCCTACACCAACGTCATGGCGGCGTGGGTGCTGCTGCGCGCGCTCGACGTGCTGGCGATGCTGCCGAAGGAGCGGCGGGACGAGATCACCGGGGCGCTCGGCCTGGAGCCCGGGGAGACCCGCCGCTGGGGGGAGATCTCCCGCAAGATCTTCGTGCCCTTCCACGCGGACGGGATCATCAGCCAGTTCGAGGGTTATGAGGATCTGGCCGAGCTCGACTGGCAGGACTACCAGGAACGGTTCGGCGACATCCAGCGGCTGGACCGGATCCTGGAGGCCGAGCACGACTCACCCAACCGGTACAAGGCGTCCAAGCAGGCGGACGTGCTCATGCTCTTCTACCTGCTGTCCGCCGACGAGCTCAGCGAACTGCTCGAGCACCTCGGCTACTCCTGGAATCCGGGCACGATCCCCCGCACGATCGAGTACTACCTGGACCGCACCACTCACGGCTCGACCCTGAGCGCGGTGGTGCACGCGTGGGTGCTGGCCCGGGCCCACCGTCACCGGGCACTGGACTACTTCATCGAGTCGCTGCTCAGCGACGTGGCCGACATCCAGGGCGGCACCACCGCGGAGGGCATCCACCTCGCCGCGATGGCCGGTTCGGTGGACGTGCTGCAGCGCTGCTTCGCCGGAGTGGAGGTCCGCGGGGACACGCTGTGGCTCAACCCGTACTGGCCGGCCGAGCTGGGGGTGCTGGAGTTCTCGATCCGCTACCGGGGGACCGCCCTCACCCTGCACATCGCCGGGCGGACGGTGCGGGTCAGCGCCGGCGACGGGGAGCGCCCACCGATCCGGCTGAGCTGCCACGGCAGGGTGACCATCCTGCGGCCGGGCGAGGCTGTCGAGCTGCCGTTCCTGGACGGCTGAGACCGGGCGGCGGCCCGGGCTCACCCCGCCCGGGTGATGCGCCAGGCCGCGTGCGGCTGCCGGCCTCCGGCGGGCAGGCCAGGACCAAAGCCCCTGCCCCCAGGCCCGGCACCGGCGCGATGGTGGCATCAGGGGACGGCCGCGCGGCGCGCGGCGCCGCTGGCCGTGCCGCATCCGGCCACGTCGGGGGCTGCCATGGGGATCGCACGCCGCATCGCGGAACTTTACGAGATCAGGCTCAACGCTCTGCTGGACCGGGTGGAAGACCCCCGGGAGATGCTCGACTACTCCCACGCGCAGCAGCAGGATCTGCTGCGCACGCTGCGCCAGCAGCGGGCCGACGTCATGGCCGCCCGCAACCTCGCCGCAACGCGGGAGGGGCAGCTGCAGCAATCCGCGGACAAGCTGGAGGCCGAGGCGGAGCAGGCGGTCGCCGCCGACCGGGAAGACCTCGCCCGGCAGGCCCTGGCCTGGCGGGCCGCCATCCTCACGCACATGGACGACCTGCGGGCCGAGCAGGTGGCGCTGGATGGCGACGAAGCGGTGCTGGCCGCCAGTGAGCAGCGGCTGCGGCGGACGATCGAGGCGTTCGGGGTCCACAAGGAGATCATCAAGGCGCACTACACCGCCGCGAAGGCCACCGCCAGCGTGAGCCAGGTGGTCGGCGGCGCCCACGAGGAGATGGGTGAGGTGGCGCTGGCCACCCGCCGGGCCGAGGAGACAACGGCCCGGCTGCAGGCACGGGCACACGCGCTGGATGAGCTGCTCAGTGACCCTGGCCAGCAAGCCGTCCTGCCCACCCTCAGCCCGGACCAGATCCAGGAGCAGCTCGACGCCGTCACCACCAAGGCCGGCATCGACGCCGAGATCGCCCGGATCAAGGACCAGCTGGCGGCCGGCACCGACAGCAAGCCCGGCGGCCCAGCGGGCAGATGAGCTTCCGCCGCGGATCTGGCGGGAGACGGAGACAGAAGGAGGAAGACCATGGCAAAGCTGGCACGCCGCCAGGGTTCGGTGATCCCGGACATGCTCGAATGGCTGGACTCGCCGTGGGCGACGTTGCTGCCGTTCGGGCCGAACCAGACCTTCCGGGTCGAGGACTACGTCGCCGATGACCAGTACGTCATCCGCGCCGAGCTGCCGGGCGTCGATCCCGCCAAGGACATCGAGGTGACGGTCACCGACGGGACGCTGACGATCCACGCGGAGCGGCGCGAGGAGCACGAGGAACCCCATCGCTCCGAGTTCCGTTACGGTTCGTTCGACCGGTCGGTCACCCTGCCCCAGCGGGCGGACACCGCCCACGTCAAGGCGCAGTACGACAAGGGCATCCTGGAGGTCCGGGTGCCGGTGGGGCAGGCCAAGGCGGAAGGCCGCCGGATCAAGGTCGAGCCCGCCGACTGACAGCCCGCACTGCCCGCGCCTGACCGGTACCGCTATCCCGCGGCCGCCCGGCGGGCCCGGTATGCCGCGACGTGCTGCCGGTTACCGCAGGTACGGCTGTCGCAATAGCGGCGGGACCGGTTGCGGGACAGGTCCACGAACACCGCCCGGCAGGTGGGTGAGGCACAGCTGCGGGCACGGTCGCCCTCACCCGCCACGACGAGGTCGGCGAGGGACATCGCGAAGTGGGCGGCCATCCGGTCCGCCAGCGGGGCCGCCGGCCGCGACACGTGAATGTGCGGCCCGCGGCCGTCGTGCGCCACGATCTGCGGGACCGCGCCGGTCTGCGCCAGGAGCGCGTTCAGCATCGCGACGGCCGCCTCTTCGTCGCCGGCCTCGCAGGCTGTGACCACCGCGTCCAGCCGTGCCCGGTGCGCGCGCAGCCGGGCGACGTCCGGCGGCCCGGCGGGCCGCCCATGGAACGCATAACGATCCCCGAGCGACTGCACGTCGGCCACCGTGCGCAAGCCGTCGCCGGATCCGGACCGGCCGGTGTTGATCAGTTCGGCGCAGGCCGTGAGCCCCTCCAGCAGGTCAGCACCAAAACTACTTTGACTCCTGACGGCCCGTTCTCGTAGGGTTAGCGCCATGTCAGCACCGTATGCGAGAACGGTCATGACAGGCAAAGACCCGGCCCGGGGTGGCGCCGGCCCCGGGGCAGCCGGTTCCCCGGACGGCGGTTCCCCGGACGGCGGTTCCCCGGACGGCGGTTCCCCGGACGGCGGTTCCCCGGACGGCGGTTCCCCGGACGGCGGTTCCCCAGACGGCGGTTCCCCAGACGGCGGTTCCTCGGACGGCGGTTCTCCGGCTGGCCCGGGCATGCGGGCAGACGGCCACCGCCGGGCGCTGGCCGCGGCTGGCCTCGGCGCGGCCTGCATCTCCGCGTCGGCGGTCCTGATCAAGCTGGCAGGTACCGGCACCGCCACTGCCGCGTTCTACCGCTGCTTCCTCGCGCTGCCCGCGCTCGCCGTGCTGGCCGTGGCCGAGCAGCGCCGCCGCGGGCCCCGCCGCCCGCGCGCACGCGCGGGCGCGTTCGCGGCAGGCGTGTTCCTGGCGGTCGATCTGGTGCTGTGGAACCACGCGATCGCCGACGTCGGGGCCGGCGTCGCCACCGTGCTGGGGAACCTCCAGGTGCTGTTCGTGACCGGCGTGGCCTGGCTGGTGCTGCGGGAGCGCCCGGACCGCCGGTTCCTGCTCGCACTGCCGGTGGTCATGACCGGCGTGGTGCTGGTGTCCGGCCTGGCCGGCGCGGGGACAGGCGGCAGCCACCCGCTGGGCGGAATCGTCTACGGGGCCGGGACCTCCCTCGCCTATACGGCGTTCCTGCTCATCCTCCGCCAGACCTCGGTCGGGACCCCGCATGTCGCGGGGCCGCTCGCCGATGCCACCGCCGGTGCGGCGCTCGGCTCCCTGCTGCTCGGCCTGGCGTTCGGCGGCCTGCAGCTCGACGTGCCGTGGCACTCCCTGCGCTGGCTGCTGGTGGTGTCGGTGACCAGCCAGACCCTGGGGTGGCTGCTGATCACCTCCTCGCTCCCGGGGCTGCCCGCCGCCGTGTCCTCGCTCCTGCTGCTCCTGCAGCCGGTCGCCGCGATGGGCCTGGCCGCCGTCGTGCTGGGCGAGCGGCCCAGCCTGCCGCAGGCGGCCGGGGCCGTGCTGGTCTGCGGCGGCGTGCTGGCGGCGACCCGGACCACCGGCCGCAGGCCGCAGCCAGACCGGCAGGCCCCGGCCGGGGCCTAGGTCCGCCTTGCTTGACCCTGCCCTTGGGGCATGCACGAAGATCGGGCGCGTGGAGGACGATCCCGCGGCAGCGCATCGCCGTACCGGGGCTGACGTCCGTGGTGCCCGCTGTCGGCGCACAAGCGCGGGGTCTGTCGGCGCGATGGTCCGGCCACGATCGAACGTCCAGCCGCAAGCAGGCGCCAGGAGATGACTAGATCGCGGCCGGGCCGATGGGTCCCACCTACGTATCGACTACGGGCAAGAAGCGGACGCGGCGATCTGGCGCCCCGGTATCTTGCCGCCCATGACCGGCATATGGCCCTTTGTCGGCCGGGCCGATGAACTCGCCCGGGCCGGGGCACTGCTGCGGGCCGATGCCGGGCTGGCCCTGGTGGGCGAGGCCGGCATCGGGAAGACGGCCCTGGCCCGCCAGATCATCGCGCAGGCGGCGGAGGACGGCGCCCGCACCGGGTTCGTGGAAGGGCAGACGGCATCCAGCCAGATCCCGTTCGAGGTGTTCGCCGGCGTGCTCGGCGACGCGGGCGGCGACCAGCCCCCGGTCCACCCGGCCGAGGTCGCCCGGCGGATTCCGGCCGCGCTCGGGGCCAGGGCTGGTGAGCGGCTGGTCCTGGGTGTGGACGACGCCCACCTGCTCGACGACTCGTCGGCACGGGTGCTGCTGGCGCTCGCATCGGAGCACGCCGCGACGGTGGTGATGACCATCAGCCAGCCGGCCGGGCCGCCGGAGGCCGTCCAGCGGCTGTGGCGGGACGGGCTGTGCGAGCGGCTGGACGTGCCGGCGATGTCAGCCGAGGACGTGCAGTCACTGCTGGAGGCCGTGCTCGCAGGGCCGGTCGACCCGCGCACGTCCCGCATGTTCGCTCACCGCGCGCAGGGCAACTGCCTGCTGCTGCGGGAACTGGTCACGGCCGCGATGGCCCGGTCCGCACTCGCCGAGCGGGACGGCGTCTGGTACCTGGCCGGAGAGCCGCCCCTGAGCAGCGGGGTCCGCGAGATTGTCGCGGCCCGGCTGGCCGGGGTCGGCGACGGCCAGCGGGCCGCCATCGAGATCATCGCCGCCGGCGAGCCGCTGGCGCTCACGCTGGCGGCCCGGGTCGTCGGCGAGCCCATGCTGGAGCGGATCGAGACCGCCCGGCTGGCCGCGGTCCGGGACGGGCTCGGCGGCCCGGAGGTCGCCATGGCGCACCCGCTGTACGGCGAGGTGATCCGCGCCGACATGCCCCGGCTGCGGCTGCGCCGGCTGCGGCTGAACCTGGCCCAGGCGCTGGAGGCCACCGCATCGCCGGGCCCGCACGATCTGGTCCGGGCCGCGCTGTGGCGGCTGGAAGCCGGGCAGGCCGACGACCACGGGCGGCTGCTGGAAGCGGCCCGGGCGGCCAGAGGGTCCAGCCTGGCGACCGCCGAACGCCTTGCGCGCAGCGCCTTCGACGCCCGCCCCTCACTGGACGCCAC
>Ga0307374_10006956_pt1 | contig 17480 bp, 7 predicted proteins | sample OX3MG_FD_202532 | JGI IMG/M metagenome (GOLD analysis project Ga0307374, IMG submission 202532) | Soil microbial communities from Risofladan, Vaasa, Finland - OX-3 | ecosystem: Environmental > Terrestrial > Soil > Coastal area > Acid sulfate soil | place: Finland: Risofladan, Vaasa | collected... | reverse complement strand
CAACACCGTGCCCGGACTGCAGAGCGTGCAGTCCATCACCAGCCGCGGCTCGGCCGAGATTGACCTGTTCTTCGACTGGAACGTAAACATGGTCACCACCCTGCAGTTGGTGGACGCGGCCATGGCGCAGGCGCAAGCCGAGCTGCCGCCGAGCGCCACGCTGGAGGCGCACCGGCTCATGTTCTCCAGCTTCCCCATCATCGGCTACAGCCTTACCTCGACGCGGCTGCCGCAGACCGATCTGTGGGAGATGGCGACCTACGACCTCAAGCCGCGGCTCAACCGCCTGCCCGGGGTCTCCTCGGTGCTGGTGCAGGGCGGGCAAGAGCCGGAGTTCCACATCGTGCCCGACCCGGCCAAGCTGCTGGCGGCCAAGGTCACCGTGCAGGACCTGCTGAACGCGGTGCAGAGCACCAACATGGTGCAGTCGCCGGGGCTGATCGAGCGCAACCATCAGCTCTTTTTGACGCTGGTCAACGGCCAGGTGGTGGATCCGGCGCAGATCGGCAACATCGTGGTCAAGACCGCGCCGGCGGGCGTGCCGGTGCGCATCGCCGACCTGGCCGAGGTGGAGCGCTCGGTGCGGCCGGTCTACACCCTGGTGGAGGCCAACGGCCAGCCGGCGGTGCTGCTGTCGGTCAACCGCCAGCCCAAGAGCAACACCCTGGCGGTGGCCGACGAGGTGCACGCCGAGATCGTGGCCTTGCGCAAGACGCTGCCGCCGGGGGTAACCCTGCGGCCCTACTACGACCAGTCCACCATCGTCGGTGCCTCCATCCGCAGCGTGCGCGACGCCATCCTGATCGGCCTCATCCTGGCCTCGATCGTGATGGTGCTGTTCCTGGGGGATTGGGGCAGCTCGCTGGTGGCGGGGCTGGTGATTCCGGCCACCGTGCTCATCACCTTCGTCATCCTGGCGATGCTGGGGCAGACCTTCAACCTCATGACCCTGGGCGGGTTGGCGGCGGCGGTGGGGCTGGTGATTGACGACGCCATCGTGGTGGTGGAAAACATCGTGCTGCACCGCGACGCCGGCAAGGGGCGGGCGGAGGCGATTCGGGCGGCGCTGCACGAGATCACCAAGCCGCTGGTGGGCTCGACCATCACTCCCATCGTGGTGTTCGTGCCGCTGATCTCGATCACCGGCGTCACCGGCGTGTTCTTCCGGGCGCTGGCGGTGACCGTGGGGGTGGCGCTCTTCACCTCGCTGGCGCTGGCGCTGACCTGGACGCCGGTGCTGAGCCAGTATTTTTTGCGCGAGCGCGCCTCGCGGCCGCTGCCCGCCAACTTCGCCGAGATGGGCGAGATGGAAAAAGTCCTGGCGGCGGAGGAGGCCTCGCTCACCGGGTTCTTCCGCAAGGTGGTGGGTTTTTACGAGCGCTGGCTGCGGCGCGCCCTGGCGCGGCCGCTATGGCTGGCGGGCCTGAGCCTGCTGCTGATCGCCAGCTCCTACGTTTGCTACAAGTCGCTGGGCACCGACCTGCTGCCGCAGATGGACGAGGGCGGCTTCATCCTCGACTACGTCATGCCGGCGGGCACCTCGCTGACGGAGACCAACCGCGTGCTGGTGGGGGTGGACCACATTCTGCACAGCATCCCCGAGGTCGCCAATACCTCGCGCCGCACCGGCCTGCAATTGGGCTTGGCGACCGTCACCGAGGCCAACACCGGCGACTTCTCGGTGCTGCTGAAGCAGGACCGCAGCCGCTCGGTGACCCAGGTCATCGCCGACGTGCGGGCGAAGGTGAACCAGGCCTATCCGCAGCTCGATGTGGATTTTCCCCAGGTACTGCAGGACATGATCGGCGATCTCACCAACGCCCCGCAGCCGGTGGTGATCAAGCTCTTCAACCACGACGGCAACCTGCTCAACCACTGGACCCCGATCGTGGCCGACGCCATCAGCAAGGTGCCGGGCGTGGTGGACGTGGCCAACGACGTGGACGACGCCGCCAGCGGACCGGCGCTGGTGTTCAGCGTGGATCCGGTGGTGGCGGCGCACGCGGGCTTCACCGCCCAGGAGGTGGCCACCGACGTCAAGGCGCTGCTGCAGGGCGATCCCGCCGACGTGCCGGTGATCGCCAACGACCGCCCCTTCACCCTGCGGGTGCGCTTCCCCAAGGCCAACCGGGCCACGCTTGGCGATCTGCGCGACACCGTGCTGGTGAGCGCCTCTGGGCACACCGCCACTTTGGGCTCGCTGGCCACGCTCGCCGAGCTGCCCAGCCAGACCGAGATCCTGCGCGAAAACCTGCAGCGCCGCATGACCGTCTCCGCCCGCCTGCAGGGGGTGGACCTGGGCAGCGGCGTGGCGGCGGTGCAGAAGGTGGTGGCGGGGCTGGGGCTGCCCCCCAACATCCGGGTCGAATACGGCGGCACCTACCAAACCCAGCAGCAGTCGTTCGGGCAGTTGGTGGTGGTGCTGATCCTGGCGGTGGTGCTGGTGTTCATCGTGCTGCTGTTCGAGTTTCGCGAGTTCTCGGCGCCGACGGCGATTCTGGCCTCGGCGCTGCTCTCGACCGCGGGGGTGCTGTTCGCCCTGCTCATCACCCACACCACCTTCAACGTGGCCTCGTTCATGGGGCTCATCATGGTCATCGGCATCGTGGCCAAGAACGGCATCCTGCTGCTCGACGCCGACCAGAGCTTCCGCGGCATGGGGCTGGAGCCGCTGGAGGCGATGGTGCAGGCCGGCCGCCGCCGCCTGCGGCCGATCGTCATGACCGCCCTGGCCGCCATCGCCGGTATGCTGCCGCTCGCCTTCGCCCTGGGCGCAGGCTCGCAGATGCTGCAGCCGCTGGCCATCGCGGTGATCGGCGGCATTCTGATCTCGATGGTGCTGTCGCTCATCATCACCCCGGCCGTCTACTACCACATGAGCCACAAGCGCAGCGCCATCAGCGAGTCGCCTATGGCGATCGAGGCGTAAGGCGGCCTGCGGCCGCCGCACTCGGCAGTCAGCAGTCAGCAGGGCTGGGATGGGGCGGGACCCGGAAAGGCCGCTGGGGCCAATGCCGAAGCGGCCCCCTGGGAGGGGGCCGCTTCGGGCCGCTTGAGGTTGGGCGCGGGGCTAGTGTCCGCGGCCGCCGCCGCGGCTGGCGGCGGGATGGCCACCGCCGCCATGGCTGGGGGCGCTGACGTGGCCGCCCCCGCCGCCGTGGCTGGGGGCGCTGACGCGGCCGCCGCCGCCGGGGTTGCCGCGCGGGGCACCGCCGCCGCCGCGGTAGCTGGGGGCGGAGGAGCGGTAGCTGGGCCGCGGCGCCTCCACGATGGGATGGCCTACCTGCAAGGGGGGGCGCGAGCCGCCGCCGCCGCGGTAGCTGGGCTGCGAGCCGCCATAGTTGGGACGTCCGCCGCCACCATAGCTGGGTTGCGAGCGGTAGGGCGCGCTCGAGCCGCCGCGCTGGAAGCTGCGGCCATTCGCGCCGCGGCTGCTCGCGCCGCGGCTGCTCGCACCATTCGTCTGGCCCTGCAGCTGCGGCTGGAAGCGCTGCCAACCGTTGTTGGACGGCCGCGGCGAGCTGGGCCGGGGCGTGGCGCGCGGCGCCGGGCTGGAGAAGGTCCGCGGGTTGCCGCCGCGCGGCGTGGGGTTGTTGAACGTCCGCGGCGGGTTATTGTTGGACGGCCGGGGCGAGGCATTGCCGGAGCCGAAGCGCTGCCAGCCACCAGTGCGCTGAGCGGGTGCCGGCTTGGGCCCGGCGATGTGGGTGTTGCGCGGCAGCGCCCGGGCGGCGCCGGGCGAGGCGGTCACCCGGCCGGCCACCGGGCCGCGGCTGTTGTCGAAGCTGCGCATGCCCGGCTGGGCGGTGCGCACATTGCCTGCGGCGGGCGTTGCTGGAGGCGTTGCCGGACGCGTTGCCGACGCGCCGGCGCGCACGTTGCCCCCCAGGCGGCCCTGGATGCGGCTCTGCTCCTGGGCGAAGCTGGCGCGCGGCGCCACCGTGGCGCGGCCAAAGAAGTGGGTGGCGACGCTGCGAGGCCCCGCCGGGCGACTGAGCTGCCTACCCACGGTCAGACTCTGGCGGTGGGGCACCACCGGCAGCGTGCCGCCCAGCATCGAGCCGCGGCGCAGCTCGGTCGAGCTGACGTGCTGGCGCGCCCGCGCGCCGCCGCGGCCAAACTCGTTGGCGGGCACGCGGATGATCGCCGCCCGCACCCGGGCGTTGGTGCGCATGCTATCCAGATTGGAGTAGACCACGCGTCCGGCGCCCAGGCGCGCCAGCGGCGCGATCACGCGGTCGTCGCCGCGGCGGAAGTCGCGGTTGCCGAATTGGGCGTAGCCGATGCGGCTGAAGCGCCGCCCGCCCCACCACGGCCGGAACGGATCGCAGGGACCGATGGGCAGCCAGCCGATGCTGCCAAAGCCGAAGCCCACGCCCACGCCGAAGCCACCGCCGCCCCATCCGAAGAAGGAGACGTAGGCCGGCGCCCACACCGGACGGTAATAGGGCGTCACCGGGCCTGGCCACCACGCCCAGCGGGAGCCGTAGTTGAACCAGCGGCCGTAGTGGTAGGGTGCCCAGCCCCAGGGCTCATAGCCCACCCAGGTCCAGCCCCAGTAGGGCTCCCAGGTCCAACTGCCGTCGCTGTAGGGCGACCAGCCCGAGTTCTGGTGGTTGGGCACCCACACCTGGCCATAGCCAGGCACGTCGGTCCAGTAGCCATAGCCATCCAGATCCTGCACGCCGGTGTAGTAGGGGTTGGTGTACTGGTAGGCCTTGGCGTCGCGGACTGTGTTGTCGCGCTCTTGGTTCCAGCGGTCCCAGGAGTCGTTTTCAGGGGCGTCGGTGATCTTGTACTGCGGGGTGTCGGTGCCCTCGACGGTGATTTGCTGCCCCTGGCGCAGGGTGGTGCTGCCCTGCGGGGTGCTGATGTCGGCCTCGCCCTTGCGCACGATCACCTCGGTCTCGGAGTCGGAGGAGACCAGGATGCGAAGCACGCCGGGGCCGTTGGGCCGGATGGAGATGTTGGGGGTGTCAATTTCGGAGCTGGCCTGGAAGTCCTTGCGCACCACGTAATCGGCCAGGCCGCTGGCCAACTGGATTTGGAACTGGTTGCGGCTCAAGTTGACCAGGTTGGCCTGGGCGTTGTCGCCGAGGCGCAGCAGATCGGCGTAGTCGAGCTGGACCTCGGCGCGCGCGCCGGCGCCGGCGGCCACCTTGTCGCCGCTGACCAGCGGGGTGTTGATGGCGCCGGTGGCCCACTCGCCGGTGTCGCCGCGCTGGGTGGTGACGTCGCCGCGGATGAGGCTGAGCCGGGCGACCACGGCATCGGATACCGGCGGCGCCTGGCTTGGGTCGCCTTGGTCTTGCGCTTGGGCGCCGAGCAGCGCCCAACTGAACAGCCCCACAAATCCCAGCACCATGATGCGTCGCATACGCACCTCCTGGCCTTTGTACTGCAAGCCGAACGCCAGACGCTAAAGCCTGCCTAAACAATAAGATGCGACAAACGCGGGGGCCGATTCGCGGCTGAGATGCACCGGGGATGGTGGTTTTCAGCCACCTTCGGGGGCGTCGGGGCTGTCGGGGTCGCCCTCGCCCCCCTCGCCCATGGTCGAGAGGCGGTAGCGGAAGGCGTTGCGGGAGAGGCCGAGCAGGCGGGCGGCCTGGCTCTTGTTGCCCTGGGCGCGGCGGAGGGCGTCGCGGATGACCTCCTGCTCCCACTTCTCCAGCGTCCAGCCGGCGGGCAGCAGGGCGCCGCCGGGGGCAGCGGGGCGGGCGGGGGCGAGCTCGAGGCGGATGTCTTCTTCCTGCACGCGGGCTTCGCGGCGGTCGCCGTCGCTGAGCGCGACGGCGCGTTCGATGACGTTTTCGAGCTCGCGCACGTTGCCGGGCCAGTCGAAGTCCATGAGCTTGGCCAGCGCGGCCGGCGCCAGGCCGGCGAGCGGCTTGCCGGCGGCGGCGGCGAAGCGGGCGAGAAAGAACTCGGCCAGGGCAGGGATGTCCTGCTTGTGCTGGCGCAGCGGGGGCAGGTCAATCGGCACCACGTTGAGGCGGTAATAGAGATCTTCGCGGAAGCTGCCCTCCTCCAGCGCGGCGCGCAGGTTGCGGTTGGTGGCGGCGATCAGGCGCACATCCACCTTGAGGGTTTTGGTGCCGCCCAGGCGCTCGAACTCGCGCTCCTGCAGCACGCGCAGCAGCTTGACCTGGATGGCGAGGGGCACGTCGCCGATCTCGTCGAGAAACAGGGTGCCCTGGTCGGCGAGCTCGAACTTGCCGGGCTTGCTGCGCACCGCGCCGGTGAAGGCGCCCTTCTCGTAGCCGAACAGCTCGCTCTCCAGCAGGCTCTCGGGGATGGCGGTGCTGTTGATCTTGATGAAGGGGCCGGCGGCGCGGCGGGAGTGCTGGTGCAGGGCGCGGGCGATGAGGTCTTTGCCCACCCCGCTCTCGCCCCCCAGCAGCACGGTGGAGTGGGTGGGGGCGACGCGCTCGACCAGGGCCAGCACCTCTTGCATGCGCGGGCTGCGGCCGACGATGTTGGGGTAGTCGTAGCGCTGGCCCAGGGCCTCGCGCAGCGATTGGTTCTCTTGCCGCAGCCCGGCCACGGCCAGCTCCTTTTCGATCACCAGGCGCAGCTCCTCCAGCGGGAAGGGCTTGAGCACGTAGTCGCTGGCGCCGGCCTTCATGGCCTCGACCGCGGTCTCGACGGTGCCGTGGGCGGTCATCACCACCACCGGCAGGGCGGGGCTGAGGCGCTTGGCGGCGTGCAGAAACGCCAGCCCATCCATGCCCGGCAGGCGCAGGTCGGTGACCACCAGGTCCACGGGGTGTTCCCCCAGCAGCGTCAGCGCGCGCTCGGCGTCGGGGGCGGCGAGGGTGGTGTAGCCGGCCTGGCCCAACTGCAGCTCCAGCAGCCGCAGCATTTTGGGCTCGTCGTCCACGAGGAGGATGGTGGCCATACACGCCTATGGTGGCTCAGCCGGAGCGGGGAAGGAAGACCTGGAAGCGGGCGCCGGGGCCGTCTTCGGCCAGCCGCAGGCGGCCGCCGTGCTGGTCCACGATCTTGGCGACGATGGCAAGGCCGAGGCCGACGCCGCTGGGCTTGGTGGTGAAAAAGGGGTTGAAGATCTGCTCACGCAGCTCGGCGGCGACGCCCGGGCCGGAGTCGGCGAACTCGATGCGCACGCCGGCCTCGCCGCCCTCCTCATCCTCCGCGGCGCGCACCCGCAGCCTGGCCGTGCCCGGGGCAATCTCGGCCATGGCCTCGAAGGCATTGGCGGCGAGGTTGGCGAAGGCGCGCTCGACCAGGGTGGCATCGAGCGCGAGCGGGGGCAGGCCAGGGGCGTAGTCGCGCTCGACCTGCACCGGGCTCGCGGGCCAGCGCTCTTGGGCGTCGGCGAGGGCGCGGTCGAGCAGCGCCGAGAGCGCGGTCTTTTGCCGTTCCAAGCGCAGCGGCCGGGCGAAGTCCAGAAAGCGCGTGACCAGCTCGTTGACGCGGTTGACCTCGCTGGAGATGTAGCCGGCCAGCTCATTGGCTACCGCCGCGCTCGCGTCGAGGGCCGCCTCGGGCGTGCCCGCCGCGGCCGGCTGCAAGGTCTGCTGCAGCATCTCGGCCGAGCCCTTGATCACCGCCAGCGGATTGCGGATCTCGTGGGCGAGGCCGGCGGAGAGCTGGCCCAGCGCCGCCAGCCGCTCCGCCCGCCGCGCCTCGGCCTGGGCGCGGCGCAACAGGCGGTTGGTGCCCTCCAGCGATTCCGCCGTCTGGCGGTAGAGGTCGCGCTGGCGGCGCGTCTCCATCACGAAGCGGTTGATGATCATGGCCAACAGGAAAAAGAAAAACAGGCGCAGCGCCAGCTCGTCCACCGCGGCGGGGTTGAGGCTGTATTGCCGCAGCGCCGGCCAGAGATAGGAGCAGTAGGCGGCGGAGGCGAGCGTGGTCCAGCCCAGCGTGCCCCAGGGGCCATAGAGCATGGCCGCCGTCACCACCGGGATATAGAAGATGGGGTAATAGCTGCTGTTGATGGCCACCTGGCCGGTGTGGCCGATCAGCAAGGTGGCGAGGGCGATCTTGACGGCCACCGCCAACGGCCGGCCCCAGCGGGGAGCGCCCGCCAGCAGGCGCCCCTCAAAGATCTGGAAGAGCGCCAAGCCCAGCAGGATCAGTTGTTTGTGGATCTCGCCGCGAGGCGGCAGCGCGGCCAGCCCGGCGAGGAAGACAAGCCACAGCAGGTCCATCCAATTCCAGGGCCAGCTCCAGGGCCAGCTCGGGGGCCAGCTCGATGGCCAGCTCCGGGGCCAAGTCCCAGGGACGCGCCCGCGGCGCCACCGCGGAGGAACCAAGAAGGGCACGCCTCGAATCTAACACGGGCGGCAAAAAAGCCTTCGCCGCCGCCGCTCGCTTGTGTCATAATTCCGGAAATTCAGAGCTGGCGGCGCCGCCTGGCGCCCCCGCTGAACGTGTGGAGTCCCCCAGAAAGGCCGGAATTTATGTCCCGTCGCTTGCCTGTGCTTTCCCTGCTCGGATTTTTGCTCCTGGCCACCATCTCCGTCGGCGCGAGCGCCCAAACCTCGTCCGCCGGCGCGGTGCTGGGTTCGGTCACCGACGCCAGCGGCGCGGCCATCCCCGGCGCCCAGTTGCAATTGAAGAGCAGCGCCACCAACTTGGCCATCAACCAGGGCAGCAACGCCAGCGGCGGCTACAACTTCACCAGCGTGCAGCCGGGCACCTACACGCTCACCGTCACCGCGCCGGGATTCAAGCGCCGGGTGATCACCGGGCTGGCGGTGGAGGTGAACAAGAGCCTCACCATCAACCCGCAGCTCACCGTGGGCCAGCAGACGCAGACGGTGGAGGTCACGGCCGACTCGCAGGCCGAGTTGCAGACCGAGGACGCCACCGTGGGCAACGTGATTGACCGCGAGAGCATTGACAAGCTGCCCACGCTGCAGCACGACACGGTGGAGCTGCTGGGCTTGCAGCCGGGGGTGCTGGGCACGGGCTCGGCCACCCGCGTCAACGGCGCCATTGACGACCAGAACACCATCAAGCTGGACGGGGTGGACATCAGCGGCCACGTCATGGCCGGCGCCTTCGCCTCGGTCGAGGCCCTGCCCACCCCGGTGGACAGCGTGGAGGAGTTCCGCGTGGGCGTGGCCGACAACGGCGCCAGCTTCAACGATTCCAGCGGCGGCAACATCACCCTGGTGGGCCGGCGCGGCAGCAACGCCATGCACGGCGCCGCCTACCTCTACAACCAGAACGAGCACTTCGACGGCAACTCCTGGACCAACAACCGCCAGGGCATCCCCATCACCAAGTTCACCGACAACCGCTTTGGCGCGCGCCTGGGCGGGCCCATCCGCAAGGACAAGGACTTTTACTTCTTCAACTACGAGGGGCGGCGCTTCCCCGCCACCGGCACCGTCACCCGCACCGTGCCCACCGCCAACCTGCGCGCCGGCATTCTGACCTTTAAGGACGCGGCCGGCAAAACCGACACCTGGAACCTGGCCTCGAACACCACCTGCGGGCCGGCGGGCAACGCCCCCTGCGATCCGCGCGGCATCGGCATCAGCCCCGCCATCTCGGCGCTCTATGCGCTCGACCCGGTGGGCAACAACAGCAACGCCGGCGACGGCTTGAACACCACCGGCTTCACCGCCCCGGTGAAGACGCCGGAGAACACCGACTACGAGGTGTTCCGCTACGACCACAACTTCAACTCGCGCTGGCAGCTCCACACCAGCGAGACTTATTACCGCGACCTGGTGACCACCGCCGGCCAGGTGAACACCCTAGGGGGCAACGTCACCGGGACGCTGGTGCAGCCCAAGCGCGCCACCGCGGTGGCCGCGACCCTGGTGGGCCAGATCTCGCCCACCCTGCTCAACACCTTCACCTTCGGCTACACCCGCGACTTCAGCGTCTCGCAGCCGCTCAGCCCCACCGGCGCCGCCGCCCTGGAGAACCTGCCCGGCACCAACACCGCCGACGGCTTCATCGCGCTGCAGTCGTCGGCCTTGAACCTGCCGATTGACAACAGCGCCGGCAGCGCCCGCTACCAGTGGACCAAGGACACCGACGAGCAGTTGGTGGACGACGCCACCTGGCTCTACGGCAACCACACCTACCAATTCGGCTTCGACGTCCGCGCCTTCCCCACCACCCACGCGCGCAACGACAAGGTGGTGGCGGGCAACAGCTCGCTGGCGGCGGTGATCAACGGCGGCAACTTCCTCAGCATCCCCTCGGCGGACGCGCCCCCGACCTGCACCTCCGCCCTCACCACCAACTGCCTGCCCAAGAGCAGCACCTCCACCTGGGATGCGCTCTACGCCACCACGCTGGGCCTGATTGACAACGTCAACATCGAAGCGGCGCGCGACTCGAGCCTGAAGCCGCTGCCGTTTGGCACCACGCTGCAGGCCAACTCCAACTGGCACGCCTTCAACTTCTACGGCAGCGACACCTGGCGCGCCACGCCCTCGCTGACGGTGACCTACGGCCTTTCCTATGGCTGGCAGACGCCGCCGGCGGAGCGCAACCAGCAGCAGGTATTGCTGGAGGCGGCGGGCACCGGCCAGGTTTTGAGCGCGGCCGGCTACCTCAACGCCAAGGCGGCCGCGGCCTCGGCCGGCACCATCTACAACCCGACGCTGTCGTACGTGCCGATCCAATACACCGGCCAGTCGGTGTTCAACACCGACTACGGCGACATCGCCCCGCGCCTGGCGGCGGCCTGGAACCCCTCGCTGCAGGGCGGGCTGCTGGGCACGATCTTCGGCGACCGCAAATCGGTGCTGCGCGGCGGCCTGGGCATGGTCTACGACCGCAGCAACATGGTGCAGAACGTCGAGATCCCGATGCTGGGCGTGGGCTTTGCCCAGACCCTGACGGTGGCCAAGCCCTTGTGCGACGCCAGCGCCACGCCGGGCGCGGGCTGCAACCCGCTGATTGGCACCACCGCCGATCCGGGCGCCGCCTCCTTCCGGGTGGGCGTGGACGGCAGCATCCCGCTGCCCGCCTTCGCCCCGACGCCCAACCCGCAGGGCGGCGTCATTCCCGGCATCAACGGCGAACAGGTCTCGTTCCAGCTCGACCCGCAGAACAAGGTCGGGCGCAGCCTGACCGCCGACCTGACCCTGCAGCGCCAGCTCACCAGCCACATGTTGTTGGAGGTGGGTTGGAGCGGCAACTTCGGCCGCGACCTGCCCGAGGCGATCAACTTCAACAACGCCCCCTATATGTTCCGCGACAATGCCAGCGGCCAGACCTTTGCCCAGGCCTATGACGCCATCCAGGCGGAGCTGCAGCAGGGCACCGCCGGCGGCGCGGTCGCGCCCCAGCCCTGGTTCGAGCACCAGGTGCCGGGCGGCACCGATGCCTTCGTGGGCAAGAACGGCAGCCTGTTCAACTCGGCCAGCGTGAGCAACATCTTCCAGACGATTGACAGCCTGCGCACCGCCAACGGGCTGCCGACCTTTGACAACCATCAAGTGGGCACGCTCTTCATGCGCACCCATGCCGGCATGTCGAACTATCAGGCGCTGCTGGTCTCGCTGCGCATGAACCCCACCCACGGGCTCAACTTCGATCTCAACTACACCCGCTCGAAACTGCTCAGCAACGGCTTGGGCGACCAGGACAGCGCCGGCTTCTTCGCCGACAGCTTCGATCCCTTCCGCACCTACGGCATTGACGGCAGCGACCGCACCAACACCTTCAACGCCACCTACACCTACAACCTGCCGGGCATGGGCGGGGGCGGCTGGCTGTCGCGCCTGACCCAGGGCTGGTACCACTCCGGGGTGTTCACCTTCGCCAGCGGCGCGCCGCTGACGGTGGGCGAGGGCGGCCAGGTCTACGGCGGCGGCAACCTGGGGCTGACCAATGGCGCCAGCGCCATCCCCACCGCCAACGCCGACACCATCTCCAGCGGGGTGGGCATTTTCAACAACGTCAGCTCGGCCACCATCGCCACCCGCGGCAACACCTCGGCCGGCGGCCTCGGGCTGAACATGTTCTCCAACCCCACCTCGGTGTTCAACTCCTTCCGCACCATCCAGATCAGCGCCGACGGCCGCAGCGGCAACGCCAACCCGCTGCGCGGCTTCGGCACCTGGAACCTGAACGGCGCGCTGGGCAAGTCCACCCAGATCACGGAAAAATTGAATCTGATCTACACCCTGCAAGTCTTCAATGTGTTCAACCACCCCCTCTGGAACACGCCGGCGCTGGGGCTGTTCGGCACCAGCCCGGCCAGTTTCGGGGTGCTGACCGGCAAGGCCGGCAACCGCACCATGGAGATGGGGTTGCGCGTCCAGTTCTAGCCCGTACGTAGGAGGACCCATGGCCACGCTCGCTTCCAAGCGCCTTCAAGACGGAATCGGCCCCACGGGAGAGAAGATCGAGGTCGAGGAACGGGACACCCTATCAGGTCCCAATTCCTTGCTGGGGGACGAGGTTCTCCTCGAGCCCCACTCGACCGCGCGCAGCGGCCAAGGGGGCTGCGACCAACGGGAGCGGGCGGGGGCGGAGCCCCCGGCTAAGGGAGGGGCGGCCTCCCGCCGCGCCTTTCTCGCTGCCTGCTCCACCCTCGGGGTCTCGGCCACGCTGTTGCCCGGGCTGCTCTGGGGCAAGATGGTCGAGAACGGCGCGGCGGCGGGCGCGGCCTTGACGGTGACCCCGGAGCTGCTCGACCAGATGGCCGACGTCGCCGGCCTGACCATCACCGCCGAAGAGCGCGACGGCATGGTGCGCACCTTCAACAGCCAGATGCACAGCCTGGACCAGTTGCGGAAGATGCCGCTCGAGAACTGGGACCCGCCGGCACAGATCTTCAACCCGGTGCTGCCGGGCATGCAGTTTGAGACCGCCCAGCGGCCCACCCGGATGGCGCCGGTGCGGGTTGCCCACGCCCCCAAGAATTTGGAGGACGTGGCTTTTTACACCGTGCGGCAATTGGGCGAGCTGGTGCGCAGCAAGCGCGTCTCCTCGACCGCGCTGACCCAAATGTACCTGGAGCGGCTGCGGCGCTACGACCCGATGCTGCACTTCGTCATCACCTACACCGAGGAGCGGGCCTTGGCCAAGGCCAAGGAAGCCGACCGCGACCTGGCGGCGGGGCGCTACCACGGCCCGCTGCACGGCATCCCCTGGGGCGCCAAGGACCTGCTCGCCGCCAAGGGCTACCCCACCACTTGGGGGGCGCAGCCCTACGAACATCAGGTGATCAACGAGGACGCCACCGTGGTCAAGCGGCTGGATGCCGCCGGCGCGGTGCTGATCGCCAAGCTCACCCTGGGCGCGCTGGCGCAGAACGACGTCTGGTTTGGCGGCAAGACGCGCAACCCCTGGAAGCCGAGCGAGGGCTCGAGCGGCTCCTCCGCCGGCCCGGCCTCGGCCACCTCCGCCGGCTGCGTCGGCTTCGCGATCGGTTCCGAGACCGAGGGCTCGATCTCCAGCCCCTCGACGGTGTGCGGCGTCACCGGCCTGCGCCCGACCTTCGGCCGCGTGGACCGCAGCGGCGCCATGACGCTCTCTTGGAGCCAAGACAAGTTGGGCCCGCTCTGCCGCTCGGTCGAGGACGCGGTGCTGGTGCTGCAGGCCATCCACGGCCCCGACAAGGGCAACCCCAAGGCCGACCGCACCGTGCTCGACGTGCCGCTGAACTGGGACGCGATGATGCCGCTGCACGCGCTGCGGGTGGGCTACGTCAAAGCCGCCTTCGAGCAAGAGAGCGAGCCGCCCGCCGCCCGCGGCGGCAATAACGGCGCCGGCCGCGGCGGCCCCAGTGGCCGCGGCATGACCGCCGAGCAGCGGGCGCAATTCGCCCAGCGCCGCCAGGAGCAGGCCAAATTCGACAACGCGGTGCTCGACGTGCTGCGCGGCATGGGGGTGAAGCTTGACCCGGTGACGCTGCCTCCGATGCCGCCCTTCGCCGGCTACGGCCCGGCGGTGAACTGCGAGGCGGCGGCCGCCTTCGACGCGCTCACCCGCAGCGGCCGCGACAAGCTGATGGAGGCGCCGGTCCCCAACCCCTCGACCTGGCCCAACACCTTCCGCGTCGCCCACTTCTACCCGGCGGTGGACTACCTCAACGCCGACCGCCTGCGCCTCGACCTGATGAACCAGATGGAGGCGATGTTCCGCCCCTACGACGTGGTGGTGGTGCCCACCAGCGGCTCGCAGCTCGCCATCACCAACCTCACCGGCCACCCGGCGGTGATCCTGCCCAACGGCTTCCGCGCCGCCGACGGCACCCCCACCAGCATCACCTTCCTGGGCAAGCTCTGCGGCGAAGAGAAGATGTGCGTGCTCGCCCGCGCCTACCAGGAAAAGACCGGCTTCCACCTCAAGCACCCCGACCTCGACGCGGAGCTGAAGCAAGCGCAGGGGTGAGGGACGGGTTGCCTCCGCCTGCCCGCCCGGCTCAGGTCTTGCTCGAGGGCCAGCGCGGCCGCCATGCAATTGGCCTCGCATCCATTGGGTCGGCTCGGGGCCGACCCGGGCGGCTTGCTGTCTTCGGGCTATGGATATCAAGGGCCGATGCGTGGGCTCGCCCCCCGGGGCAACTGGAGCTCCCGGTGGCGGCGTTTGCAGTTCCGGGCGGAGTGATTCAAAATGGGCTGGGGTGAAAGAGATGCGGATTCAAAGTATCGCTGCGAGCGGGCTTTTCGGCAGCTTCAACCACGAGCTGCGATTCCAGGCCGATGAGCCCGTGACGGTCATGACTGGCCCAAACGGTGTGGGCAAGACGACACTGCTCAGGATGATCAATGCGCTTTTTAACCACCTCCCGTCGCTCGGCCAGTTCCCGTTTTCAAAGCTCGCCGTTCATTTCGACGACGGGGCATACCTAGTCGCTGAACGCAAAAGATCTGCGGGCCCCGAGAAGCAGCATTTCCGCCTCTCCGTTTCCGGCTGCAGCGCCGGCGGACCGCCGAGGGCCTTTGAAGTAGACCTGCAGGCCGAGCCTCGCGAACTCGGGATCCTCGCTTCCGCCGCCGAGGAGTTTCTGCCGGACCTCGATCGTGTTGGCCCTAGACAGTGGCTATATCGTCCGACCGGCGAGATCCTTTCTCTTAGTGAGGTCTACGAGCGTTTTGGCGACGAGCTCCCCGGCGCCGGTATGGAACCGTCTCTGAAGATCCCGGACTGGTTCCGAGACATAACGAAAGCAACGCCCGTTCGGCTGGTCGACACAGAGCGGCTCACACGCCCCCGCTCTCCCCGCCCGGCATCTGTCAGGCCTGCAAGGCAGGTGGCGGGAAGGACGATCCTGCGCTACTCCAGGGAGCTCGCGCAGCAGGCCCAAAAAGTACTCGCCGAGTACGGAGCCGTTTCACAGTCGCTGGACCGCAGCTTCCCGGCGCGGCTGGTGAGGAACAAGGCCGGCTCGAGGACCGGGGTTGAGTTGCGCGCCCAGCTGGACGAGGTAGAGAAGAAGCGCCGGCAGCTTGTCAGCGTAGGGCTTCTTGCCAAGGACAGCGACTGGGGGGTCGGTGTCCCCTCGCTCGAGGACCTTGATGACTCCCAGCGCAGCGTACTCGGGATGTACGTCGAGGATGCCGTTGGGAAAATGGAGGTCTTTAAGGACCTTTACGCGCGGGTAGTGAAACTCACCACGATTGCGAATTCGAGGCTACTACAAAAGCATCTGACTGCAGGGCGGGACGGGTTTGTCGTCGCGTCGTCCGACGGCTCGAACCTAAATCTCGAGCTGCTCTCGTCGGGCGAGCAGCACGAGATCGTTCTGCTCTACGAGCTTCTTTTCTGCGCCGAGAAGGACTCCCTGATCCTCATAGATGAGCCTGAGCTGTCCCTCAACGTCGAGTGGCAGGAACAGTTCCTTGGTGACCTCGTGGAAATCTCGAAGGCTTCCGGTTTTCAGGCGCTGCTCGCCACCCACTCGCCCCAAATTATCGGCGACAGGTGGGACTTGACGAGCCAACTTAGCGCACCGGGCCCAAGATGACCACGCCGAGTGCCGTCACCCTCGCCAACCAGATCAGGATGGGGCGCCAGATTAGCCGCCGCGCCGTGGTGGTTGTTGAGGGCCGGGACGACAAGCTTTTTTGCGAGCACTTTGTCGACCGCGCAGTTGCGAAGGTCTTGGTCGCGCCCGGCAAAGAGAACGTCCTCGAGGCAGTCCGGATCCTCGACGCGGATGGCTTTCTCGGCATTTCGGGTCTCGTTGACCCCGACTTCGACGGCCTGAGCGGCTTCGGCGTCGGATCCGCACCGAGCCCGAATCTCCTTACTGTGGACGCGCATGACCTGGACACGATGCTCCTCAGGTCGGGGGCGTTGGGCCGCGTACTCACCGAGTTCGCAGTTCGGCGCGACTGCGGGCCTTCGGAAAGCGACGTCCGGGAGATGCTGACACTCCTGGCCGCCCCAATCGGCTGCCTTAGGCTCCACTCCTTGCGCCGCGGCCTCAATCTCCGGTTTGCCGGTTTGGACTATTCCAGGGTATTTTCGCGGACGGGAGGGTCCGTCGATGAAATCACGCTCATTCAAGAGGTGAAGAACCGGACGCAGCGCCAGGACATTTCCTCGGCGGAGCTACGGACCGGGGTTGCGGCTATCCGTGAGGAGGGCCACGACCTCTGGCAGCTTTGCTGCGGCGACGATTTGCTTGGGGCGCTTTGCTGTGCGTTGCGCTGGTGGCTAGCGGGAAGTAGTGCGCAGCAGGTCTCCGCGGCCAAAATCAGGGAGTCCCTGCGTCTCGCGTTTGGGCCCCAGGATTTTCTGGGCTCGGGCGTGGGTCGCCAGATGTCCTTTTGGCAGGAGCAAAACCCGGGGTTTCGTCTCCTCCTGCCGGCGTTGGGGCGCGGCGCAGGCGCCACTCCTTAGCGGGTCGTGGCGCGCCGTCCCCGACTTGACCAGCCACGCGGCACTGATCTAGCCCGGCAGCTTCCGCGCCATCCACCGCGCCCCAACCCCCAACCGCTCCTCCCTTCCGTGCGTTGCTTCAAATAGCGTCGGGGCACAGGTGCCATCTCTTCCGCGAAGGTCCATGCGCTCGAAATGACGGTAGTCGGATCGGGTCTCGGAAGGTTATAATCGCGCGGTAGGTGGCCGACGACCATCAAGAAGCGGCGCGTATCGCACTTGCTCAGCAAATTCGCGCCTGCGAGCGGGAAATGCAGAGGGTGGGCGAGATCCTCTCCCGACTAAAAGCATTGAACGAGACGAAACGGCTCCTCGAGCCGTGGCACGAGGATATGCTCCACCACTTCGCTGGTGAACTAGGCTTCAGCCACCTAAGGCTAACAAGCTATCGCCACGACTGGTTAAATCTGCCAACAATTGCGCTCGCCGCCCGCAGCACGCTCGAGCTGAGCGTCTGGATCTTTTATTGCTGCAAATCCACCCTGAATGCGCGCCGGTTTTTCGAAGACAAATTCCGGGACGGGGCTGGGTTCTACGACGCCATGAAGCGGTTCATGCGCTGCGTGCCCGGCGGGCATCAAGCCGATTCGCGCATCGAGGAGTTCAAGACGGTTCTCGACGACCTGGCGATGGCAGTCGGG
>Ga0307374_10006955_pt1 | contig 17482 bp, 20 predicted proteins | sample OX3MG_FD_202532 | JGI IMG/M metagenome (GOLD analysis project Ga0307374, IMG submission 202532) | Soil microbial communities from Risofladan, Vaasa, Finland - OX-3 | ecosystem: Environmental > Terrestrial > Soil > Coastal area > Acid sulfate soil | place: Finland: Risofladan, Vaasa | collected... | reverse complement strand
CCTCCTCTCGTCCGGCAAAGAAGCTGTCCCGGGCATAAGGAACGGGGCGTTCGACCCGAGCCTTGTCACGAGGCTTGAAGACCCTCGCCGGGTCGATGAGACAGGCGTAGTGCTCGGCAAGCTCGCCGAAGGACTTGTTGATGAGCGGGTCGTAGAGGTCGGGACGAACGACGCCGGTCTTCAGGTTATCTGGGACCACGCGAGCAGTTACCCCGCCAAAATACTCAAAGCCAAGGACGTGGCTCTCGGTCCAGGACCACTCGTCCATCTTCAGCACCGGGCGCAGGTACATGAGCCGCGAGCACGCGAGCACCATGATGAACCCCCACACCCGGCGCATGCGGCCGGAAGCCGGGTCGAGCCACCGGCCGAGGAGCCCGTAGTCAACTTGTGCTTCAGCCCCTGGCGCAGGGGTGTCGCGCAGCACCGTGATCGCTGCTCGAGCGACCTCCTCGGCGAAGTTCGCCGTGATGAAGCGACGCAGTGATGATTCTGAGGCGACAAGCCCATGGTCGTCGCGAAGGCGCTGGTGGATGGTCGAGATGTGCACGTTGTCGATCCATCGTGCGATGAGCGGCCGGTGCGGCTCGATCTCGGGCCAGGTGGTCTGGCGCGATGTCGAGTCGCTCAGCTCCGGGAACCACGACTCGACGAGCTTGGTCCACTCCATCGAGCTGATCGCGGGCCCACCAGAGGTGATCCCGGCAGCAACAGCTAGGGCGATGTACTTGCGGACGGTCTTCGGGTCGACGCCGAGCGACGAGCAGAGCTCGCCGATCCGCCGCCCCGCGTGCCAGTGCACGAGGATCTCTTGAACTTCGATCACTTGGATCGCTCTCCTTGCCAATCGTCCTCCCGTCTCAGCAGACGGGAGAGCTTCAACAGACGACAGGCCGGAGCGAGGGATCCCCTCCCACCAGGGAATTCCGTGACCGATGGTCAGGGAATAGCGTGACGGCGGGTCAGGGAATTCCGTGACGGCGGAACGCGATTTCTAGGGAATTGCGTGACGGCTGACACTCGGATGTGGTGAGCGTTGCACAGGGCGTGGACGACGTCGTAGGCGCGGTAGGGCTTCCAGCCGTCGTGGATGGCCACGCCGGTCATCTTTGCGATCACGCCCATCTCCTCCATCGCCACCGTGCCGCGCCGTTGGTGGCACTCGATGAGCGTCACGAGGGCGGTCGAGGCGACGTGGACCCAGTGGAGCCGGCCGGTGACGCGGGCGCCGGTCTCGTCGAAGTGGACGGCCGGAGCCTCTCGCAGAAGGTCGCGCACGACGTCGGAGAAGAAGCCCAGCCTGCCCCCACCTTCTTGGACCATCTGGACGAGCGCTCCGGTGGAGACAGAGAGCCCGAGCACATCGGCAAAGAACTGGGCCATGCGGTCGTAAGGGATGTGTTGGAAGACCGCCAGGTAGCAGGCGAGCGCCCGCACCCCGGACCCGTAGGAGGCCGGCGCCGTCGCCTCTCGGGGCGCTTCCGCCTTTACCTCGCAGCCACATGAGCGGCGTCGGACCTCCATGCGGTGCTCGGTCACGTGACGTTGGACCTCGAACTCGAAGACCTGGCGGACCTCGTGACCGAGGATCTCCGCCGCACGCAGGTCCGCAGTTCGGGCATGTGACCGGTTCGTGGACGAACACCTCTGTCGGGTCTTGGACCTGGGCGAGGTGCCGGCCCTCGTCGCCCGGCTGCTTGCCTTGACGCCGCTTCTCGGCCCGGCGCTGGGCCCTGTTCGGCACTGGCGGCTTGGAGAACCCCTCTGCCGACGGCGGCATCGACGAATTGCGTGGCGTCCGGCGCACGCGCTCTTCGAGATCGGCGAGGCGGGACTCGAGCTCTCGAACCCGCTCGTGGAGCGCTGCATTCTCCGCGCGGAGCCGGGCGATCTCCTCTTCCCGCTGCTCGTCGTCCGGCATGCCGACAAGTCCAGTGCACCGGAGCGCAAATCGCGAGCACCATGCGATTGCATCCGCGCTGGTAGCGCGAAAGTTTGCGAACTTCTTCGCCCGGGCGGTCAGTTCACAGGTCCGTCGAGCGCCCTGCAGGCACGTGAACAGTTACCGACGATGATCGCTGTGACTCACGAGATGGGGCTTGCCCGACACGTTGCCAGTCGTGTATTATTTATGGCAGGGACCGGATAGTGAAATACAGATCAGCAGAGCACGTACTTGACCATCCGCGCAGCGAAATCACTCGTAAATTCCTAGATGGTGTCTTAGAGGGATGATGGCATATCGCGAGCCCTGGCCATCTCCTGTACGTGAGTGGGCCGATCCACCCTGGTGGCTGCGGGGGAGCTGCGTCACGGCGTGGTTCGAGACACCACGACCGATTGCCACAAAGCTCCTAAGCCCGGATCTTTTGCCCGACGACCACGGACCAGGGGTAATGACGCGCCTCCGCTTCTATGAAGTGCACTACGGCGCGTTCACCGAAACTGGACGGGACGAAGGCGGAGTAGGCAACTTCCGTGAGGCGGTAGTCGCATTTGCTGTCCACTCGGGAGACATTGCCGGAGAGGTGTCGTCGTTCATGTGGACTGACGATATGACCTATCTGCTGTGGGGAAGGGAGGTGTTCGGATGGCCGTTAATACAGGCCACGATTCGGGAAGATGGGGATCTGCTGACGGTCGGTCACATTGAGTCGACTCTGTCAGCCTCCGTTGAGATTCCGCAAGGGACGCTCCGGTTAGAGGCCACGGCGCAGGAAGATGACGGGCGACCTGGAGTCGGCTTTTCCACGTGGCTCACCCCCCGGCGGACGGTACGGTGGGCTAACGGCGCAGGTGTAGAAGTTCAGAGAGACCTGCTCCTAGTGTACCCTCGCGTCGTCTCCGCAGGCAGACATCTTCGCTGCGAGGGGGAGATTCGCCTCGAATTGTCTGAGTCCCACCCGCTTCATGTGCTCAAATCCCCCGTTGCGCACAGCATCGATGCCGCTGTTGACTTCGAGTTAGTCGTTGGCTCGAACGTTGAGGTGCGTCAGTGAGCGGGCATGTTGCACGCTGCAGGTGTAGACCGATCTATCGTCTCGCGTGTAACCAACGGCGACCCAGGTTTCGCGATCCGTGCGGAGACGAGGGCACGGGTAATTGAATCGACGCGAGTTCTCGGCTATCAGCCAAATGCCGCTGCCCGCAGCCTTCGTGCCGCCCAAGCGCGGGCGTTCGATCTTATCATTCCAAATTGCGCTAGCCCTATTTATACCGAGGTAACGAAAGGTGCCGAGGAGGCCGCCATACAGCGCGGGTTTGTGCTGTTCACTGCCAGTGAAAAGGAGGGGAGTTTGGGAGCTCTCGGCCAAACGGAGATCCTCGGTAATGGGCGAGTAGATGGTCTTCTCCTCGCTGGGGCAAATAGCACGAACTATGTACACAACGTGGGCAAGCGCATCAGTATATCTACCTTGTTTCTTAACCGCCGGGTGCGCGGCATACAGAGATTCATTATTTTCAATAATGCGTCTGCCGCCAGACTCGCTGTTGACTATTTGGCAGAGCTTAGCCATCGGTTGATAGCGTACATCGCAGGACCGCCCGATGCAGGTACTGCGTCACGGCGTCTCAGCGGTTACGTCAAAGCACTTCGACGTCACGGTCTTCCTGTTAATTGTTCCCACATTGTAACCGCGGATTATCTACCAGCCGGCGGTGCACGAGCCCTTGAGGCGCTGATGTCGCTTCCAACGCCTCCAACCGCGGTGGTCGCGGCGAATACCGCATCGGCCGTTGGGGCCCTCAGCGGAGTCCGCCGAGTCGGAGCCTGCGTTCCAGAGAGGCTGTCGATTGTCGCCATTCATGACCTGGAACTCGCCGACTATCTCGTTCCACCACTTACGACGATCAAGATGCCTTTGCGCGAGCTGGCTGCACGTGGCGTCGAGCTACTCACGACAGCGAACGCAGACGATCAGATCGCGGAAGTGCTCGATGGCGAAATGAAATTGATGCGCCGTGAGTCGACAGCGGAAGTGGCCGATTTGGAACAACCGTCGGGGGAGAAGGGGCGATGAGCGACACGGCCAGTACGGGACCTGGCGAACATCTTTCACACAATCACGTCGGTCCTTTCCTCATGCTCCTAAATCTCTACGGCGATCCCGTCGCACTTGACATCTTCTCAGAGAATCGGACGGTCAATTATTGGCTCTGCGTGGAGCGGGCTCTGGCAGCCGCGCAGGCAGAGGTGGGAATCCTGACGCACCAGGAAGCTGGCGCGATCGCTCAAGCGTGCGATCTGTCCCGAATCGACATGAGAAGACTTTGGGACGAAACTCGTCATGTTGGCTATCCCATCCTCCCCCTCGTTCGGATGGTGGTTGAGACTCTGCCACCTGGCGCTGACGGTCGACTGCATTACGGGGCGACCACACAAGATATTATGGACACAGCTCTGTCTCTGCAGCTTGGAGACTGCCAACGACGCCTCGATCAATTATTGGTAAAACTGGGCAATGAGCTCGCTCCTCTCGTGGCGAGGTACTCTTCGACGATCATGGCGGCTCGGACGCATGGTCAGCAGGCGGTGCCCACAACCTGTGGTGCTAAGTTGGCGGTATTTCTGGAAGAAATCCGACATGCGCTACTTCAGTCGGAACAGTTGAAGGGGCGCATCGGCCTTCTATCGCTGCATGGTGCAGGCGGAACTAGTGCGGCGTTCGGACGGCAAATCTCAGAGATTCGTCGATGTATGGCGGAGACTCTCGACCTCAGATCGCAAGACGTCCCTTGGCACGTCGCCCGCGATGGGATTGTGGCCTTCGGGCTGCACTGCGGAATGCTGGCTGCCCTGACGAGCCGGTTTGCTCGGGAGATCATCGATCTGTCCCGCACTGAAATTGGCGAAATGCGTGAGGGTGGCGATTATCATCGGGGTGCCTCTTCAACGATGCCCCAGAAGGTCAATCCCATAGCGTCGGAGGCGATTATCGGCATGGCCGCTGTTGCAGGTGCCTTGTCATCGGCGCTATTGCGGGCTATGGAGGCCGGTCACGAGCGTGCATCAGGAGAATGGCAGATCGAGTGGCTGGCAGTCCCGGAGGTCGCGATGCTGGCGGCCAGCTGTCTGAGTATGGCTATCGATCTCACCACTAACCTTCAGATTTTCCCAGATCAGATGACGAATAATATGAGGCTCGATCACGGTCTGCTCATGGCTGAGGCGTACATGATGCGCATGGCCCCAGAGTTAGGCCGTGAACGGGCTCACGACATCGTGTACCAGGCGGCCATGTCAGCGCGCACGAACTCCCGCTCCCTTCGCGAGGTTCTGACGGAGACCACCGCAGGTATCACCATGGGCAGCGTCGCGTTGAATGGCGACTTGGTTCCAGAGGACTATCTCGGAGAGGCCGAGAATGTTTGCCGCGTAGCCGGAGACGACTGGAACGCGTTAATCAGAGGATACCCGAAGGACGGTGTTTCGGATGAGCTCGATGCATAGTTTCCAGACCTGGGATGGAATGTGGACGATCCATTGTTTCGAGGAGGAGGTCCATGCGCAGTGGCGAAAGGGGGCATTGTGGGATCAGTGCACCTTTGCGTCGGGCAAGTAGCCGTGCCCGTCGAGGTTTGTGAGGCCCCTCTGTGTTATCTATGCCCTCTGTGTTATCTAGGAAGGAGCGCCTCTTGTCAAGGGGCGTCGACCGAAGGGCGACACGATTTCGCTGGTGGGCGAGAGGGATCCCGCCGTCGTCGAGGTCGCCGAGACCTCGTGCCCACTCGAGAAGCTCCGCATTGCCCTTGCGGGTCGCGGGAAAGACGCCCAGCTCGCCGAGCGCCCCGCCGAGCGCGTCCTTCGCTCGGGCGACGTGCGGGTCCTTGTGCGTGTCGACGCCCACGACCACGCCTTCTGTGCGGGTGACTGTGAGGCTCGACAACCTCAGTCTTCCCTACTGGAAGGGCTTTTCCGCGGACGCGGGCCCTACAGCGTCGACGAAAAGAGCCAGGTCCAGGCTCTGGCTCGCTCACAGCCGGCATTCCCGATGATGCCGAACATGCCCGAGCGCCGCACGCACGACTACGTGCGCCACGGGACGACGAGCTTGTTCGGGGCGTTCAACTGTGGCGACGGGTCGGTGATCTCGAGCCTGCACCGGCGCCACCGGTCGATCGAGTTCAAGAAGTTCCTCGCGAAGATCGACGCCACGGTCCCCGAAGGCCTCGAGGTGCATCTCGTCTGCGACAACTACGGCACCCACAAGTCGCCGGCGGTCCGGACCTGGCTGGGAAAGCACCCACGGTTCCACGTCCACTACACGCCCACCTACTCGAGTTGGATCAACCAGGTCGAGCGGTTCTTCGCCTACATATCTCCGCCGAGATCGGCGCGATGAGCACCTTCAGCACGATCCGTTCGCGGCATGTCGAGTCGTCCTGTAATATCATTCCTCAGGAGTCTCGCTCGGTACCAACGTCTCCCCTTGTCGCGGCCATCTAATGTTTGAACGGGGCATCGAGGGCGAGTGGGCCTAGTTCGTACACAATGAGGAGAACAAAGGCCATTGATGTCCAGAGAAGCTGACAAGTCTACCCAGACTATGAAAGTGGTCACGGTCCGGGGAGAGATTCCTGTAGAGCAGCTTGGATTCTGCCTTCCCCACGAGCACGCGTTCGTTGATCTGGCGCGTGTCTTACCGACGCAGCTGCTCGCATACGATTACCAACTAATCGATCACGTGCTGATTCATGAAGAGGTTGCGGAGTATGTACATGCCGTCGAGGCCTCGCCTTTCGCTGATTACGGCCGGCCTGGGCTTGTAGAGCTCACGAATGGGCCGCGCATCGGACGGGACCCACGGGCCCTGAGTCATCTGTCGGAAGAGCTGGACCTGCATGTTGTGATGTCGTGTGGTTGGTACCGTGAGCCCTGGTGCGAACCCGAACTCGGCCACCGTTCAGTGAACGAACTCGCACGGCAGCTCGTTGATGAGATCGAACACGGCGTTGACGGAACGGGCATCCGACCGGGAATCATCGGCGAACTCGGCGCGGACCGTGACTTCGTCTCGCCGCTCGAGGAACGAGTCCTTCGGGCGGGAGCGAGGGCGCATCGGTCAACTGGTCTATCAATCACCCTCCACGCCCGAGCCAGTCGAGTCGCTCTGTCGCAGATCGAGGTGCTCGCCGAAGAAGGCGTAGATCCGCACTGCATCATCGTCGGCCACACGGATTCCGTCCACGATCCAGAGTACCATCACGAGCTTGCGCGCCTGGGAGTATGGGTAGAGTTCGACGTCTTGCGCGGCAAAGTGCCCTACGCCGCGGAACGGGGTGTTCGTTACATCTTCGAAGCCCGGCGCCGGGGATACGCATCTCAACTCCTGCTTTCGGGAGACGTAGGCGCGCTGTCGCACTTACACGCATTCGGTGGAACGGGGTACGATTACCTGCCCTCAACACTCGCGATTCGTCTCGCCGATGCTGGGTTGTCCTTCGACGAGCTTCGACAGCTGTTTGTCGATAATCCGCGTCGTGCATTGACAGCTGGGCAGGAGTGAACGGCCACCTGGTGACTCTCGACTGCGTCAGTCGAGCCCGAAATCGACTTCTCGGATCTGAGCAGAGACGCCGCCCTCCGCGGAGCGAGGCAAGGAAGGATGTAATTCGAAGGACGGGCACCTCGGCAGTTCCACGCGCTCGTCGACCCAGGACACGCACGCCAGCTTCGATGCGGGCTCCAGGCAGCGCTGGGCCACGAGCGCGAACAGGATCGCCTCGACGATCTTCCCCTCGAGGCGCCCCGTGGCCGCCTTGTGCAGCGCGCGGGCGATGCCGAGGCGGTGCCGGAGCTTGTCGAGCACGTACGCGCCCCCGAAACGGCGGGCATCGACGATCTCGACGTCGGTGCCCTCGCTGGCAGCGACGGCCTCTGCGGGCTCGAGGAAGTGGCCGATCGAGGTGACGAGACGACGCAGCGCCTCTCGGTCGACCCTGTCGGCCCGGCCGAAGTTATGGATCACCTTCGCGACCGGCGAACCGGTGACCGGGTGGCGCTTGTTAGCGGCGAGCTGGAGGTAGGCGACGACCGACTACCAGGCGTAACGGATCAGGGATCGCGCTTGAATGCCTACCTGCTCAGTTAGTCCGGCCCGGAGGGCCCTCCGGGCCGCTCTTGACCTCGACTCGCCGGCTGCTTGGAGGCGCTCAGCCAGGCGGACGGGGCCGCCTGGCACCGGTCACCAGCTGGCCGTTGGGGTGTGACGCGCGCGGGGCCGTACGTTCGGTGGTGCTGACGCCAACCGGAAATGACCCACATTCATGCCGGGAGGCCCCACTTGTCTAGGCCAGGCGGCTCAGGTATCGTCGCCCCGAGTTACTGGGATCGTTTTCGGTGCGAGATTTACCCGAAAGGCTCGAATGCCAGCGGCCACGCAAGGAGACACCATGACGGGAGTCCAGGAAGATCACTTCGCGGGGAGTCTCGGAGACCGAGCCTCGGGTTTGGTGATCACGCGCATAGAGACGGTTCCGATCCTTGCCCCACTCGCCCGAGACTTCCGCGGGAGTCATTACCACATGACACAGCGCGCGACGATCGTGACTCGGGTGCACACCGCCGATGGGATCGTCGGAGAGGCGTACGCGGGAGACGAGGACAGGACTCTCCTCGATATCGAGCAGATCGTCGCAGGTGAGATCGCGCCTCGCGTCGTTGGCCTCGATGCGATGGCGACCGAGCGATGCTGGGCGGCTGGGTACCCTGCGACATTCGACATCTTGCGAGACCGGCGGCTCGGACTCGTCGCTCTCGCCGGAGTCGACGCGGCGATCTGGGACGCGGTCGGGAAGGCACTCGACGTTCCGTTGTGGCGGCTCTGGGGTGGATTCCGCCGCAGCGTTCCGATGATCGCGATTGGCGGCTACTACGGCGACCCACTTGGAACAATTGCCGAGGAGATTGAGGCGTACAAGTCGCTCGGTCTCGCAGGCGTGAAGTTCAAGGTGGGCGGACTGTCGCCTGCAGAGGACGCGGAGCGAGTCGCAGCGGCTCGTGACTCTGCTGGAGCGAACTTCTTGATCGCTCTCGACGCAAACCAGGGGTACACGGTGCCGGATGCGATCGACCTCTGCCGACGCGTCGAGTCGCTCGACATCGCGTGGTTCGAGGAGCCTGTCGGATGGCACAATGATGCTCGGTCCATGCGGGACGTACGCATGCGCGGCGGCATTCCGGTCTGCGCCGGCCAGAGCGAGTTCTCTCCGGCGGGCTGCCGCGACCTCATGGACATCGGCGCCATCGACATCTGCAACTTCGATGCGTCGTGGTCTGGCGGGCCCACCGTCTGGCGGCGCGCAGCCGCAGTTGCCTACACCTACAACGTACGGATGGGCCACCACGAAGAACCACAGGTGTCCACGCACCTCGTGGCCAGTCAGGCCCACGGAACCGTCGCCGAGTGCTTCCATCCCGATCGCGATCCCTTCTGGTGGAACCTGATAGCGAACCGCCCCCCGCTCGAGGATGGTGAGCTGGTGCTTTCCGACGCGCCCGGTCTTGGCTGGGAGCTCGATCACGACTATATCGACCGGCACAGGGTGAGGACTCGTTGACGCGCCCTTCGACTGCCGGCAACGTGCTCGATGCCTGCACCGCGACGCGTCGGCGCTTGAGCGGTGCGGCGCGGAACGCGCCCTCCCCGGAGCCCCGCGCGTGCGGCCGACGTGGATAAGCTACGAATCTCCAGCTCCGCACGGGAGCCGAATTCCCTGCCGACGCGTGAGGTCAGGTCCATGTATGCCGATGACTGACGGAATTCGGGCCGATCACCGTCCAAGCCGTAATCGCGTGGGAATGCAGGAAGTCGCAGCCCGGGCAGGGGTCGCGCTCTCTTCGGTGTCGCGCGTCCTCTCCAGACATCCCGACGTGAGCGATGTCATGCGAAACAAGGTCATCGACGCGGTCGCTGCACTTGGCTACGAGCCCAACCTCCTCGCACAGAGCCTCCGGCGAGGTGCATCGATGACTGTCGGCTTCGTCGTCGGGAACATCTCGAATCCGCTGCTCTCCGAGATCGGCCTCGGTGCCGAGCTCGAATTGCGCTCAGCCGGCTACAGCATGCTTCTCGCGAACTCGATGGACGACGCGACGCTCGACAATGCACACATCCGGCTATTCGCGCAACGTCGTGTTGACGGTCTTCTGCTCTCGTTGGCCAGCGAGACGTCGCAGGCGACCATTGAGGCACTCAGCCGGATCGATCTCCCCGTCGTCATGGTGGATCGCGAGGCGTGTCCGACACCGATGACCTCGTCGGTTCTCACCGACCATGCTGGGGGCATCTCGGCCGCGGTGGAGCATCTCGTCGAGTTAGGGCACCGCAGGATCGCTCTCGTGAACGGACGCTCCGACCTGAGACCGGCCAGGGAGCGCGCGTCCGCTCTCCGTCGAGTCTGTCGACGCTACCCGCACGTGACCGGAGTGGTGCGCTCCGGGGCGTTCACGAGCGCCCACGGTGCAGCTGCGACCGCCGCGATGTTGGACAACGCGGCGCCGCCCACCGCGATTATCGCCGGTAACAATCAGATCCTCGTCGGCGTCCTCCGTGTTCTCCGGGAGCGCAACGTCTCGATACCAGCGGATGTCTCGCTGATCACGTGCGACGAGTCCCCCTTGTCCGAGTTCGTCGAGCCTCCGTTGGCGACGATCCATCGAGATCCTCAGCTGATGGGCTCGACTGCTGCAGAGCTCCTGCTCGAGCTGTTTGCGGGGGGGAGTGTCCGGACCGCGGTGCTGCCGGCGAGCTTCCGCGCAGCGGATAGCTGCGCACCGCCACGGGATGGAAGGCAATGAGCGGTGGATTTGCCGAGGTCTGGGAGCGGCTGCTCACCGGCATGCTCGAGATCCGGTTCTTCGAGGACGCATTGAAATCCCTGTTCGCCGCGGGATCGGTCAGGGGAAGCACTCATCTGTGCCAGGGCCAAGAGGCCGTTACGGTCGGAGTCTGTGACGTGCTGCGACCGGGCGACACCATGACGTGCACCTACCGTGGACACGGCGCGGTGCTCGCGATGGGAGCTCCGCTCGATGCGTGTTTCTCGGAGGTACTTGGACGGGCGACTGGTCTGTGTGGGGGCAAGGGCGGCTCCATGCACTTCGCAGATTTCTCGTGCGGAGCGCTCGGATCGAACGCGATCGTCGGCGCTCATCTGCCAATCACCGTGGGCGCTGCACTCGCTGCGCAATACACGGGCACAGGGGCAGTAAGCATCGCGTTCACCGGGGACGGCTCGACCAATATCGGCGCCTTCCACGAGTCGCTCAACCTCGCGTCCATATGGAAGCTACCGGCGATATTCATCATAGAGAACAACCACTACGGCGAGTACAGCCCTCTGGCATCTACGACGCCTCTCGATCGGCTCGCGGACCGTGCCTCGAGCTACGCGATGCCCGGCGTCTATGTCGACGGCAACGACGTGCTTGCGGTACGTGAGGTTGCCGGTCAGGCTGTCACGCGCGCTCGCGCCGGGGAGGGTCCGACGCTCATCGAAGCAGACACCTACCGCCAGCAGGGCCACTCCCGCTCGGACCCTGCTAAGTACCGGCCAGAAGGAGAGCTCGATGTATGGCTGGCCCGAGATCCGATCAAGCGGTTCGAGACAGCTGTCACGGATGCGGGGATTTTCGACGCACACCGCATCCAGGCTCTTCGTCACGGCGTCGCGCATAACGTCCGCGCCGCGCTCGATCGGGCTCTTAGCGCGGCTGAGCCCGCTCTTGAGGAGCTCACGAAGGATGTGTACGCGTGAGCGAGGAGATCAGCTATCGGGAAGTGATCGCGCGAGCGATCGCCGACGAGCTTGAATCCGATCCCGACGTCCTGCTCATCGGCGAAGACGTCGGTGCCGCTGGCGGAGCGTTCAAGTCAACAGTCGGACTGTTCGATCGGTTCGGCGGGCGTCGCGTGCGGGACACCCCGATATCGGAGCAGGCGATCGTCGGAGCAGCGCTCGGTGCTGCGCTCATGGGCCTGAGGCCCATCGCAGAGATAATGTTCGCCGACTTCGCCGGAGTGTGCTTCGACCAGATCGCGAACCAGCTTGCGAAATATCGCTACATGACCAACGGACAGGCGCACGTGCCCGTCACGATCCGGATGGCCAACGGCGCGGGTGCGGGCTTTGGCGCCCAACACTCCCAGGCAGCCGAGAACTGGTTCCTCAACATTCCGGGAGTGAAGATCGCGGTACCCGGGACGGTCGAGGACCTCTACGGGCTCCTGCGCTCGGCCGTGCGCGACGAGAACCCGGTCATAGTGTTCGAGCACAAGAACCTGTTCGGACTGAAAGGACAGCTCCCGGACCCGGGCGATGTCGTGCCGCTCGGGGCCGCTGCGGTCGTCCGTCCTGGCCATGACGTCACGGTTGTCGCCACTCAGCAGATGCGCCATCGTGCTGTCGAGGCCGCGGAACGGCTCGCGCTCACGGGCGTCGAGGTGGAGGTCATCGATCCGCGGACGCTCGTGCCGTTCGACCTCGACACCGTCGTTACCAGTCTGTCGAAGACGGCGCGCCTGCTGGTCGTCGAAGAGTGCCCATTTGGAGGTAGCTGGGGCGCTACCCTCGTCGCGCGACTCGTCACCGACCACTTCGACCTCTTCGACGCGCCTCCCACCATCGCCTCGTCGCCCGACACCCCCGTTCCCTATTCCGGAGCTCTCGAAGAGGCCTGGCTGCCGAGCACGGACGACGTCGTCGACGCTGCGACTCGGCTGGCGGCGTATTAGTGCATAAGGGCTATCCATAAGACCGGAGTAGGCTCCACATCTTGTGGTGGGTACCCGCGGTCGGCGGCAAACAGTACCCCCGCTCCTACGCCGAGCTGCTGGCGTGGTTCCCGACCGACGCTGACTGCCTGGACTACCTCGACTGGCTTCGCTGGCCGCGGGGGTTTGCCTGCCCGGCATGTGCCAACGCCGGCGGGTGGCGCATCGGGGACGGGCGATGGATGTGCTCGCGATGCTCGAAGCGCACGTCCTCGACGGCGGGAACGGTGTTCGACCACACCCACACGCCGCTCACGGTGTGGTTCGCAGCCGCCTGGCAGCTCACGAGCCAGAAGAGCGGCGTGTCGGCACTCGGCCTCAAGCGAGCCCTCGGCCTGGGGTCCTACCAGACGGCCTGGGCCATGCTCCATCGCCTGCGCGCTGCGATGGTCCGTCCCGGACGGGACCGCCTGACCGGCACGGTGGAGGTGAACGAGACGCTCATCGGTGGGGTGACGCCCGGCAAGAGAGGGCGAACGCCAGGGGCGAAAGTGCTGGTGGGCATCGCCATCGAGTGCAAGGAGTCGAAGGGCTTCGGTCGGTGCCGCCTCGCCATGCTCCCCGACGCCTCGGCACCCTCGCTCAAGGTGTTCCTCGCTGACAACGTCGAACCCGGCTCGGCCGTCGTCACGGACGGTTGGCCGGCCTACAAGCCGGCGCTGGCTGGCCTCTACACCCACGAGCGCCACGTGGCACCGGGCGAGCTCGCGCACCAGCTGCTGCCCGGCGTGCACCGTGTGGCCAGCCTGCTCGACCGGTGGCTCCTCGGCACCCACCAAGGTGGGGTCCGCCCCGAGCACCTGCCGAGCTACCTCGACGTTCTTTTGGGGTGGACGGGAGCCTCCACCACGTCCAGGTGTTGACCGACTCTTCCGATGACGACCACGGCGCGGTTCTCGGTCAGCCACGGGGATCACGCGATGACCCGATGGCGGTGGTTGCGCTGTCGGTGAGGTAGCGACAGCGTGAGGGCGTCCAGTACGCGCAAGGACCCCCTCGCCACCCTTCGCAAGAGCAAACGAGGGGGTCCTCCACAAACGCCCCGGAGGGCATCCGTGCTCATCGTAGAGAGCGACCGCACCGCGGTCGAGCAGTCCCTGTTCGCCGGCGAGCTCCGCTGCCCGAGCTGCCGTGGCGAGTTGCGGCCGTGGAGCTCGGCACGGATGCGGGCGGTGCGCGAGCAGGGCAGGGAGACGGCGCTCACGCCGCGGCGGTCGCGCTGCACCTCGTGCGCGAAGACCCACGTCCTGCTGCCGGACACGACGCTGCTGCGCCGGCGCGACGCGCTTGTCTCGATCGGCGCAGCGCTCCTCCAGAAGGCGGCCGGTGAAGGGCGGCGCAGGATCGGCGCGGCGCTCCTCGTCCACCCCGACACCGTCCGGGGATGGCTGCGTCGCTTCGCGGTGCGCGCCGAGCGGTGGCGGGCGCACTGCTGGGCGTGGGCGCACGCGCTCGACGCCTCCCTCCCGGCGATCGAACCGGCGGGATCTGCCTTCGCCGACGCGCTCTCTGCGATCGGTCTCGCCGTGTCCGCGGCGACGCGCCGCTTCGGTCCTCGCCCGGGGTGGGGGTGGGTGGCGACGATCACCGCCGGAGGGCTCCTCGCCAACACGAGCTCCCCCTCGCCAGCGCCCTGAAGCGACCGGCACCCTCCTTCCGGCCAGATCGGCCGCCAAAGGAGGAGCCATGACCGACCACGCGACCGACGTCGCGCTGTTCCGCTACAGCCTCGTGCGAGCCCTGATCGACGAGTCGCTGTCAAAGGCAGTGAACCGGCCTGGGTTTGATGGAGACTGTGTGTCACGAACGCTGGAGGTGAGGTGATGTAGGAAGCCATGCCGAAGGCGGTGCTGTGCGAGAGATGAAGGATGGTTGGCCCTTCGATGTCGGCCTACGGGGGCAGGCGTCAAACCACCCTGTGCTGCGTTGGCTGAAGACCGTCGTGGTGAGCGACAGGGAAAAGGCCCGGCTTGATCGGGTCAGGTGGGGACCAGGGAGACGTGCCAGAAGCTCCGAGCGGTGATCCGGTCGGGGTTCGTTGTTGAAGCGTCGTCAATAATTGGGTGACATCGAAACCGGGGGTCCTAGTCTCGCTCCCGGGATGAGCCTGGCAGGTGCCCGTGTACGGGCCAGGCGGTGTCCGGCGTGGAGACGGCGTGAACCTGGTCTGCGGCTCTTGCACGGAACGTGAGAAGGCGAGCGTCGATACCCTCGGCCGTTCAACTGGACCATGCGGTCCCCCGGCTGGCAAGAGGGAGCGTGCCGAGGCAGCACACCGAAGGCACGGAGTACCGATGCGGTGCTCGCCGGCGGACCGGCCCGTAGTAGCTGTGAGGTCCCTGCTCGCTGGGGTGGGGGCAGAGCCAAGGGGCCGGCTCATCGAAATGCCCGTTCGTTCAACTGGGGTGTTGCCCCAGGAGGAAACGAGGTGGACATGCAAACGTCGCAGGCCAAGCCGTTCGACATCCCCAAGCAGATGGTGTGGGAGGCGTACCGGCAGGTTGCGGCCAACAAGGGTGCGCCGGGTGTGGACGAGGAGACACTGGGGGAGTTCGAGGCCGATCTGAAGAACAATCTGTTCAAGATCTGGAACCGGATGAGCTCGGGGTCGTACTTTCCGCCTCCGGTCAAGGCGGTGGAGATACCGAAGCCGCACGGCGGGGTCCGGGTGCTCGGTGTGCCGACGGTCGCCGACAGGGTTGCCCAGACGGTGGTGGCCATGCATCTCGGGGAACGGGCGGAGCCACGGTTCCACCCCGACTCCTATGGCTATCGGCCGAGGAAGTCAGCCCTCGACGCTGTGGGCGTGTGCCGGGAGCGGTGTTGGAAGTTCGACTGGGTCATCGACCTCGATGTCCAGAAGTTCTTCGACACCGTGCCGTGGGATCTCGTCGTCAAGGCGGTGGAGGCGGTCACCACCACCTCCTGGGTGCTGCTGTATGTGAAGCGGTGGTTGAGAGCCCCGCTGCAGCTCCCAGACGGCACCCTCTTCGAGCGTGACAAGGGAACTCCGCAAGGCTCCGCGGTCTCACCCGTGCTTGCCAACCTGTTCATGCACTTCGCGTTCGACGCCTGGATGGCCCGGAACTTTCCGGACTGCCCGTTCGAGCGTTACGCCGACGATGCTGTCGTGCACTGTGCGAGCAGGGACCAGGCACATGCCGTGCTGGCCGCCATCTCCGAGCGGATGGCCGAGGTGGGCTTGAGGTTGCACCCGGACAAGACGCGGGTCGTCTACTGCAAAGACGGCAAGCGCCGAGGCGATCACGACCACACCGGCTTCACCTTCTTAGGGTTCGCCTTCCGGGCTCGGAAGGCACGCAACAGGTACGGGCAGTACTTCAGCTCGTTTCTGCCTGCGATGAGCCCCGAGGCGCTCAAGGCCAAGAGCGCGCAGCTGCGCTCGATGCGCATTCACCGGCGCATCGACCTGACCCTGGGCGACCTGGCCCGATGGCTCAACCCCATCGTGGGCGGGTGGATGAACTACTACGGCCGGTTCTACCGGTCGCAGATGGCCCCTTTCCTCCAACGGCTCAACTCCTACTTGAGACGCTGGGCGAGGAACAAGTACCGGCGACTGCGAACCCACAAAGCGTTCCGGCGGTGGTGGGCAGGACTGCTCGATCGACAGCCGAGCCTGTTCCGCCACTGGAAGTGGGTCAACGTCTACTGACCGACGACGGATGAGAGGAGCCCGGTGATGGGAGACTGTCACGCCGGGATCTGTGGGAGCCGGGGGGTGCGATTCCCCCCGGCCACCCGACCGCCAGGTTGGATTGACCGGGACCCGATTCCTGATCCAACCGCTATGCGAGTGATGGTTGGTGGGTGGTGCTCCATTCCGCGGCGAACGCGGCCGGTGATCTCCAGCCGTGCGCTGAGTGCGGACGGTTCTCGTTCTAGTCGATCCGCCAGGCCTCGTTGAGGACCTGGGCCTCGAGCAGGGAGTCGAAGAGCTGGCCGTTCAGGTGCTCGTCGCGCATGCGGCCGTTGTAGGACTCGGCCCAGGCGTTCTGCCACGGCGATCCAGGGTCGATGAAGATGGTCTCCGCGTCGTTGAACCGGCACCAGTCGGCCACGGCATGCGCAACGAATTCTGGGCCATTGTCGAACCTCACGTAGTTCGGGAAGCCCCGCGCTCCGGCGATCTTGTCGAGGACCGCGACGACGTGGTCGGCGTCGATGGAGCGGTCGGTCTCGGCCGAGAGCGCCTCCCTGGTGAACTCGTCGATGACGTTCAGGATCTTGATTGTTCTCCCGTCTCGGGTCTGGTCGAACTGGAAATCGGCCGACCAGATCACGTTCGGCCGGATCGGGCACATCGCGCCAGTCACGACGCCGATGCCCCGCAGGCGCTGCTCACGATCTGGTCCGGTGTGTGCCGGCGTCGCTTCATGTGCTTGTCCTCCTGCCCCATTCTGGGCGTCGGACTCGCACAACGGATGGATCAGTTCAAGGGGACCTGGTCAACTGCAATTCGTGAGCGATCCGTGATCCGCGTCGAGCGCGCACATCCACGCGAGCAGGTGGCATCGATCGAGCGACGAAAGCCCGAAGAGGATCCCTGCCAGACTTCGATCCTGGCGTCGCTTGTACAGTGCGACCCGTGCTCGAGATCCTCGACTGTCACCACCACGTCGGCGGGGTCGGCGGAGCCCTCGGCGAAGAGTCCCAGGCCGAGATGCCGCTGCGCGCCGAGATGT
>Ga0307374_10006954_pt1 | contig 17485 bp, 26 predicted proteins | sample OX3MG_FD_202532 | JGI IMG/M metagenome (GOLD analysis project Ga0307374, IMG submission 202532) | Soil microbial communities from Risofladan, Vaasa, Finland - OX-3 | ecosystem: Environmental > Terrestrial > Soil > Coastal area > Acid sulfate soil | place: Finland: Risofladan, Vaasa | collected... | reverse complement strand
TGAGCTCGAGCGCATCCTCTCCGAGGACGAGGAGATCGAGCGACGGACCCGCGAGCACCACGAGACCCCGCACTTCCGCAAGGAGGTCGACTGACGTGTTGATGCCCCGGAAGGTCAAGTACCGCAAGCAGCAGCGTGGTCGCATGAGCGGCAAGGCCAAGGGCGGTAGCGACGTCACCTTCGGCGACTTCGGGATCCAGGCCATGGAGCCGGCGTGGCTGACCGCCCGCCAGATCGAAGCCGCTCGTATCGCCATGACCCGGCACGTGAAGCGCGGTGGCAAGGTGTGGATCCGGGTGTTCCCCGATCGCCCGGTCACCCAAAAGCCGGCCGAGACCCGCATGGGCTCGGGCAAGGGCAACCCCGAGCACTGGGTGGCGGTGGTCAAGCCGGGCCGGATCCTCTTCGAGTTGGCCGGGGTGGAGCCCGACCTGGCCCGGGAGGCCATGGACCGGGCCATCCAGAAACTGCCCTTCAAGGCCCGCTTCGTGATCCGCCCCGGCACGCACGGCACCCCGGAGGTGCAGGTCTGATGGCTACCGCGGCAGAGATCTCCGAGTACGACACCGAGGAGCTGGAGCGCCAGCTCAGCGAGACCCGGCGCGAGCTCTTCAACCTCCGGTTCCAACTGGCCACCGGCCAGCTGGACAACTTCTCGCGCGTCAATCACGTGCGCAAGGACGTAGCCCGGATGATGACTGAACTGAGGATCCGCGAGATCGGCGAGGCCGAAGGGCTGTCGATGGAGGATCTTCCCGCTCACCAGGCCGCGGCCCGCCGTCGCTCGGAGGACGAGGCGCTCGGTCGGGACAAGACCACGGCATCGGAGCGCCGGGCGGCAGCCAAGGCCGAGGAGGCCGCAGCAGCTGGGCCCGACGACGACGGCCCGATCGACGAGGACGAGTTGGCTGAGGAAGTGGCCGATGACGACGGCATGGCCCTTCCCGACGGCGCCGATGCCGATGCTGCCGACGACGAGGAAGCTGCCGACCCTGAGGACGGCGACGACGACAGCGCGGCCGGCGCACACGATCCAGAGGAGAAGAGCTGATGGCTGACGAGCAGACGGTCGACCAGACCGATCGGGCCAATCGCCGCAAGGTCCGCGAGGGCCTGGTGGTGTCCGATGCCATGGAGGCCACCGTGATCGTGGCGGTGATCGAGCGGGTGCGCCACCCCCGCTACGGCAAGACGGTGCAGCGGACCAAGCGCCTGTACGTCCACGACGGTGACAACGCCGCCAAGGTGGGCGATCGGGTACGCGTGGTCGAGACCCGCCCCATGTCCAAGCTGAAGCGCTGGCGCCTGTCCGAAGTGCTGGAGCGGGCCCGATGATCCAACAGGAATCCCGACTCCGGGTGGCGGACAACTCCGGCGCCAAGGAGGTCCTCTGCATCAAGGTGCTGGGTGGATCCCGCCGCAGGTACGCCTCGATCGGAGACATCTTCGTGGCCACCGTCAAGGACGCCATCCCCGGGGCCGCGGTCAAGAAGGGCGAAGTGGTCAAGTGCGTCGTCGTCCGCACGAAGAAGGAGAAGCGCCGTCCCGACGGTAGCTACATCCGCTTCGACGAGAACGCCGCCGTGCTCATCAACGATCAACAGCAACCACGCGGGACCCGCATCTTCGGGCCCGTGGGGCGCGAACTGCGTGACAAGCGCTTCATGCGGATCGTCTCGCTGGCACCGGAGGTGTTGTAGATGCGAATTCGCAAGGGAGACAAGGTGCAGGTGCTGTCGGGCAAGGACCGCGGCAAGCAGGCCAGCGTGGTGCGGGCCATTCCCGCCGAGGGCAAGGTCATCGTCGAAGGCGTGCACGTGGCCAAGCGCCACGCCAAGCCGACCCGGGCCACCATGCAGGGTGGCGTCATCGACAAGTTCATGCCGGTGTCGGTGTCCTCGGTGGCGATCGTCTGCGGCTCGTGCGGCCCCACCCGCATCGGCATGCGCATCGACGAGCAGGGGCGCAAGCTCCGGGTCTGCAAGAAGTGTGGAGGTGATCTGTGATGGCAGCGACCTCGTCAGCGGCCACCGCCACCCGTCCCCGGCTCAAGGAGCGGTACGACCGCCAGGTGCGGGCCGAGCTGAAGGAAACCCTCGGGCTCGGGAACATCATGGAGGTCCCCCGGCTGAGCAAGATCGTGATCAATATGGGCGTGGGCCGGGCCACCCAGCAGAAGTCCCTGATCGAAGGGGCCATGCGCGACCTCGAGATCATCGCCGGCCAGAAGCCGGTGGTGACACGGGCAAAGAAATCCATCGCCTCGTTCAAGCTGCGTGAGGGACAGGAGATCGGAGCCAAGGTCACCCTCCGCGGCGACAGGGCGTGGGAGTTCCTCGACCGGCTGCTGGCCATGGCCATTCCCCGTATCCGTGACTTCCGCGGCCTCTCGCCCCGGTCGTTCGACGGCCACGGCAACTACACCTTCGGGGTCACCGAGCAGCTGATCTTCCCCGAAATCGACTACGACCGCATCGACACCACCCGAGGCATGGACATCACCATCGCCACCACCGCACGTACCGACGAAGAGGGCCGGGCACTTCTGGCCGCTTTCGGCTTCCCGTTCCGACAGGAGAACCAGTAACCCCATGGCGAAGAAGGCATTGATTGAAAAGCAGCAGCGCACCCCCAAGTTCAAGGTGCGTGGGTACACCCGTTGCCGTCGGTGTGGCCGACCCAAGTCGGTGTACCGCAAGTTCGGCCTGTGCCGGATCTGCCTGCGAGTGATGGTCCATGCCGGTGAGATCCCGGGCGTGACCAAGGCCAGCTGGTGAGAGGAGGCGACAGACGATGACCATGACCGACCCCATTGCCGACATGCTCACCCGCATCCGGAACGCCAATACCGCCCACTTCGACACGGTCAAGATGCCGGGCTCGAAGCTGAAGGAGTCGTTGGCCGCCATTCTGGTCAGCGAGGGCTACATCGTGGGCTACGAGGTGAACGATGATCCGGGCAAACCCGGTAAGACACTCGAGATCACCATGAAATACTCCCCCGACCGCGAGCGGACCATCTCCGGCATCAAGCGGGTGTCCAAGCCCGGCCTGCGCATCTACGCCCGGGCGGACAAGATGCCCCGCGTGCTCGGGGGCCTGGGTGTCGCCGTGGTGTCGACCTCGAAGGGCCTGATGACCGACCGTGAGGCGCGCAAGCGTCGCATGGGAGGAGAGGTGCTCTGCTATGTCTGGTAGTCGACTTCTGGCCAGGACCCTGTCCGGCATCGATCGGGGGAGCTGCTGATGTCGCGCATCGGACGCGCCCCGATCGCCGTACCCTCCGGGGTCTCGGTGGCCGTGGGCAACGACAACACCGTGACCGTGAAGGGCCCTCAGGGCGAGCTGGCCCGGTCGGTGCCGGCCGCCATCACCATCCGTCAGGACGGCGACGTCCTGGTGGTGGAGCGCCCGGACGACCAGCGCCAGAACCGTGCCCTGCACGGGCTGACCCGCTCGCTGGTGGCCAACATGGTGGCCGGGGTCACCGACGGCTTCTCCAAGGAGTTGGAGATCGTGGGCGTGGGGTACCGGGCCATCCCGAAGGGCCCCTCGGCCCTCGAGCTGGCCCTCGGCTTCTCCCATCCGGTCAACGTGAGCGCGCCGGACGGCGTGACCTTCGAGGTTCCCTCCGCCACCCGGATCATCGTCAAAGGGATCGACAAGGAGAAGGTCGGTCAAGTGGCCGCGGACATCCGCAAGCTGCGCAAGCCCGAGCCCTACAAGGGCAAAGGCGTGCGCTACCTGGGCGAGCGGGTCGTGCGCAAGGCCGGAAAGGCAGCCAAGTAATGGCCCGCACCGATCACAAGTTGGAGCTCCGCCGTCGCCGGCACGCCCGGGTCCGCCGCCGGGTGCACGGTTCGGCCGAGCGGCCCCGCCTGGCGGTGTTCCGATCCAACAAGCACATCTCGGCCCAGCTGATCGACGACGACACCGGCCGCACGTTGGCCTCGGCGTCGTCGGTCGAAGGCTCGCTCCGCAGCGCACCGGGGGGCAATGTCGGCGCCGCCGGGAGCGTGGGCAAATTGGTCGCCTCTCGGGCCAAGGACGCCGGTATCACCACCGTGGTCTTCGACCGTGGCGGTTTCGCCTATCACGGGCGGGTGGCCGCCCTGGCCGACGCCGCCCGTGCCGAAGGACTGGAGTTCTAGGACCATGGCCATGAACGATCTGCAATTCGAAGAGCGCACCATCCGGGTCAACCGGGTGTCCAAGGTGGTCAAGGGCGGTCGCCGGTTCTCCTTCGCGGCCCTGATGGTGGTCGGGGACGGGAACGGCCGGGTGGGCCTGGGCTACGGCAAGGCCAAAGAGGCCGGTCTGGCCGTCCAGAAGGGCATCGAGGAGGCACGCAAGAACATGTTCGACGTGCCGCTGGCCGGCTCCACCATCACCCACCCGATCGTGGGGGAGAGCGGGGCGGGACGGGTCATGTTGAAGCCGGCGGCGCCCGGCACCGGGGTCATTGCCGGCGGTGCGGCACGGGCCATCCTCGAGATGGCCGGCATCCGCGACATTCTGGCCAAGTCCCTCGGCTCGTCCAACGGCATCAACGTGGCCCACGCCACCATCGCCGGGCTGAAGGGGCTCAAGCGGCCCGACGAGATCGCGGCGCTGCGCGGCAAGTCCGCCGACGAAGTGGCACCCGCCGCCATGCTCCGGGCCTACCGCGAGCGTCGGCGCGAGGCCGACCTGTTCACGGAGGTGAGCTGAGATGAGTGCCGCCGCGGCGTCATCGGACCAGGCCGCCACCACCACATGGCTTCGGGTCACCCAGGTCAAGTCCGCCATCGGCACCAAGCCCAAGCACCGTGGCACCTTGCGGGCCCTGGGTCTACGCGGCATCGGGCGCACCAACGTGCTGCCCGATCGTCCGGAGATCCGTGGGATGCTGGCCCGCGTTCCCCACCTTGTGGACGTCACCCCCACCGAACACGACGAGAAAGGTTGACCATGAAGGTCCATGATCTCCGGCCTCCCGCCGGGTCGACGCGCCGCCGCCGGCGGGTCGGGCGCGGTATCGGCGGCAAGGGCGGCAAGACGGCCGGCCGTGGCACCAAGGGCCAGGGCGCGCGCGACACCATTCCCATGGGGTTCGAGGGCGGGCAGCTTCCGCTGATGCAGCGCATCCCCAAGCTGCGCGGCTTCACCAACCCCTTCCGCATCGACTACACCCCGGTCAACGTCGGTGCCCTGGAGGGGGTCGAAGGGGACTCCATCGACCTGAACGGGCTGGTGGAGCGGGGACTGGCCGGCCGGGGCGAACTGGTCAAGATCCTCGGCGGCGGAGCGCTCACCCGGGCCATCCGGGTGGAGGCCCACGCCTTCTCCAAGTCGGCTGAGGCCTCGATCATCGGCGCGGGAGGATCCATCACCGTCGTTCCGCTGCCGTTCGGCCACCACCGCCCGCCCGCCCAGGGCAACGCCCTCACCAACCGGTAGCATCGGCCCACCGCGGCGTCGAGGAGCCCAATGCTCGCCAGTCTGGCCAACATTTTCCGGATTCCCGACCTTCGCAAGAAGGTTGTCTTCACGCTGACCATCATTGCCCTGTACCAGTTCGGGGCCAATGTTCCGGTGCCCTTCGTCAACTTCTCGAAGGTGGCCCAACTCACCGCGGCGTCGAAGTCCTCGGGGGTGCTGGGCTTCCTCAACCTGTTCTCCGGAGGTGCGCTGACCCGCATGGCCGTGTTCGGGCTGGGGATCATGCCCTACATCACCTCGAGCATCATCATCCAGTTGCTGGCCACCGTCATCCCGAAGCTCGAGCAGTGGCGCGACCAGGGGGCGGTGGGCCAGAAGAAGCTGACCCAGACCACCCGGTACCTGACCGTGGCCCTGGCCCTGATGCAGTCGACCGGCCTGGTCTACCTGTTCCACAAGGGCGGGGGCGGGCTGTTCGGCTCCTCCCAGAACGTCGATCTCATCCTCAACTACTCCCTCTGGCGGGCAGGGTTCATCGTCCTGACCCTGACCGCGGGCACCGCCTTCGTGATGTGGCTGGCCGAGCTCATCACCCAGCGGGGCATCGGACAGGGCATGTCCATCCTCATCTTCGCCAACGTGGTGGCCGGCATCCCGTCGGGGCTGAACACGGTGCTACAGGAGGGCGGCCGGGCCAAGTTCACCGTGATCCTCCTGGTGTCACTGGCCCTGTTGGTGCTCATCGTCTTCGTCGACCAGGGCCAGCGGCGCATTCCGGTGACCTTCGCCAAACGGGTAGTGGGCCGGAAGATGTACGGAGGGTCCAACACCTACATCCCGCTGAAGGTCAACCAGGCCGGTGTGATCCCGATCATCTTCGCCAGCTCGGTGCTGTACATCCCGGTGTTGCTGTCGAACATCATCCCGTCGGCGGCCTTCCGCACCTGGGTCAACCACAACGTCACCCCGACCAGCGTGTTCTACATCCTCACCTACTTCATCTTCATCCTGCTGTTCACGTTCTTCTATGTCTACGTGGCGTTCGATCCCCACCAGCAGGCGGACATCATCCGCAAGCAGGGGGGGTACATCCCCGGGATCCGCCCTGGTCAGCCGACCGAGCGGTACCTGGCCCACATCCTCAATCGAATTACCTGGCCCGGGGCGTTGTTCCTCGGTGGAGTGGCGATCACACCGTCGTTGCTGATGGCGGCATGGAACATCACCAGCTATCCCTTCTACGGCACGACACTTCTCATCGCTGTGGGCGTGGCACTCGAGACCATGAAGCAGATCGACAGCCAGCTCATGATGCGAAACTATGAGGGCTTCCTCAAGTAAGTGGTACCCGGAGCCAGGCTCGTTGTCCTCGGCAAACAGGGGGCAGGCAAGGGGACACAGTGCGTGCGCCTCTCCCACCACTACGTGGTGCCCCACGTCTCGACCGGGGACATGCTGCGCGCTGCGGTCAAGCAGGGCACGGCCATGGGCCTGAAGGCCAAGGACCAGATGGACCGGGGTGAGCTGCTGGGCGACGATCTGGTCATGGAGATGGTGGCGGAGCGCCTCGGCGAGAGCGATGTGCGGGCCCGCGGATTCATTCTCGACGGATGCCCGCGTACGGTGGCCCAGGCCGAGCAGCTGGCCTCGCTGCTCGCTCCGTTCGACCTCGACCTGGCCATCGACATCGAGATCCACACCAGCCAGGTGCTCCGACGCCTGGCCGCCCGCCGGGTGTGCGTGGACTGCGGGGCCAACTACTCCCTGTCGGCACCTCCGTTGATCAATTGGACCTGTGACGTCTGTGGCGGTGAGGTGGTGCAACGTGAGGACGACACCGAGGATGCCATCGAGCGCCGGTTGAAGCTGTACGAGCGCCAGACCGCCCCGCTCATCGAGTGGTACCGCGACCGCAACCAGCTGGAATCGGTCCCGGGTACCGGATCACCCGACGCCGTCACCCGCCGGATGGTCAAGGTGATCGAGCAACGCCGTGAGCGGAAGGGCGGGAGGCTCACATGAGACGGAACGCAGATGAGCTGGCCAAGATGCGCAAGGCCGGCCGGGTGGTGGCGGAGATGCACGAAGCCACCCGCGCCGCCATCCGGCCCGGAGTCTCGACCGCGGCCATCGACCAGGTGGCCCGCGAGGTGCTCGACAAGCGGGGGGCCGGATCGAACTTCCTCAATTACCACGGGTTTCCGGCGGTGATCTGCACATCACCCAATTCGATGATCGTGCACGGGATACCCTCCGAGACGGTGATCCTCGAGGAGGGGGACATCCTGTCGGTGGACTGTGGGGCGATCATCGAGGGCTACCACGGCGATGCCGCCTACACCGCGGGCGTGGGCCAGGTCTCCGACGAGGCGGTCCGGCTGATGGAGGCGACCGAGCAGAGCCTCTTCGCCGGCATCGACCAGCTGTGCCCCGGCAACCGGTTGCACGAGGTGGGGAGGGCGGTCCAGGAGGTGGCTGAGCGGGCCGGGTTCACGGTGGTCCGCGAGTACGTGGGCCATGCCATCGGCACGGCGATGCACGAGGAGCCCCAGGTCCCCAACTACTGGCCCGGCTCGCCCGGTCCCACGCTCAAGTCGGGGATGGTCTTCGCCGTCGAACCGATGGTCAATGCCGGCGGGCCGGGCACCGTGCAGCTCGACGACGGGTGGAGCGTGGTCACCGCCGACGGCCGTCTGTCGGCCCATTTCGAGCACACCATCGCCGTCACCGAGGACGGTCCGGAGGTGTTCACCGTCCCCTGAGCGGCTGCACCAGGGTCGAAAAGGCTGTCGGACTGGCAATTTGCCGCCAACGGGCTAAACTAGTCCTTCGGCCGGCCACGGGTGTGTGGTGGCATGCCGATCCCGCTCCTGGTGGTGCTCCTTGTGCGTGCCTCCGAATGCGGTGCGGACGACCAACGACGCCGTTGTTCGTGATGCACGTCGGCCCCAGGGCCGGGCGGACCAGAACGACAGACTATCGAGGAGATTCACCTGCCCAAGCCCAAGGAAGATGCCATCGTGCTGGAGGGGACGGTTGTGGAGCCGCTCCCGAACGCCATGTTCCGCGTGGAGCTCGAGAACGGCCACAAAGTGCTGGCCCACAGCTCCGGAAAGATGCGGATGCACCGCATTCGGATCCTTCCCGGCGACAAGGTGCAAGTGGAGATCACCCCGTACGACCTGGCTCGGGGCCGGATCACCTACCGGTACAAGTAGGTGGAGCGGCGGTGTGGCCGGCGCATGCCGATGGCAGTGTGCGGGTGGAAGAAGACAGTTGAGCAGTACGAGACAAGGATGACAACGTGAAGGTTCGACCCAGCGTCAAGCCGATGTGTGAGAAGTGCAAGGTACTCCGCCGGCACCGGCGGGTCATCGTCATCTGCGAGAACCCGCGCCACAAGCAGCGCCAGGGTTGATGTACGCGGTTCAGGCGTAGAGAGAGAAAGAAGAGCACGTGGCCCGCATTTCAGGCGTGGACATCCCCCGCGAGAAGCGGTTGGAGATCTCCCTCACCTACATCTTCGGCATCGGCCGGACGACGTCCCAACAGATCTGTACCGCCACCGAGACCAGTCCCGACACCCGGGTCCGCGACCTCACGGACGAAGAGGTGACCCGCCTGCGGAACTACATCGACGCCAACCTCCAGGTGGAAGGCGATCTCCGACGCGACGTGTCCCAGGACATCAAGCGCAAGATGGAGATCGGCTGCTACCAGGGCATCCGGCACCGGAAGGGCCTGCCCGTCCACGGTCAGCGCACCCACACCAACGCCCGCACCCGCAAGGGACCGAAGAAGACCGTCGCCGGAAAGAAGAAGGTTCGCAAGTAAATGGCCAAGACCACCAAGCCCGCTGCCACCCGGCGCCCGCGCAAGCGGGAGCGGAAGAACATCACCTTCGGCGTCGCGCACATCAAGAGCTCGTTCAACAACACCATCGTCTCCATCGCCGACCCGGAAGGCAACGTGCTGGCCTGGGCCTCGGCCGGAAACGTCGGGTTCAAGGGATCGCGGAAGTCCACGCCCTTCGCCGCCCAACTGGCCGCCGAGCAGTGTGCCAAAAAGGCCATGGAGCACGGTGTGCGCCGGGTCGATGTGCTGGTCCGCGGGCCCGGCTCGGGTCGCGAAACGGCCATCCGGTCACTGGCTGCCGCCGGCATCGAAGTGGCGGGCATCAAGGACGTGACCCCCATTCCCCACAATGGCTGCCGCCCCAAAAAGCGGCGTCGGGTCTAGGGCCGGGGACGAAGGGAAGCAAGGGAACACCTATGGCTCGATATACCGGACCCGTTTGCCGGCTCTGCCGGCGGGAGCGCACCAAGCTCTTCTTGAAGGGCGAACGTTGTTACTCGATGAAGTGCCCGGTCTCCGAAGCGGTGACCGACCGGCACAGCCGGGCCTACCCGCCCGGCGAGCACGGCCGCGACCGGATGCGCCAGGGCTCCGAGTACCTGGGCCAGCTCCGCGAGAAGCAGAAGGCCCGCCGCATCTACGGCCTGCTGGAGCGCCAGTTCCACAACCTGTACGTCGAGGCCAGCCGGGCCCCGGGCATCACCGGTGAGAACCTGCTCCGCATGCTCGAGCTGCGGCTCGACAACGTCGCCTTCCGGGCCGGATGGGGCGCCAGCCGTTCCCAGGCCCGCCAGTTCGTCCGGCACGGTCACGTGCTGGTCAACGGCAAGCGGGTGACCATTCCGAGCTACCGGGTCCGCCAAGGCGACGTGGTGGCCCTCAAGCCGTCCTCCCGAGAGCTGTTCCACGTCCGGCGCAACATGGACACCCTGGACCGCCAACTGCCGCCGTGGTTGGAGACGGTGGGCGACCGCTTCGAGGTACGGGTGTTCTCCCTCCCCCTACGCGAGCACATCGACGAGCCGGTGCAGGAGCAGCTCATCGTGGAGCTCTACTCCAAGTAGCCGGTCGACAGACCGCCAGAACCACCCACCACCGACCCATCCGCACGACCACCACCGACACCGCGCAGCAGACTGCCGAGGAGCCCTGATCCCATGCTCATGATCCAACGACCCACCGTCGAGTCCATCGGCGAAGAAGAAGACAACCGCCAGAAGTTCGCCGTCGGTCCGCTGGACCCGGGCTTCGGCCACACGTTGGGCAACTCCCTACGCCGCACCCTGCTCTCGTCCATCCCCGGGGCATCGATCACCCAGGTGCGCTTCGACGACGCCCTGCACGAGTTCACCACCCTGCCGGGGGTCAAAGAGGATGTCACCGACCTCATCCTCAATCTGAAGGACCTCCTCTTCCGGGTGCACAGCGAGGAGCCGGTGACCATCCGGCTCGACAAGCGGGGGCCGGGCGATGTCACCGCCGGCGACCTGCAGGTCACGGCCGACGTCGAGGTCCTGAGCCCTAGCCAGCACATCGCCTCGCTGAACGGCAAGGGCCGACTGGCGGTCGACCTGACCGTCGAGCGGGGCCGCGGCTACCTCTCGGCCGACAAGAACAAGCGCTCCACCATCATCGGCGTCATTCCGGTCGACGCCATCTTCTCCCCCGTTCGGCGGGTGGCCTTCACCGTCGAACCGGTACGGGTGGAGCAGTCCACCGACTTCGACCGTCTGGTGCTCGACATCGAGACCGACGGGTCGCTGACCCCTCGCGAGGCGCTCGCCTCGGCCGGTGACACCCTCCGTACCCTGGTTGGGCTGGTCGCCGACCTCGAGGACGAGCCGATGGGCCTCGAGCTGGGCGAGGTCGGCACCATCGGCACCGGCTCCCCGGACCTCGATCTCAGGATCGAGGACCTCGACCTCACCGAGCGGCCCCGAAACTGCCTGAAGCGGGCGCAGATCAACACCATCGGCGAGCTGGTCGACCGGACCCTCGACGATCTCCTCAACATCACCAACTTCGGGCAGAAGTCGTTGGACGAGGTGCTCCAGAAGCTCGACGAGCGGGGACTCTCCCTGCGGGTGAAGGACTGAGGACGAAGCCATGCTCGGCACTCCGAAGAAGGGCCGCCGCTTCGGCGGGAGCTCCGCCCACCAGAAGGCCATGATGGGCAACCTGGTGGCGTCCCTCGTGGCGGCCGAATACCTGGTGACCACCGAGGCCAAGGCCAAGGCGCTGCGCCCGGTGGCCGAGAAGGTGATCACCGCGGCGGCCAAGGGCGGTGTGGCCCGCCAGCGCAATGTCGTGGCCTTCATCAGGGACCGGGACATGGCCCACAAGCTGTTCGATGAGATCGGCCCCCGCTACGCCGAGCGACAGGGTGGGTACACCCGCATCCTCAAGCTGGGCAATCGCCAGGGCGACAACGCCCCGATGGCCCGCATCGAATTGGTGTGAGCCCGCCCCCCCGATCCGGGGGGTTGGACGACGGCCTGGTCCGGTGGCGCCTGAAGGTGGCCTACAACGGGTCGGGCTTCCACGGTTTCGCCGCCCAGGATGGTCAGCGGACGGTCGCCGGGGCCCTCGTCGAGGCCCTCGGGCGGGTGATCCGAACCCCGATCACGCTGACCTGTGCCGGCCGGACCGACTCCGGCGTGCACGCCCTCGACCAGGTGGTCCACTTCGACATTCCCGCCGGGCGCTCGGCCGCCCTCGATCCGGCCATGGTGGTCAAGTCGTGCAACAGCCAACTGGGGCCGACCATCGTCGTACGCCACGCCGAGGTGGCCCCGGAGGGGTTCGACGCCCGCCGTTCGGCCACCGCCCGCCGCTACCGGTACCTGGTGGTCAATGCGCCGGTCGCCGACCCGATACTGGCCGGACTGTCGTGGTACGTGGCGGACCCCCTCGACCTCCGGTCGATGGCCGCGGCATCGGACGCCCTCCTCGGCGAGCACGACTTCCGGGCCTTCTGTCGCCGGGTACCGGGGACGTCACCGGGCGACCCGATCTACCGGAGGGTGGTCGATGCCCGCTGGTCGGATGTGGGCGGTATGCCCCGATCGAGCGGTTCCGAAGGCTCGATCACCCGGGTGGGCGATCCGGGCCTGGTGCCGGCCGTCGGACGCCTGCTGGCCTTCGAGATCGAGGCCAACGCCTTCTGCCATCAGATGGTGCGTTCGCTGGTCGGCACGCTGGTCGACGTGGGCCGGGGCCGCAAGCGCCCGTCCGACATGTTGTGGATCCTGCGGTCCGCCGACCGGCAGGAGGCCGCTCAGCCCGCGCCTTCCCAGGGCTTGACCCTGGTGGCGGTACGCTACGGGCCGTGACCGGCTTGCCTGCCGGCCCCATTTGGTCGTATCGTAGGCAGTCGCCGAGTTGGGCCTGGTCCGCCATTCGACGAGTGGCGAAACCGCTCAACGGTGGTCCGGACCGAAAGCGACGATGCCCGGCGCCGCTCGGTGCCTCACCATCCAGCCTCACCTAGCAAGGACTCTTTGTGCGCACGTACACCCCCAAACCCGCCGACATCACCCGCGCCTGGCGGATCGTCGACGCCGACGGCCTGGTGCTCGGCCGTCTGGCCACCGAGGTGGCCTCGGTGCTGCGGGGCAAGCACAAGCCCACCTTCGCCCCCAATACCGACATGGGTGACCACGTCATCGTGATCAACGCCGACAGGGTGGTGCTCACGTCGGGCAAGGCGGAGTCCAAGATGTCCTACCGGCACAGCGGCTATCCGGGCGGGCTGACCGCCACCAGCTACAGCGATCTGATGATCGACCGCTCCGACGAGGTGGTCAGGAACGCCATCACCGGCATGCTGCCGAAGAACCGGCTGGGTCGCCAGATGGCCACCAAGCTGAAGGTCTACAAGGGCCCTGAGCATCCCCACGCCGCCCAGTCCCCCGAACCCCTGGAGCTCCCGGGTGCGCGCCGTACCGCGTCTGCCCGAAGCGGTGCGTAGGCACGACCGACCAGGCATCCCTAGAACACCGAACGCGAGGAACCACCGTGGCCAACGCCGCACCCATCTGTCAGACCACCGGACGCCGCAAGCAGGCCGTGGCGCGGGTGAGGATCCGCCCCGGCGAGGGCGCCATCACCGTCAACTCCCACAAGTTCGAGGACTACTTCACCTCGGCCACCCACCGCATGATCGTCACGGAGCCCCTCCGGCTCACCGAGACCACCGAGTCGTGGGACATCGATGTGACCATCGACGGCGGCGGGGTCTCCGGACAGGCCGGCGCCTTCCGGCTGGGCATCGCCCGGGCCCTGTGCGAGCTGGACCCCGAACTCCGCGCCACGCTCAAGAAGGCCGGGTTCCTCACCCGTGACGCACGGGAGAAGGAATCGAAGAAGTACGGACTGAAGAAGGCCCGCAAGGCTCCCCAGTACTCCAAGCGGTAGGCCGGTGGTCACGACCCGGTTCGGCACCGATGGCATCCGTGGTGTCGCCAATGTCGAGCTGACACCAGAGCTGGCGCTGGCCCTGGGGCAGGCCATCGCCCGCACCATCACCGCCGCAACCTTCGTGGTCGGCCGCGACACCCGACGGTCGGGGCCCATGCTCCAGGCAGCCCTGTCGGCCGGTCTGGCCAGCGAGGGAGCGGACGTGGTCGACGCCGGCGTTCTCCCCACGCCGGCCCTGGCGTGGTTGTCGGCCACCCGAGATGTTCCCGCCGTGGTGATCTCGGCGTCGCACAACCCGTTTGCCGACAACGGCATCAAAGTCTTCGCCGCGGGTGGGGCCAAGCTCAGTGTGGAGATGGAAGCGGACATCGAGGACGAGTTGGAGCGGATCCTCGGACGCTCCGTCAAGGGTCCGCGTCGGCTCGAAGGGCACGGGGTGGGCATCGTGTCGACCGAGTCCGGCCTCGGGGATCCCTACGCCGACCACCTCGGCTCGTTGATCGAAGGACGCACCCTCGAGGGCCTCCGATTGGTGGTCGACAGCGCCAACGGCGCGGCGTCGGCCTTGGCGGCGAGGGTCTATGAGCGCTTGGGGGCTGACGTGGTGGCCATCGGGTGCGAACCGGACGGGACCAACATCAACGACGGATGCGGGTCCACGGCCACCGACACGCTGTCCAATGCCGTCGTCGAGCACCAGGCTGATCTGGGTCTGGCGCTCGATGGAGATGCCGACCGGATGCTGGCCGTGGACGCCACCGGAAGGGTGGCCAACGGTGATGAGCTGCTGGCCCTGTTCGCGCTGGATCTGGCCGATCGCGGTCAGCTGGCCGGCAACACCGTGGTGGTGACGGTGATGACCAACCTCGGATTCCGGCTGGCCATGGAGGAACGCGGCATCATCGTGAAGGAGACCGCGGTCGGGGACCGCTTCGTGCTGGCGGCATTGGACAAGGACGGCTTCGCGTTGGGTGGCGAGCAGTCCGGCCACATCATCTTCCGGCGTATGGCCACAACCGGCGACGGTCTCCTGTCCGGCCTGGTGTTGGCTGACCTGGTGGCGAGGACCGGCACCCCGTTGGCCGACCTGCTGGCCGGCCTGGTCCGACGAGTCCCCCAGGTACTGGTCAACGTGCCGGTCCCCAACACGGAGCTGCTGACGGACGCCCGGGCGGTCTGGTCGGCGGTGGCCGAGGAGGAGGCTCGGCTCGGCGACGCCGGGCGGGTGCTCCTCCGACCCAGCGGGACCGAACCGCTGGTGAGGGTGATGGTGGAGGCCAGCGGTGAGGGAGTGGCCGAGGAGATCGCCCAACGGCTGAGCACGCTGGTCGAGTTCGAACTGCAGGCCGCGGCAGCCACGCACGGCTGACCAGGGTGCTCACGGCGCGCTACCGGCGCGTCCGGCCTCTGACCTTGGGCGTTCGACGGTTCCGGACAAGGCGAGGGTTGGGCGTGCCGGGCAAGTAGCCTCGTGAGCCATGTGCGGCATCATCGGGATCACCACCGGCTCCGCCCGGACGCCAGCGGCTCCCGGTGACCCGGAGGTGCTGGCGGTCCTCCTCGAGGGGCTGGCCCGCCTCGAGTACCGGGGGTACGACTCGGCGGGAGTGGCGCTGGTCGGGCAGTCCGACGTCGAAGGAGTCTGGCGGGCCCGGGCCGCCAACGGGACGCGGTCGCTGGACGACCTGGCCAAGCGGGCCGAGTCCGGTCCAGCCGCCGCCACCGCGGGGATCGGTCACACCCGGTGGGCGACCCATGGCCGGCCGACCGAGGAGAACGCCCACCCCCACGTGGACTGTTCCGGTCGATTGGCGCTCATCCACAACGGGATCATCGAGAACCACGTCGAACTGACCGACGAGCTCATCGCGGCGGGCCATCGTCTGGTGTCGGAGACCGACACCGAGGTGTTGGCCCATGTCATCGAATCGAACCTGGTGTCCGACCCGGGCGGCGGCCTCACCGAGGCGGTCCGTCGGGCCATCCGACGCATTCGAGGCACCTTCTCCGTGGCGGTCATCCATGCCGATGCGCCTGATCTCATCGTGGCATCCCGCCGGGTGTCCCCCCTGTTGCTCGGCGTCACCGAATCGGCAACCTTTCTGGCGTCGGACATCCCGGCCATCTTGGGGCTCACCCGCGAGTTCTTCGTGCTGGAGGACGACCAGGTCGCCGAGCTCCGGCCGGGCTCGCTGCGCGTCACCACCGTCGACGGCGTCGATGTCGAGCCCTCCCGCATCACCGTCGACTGGGATCTCGAGGCCGCCCGCAAGGACGGCTACGACGACTACATGAGCAAGGAGATGCACGAGCAGCCCAAAGCGGTTGCCGACACCCTGCTCGACCGGCTCCTCCCCGACGGGACGCTCGTCCTCGACGAGGTCCACATCACCAACGACGAGTTCCGGGCCATCAACAAGGTGTTCATCGTGGCCTGCGGCAGCAGCTATCACGCCGGTTTGATGGCCAAGTATGCCATCGAGCACTGGGCCCGTCTGCCCGTCGAGATCGACATCTCCAGCGAGTTCAGGTATCGGCAACCGGTCCTCGACGAGCACACACTGGTCATCGGGGTCAGCCAGTCCGGCGAGACGGTCGACACCTTCGAGGCCATCCGCGAGGCGGGCCGGCTGGGCGCCAAGGTGCTGGTCATCTCCAATGTGGTCGACTCCTCCATGGCCCGCGAGAGCGACGCTGTGCTCTATACCCGGGCCGGCCCGGAGGTCGGCGTGGCGGCCACGAAGACCCACCTGGCTCAGATCACCGCCCTGGAGATCCTGGCGCTCTACCTGGCCCAGGCCCGTGAGACCCTGTCTCCCGCCGATGCCCGGACCCTGTTGGGGGCCATGGGTGGCCTGCCCGACCAGGTGGCCCTGGTCCTCGAACGGTTCGCTGACGTCGAGGCGATCGCCGCGGCCTACGCCGACTCACCGTCCTTCATCTTCCTCGGGCGTCACGTCGGGTATCCCGTCGCCCTCGAGGGTGCGCTTAAGCTGAAGGAGCTCTCCTACCTACGGGCGGAGGGATTCCCGGGTGGTGAGCTGAAGCACGGCCCGATCGCCCTGGTGGAGCCGGGCACCGTGGTCATCGGTGTGGCCACCCGCACCCCGGTGTGGGAGAAGATGATGGCCAACGTGGCCGAGGTCAAGAGCCGCGGGGCGACCATCGTGCTGGTGGCCAACGACGGGGACGAGGAGACCGCCCGCCACGCCGACGCCGTCCTGTGGGTTCCCCGCACCGAGTACCTGTTCGCCCCCATCGTCGATGTCGTGCCCATGCAGATGTTCGCGTACTCGTTGGCGCGCCTCCTCGGACACGACGTCGACCGTCCCCGCAATCTGGCCAAGGTGGTCACCGTCGAGTGAGCGAGGGCGATCGTGCCGCTCCTCTGGCCGCTCTGGGAGACGGGGCCCTCCGCGATCTGACGGAACGGGATGCGTTGATCGGCACCGTGGTGGGCGTCGGCATCGACGCAGTGGACCTGCATCGGTTCCGCCGGGTTCTCGGCCGTCGGGTACACCTGGCCGACCGGCTCTTCACCAGGGGCGAACAGGAGTACTCCCGGGCGGCAGCCGATCCGGTACCCCGGATGTCGACCCGCTTCGCCGCCAAGGAGGCCACCATGAAGGCGCTGGGCGTCGGTCTCGGCGCTTTCCCGTTCGCCGACGTTGAGGTGGTGCGGACCGGTCTGGAGGCCCCCACGCTGATCCTCCACGGTACGGCCGCGGCGATGGCCCGAAGCGCCGGCGTCGAGCACTGGCATCTCTCGCTGACCCACACCGATGAGGTG
>Ga0307374_10006950_pt1 | contig 17494 bp, 22 predicted proteins | sample OX3MG_FD_202532 | JGI IMG/M metagenome (GOLD analysis project Ga0307374, IMG submission 202532) | Soil microbial communities from Risofladan, Vaasa, Finland - OX-3 | ecosystem: Environmental > Terrestrial > Soil > Coastal area > Acid sulfate soil | place: Finland: Risofladan, Vaasa | collected... | reverse complement strand
ACCACCGCTGAAGAAGTCAACGCAGAGCCGATTCACTCTTCATCATGCCGATCGCCCGAATGGCTACTCCGCCAGGTAGTCGGTCGGTGGATCCAGGCTAATTAACCCGAACAGAAAGTAGTCGAGGGAGGCCGTGCTGACGCTGACCGACGAGGATCGACTCACCGAGACTTTCGCCGCACTGGCGAACTCGACGCGGCGGGCGATCGTGGCGCGTCTCGCGGAAGGTGAGGCGACGGTCAACCAGTTGGCCGAGCCATTCGAGATGACGCTCCCCGCCGTATCGAAACACATCAAGGTGCTGGAACGGGCGGGTTTGGTCGTACGGGCTCACCGAGCCCAATACCGACCGTGCGCCCTCGACGGCGCACCTCTCGAAGCGGTTGCAACCTGGGCCGAGCAGCACCGGCCCCTCTGGGGGGCCCGATTCGATCGCATGGACGACTACATCACACAACTTCGAGAGCAACGAAAGGCAAGCCAAGACAATGGCTGACGACAACAGCTCCGACGACGCAGTGGTGATCGAACGCAGCTTCGATGGGCCTGTTGATGTCATCTGGCGGATGTGGACGGACCCGGAGCACTTCAAAAGATGGTACGGCCCGGAGGGCGCCGCGATCCCTGTCGCGACGATGGACCTCCGGGTCGGCGGCACCCGCCTGGTGTGCATGGAGATGCCTACCCCGAACGGACCGATGCAGATGTGGTTCACGGGTGAATACCTCCAGATCGTCGAAAACGAGCGACTCGTGTACACCGAGTCCATGGCGGACGAGAACGGCAACCTGGTCTCGCCCTCCGATATGGGCATGCCGGAGGGGCATCCGGTGACTACAGAGATCTGCGTCGAACTCGAGGAGGTCGACGGTCGTACGAACATGGTGATGACTCACGCTGGAATTCCCAAGGACTCCCCCGGCGCGACCGGATGGACCATGGCGTTCGACAAGCTCGCCGACTACATTTCGGCTCACAACGACCGATAGCGACAGACGCTCTGGGCATCGCGTCGGTCGAGGGATAGGTATCGAGGTGCATTTTCGGCTGGCCTCTCTCGCTGACGTTATTCAGTCCAAGGAAGCCGCCGGACGCCCAAATGACAGGTCGCCCTGCCCGTGCTTCGCGAGCTTCTCAATCGCCAGAGAAACATAGAAATGGTCCCCCGGAGTGTCCATTGGGCACATTCCCGTTCGTCGTAGAGGTGGACTACCAAAGGAGAAGCCGTGCGTTACTTGTTGATGATCTGTACAGACGAGACATCCATCGAAGCGTTGAGCCCGGCCGAAGGGGAGGCGATGCTGGCCGAATACGGCGCATTCCGCGAAGAGATGACCAGCCGCGGTGTGCTGGAGGGTGGTGAGCGGCTGAGGCCCACGACGGTCGCAACTACAGTACGGATTCGGGACGGTGAGGTGCTGACCGCTGATGGGCCGTTCGCCGAAACCAAAGAGCAGGTGGGCGGGTACTTCCTTGCTGACTGCCGCGATCTTGACGAAGCCATCGAGGTGGCCGCAAAGATTCCTGCGGCGAGGCTCGGCACGATCGAAGTGAGGCCGATCTGGGAAATGTAGCCACGCCCGTCGAGATCGCCGTCGCCAGTGCATTTCGCTCTGAGTGGGGACGAATTGTCGCCACCTTGATCCGAACAACCGGCGACTGGGACCTAGCCGAGGAGTGCGCACAGGACGCCTTCGCTCGAGCCCTCGAACGTTGGGGCCGAGATGGTGTTCCGCGCAATCCTGGGGCCTGGCTGACCACAACGGCCCGCAACCAGGCCTACGACCGACTGCGCCGGGCCAAGACCGGAGCGGCCAAGCAGCGAGAGGCAGCCATGGATGCCATGAACGATGCTTCGAGCGAGAGTGATCGCAGCAGCTCCGACGACCGACTTCGCCTCATCTTCACTTGCTGCCACCCGGCCCTCTCCCTCGAAGCCCAGGTCGCTCTCACCCTACGGACCCTCGCCGGCCTGACGACAGCCGAGATCGCACGGGCGTTTCTTGTCCCAGAGCCGACCATGGCGAAGCGTTTGGTACGGGCCAAGGCCAAGATCCGGAACGCCGGAATCCCCTATCGGGTTCCACCCGACCACCAGCTCCCAGAACGTACCGTCGCCGTGCTTGCCGTCCTGTACCTGCTCTTCAACGAGGGCTACGGTGCCAGCGAGGGCGGTGACCTGATCCGTCAGAGTCTGTGTGACGAAGCCATCCAACTCACCCGCACGCTGGCCCGTTTGATGCCGGACGAGCCCGAAGTAGTAGGCCTGTTGGCGCTGATGATCTTGCATGACGCTCGGCGCCTCGCCCGTGTCGACGAGTCCGGCGAGCTGGTGCCACTCGAAGAACAGGATCGCGGCAGTTGGGACAGCCTCGCCGTTTCTGAGGGGACTGCCCTCCTTGACGCCGCGCTGCGGCGCGGAGAGCCTGGGCCCTATCAGGTGCAAGCCGCCATCGCGGCCTGTCATGTCACCGCCACCGATCCGGTCGACACCGATTGGTCCGAGATCGCCCAGCTATACGATCGACTCGTTGAGATGATGCCAACTCCCGTCGTTGCCCTCAACCGCGCCGTAGCGGTGGCCATGGCCGACGGGCCGACCGCGGGCCTGGTGCTGCTGGATGCCCTCGAGGATTCCGTGCTTTCGAGCTACTACTTGCTACCCGCAACCCGGGCCGATCTACTCCGGCGGCTGGGTCGCGACGCCGAGGCCTCCGACGCATACTGCGCGGCGATCGAGCTCGCCCCCACGGACGCCGAACGTCGATATCTGTCTCGGCGGTTGACCGACGTGACCCACCAATGATGATCAGAACCAGTTGAGGAGGAGACGATGACAGCAGAAACCCGCAAATGGCTTGCCCTGGCCATCATCTGTGTCGCGCAGTTCATGGTGATCCTTGATGTCTCCATCGTGAATGTCGCGCTGCCCTCGATCCAGCGCGGATTGCACTTCTCGGAGCAGAACCTGCTGTGGGTGCTGAACGCCTACGCCCTCTTCTTCGGTGGGTTTCTGATGTTGGGAGGACGAGTGGCGGACAAACTGGGTCGGCGGCGGGTCTTCGTGACCGGCGTGGCGCTCTTCACACTGGCGTCACTGTTCTGCGGCTTGGCCACCAGTAGCGGCTGGCTGGTGACCGCACGTGCGGTGCAGGGGCTGGGGGCCGCAATCCTCTCGCCGGCCGCGCTCTCGATCCTCACGGTGACGTTCAAAGAGGGATCCGAGCGAAACAAGGCGTTGAGCATCTGGGGTGCGATAGCCGGAGCGGGGGGTGCGTTCGGGGTTCTGCTCGGCGGCATCCTCACCCAGGAGATCGGCTGGCAGTGGATCTTCTACGTCAACGTTCCCATCGGATCACTGGTGGTCGCGGCCACGTTCTTCATCCTCACGCCCTCCCTGTCCGAAGACGAGAAGCGCGGGTTTGACATCCCCGGGGCAATTACGTTGACCGCCAGCTTGGTCCTGATGGTGTTCGCGTTGGTCAAGAGCACCAGCTGGGGCTGGGCATCGGCCAACACGATCGGCACCCTGGCCGTGGCGTTGATCCTTTTGGCCGCCTTCATCCTGATCGAGCAGCGAACGACGGCCCCGCTCGTCCCGCTCTCCATCTTCGGCAATCGGAGTCTCAGCGTCTCCAATCTGGTCTCACTGGCGTTGGGGGCATCGATCTTTTCGATGTTCTACTTCCTGTCCCTCTACATGCAGCAGGTCCTCGGCTATTCGGCCCTCCGGACGGGCGTCGGCTACCTCACCATCGCCTTTGCGATCATCTTCGCGGCCGGGGCCGCTCAGGCGCTGGTGGCCAGGCTGGGGGTTCGAAACGTCATGACCGTCGGCATGGTTCTGGCGTCCGGAGGCCTGGTCTACTTCACGCAGATATCGCCCCATGGGACGTACCTGGGCACCTTGCTTCCGGGCTTCCTGCTCGCCGGGGTCGGACTCGGTCTGTCGTTCGTCCCAGTGACGATCGGAGCGGTCAGTGGGGTTACCCCAGACGAGGCCGGGGTGGCGTCGGGACTCATCACGACCACGCAGCAGATCGGCGGAGCGCTGGGCGTGGCGGTTCTGTCAACGATCGCTGTCTCGGCCACGACGAGATTCGCCAGCTCGCACGGACATGGGCAACAGGACGTAATTGCCGGACTGAACCATGGGTTTTCCATCGCCTTTTGGTTCGGCGCGGTGTTCGCCGCGATCGGCGCCGTCATTGCCTTCTTCGGCATGTCGCGGTCTCACGCCTCCGCCAGTGTCGATCGGGAGCCGGCAGTACTAGGAGCCAACGTCGACTAGTTGTTCGTGAAGACACTGCTAACCACGGATTGGTCGGCCAGGAGGGCGGTCGAAGGCCCGGGCGAACCGGTCGACCCGCTCACGAAGGTGGTCGACCATCGCCGGAGGTGACACGACGTCGAACTCCGCCCCGATGGCACTGAGCGCCATCATTGGCCAGTCGAGGGATTCGGCGGTCATCCGTAACCGGCACCGGTCGCCGTCGAGCTCCTCGACGACCCCCCACGGCCCGATCCGATCACGGACGATGGCCACCGGAGCGTGGACCACCACTTCGACTGTGTGCCGGGTGGGCAGCTTGTCGATGCCGTCCCGCACGAACCCGGCGGCGTCCCCGGCGGGCAGGGACCGCGGCGGGAAGTGCCCCCCTGTCCCCCTGGGCCCGTCGAGGCGGTCCAGGCGGAAGGTGCGCCAGTCGAACCGGACGAGGTCGTAGGCCACCAGGTACCAACGCCTCCCCAATAGGACCAGACGGTGAGGATCGACCAGTCGCTCGGTGGGTTCGCCCTCCCTCGCCGTGTACATGAACTCGAGACGCTCGCAGTCCCGACAGGCCTGGGCGATGGTCGTGAGGACCCCCGAGTCCACCCGCGGGGTCGCTGTACCCGGGGTCGCTGGAACGGTCATCGCCGCCAGCGCATCCACCCGGTGGCGAAGCCGTGGCGGCATGACCTGGACGATCTTGCTCAGCGCCCGTACCGACGACTCGTCGATCCCCGCCACCGAACCGGCCTGGACGGCGGCTTGCACGCCCACGGCCAGGGCGACCGCCTCCTCGTCGTCGAGGACGAGAGGAGGGAGTGCCGCACCCGCGGCCAGTTGGTAGCCACCATCGACGCCCCGCCGGGCCTCCACCGGGTAGCCCATCTCCCGCAGTCGGTCGACATCGCGGCGCAGGGTCCGGACCGAAACCTCGAGGCGCGCGGCCAGGGCAACGCCGGACCAGTACCGACGGTTCTGGAGCAACGACAGCAGCTGCAGGGTCCGGGTGCCGGTGGTCACAGTGCAAAGTTTGTCACTATTCAGGTCAGAAACTGTCCGCTATTGCCCCTACGGTGAATACATGCCATCGACGAAAGGGACGACCATGGTCACCGACATCACGACAGACACCCGACAGGAGCGAGCCGACCTGCTGCAGGCCCTGACCAAGCAACGCCAGTTCCTTCGGCAGACGGTCAAGGATCTGACCGACCAACAGGCCGGCCTCCGCCCCACGGCGAGCCAGCTGTGCCTGGGTGGAATCATCAAGCACGTGTCCCTGGGTGAGTCGGGTTGGGTCGACTTCATCCTCGAAGGTCCCGGAGCCATGGCGGAGACCGACGAAGCGGCCTACGAAGCCCATGCCGCCGGCTTCCGCATGGAGGAGGGAGAGACCCTCGCCGACCTTCTGGCCCGGTACGAGCAGGTGTCCCGCCGTACCGACGAGGTGGTGGCCACCCTGCCATCGCTCGATGCCTCCCACCCCTTGCCCGAGGCGCCATGGTTCGAGCCCGGGGCGCACTGGTCGGCGAGGCAGGTGCTGCTGCACATCATCGCTGAGACGGCCCAGCACGCCGGGCACGCCGACATCATCCGCGAGACCATCGACGGATCGAAGACCATGGGGTGAGGTGCCGGTCAGCGGTGCGGTGTCGGATGGCTCGGGCTGGCGAACCTCAGCATCACTCGGACAGCATGCACGCCTGGCGTCGTCGCTCGAGGAAGGCTCGCTCGGCCGGATTGGTCGTGCGGGCAATGGCACGGTCATAGGCGAGCACCGCCTCTGCATGGCGCCCGATCCGGCGGAGGAAGTCGGCCCGGATGGCGTGGAACAGATAGTAGGGCTCGAGCTTCAGGTCCTCGACGACCACCAGTGCCTCTTCCGGGCCCACGACCTCGGCCAGCGCCACGGTTCGATTGAGTGCCACCACCGGGCTGGGCGTTAGGGCGCCGAGCTGGCCGTAGAGTGCGAGGATCTGACGCCAATCGGTGGCGTCAGGCGTCGTTGCATCGCTGTGGACCGCGTTGATCGCGGCTTGTATCTGGTAGGGCCCCGGTTGGTTTCGACGAAGACAGGCTCGGACGATTGCCTGCCCTTTGGCGATCAGATCCCAATCCCACAAGGTTCGATCCTGGTCAGCCAGCGTGATGAGCGCTCCGCCCATGTCGACCCGGGCCGGTCGGCGGGCGTCGGTGAGCAGCAAGAGGGCGAGGAGCCCCATTACTTCAGCTTCATCGGGCATCAGTTGGCCGAGCAGCGCTGCGAGACGGACCGCCTCTGCACAGAGGTCGTCCCGAATGAGCGCCTCGCCCGAACTCGCCGCGTATCCCTCGTTGAAGATCAGATAGATGACGGTCAGCACCGCGTGAAGGCGGTCCGGCAGCTCGGCTTCCGAAGGGACACGATAGGGAATACCGGCATCGCGGATCTTGCCTTTGGCCCGCACCAACCGCTGGGCCATGGTCGATTCAGGGACCAAAAAAGCGCGAGCGATCTCCGGCGTGGTCAATCCCCCGAGGAGACGGAGCGTCAGCGCCACCCGGCCACTCGGTGCCAGCGATGGATGGCAACAGGTGAAGATCAGGCGAAGGTGGTCGTCGCTCACCGCTCCATCCTCGGTGCTCGTGTCCTGTGCATGGAGCAGCGTCGACTGGGCGTGGCGGTCGTCCCGCGAGGCTTCGCGACGCAGTCGGTCGATCGCCCTGTTGCGCCCCGTGGTGATGATCCAGCCGGCGGGACTTGGAGGAACTCCGGTGGAAGGCCACCGCTGGACCGCCACGGTGAAGGCATCTTGGACCGACTCCTCGGCGATATCGATGTCGCCAAAGGCCCTGACCAGCACAGCCACGGCGCGGCCATACTCCCTCCGGAACACTCGCTCGATCTCCGACACTTCCAGCGGCGGCACTCGGTGTCAGGCTCCGGGTACCTCTTGGAACGGGCGCACTTCGACCGGCTCACCACACGCTCGAGCACCTTTGGCGGCCCAGGCCAGAGCGGCATCGAGATCTAATGCCTCAATCACCCAGACTCCACCAATGTGCTCCTTCCCATCCACAAACGGGCCGTCCGTGATGAGCGATTCACCGTGCTGGTCTCGTACCACCGTGGCGGAGTGGGGTGGGCACAGCCCGCCCGCGAACACCCAAGCCCCGGCGGTTTGAAGATCAGCATTGAATTCGCTGACACATCGATAGGCGTTCTGCTGTTCCTCGGGCGTCCGGGGTGGGCTTCCCTCGACCGTATGCACGCTGAGCAAGTACTGGTTCACGGTGGATTCCTTCCTGTGACTGAGCCGCACTGCCACTCTGTCGTCTCAGTCAGCCGGTGTCGATGAACGCTCGTGGCAGTGAGTCTCGTCCTATGCCGACTGATAGGTGAGTAGGAGGATGCCTCCACCGGCCGTGGTGGCCTCGGTGAGCGTCACCGGTGCTGCTTCCGCCACGCCCGGAAACAGGCGTTTGCCACTCCCCAGGATGATCGGAAACACCATCAGGTGGTACTCGTCGACCAGGCCCAGCTCGATCAGGGTCCGTGCGAGCTGGCCGCTGCCTTGGACGAGGATGTCACCCCCAGATTCGACCTTCAACTGCATGACCTCGGCCCGGATGTCCCCACGGATCACCGTGGTATCGGCCCAGGTGGCCTCGGCATCGGTCAGCGTCGACGAGACGACGTACTTGGGCATGCTGTTCATCCGCTCGCCGAACTCGCCAGTACCCTCCATGGTCGGCCATGCGGCGGCGAAACCCTGGTACGTGACACGCCCGAGGAGATGTGATTCGGCGGCGAGAAGCTCATCGAATTTGAACGTGTCCCCAACGGGACCTCGGTCGAACTGGAACGACCAACCGCCATGCTTGGTTCCGTGGGCGCCGCCAGGATCCTCCATCACGCCGTCCAACGTCACGAATTCCGAGACTACGAGCCTTCCCATGAGATGTTCTCCCTTGCCTGACCACCGGCGATCTGCCGGGTTGCCTTCCATACGAACGGCCCCTGGCCCAATCGACAATTTGGAGAACATTTCCAATTGATGTGCCTGACGAGGGCGTCTACTCGGGATGGGAGCTGGCGCCGTAAGCCTCGAAGGAGCGCTCGGTACGAGTCGTAGGGGTCATTGCGCACGATTCCGGCTGTAGAGGCTGCGAGCCCACACGGAGCCGAGGAGGGTGATGCCACAACACCACGCGACGGCGAACGCGGCGTCAAGGCCGACGGGAGTACTGGTGAGAAGACCACGCAGGGTTTGGATGATGGGCGTGAAGGGTTGGTTCCGGGCGAACCAGGCGACGCCGGAGGGCATGGTGGCGGTGGGCACGAATGCACTGCTCACGAAGGGGAGTACGACGACGCGCAGCCCGGTGAGCAGCTGGTCGACCGCCGAGAACTGGCCGGTGACCCCAATGACCGATCGCACCTTGCCGGGCTGGCGGACTACGTCGAACCCCCGACTCGGACCGGCCTCCGTCAGGAGCGGGCAAGGTTGAGAAGATCGCACGGCGGTGGTCTTGCCTGCGCCGTTCGGACCGAGGAGTGCGAAGACGCTCCCGAATGCGATGTCGAGGTCGATGCCGTCGAGGACGACGTTGGTATCAAAGGATTTCCGAAGCCCGGTGGCGATCAGCGCGAGGTGGGCGGGGTGGGCGTCATGCCGCACCCTGCCCGCTGTCACCAAAATCGGCGCTGCGGATGGTGATGTCGCCGAAGGAGCTGCGCGCCCGCACTTGGACCGTGCCCTCGGACGGGCCTGGTTGCTGGCTGGCATCGAGGAGATTGCGAACATGGCCGACACCGGTATGGAGATCCAGCCAGGCCGCTACCCCAGAGCGCACTCCGACATCCACCTTGCCGCATGCCGTCGCGGCGACAATGGCGCCACAAGTCACCTCGTCCAGCCGGACGTCGCCGTTGGCGGTCTTGACCGTCACCGCGCCACCAGCTCGGTCCACCCCGATCTTGCCGTTGGCGGCCTTCACCTGAAGATTCCCGATAATCTCGCCGATCCAGGTGTCGCCGTTTGAGTTCTTGATCGTCGCCGACCCACCTATCCGATCGACCCTCACTGCTCCGGTGCCCGTGGTCAGCTCCGTCACCCCGGTGATCTGCTCCATGGTGATGTCGCCGGCCCCGGTCCGGTAGCGGCATTCGCCGAGTGTTCCGGTGGAGCGAAGCGTGGCCAGTGCGGATTCGCCGCGCAGATTCGATCCGGTTGGCAGTTCGATCAGCACATCGATCGACTCACCGCCCCCCGCGGAAGGTGTAGCGCTTCCATCCCTTGGGCGCTTTGATCTGGAGCACCCCGTCGGCGTACTCGACGCGAGTCTGCTCGGCCGCGGTCACGTCGGTGGGCTTGTCGGGGTCGCTCGGTCGAACCTCCACCACGGTGTCGGCTCGATCCGTCGCTGTGATCCGGAGGTCGCTGACGCCGAGGTCGAAGGTGACCGAGATCAGCTGAGGGGTGTCGAAGGTAAACATGGCAGTCCTCTCTTGGGGTGTTGTCGGACGTTGGATGTCGACGGTGACGAAGTGTGCTCGATCTACGACTTCAAGATCGAGACGCCGGCCGGTAGCGGGTCGATCCAGATGGCCGAGTGGTCGGTGGTGCATGACGGAAAGCTCGCATCTCCCGCCTCCTCTTCGACACTGCGGCGATGGCCGCACTGATGCCCTCCAGTTAGTCCGGTCCATGCCCAACGTACCGTGGACCGGTTATGGCCGCTTCTGTCCGCTGGACTGCATTGCTTGACGAGGCCCGGGCCTTCGTGGCTGGCTGACCACCGCAGCCGTCTCAGCTCCCGATGGCAGCGGTCCCCTGGGGGAGCGACTCCTCGCGCTCCGGATCACCGGCTCGTCGAGCGATCGCCGGCACGCGGTGATGTGGGGCCACGACGGCAAAGACCACCGTCATGTCGAGCCCTCCCCGATCCCGTGGACGGGCCGTGATGGTAGCCCCGTGAACCTCGGCGATGGCCTTGACGATGGAGAGCCCGACCCCGAGTCCCTCTTGGTGGCCGGTTCGCTCAGCGCCGAGGCGTTGGAACGGTTGGAAGATGCGATCGATCTCCGACAGGGGAACCACCGGCCCGTCGTTCGAGATGGCGAGGACCGCGTGCCCATCCCTGGTCTCCGTCACGACCTCGACCCGACCCCCGGGGACATTGTGACGGAGCGCGTTGTCGACCAGGTTGGCGACCAGTCGTTCGACAAGCCGGGCGTCTCCCAGGGTTGGAGCGGAGGCCAGGGCAATGTCGAGGTGCAGGCCCCGAACCTGTACTTCAGGTCGGCGCCAGGCGACGATGTCATCGGTGACGGTGGCCAGGTCGAACGGTGCCCGTTGGTCCAGGCCGGCCTGCACTCGGGTCAGCGTGAGGAGCGCGTCGATCAGCCGCTCCTGCTGCTCACCCGATGCCAGCACCCGTTCGTGCGCCCGGCGCAGCGTGTCGACGGTGGCATGGGGATCGCTCAGGGCGACCTGAACCACCGCCCGCTGGCGGGCGAGGGGGGTGCGCAGCTCGTGCGAGGCGTTGGCCACGAACCGGCGCTGGGCATTGAACGAGGTCTCCAGGCGCCCTAGCAGCTCGTCGAACGTATCGCCGAGGTCCTTCAACTCATCGTCGGGACGGTCGAGGGTGAGACGTTCGTGCAAATTCGTGGCCGAGATGTCCCGGGCTGCCGCGGTGATGGCCCGCAGAGGACGCAAGACCCGCCCGGCGACCAACCAGCCCAGTGCGATGGAGAGCAGTGTCATGACCGCAAGCGCGACCCACGACCCGACGAGCAGCTGGTGAAGCAACGCGTTGTGCTGCTGGACGGCGAGGGACTGGAGCTGGTGGGCCTGACTCTGCATCTGTCGAATGTCCGGGCCCGACCCGGTCCTGACTCGGAGCGAGCGCGGGATTGGAGCACCGGCGGCCAACCCGGATGGCGGTTTGCCTCCCGAACCCGAGAGGGCGAAACCGTTGCCTTGGACGCTGATGCTGAAATTCTGGCCATTCTCTCCTTTGAAGGTGAACTCGCCGGACGTGGCCCGGCGCACCAACAAGTTGGTGATGGCCAACAACGCCGCGCTCGAGGCGAGGAAGAGACCTCCGTACATCAGCGCCAGCCGCAGGCGCACCGTGCGTCTCGGAAGGTGAGGTCGAACGGCCTGTCTGGTCATCCAGCGGGTGGGATGCATTGGCGCTCCTCAGATTCGGTAGCCCGCTCGGGGCACGGTTTCGATCATCGGCGGATCGCCGATCTTTGTTCGGAGGCGGCTGATGGTGATCTTCACCGCGTTGGTGAACGGGTCGACGGCCTCGTCCCACACCCGCTCGAGGAGCTCTTCAGCCGAGACGGTCCTGCCCCCGGATGCCAGCAGCAGCTCGAGGACCCCGAACTCTTTCGGGGTCAGATCAACGGGTCGGCCGGCGCGACAGGCCCGTCGTTGGGCGGTGTCGAGCTCGAGGTCTGCGTGGCGGAGGACCGGTGGTATGGCCGGTTGGGCCCGTCGGAACAACGCACCGATTCGGGCGATGAGCACCGGAAAGTCGAAGGGCTTGGACAGGTAGTCGTCAGCACCGCGACCGAGCCCGTCCACCAGGTCGTCCATGGTGGAGGCCGCGGTGAGCATGAGAACTCTGCTGCGACAGCCGAGGTCGACGAGCTCGGTGCAGATCTCGTCGCCGTGAAGACCGGGGAGGTCCCGATCGAGCACGATCACGTCATAGTCGTTGTCGATCGCCCTCGCGAGCCCCGAGGGCCCGTCGAGCGCCAGGTCGACAGCCATCTCGGCCCGCCGAAGTCCGACTCCTATCGCCTCAGCCATCTCCTCGTCGTCCTCGATCACGAGCACCCGCATCGGCGTTCCTCTCCCTCGACCGAACCGTCGACCGTTGCGCGCATCGAGCCCGAGTCGAGCTGCGGGCCCGATGCGCATCCCCCACAATGCCCCGCCGGGGGTTTCTGCAGGGTTTCGCCCCCCCCGAACGCCTCCTACCACCGTGCCTGGACAATCGGAAATGGACTGGAGAAACCTTCCCGAAACCCCCCATGTCGTACAACCAGCACAACAACCGCTTCAGCAACGGAGAAGGACACGACATGGAACACGATGCAACCGACAGTGACGACCAGAGCCGGTGGAGGAGAGCCCGGCTCCGGCGGGCCTGTTCGGCGGCCGGGGCGATGGTAGGCCTCGCCCTTGTGGGGGCCGCATGCTCGAGCGGCCCCGGCGGACCTGGTGTGGCCAACGTGGTCGCCACCAGCACCTCGGCAGTCTCTTCGTCGAGCAGCCCCACCAAGGCCGGGCCCTTGTCCTTCTCCCAATGCATGCGAGCCCACGGGGTGACGGCCTTCCCGGACCCGGGCAGCGGCGGAAGAATCGAGATCCATTCCGGCGCGGGAAGCAACCTCGATCCGAACAACCCCACCATGAAGGCAGCCATGCAGGCCTGCCAGTCCCTGCAGCCGAAGCCGTCGGCCGCCGAGCAGCACCAGTTCCAGCAAGCGGCCCTCAGGTACTCCCAGTGCATGCGGGCCCATGGGATCAAGGACTTTCCCGATCCCACCAACGGTGGGCTGCAGCTCAAAGCCGGCCCGGGGAGTGACCTCGACCCGAACTCGCCGACCTTCCAGTCCGCCCAGAACGCCTGCCAGCATTATCTGCCCGGGAGCAATGGCAGCGGCAGACTCAGCACCGGGGGCGGCGGCGGGTCCGGCATTTCCACCAGCGGCGGGGGCATCGGCCAATGAGTACCACCAGTCCCAACCCGGTCGCCGAGGTCGCCCTACCGGCCGGGTCTCCCGACGCCACGCGCCGTGGGCGCGGTCGTCGCCGGCTGGTGGCCGGCGTGGCCGTGGTGCTAGTGGCAGCGGGGGTATCGGTGGCTGTGTTCCGCCCCTTCGGTCTCTCCGGAGGATCGAATCCCGGGTCGATCGACAACGCCGCCGCAACCTCGCTGGCCACCGTGTCCCAACGCCCGCTCTCGTCCCAGACCAACGTCGGCGCCACCTTGGGCTACGCCGGCAGCTACAGCGTGGTGAACCAGGCCCAGGGCACCTACACCGCTCTGCCGAGTGTCGGCCAGGTCGTAGACGAGGGACAGGTCCTGTACCGGGTGAGCGACAAGCCCGTCGTGCTCCTCTACGGATCGACCCCCTCGTACCGCGCCCTGTCCGAAGGGGCCTCAGCATCGGACGTGACCGGTCCCGACGTACAAGCGCTCAACGCCGACCTCGTGGCACTCGGGTACGTCACCAGGGCGGAGCTCGACCCCAGCTCCGACCAGTTCGGGTACTGGACCAAGGTCGGGGTGGAAGCGCTCGAGGCCGCGCTCGGCGTGACGCAGGACGGCACCCTGGCCCTGGGGCAGGCGGTCTTCCTTCCCACTGCCGCCCGGGTCACCGCGGTGTCGGCGACACTTGGCGCCGGTGCTCAACCGGGCGGGCCGGTCCTCACTGCGAGCTCGACGACCCGGGAGGTCACGGTGGCCCTCGACGCCGCCCAGCAAGCGTCGGTGAAGGTTGGCGACCAGGTAGCCATCACTCTGCCCGACACCCAGACCACCCCCGGAGTGGTCTCCTCGATCGGCACCGTCGCCACCACCCCGTCGAGCGCCAATGGCGGTAGCACCACTCCCACGGTCACGGTCACGATCACCCCATCCGACCCCGCGGCCACCGGCAGTCTCGACCAGGCTCCGGTCCAGGTCGCCATCACGACCGCCAGTGTGCCGAGCGCGCTGGTCGTACCCGTCAACGCACTCCTCTCGTTGGCCAGCGGCGGGTATGCGGTGGAAGCAGTCTCCGCCCGCGGTGTCCATCACCTGGTACCCGTCACCCTCGGTCTCTTCGATGACGCCGACGGCCTGGTTCAGGTGAGCGGATCGGGCCTCGCCTCGGGTCAGCACGTCGTCGTGCCCTCCGCATGACCGTCGAAGACGTCACGCTGCCGGTGACCGAACGGTACTCCGACGACCGCGGTGCAATCGCCACCGACGGCGACGGTGCCCCACCGGTGCTCGAGCTGCAGGAGGTGACCAAGCGGTACCCGTCGGAGCCTCCGGTCACCGCCCTGGACGGCGTGAGCTTCGCGGTGAAGCGGGGCGAACTGGTGGCTGTCCTCGGGCCATCGGGGTCAGGAAAGTCGACCCTCCTACACCTCATGGGAACGTTGGACCGCCCGAGCGCGGGGACCGTTCGCATCACCGGCCTCGACGTGGCGCAGCTCTCGGACAAGAAGCTCGCCGCGCTCCGGGCGACCCGGATCGGATTCGTGTTCCAGCAGTTCTTTCTGGCCGAGCACTCCACCGCGCTCGAGAACGTGGCCGATGGTCTGCTCTATGCCGGGGTTCCCACGAGGGAGCGGCGGCGCAAGGCGCAGCAGGCGCTGGCGGTGGTGGGCCTGGCCAATCGGGTAGGTGCGCTCCCCACCCAGCTCTCAGGGGGCGAGCGCCAGCGAGTGGCGATCGCCCGGGCACTCGTGGGCCGACCGGCCATCGTGCTCGCCGACGAGCCCACCGGCAACCTCGACAGCGCGACCGGCCAGGCGATCCTCTCCCTCCTCGAAGAGCTCAACGCCGACGGCGCCACGATCGTGGTCATCACGCACGACCGTGACGTCGCGGCTCGTCTGCCCCGTCGGGTGGAGATGCTCGACGGTCGCATCGTGGGCGACACGGTTGGAATGCTCCCGGTCAACGGTGCGTTCCGCACTACCGGGTCGGAGCCCGACGGCCACGCCCGACCCCGCCCGGGTTCGCGGGGATGGGCGCGATGAGCACCGCGGCCACCCTGGCCCCCGGGGCGATGCGACCGACCGACCTGGTCCGGGTGGCCAGCGTCGGGCTGCGAACCCGGAAGCTGCGCGCCGCGCTCTCCTCGCTGGGCATCGCCATCGGGGTCGCCGCCATCGTCGCGGTGCTCGGGCTGTCGTCGTCCTCCCAAGCGGGACTGTTGGATCAGATCGACCGGCTCGGGACCAACCTGCTCACCGTGACCAACGGACAGAACTTCTTCGGCAGCACTGCCGAACTGCCCAAGGCTGCACCGGCGATGATCGCCCGCATCGGCCCCGTCAATCAGGTCCAGAGCATCGGCACCACCAGTGCCAACGTCTACCGCAGCCCGCTGATCGGTTCGATCAACACCAACGCGCTCAGCGTCCTGGCCGCCAGCCTCAGCCTTCCCCGAGCGGTGGGCACCAGTCTCTCCCACGGCCGCTACCTCAACGCCGCCACGGCTCGAGAGCCGGTGGCCGTGCTCGGCGTCACCGCCGCCCAGCGACTCGGCATCGACCGGATCTACCCCGGCGAGCGGATCTGGGTTGGTGGCCAATGGTTCTCGGTGGTCGGCATTCTCACCCCGGCGGCGCTCGCCCCCGACATCGACAGCTCGGTGCTCGTGGGTTTTCCCGCCGCTGAGAACTACCTCGGCTTCGACGGTCACCCGTCCACCATCTACGTGCGGGCCCAGACCGACCAGGTGGCAGCGGTCCACGCCGTGTTGGCGGCGACGGCCAGTCCCGAGGCCCCCAACCAGGTGAACGTGAGCCAGCCCTCTGACACGCTGGTCGCCCGAGCCGACGCCCAGAACGCGCTGAACGGCCTCTTCCTCGGCCTGGGTGCGGTGGCCCTCCTCGTCGGGGCGGTCGGGGTGGCCAACATCATGGTCATCTCGGTTCTGGAGCGCCGAAGTGAGATCGGGTTGAGGCGAGCCCTCGGAGCGACCAAGGGGCACATCCGCGTCCAGTTCCTGTCCGAGGCGATCCTTCTGGCGTGCCTGGGCGGAGCGGTCGGCGTCGCCCTGGGCACCCTTGCCACCGCGGTCTACGCGTCGGCCAAGGGTTGGGCCATCGTGGTGCCGCCGGTGGCGTGGGCCGGGGGTTTCGGCGCCGCTCTGGCCATCGGAGCGGTTGCCGGGCTACTGCCGGCACTGCGGGCGGCGCGCATGTCGCCGACTGATGCGCTGCGGGCGGTCTGAACGGGACCCGGTCGCCGGTCCCGAGGGTGGGTCTCCGCGAGCGATCTATCGGTGGGTGAACGTGACGTGCGTGACGCCGCTCGGGGTGCTGACCGCCTCAAGAGCAAAACGTTCTTCTACACCCTCGAGTCCGTCCCAGAGTCGTTCCCCGCGTCCGAGGACGATGGGGGCGATGACGATGTGCATGTGATCGATCAGGTCTGCGGCCAGGAATTGACGGACGGTCGAAGGCCCGCCGCCGATGCGCACGTCGAGTTCTCCGGCAGCTTCGCGGGCGACCCTCAGCGCTTCGGCGGGTGGGGCATCAATGAAATGGAAGGTCGTACCGCCCTTCATCGGGATCGTCGGCCTCGGATGGTGCGTGAGCACGAACACCGGCGTGTGAAAGACGGGATCGTCACCCCACCAGCCTTTCCAATCCTCGTCGGCCCACGGGCCGCGCTGTGGTCCGAATTTGTTGCGGCCCATGATCTCGGCACCGATGCCTATTCCCCAGTTGCTGACGAACGCCTCGTCGGCGCCGTTGCTTCCGCCCGGCTCGCCATGCATCTTGTGGAACGTGCGAGTGTCAAGGAACCCGTCGAGGAGCCTGCTTCCGGCGTGTCCGAAGGGCTGTTCGAAGGATTGTCCCTCACCGGTGCTGAAGCCGTCGAGCGACACGGCAAAGTTGTGGACACGAACGAGTGACATTCAGGAACTCCTTGGAAGGTGCTGAGGTAGGAGAGAGGCCGCAGACGGGTTTTCGCTACGATCCGGCTCCGTTGACGATCGCAGCCAGCGACTCCAGAAGGGCCCGGGTTCCCTCTTCTCGCTGAGCCACGGTGTCGTGGCCGTCGAGGAACACGCCCTGCTCCGTCAGAACCAGCCGCGTCGTTGCATCGTCGTTGTGGAATTGGACCGTGGCGACGGACACGGAGATGCGAGTGTCGTCGGCGAACATCTCGTACGTGTAGACGATCCGCTGCTCGGGAATGATGTCGCGGAACTCGGACTCATAGGTATAGACGGGCCCGCCGGGAGGCCCGCCGCGGTTGACCTCGCGGCCCCCGACGCGGAAGTCGAGTTCGTAGCCGGTTCCCAGTGCGTCAGCGGAGCCGGCGAACCAGCGGGCCTTGCTCACGGGATCCGCCCAGGCCCCGAAGACCTGAGCGACGGGAACGTCGTAGATCCGGTCAACAACGAATGTGTCATGGGAAACGGTGGACAGGGTCAAGGCTTCTCCTCGGTCGTGGCTACTTCATGCAGGATGTCGCCAA
>Ga0307374_10006949_pt1 | contig 17495 bp, 17 predicted proteins | sample OX3MG_FD_202532 | JGI IMG/M metagenome (GOLD analysis project Ga0307374, IMG submission 202532) | Soil microbial communities from Risofladan, Vaasa, Finland - OX-3 | ecosystem: Environmental > Terrestrial > Soil > Coastal area > Acid sulfate soil | place: Finland: Risofladan, Vaasa | collected... | reverse complement strand
AGCATCCGAACTTCATCGTGAATCTTGGCGGGGCGACCGCGGAGGACGTGAAATTCCTGATTGCCGTGGTGAAGGAACGCGTGTTCGAAAAGTACGGGATCAGGCTAGAAGAAGAAATTCAGTTGGTGTAAACACCGCCGGACGCCGTAAAGCTAATCGCGATGTGATGTCCCTTCCCGTTTTTCACAGATTCACCAACCAGGTTGATACGTTCAGCCAAACATTCGTACCGCCGATCAGCAGAAAAGCCGGAAAAGAAGATAGAAGAGCCAGCCCGCCCCAGGCGAAGCCTGGATGCAAACGGCGGTGCCTAACCGTGTCATAGAGAATGCACACAAGAGGCGTGATTTCCGTTAAGCCAACAAGTCTCCACAAGCCTCCTGCCATAATAAAGTGCAGCGGGATGCGTCCTATGGCGGGGAGAAGCAGGCTGCAGGAAGCAAGAACCATTAAACGTTTGTGGATCCCACCCCGCCGCCGAAAACAAAGGGCCGCCGCGACCAAGGACACGAACAGCAAGCTGCTGCCCAAATCCAAGGCAAACGGACGGACGTTGATGCTTGCAAGCGACGCAGAGCTAGCCAGATAGCTACGCCTCACTGCGTGGATTGAAACACCCGCCGCCATGCACGCGGCGAAAGGGGCGAGCACTGCGCCGAAGATGCCAAGACGGCGATGCAGGTCAATTCGATGGTGAGCAACAAGGCGCACCTGAACAAAAAACAGCACGAACCATGTGGTGAAAATCAATCCGTGAAGGTGAAGATAAAAAGGCAGCGGGCGAGTGCCGAAAAGAACTTTCAAGTAAAAAGTTCGAGCAAAACCTGCAAAAACGAGAAGGAATGTGGCGAGGGCCACCCCTGTATAGAAGGAGATCGTTGCCGGCTTGCGCGCCCGTCCCGCACGAATCCGAGCACTCTGCAGAGCTGCGCGGGTCTCAACGGTCGGCATCAGCGCCTGTAATCCTCGGAATTTCTTCTGATTCCGAAACGCGAGTGTTAGCGGCCGGCGGAGGCGCTCTTCGCCTTGTCCGCGTGAACCACCGGCACGTCCACCAGATGTTCCGCCAAGAACCAAACTTGCAATTCATTGGTGCGAATTACTTCGCTCACCAGCAAATCGTTTGTGCCGTCATCGCCCGCTTCGGCGGCCTGACGAGCAAACGTCCGCACTTCCTTGAGAATAATTTCATGGGCTTCGAGAAGGCGCGAAAGTTGCACAGGCAATTCCTCGCGGCCACGAGGCGGGCGCGGAATGAGCGTCGTCTCCGCCACGTCGGCTGCCATGGCCAGGCTGACGCCGCCGAGGGTTTGAATCCGTTCAGCGATTGCGTCGACCAATTCATCCTGCTCGCCATGATGCTTATCGAAAAGAAGATGAATCTGATAGAACGTGTGGCCCGCGACCTGCCAATGATGTTTCTTGTACATATCGCGGAGAGTCATTGTGTCGGCGAGAAGTTGATTTAGATTTTCCGAGCTTGCGGCGCAGACTTTCTCATCGAGCGCGATGGGCAGCTTTGCAATTTTCCCGTAGGGCTGAATCTCCGGGGCTTGCTGGCGCACCAGCGGCTTCGAGCGCGCCGCGCCCGCTTCCAGTTGATTGTAATCGGGACCACGCTTGTCGTTTTTGGGACTCATGATCATTCCTCCTTGAATCTGACTTCAGTGGCTGCTCTGAACCACGGAGCGGTGCTGGTGATTCGGCGCTGAGTGTTTTTCGTTTTTCTTTTCGTGCTGATGCTCGAAGTAGCCGATGCGTTCGAGGACCGCGCCAACGATGAGCGGAAGCGCGACGGTGGCGTCCTCGAAAACTTCGGCGAATTTTCCGCCCTCATCCGCGGGCACGAATTTTCCCCAGGATACGGCTTCCGTGTACGTGCTGCCGGAGAGTCCGCCCCAATGCACGGGCTCCGGGCAAATGCGCAAGCCATAATTGTAACGCTTGAGGGGCATTTCCTCATAGCCGCGGCGCGCCAGCAGTTCCGCGTAGACGCCGAACTGCTGCGACCAATTACGCGGAACGCCGCCGCCGACGGTAAAAATTCCCATGCGCTTGGTGGCCAGCATGGTTTCGGCAAAATGTTCGAAATCGGCGAAGGAATCGAAGCGCAGCTCGGGACGCCCTTCCTTGCGGCGCTGGCGCTGATGCAGAGCGAAATCGATGCCGATTTCAGAATCGGTGAATGCGGGAATAAAAACAGGAACATTTCTTTCGGCGGCGGATTTCAAAATGCCACGGCCGGGCGCGTGCTCAATCAAATATTCGCCGATGCGGCGATTGAGTTTCCAGCTCGATACGATTTCGCGAGGATCCCATTTTTCGAACAGCGTCTCGACAATTTCCTCGATGTAATCGAGATTGACCTCTGGTTCGAGCGAATCGTAAACGCGATTGTAGCCGGCGAAGAAAAGCTCCTTGTCGCCCATCTTGGGATCGTAGCGGAAATGGCTTTTGCCGGCGGCCTCGACCAGACCGTGAGCCATCAAGGCGCCGGTGGAAACGACGGCTTTGACGATTCCGGAATCGATCAAGTCGCAAAAGACCAGGCCCATTTTCGCAACCGTGAGAGCGCCGGAAAGGGTGAGCACGATGAAACAATCCGTGTCGCGGGCCATGGCTTCGAGAACGTCGGCGGCGTCGCCAATCTGGCGTCCGGTGAAAGCCGTCTGACCCATGGCGCGAACCAAAGAATCTACTGTGCGAGCTTTGGAAAGATCGAGCGGATAAGTCGCAGTCAGACGATCTGCGATGGGATCATGCAGAACGCGTTCGGTCACTCCCTTTTTCTTTGCCATTCACCGTCCTCGCGGGTAATGTATCACCTCCAAAGCGTTCTTTGCTGTTTAAAATCGCGCAAAAATATTTTCTGGGCTATAAATAGCGCAAAGTGCGTCAAGAGAGAAGAAAAAAATCTAATTACGAGGGCGTTTCATCGTGGAACTGAAAAGTTACACACTTGCGCCGCCGGACAATTTCGGCGGCATTCCGGGGGAGAATTCGCGGTACGACACTTCGCGCGCGGTGATTTTCCCGGTGCCTCTGGAACGCACGACGACGTACGAGCACGGGACCCGCAATGGTCCGGGCGCCATCATCGCCGCGAGCCGCAACATGGAGACGTGGGACGAGGAACTCGAGATCGAAACGTATTCGAAGATTGGGATTGCGACGCTTCCCGCGATCGACACCGCGGAGGGTACGCTAGAAAAAGTACTGGCGGAAATTCATACGACTGAACTCGCGCTGCTCAAAGACGGAAAATTTCCAGTGGCGCTGGGCGGCGAGCATTCGCTGACTCCGCCCCTTGTGTCCGCGGCCGCGAAGAAATTTCCGGACCTCGCGGTGCTGCAAATTGACGCGCACGCGGATTTGCGCGAAGCGTATCAGGGGAATCGCGCGAGCCACGCTTCGGCGATGCGGCGCGTGGTCGAGATGTGTCCGGCGGTGCAAGTGGCGATTCGGTCGCTGTCGATCGAGGAGGCGGAAGCGATTCCGCAACTGCGCACGAAAATCTATTGGGCACGGGATATTGCGCGCGCGCGGAACGATAGCTGGATTCCACGCGTGGTCGCGGATTTGCCAGAACACGTTTACCTGACTGTGGACCTCGACGGATTCGATCCCGCGTACATACCCGCGACCGGGACGCCGGAGCCGGGCGGCCTCGATTGGTATCAGGTGACGGCGCTGATTCGCGCGGTGGCCGAGGCGCGGAATATTGTCGCGGCGGACGTGGTGGAGTTGCTGCCGCAGGCCGGGGACCACGCGTCGGATTTTCTCGCGGCGAAATTGGTGTACAAAATTCTCGGATACAAGTTCTGCTTGAGCCAGCAACGCTAAATCCCCTCTGAATGCTGGAATTGACAAGAGGGCAGCAAAGTCTCACGCTGGGAAGCGTGCGACTCACTCTATTTTGCCTGTTGGCATCCGCTTTGTTTTCGTCCGCAACGCGAGCGCAGGGTCCCGCGGGAATTCCTGTTTTCAAAATTGTGCCGGAAGAGAGCGCTATTCGGTTCAGCGTGAAGGCGTCGGTGCCTGTCGACGGTACTTTCGACAAGTGGGCCGCCGCACTGGCGTTCATGTCTTCTGACGCGACGACGGGAGTTTTGGACATCAAGATTCAGGCAGCCAGTGTGAATACGGGAAGCGGCATGAAGAACCGCAAGCTCAAAGGCAAAGATTTTTTTAACGCCAAACGGAACCCGTTGATCACGTTTCGATCAACCAAGGTTATTCAGACCGGTCCCGACAGCTTTGAAGTGGACGGCGACTTTACGTTGCGCGGCGTGACGAAGGCCGAGAGGCTGACGTTGACGATTACCGGCAAGGGGACGGGCTCAGGAAGAATTATCGGGACCATGGCCTTCAACCGCAAGGACTATGGGATGACCAAAGGAATTCCGTTCGTAAAGATCGCCGATCGCATCGAGGTGAGTGTGAACCTGAAGACGACTCAAGTCAGCGGGCCTCGATTGGTCTACAAGCAATAGCCTGTAAGGCCGGAGGAAGGAGTCTTCGCACCAGCTTTGTGGCGCGCGATGTGAGATAATCCGCGGCATATGGAACCGCACAGAATGGGCGCTATTTATTACGACCACGGGCTGCTGGCATGGATCATCATTGGGCTCATCGCAGGATGGCTGTCGGGCACGGTAACGCGCGGGCGGGGCTTTGGGTGTTTCGCTGACACGATCCTGGGAATGGTGGGTGCGCTGATCGGCGGTTGGATTTTCTCCAAGCTGGGAATCACGACGTTTGGATTTTTTGGGAGCCTGGCGGCCGCGTTCGTGGGAGCGGTGGTGCTTGTAGCGATCGCGCGCCTCTTCGCGGGCAACAGAAACTGATCCAGTCGCGAATTCGCGTACACGCATGATGCCGAGGCAAAACCGCGGCGCACGGCTTCCGGCACGTTCGCCGCAAAATCCTAAAACCGCAGGACAACGCCGCGCGTCTAAGTTGTAGAGGTTTGCGCTGTTGGCGTCCTCACAGAATTCCGCGTATAGCACTACCCTGGCCGACCTGGCGCAGATCACGCTGCGCGTGCTGGCGCGCAATAAGATGCGCACGGCGCTGACAATGCTGGGGATCATGATCGGCATCGGCGCGGTGATTTGCACGGTGGCGATTGGCGAAGGCGGTTCGCAGCAGATTCGCGACCAGATTTCGTCGCTGGGCGACAACATGGTCTGGGTGGAATCCGGCGGGCGCACCGTCAACGGAGCGCACACCGGAAATGACAACACGAAATCGCTGGTCAACGGAGATTCCGACGCCATCCCCGCAGCCAGTTCGCTCATCAAAGCGTGTTCGCCCAATGTTGACGGGCACGTCCAAGTGGTCTATGGAAACCAAAACTGGTCGACGCAGTATCGCGGAGTGGCGCCGAGTTTTTTGACCATTCGCAATTGGCCGGTGGCGGAAGGAACGCCCTTTACCGAGCAGGACGTGGTGTCGCGCGCGCAGGTAACGGTGCTCGGGAAAACCGTCGCGGATACGCTCTTCAACGGCAACGATCCGGTGGGCAAGACGATTCGCATCGGCGGCCTTCCTTTTCAGGTGATCGGCGTTCTTTCAGCCAAGGGCGCGTCTGGATTCGGACGCGATCAGGACGATACACTGATGATGCCCTACACCACCGCGCAGCACAAAGTGGCGGGAACAAACTGGCTGGATGATATTTTCTGCTCCGCCGTTTCGCCCGAGGCGATTGATCCGGCGCAGGAGCAGATCTCGCGGCTGATGCGGCAGCGGCATCATTTGCGCGCGAACGAACCTGACGATTTTAATATTCGCACGCCGACGCAATTCCTGGAGGCGCAGGAGCAGGCCAGCCACACATTCACGCTGATGCTGGCGAGCATTGCGTCGGTGGCGCTGTTGGTAGGCGGGATCGGAATCATGAACATCATGCTCGTCTCTGTGACCGAACGCACCCGCGAAATCGGCGTGCGCATGGCCGTGGGCGCCACCGGAGGCGACATCCAAATGCAATTTCTGATCGAGGCCATCATTGTCAGTGTGCTGGGGGGGATATTTGGCGTCGCTTTTGGCATTCTGGCTTCGCATGTGCTGGCGTCAACGCTTCACTGGACGATGCAGATTCCGATGTTGGCAATTGTTGTGGCGGCGGCCTTCGCCCTCTTCATGGGGCTTTTTTTCGGCTATTATCCGGCGCAAAAAGCGTCGCGGCTCGATCCGATTGAAGCGCTGCGATTCGAATGAATTCCATTTCACCTGGGGAGCCTTCCATTGAGTTCATCGCAACATCCCACGTATGAAACGCGATTGACTGATTTGATGCGCATCACCTTCCGCGTGCTGGCGCGCAACAAAATGCGCAGCGCCCTGACCATGCTGGGGATCACCATCGGCATCGGCGCAGTGATTTGCACGGTGGCGATTGGCGAAGGCGGTTCGCAGCAGATTCGCGACCAGATTTCCGCGCTGGGCGACAACATGGTCTGGGTGGAATCCGGCGGGCGCAACGTGAACGGCGTGCGCACCGGAAACGACGACACGAAGTCGCTCACGAATCAGGACGCGCTCGCTCTTCCAGCCGAAATTCCGGTGCTGAAAGCATGCTCGCCAAATACCGACGGCCACGTTCAGGTGATCTACGGAAATAAAAACTGGTGGACACATTTCCGCGGAACAGGACCGAACTTCCTCGATATTCGCAACTGGCCGATGGCTTCGGGAGCGAATTTTACGAATAGTGACGTGGAGACGCAGGCGCAAGTGGCCATCCTCGGCAAGACGGTTGTCGATCAACTTTTCCGTCCCGGCGAAGATCCTGTGGGCAAGAGCATTCGCATAGGAGGCCTTCCTTTCAAGGTGATCGGCGTGCTATCGGCAAAGGGCATGACCCCCTACGGTTGGGATCAGGATGACACGCTCGGAATGCCATATACGACGGCGCAACGTAAAATTACCGGAACCAACTGGGTGGACGATATCTTCTGTTCGGCCGTGAGTCCGGAAGCAATCGGCCCGGCGCAGGATCTTGCGGAACGCGTGCTGCGCCAGCGGCATCACTTGCGTCCGAACGAGCCGGACGATTTTAATATTCGGACCCCAACGCAATTTTTGGAAGCGCAGGAGCAGGCGAGCCACACATTTACGCTGATGCTGGCGAGCATTGCTTCCGTGGCATTGCTCGTCGGCGGAATCGGGATCATGAACATCATGCTCGTCTCCGTGACCGAGCGCACCCGCGAAATCGGCGTGCGCATGGCCGTGGGCGCGACGGAGCGCGACATCCAAATGCAATTCCTGATCGAAGCGATGATCGTCAGCTTGCTGGGTGGCGCGTTCGGCGTGATCTTTGGCGTGTTCGCCTCGCATTTGCTGGCAACGACGCTGGAATGGACCATGCAGATTCCGCCCGTCGCCATCATCGTGGCCGCGGCTTTCGCGCTCTTTGTGGGACTTTTCTTCGGCTATTATCCGGCGCAGAAAGCCTCGCAGCTCGACGTGATCGAAGCCCTGCGCTTCGAATAAGCACAGTTCGTCTCGCTTGTTTCCTTGCACAAGCCCGGCGAGCCGCGCGCTGTGATACCATGTGACTTCAAGAAAAGAGGCGCAAAAACCGCACTTGAGTAAAACTTCCCTGTGGATGATCCCGCTTGGCGGGTTGGGTGAATTTGGAATGAACATGATGGCCCTCCGCTATGGCGAGGATATTCTCGCCATCGACGCGGGCTTGATGTTCCCCGAGACGGAATTGCTGGGCGTCGACGTCGTCATTCCGGATATTTCCTACCTGAAACAGAATCGCGCCGGACTGCGCGCGCTGATTTTGACGCATGCGCACGAAGATCATATCGGCGCGGTGCCGTACCTGCTGCCCGAACTCAAGTGCCCGATTTACGGGACGCGCTTCACGCTGGCGCTGGTGCGCAAAAAACTCGAAGAGCACGGACTACTCGAATCCGCGGACTTGCACGAAATTGCCCCGGGAATGACGGTATCGCTCGGGCCGTTTCAAGTGGAATTCGTCCACGTGACGCACAGCACCATCGAATGCGTGGCGCTGGCGATTCGCACGCCGCTCGGGATTGTGCTGCACACGGGCGATTTCAAGATTGATCCCACGCCGGTCGACAGCATTCCTTTCGATTTGCATCGCTTCGCGCGTTACGGCCAGGAGGGCGTGCTGGCGCTTTTTGCCGATTCGACGAACGCGGAGCGGCCGGGTTACACGCCTTCGGAGCGCGCCGTGCGGCCGCGCCTGGAAGAGCTATTTCGCGCGGCGCCGCAACGCGTCATCCTTTCGTGCTTCTCGAGCTCCGTGCATCGCATCCAGCAAGTGATCGACGTCGCGACGGAGCAAGGGCGCAAAGTCGGCTTCATTGGGCGCAGCATGGTGGACAACATCGAAATCGCGCACTCGATGAAAAAACTGAGTATTCCGGACGGCTCAGTGGTGCGCCCGCAGGACATCAAATCATTCGACCCAAAAAAAATCGTCATACTCGCTTCGGGAAGCCAGGCGGAGCCGATGTCGGCGCTGTCGCGCATCGCCGTCGACAATCATCGCCTGATGGCCATTGAGGAGAACGACACGGTCATCGTGTCGGCGCGCATCATTCCCGGAAACGAAAAAGCCATTTCGCGCATGATTGATCATCTTTTCCGGCGGCGCGTGCTGGTTTATTACGAGAGCGGCCGCTCGGCGCCGATACACGTCTCCGGCCACGGCAGTCAGGAAGAAATGAAGCTGCTTCTGAATCTGGTACGGCCGAAATATTTTGTTCCGATTCACGGCGAGTACCGGCAATTGTTTCAACATGCTGCTCTGGCGCATCAGGTGGGCTCCGTGTCCGGCCAAATCATGCTGGTGGAATCGGGGCAGCCAATTGAGTTCACCGCGGATGGCGGCGCGTTCCGCCGCGAGCCGGTCACCGTGGGGCGCGTATGCGTCGATTCCGGTTCGCTCGAAGAGTTGGAAGAATTTGTGATTCGCGACCGACGCCACTTGGCCGAAGATGGTGTCGTGGTGCCGATTATCGCCATCAACAAACACAGCGGGCGAATGGAAACGCCTCCGGAAATTGTGAGCCGCGGTTTTTTGCCTTCCGACGACGGGCAGGAATTAATGGCGCAGGCGCGCGAGGTGATCGTCAGGACCGTCGAGCAATCGAACTCCGAGGAAAAAACGGACTGGAGTGTCATCAAGGAAAAAATCCGCACGGATTTGAAGCGTTTCCTCAACAAGAAAACTTCGAAGCGCCCCATGATTTTGCCGGTGATCCTCGAAGTCTGACGCTGCACGCTTTTTTTGAAGCGCCCAAAACGTCCGCTGCGGTCCGCGTTTCACGCGTATGATTGTCTGCTGTGAAATGCTCGATTCGCGAATTCGATGCGGCGGATTTCGAGGCGATCTACGAAATCGATCAGGTCTGCTACTCCCCCGACATAGCGTATTCTCGCGCGGAGCTGCAATGGTACCTCAGACTGCGCGGCGCGGACTGCCTGATCGCGGAGGTTCCCGGCTCTGCCAGCGCGCGGCGCAAACAAATCGCGGGCTTCGTTATCACCGCGCAACAAAAACAGCACGGCCACATTGTGACGATCGATGTGCTGGAGCCGCACCGGCGCGCGGGCGTGGGCGCTTCCCTGCTCCGCCGCGCGGAGGCGCGTTTGCGAAAACGCGGCGCGCGGGAGGTGTGGCTGGAAACAGCAACCAACAACGAATCGGCAATTGCCTTCTGGCAGAAGCACGGCTATCGTACGCGCGGTCGGATTCGCAATTACTATCCTGGCGGGCTGGACGCGTTCTCGATGTCGAAACCGCTTGCCAGGGCCGCAGGTCAGGAGGATTGAGTACCAATGCACATGCACCTCTACCAGGCGATTATTCTCGCGATCATTCAAGGCATCACGGAATTTCTTCCCATCAGCTCAACCGCGCATTTGATTTTGTTCCCGTGGCTGGCGGGATGGCCGGATCCGGGACTGGCGTTCGACGTGGCTCTGCACACGGGCACGTTGATCGCGGTGGTTCTGTACTTTCTGCGTGATTGGATCCAATTGCTCGCGGCGGGGATCGGGCTGCATTATCCGCGGCACGCGAGTTATGAATACGTGGAACATCAGCGGAAAATGTTCTGGTATATCGTCGCGGCCACGATTCCGGGCGCCGTGCTGGGATTTCTCTTTCAGCACAGGATTGAAGACCGGCAGGGCGAAAGTTGGTACATCCTGGCAATCGCCGCGGCGATGATCGTGGTCGGGCTGGTGATGTGGTACGGCGAATACGCGGGCCGGCTGGATCGTCCCATGGAGCGCGTAACTTTTGTGGACGCGGTAGCCATCGGCATTGCGCAGGCTTTCGCATTATTTCCGGGCGTGTCGCGTTCCGGAGCGACCATCACCGCGGGGCTTTTCCGCGGGCTGACGCGCGAGGCAGCGGCGCGCTTTTCATTTCTGCTGTCGACGCCCATCATCGCGGGCGCGGCCGTGGTCGAGTTGCCGAAGCTGATGAAAATGCAACACGCAGGGACGCTGCCACTGCCTTTCTCGATGATAGCGATCAGCATTGCCGTGTCGGCGGTGGTGGGCCTCATCGCGATCGCGTTTTTCCTGCGTTATCTGCAAGTACGCACGTTGAAAATATTCATTTACTACCGGATTCTGCTCGGTATAGTGATTCTGTTGCTGGTGTTCCTCCACATGGGCCACGCGCGCTAGCGCCCACGCGTCCCGTGCGATGCTGAGGCCTTCCCACAGCCCAGGAGAAATTGTGCGCATATTTGAACTGACGGAAAATCGCCGCTTCAATGAACTGATCGGCTTTGTGGGCATCACGCTGGCCGTGTTGCTCGCGCTGAGCCTGCTTTCCTATTCGCCGCAAGACGCTTCATTCAATGTCGCCGCCGCTGCACCCGCGGCAGGGCCTTCGCACAACTGGATTGGGCCCGTCGGCGCGCATGTCGCCGATTTATTTTTTCAGGGCATCGGGTACGCGGCATTTCTCTTCCCTGTTGGTCTCTTCCTGGTGGCGTTCCGTCGGTTTCGCAGCCAAAAAGTGAACGCGCCGGTTGCGAAGGTGATTGGCTGCGTGGCATTCGTGTTTTCGCTGCCGGCGGAACTTTCGCTGCTCGGAGTTCCCGAAGTGCGCGGCGCGCTGCCGCCCGGCGGAATGTTTGGCGAGCTGATGGCGCACGCGTTGCGCTCGGCGTTTAATTCGATTGGTGCGCACGTGGTGGCGCTGGCGTGCATTTTCGCGGCGCTGCTGCTGACCACGCAATTCACTTTCGCGGGCACGGCGAGATGGATGCGCGGGCCGTTGGGCGCCGAAGGCTTCATCGGCAAGCGAATCCTGGCAATCATCGATCGCGTGAAGGACTGGCGCGAAGCGCGCGAATCGGAGAAGCTGCGCAAACGCGTAGAAGAAATTAAGATTGCCGGCAGACCCGCGGTACCCGCGCAACAGAAAACGAAAGTCGCGACGACGATCCGGGACGCGGAAGAAATCGCAGCGGAAGACGAACACGAGGAGCGCGCGAAAGGCGAGATGCGCCGCGTCGCGCCTGTGATTACGTTCAGCGAGTCGATGGAAGCCGCGCCCGCGTCGCGAAAATCATCGAGCACCGAACCGAAGATCGCCAAGGGGAAAACGACGTACCGCCTCCCTTCGCCGACGTTGCTGCGGGGCGCCGAGCGCAGCGAGCGCATGACCGAGCCTGAGTTGAAGGAATACGCGCGCGCGATCGAGCAGAAATGCGCGGAATTCGACGTGGTGGGCCACGTCACGCAAATCAATCCGGGTCCGGTGGTCACCACGTTTGAATTGAAACCCGAAGCGGGAATCAAGTACAGCCGCATCACTGGACTTGCGGACGATCTCTGCCTCGCATTAAAGGCCGAATCGATTTTGATCGAGCGCATCCCGGGAAAATCGACCGTCGGAATCGAAGTCCCGAATCCGCATCGCGAAACGATTGCGCTGCGCGAGGTGATCGAGTCGCCGGAATTTTCGCATTCCTCGACGAAGATGGCGCTGCCGCTCGGCAAGGACCTCGTCGGACATATTCGCGCCGCCGATCTCGCGCAGATGCCGCATTTGCTCATCGCTGGCGCGACGGGCACGGGCAAAAGCGTGTTCATCAACTCGATGTTGATGGGCATGCTGTATAAATCGACGCCCGATGAATTGAAAGTGGTGCTGATCGATCCGAAGCGCATCGAGCTGGGGCTTTACGAAGACATCCCGCATTTGTACACGCCGGTCGTCACGGATCCGAAGGTCGCATCGAACGTGTTACGCAATGCCACCAAGGAAATGGAGCGGCGATTGAAATTGCTGGCGCAACGCGGCGTGCGCAACATCGATCAGTACAACCGCACATTCGAGAAGGGCGCGCCGATGTCGCTCTTTGACGACGTCGAGGAGACCGAGCACAAGCCCCTTCCCTACATTGTGATCGTCATCGACGAGCTCGCCGATTTGATGATGGTGGATACCACGAACGTCGAGGAATCCATCACGCGGCTCGCGCAAATGGCGCGCGCCGTGGGCATCCATTTGATTTTGGCGACGCAGCGGCCTTCGGTGGACGTGATCACCGGCTTGATCAAGGCGAATTTCCCGGCGCGCATTTCGTTCCGTGTGGCCAGCAAAGTGGACTCGCGCACGATTCTCGATACCAACGGCGCGGAATCGCTCCTAGGACGCGGCGACATGCTTTATTTGCCGGCAGGCTCATCGCGCATCCATCGCATTCACGGGCCGCTGGTCACCGAACAGGAAGTCGCCGCGGTGTGCGAATTCTGGCGGGACCAGGCGAAAGCGATCTACAACGAGGAATTGCTCAAGCCCCCGCGCGATGAAAACGCAGGCAGCGTTGAAGGCGGAGCGGACGGCGGCGAGGAAGTTGACGACGCGCTCTACCAGGACGCCATACGCGTGGTCTGCGAAATGGGTCGGGCGTCCACTTCCACTTTGCAGCGGCGATTGCGCGTGGGCTATGGCCGCGCCGCGCGACTCATTGACTTGATGGAAAAAGACGGAATCGTCGGCCCACCCGATGGCTCCCGCCCGCGCGAAGTGCTAAAGAAAAAAGACTGGATGCGCGAGTTCGACGAATCCGTGAAGTGACGATCCGCCTAGGATTGTCATCCCGCTTGCCCTGAGCTTTTTGGCGAAGGGAGCCGCCACTCGCCGAGGGAACTGCTTATGACCAAACACGTTGTCATCCCGAACCCGGTCGCCCGGCTTTGGCGAACGGCGGTGTGGGATCTGCTGCTTTCACCTCCTCTTTCGGCTCTGTCTTTAACTCATCACTCGTCATTCATCGCTGGCCGCACGCGGCTCGTTTACTTGACCTGCGACAACGGAATAATCACGCTGCCAAGTTCGGTTGTGCTCGGGTCCTCCACCAGCACGCGCAACGTAGTCACGCCAGCATGAGGCTGCACGAATTCGTGAAACAGGATGCCCGATTTCAGCAGAGCTGCGTATTGTTTCTCCGGGAACTGAAGAGTGAATGCCTTTCCTGACTGCAAAACCACTTTCCCCGTTTGATCTTGTTCGACGATGTAGACTTCAACGGAACCCTTGCGCAAGCCGCCGCTTTGCACCAGACGGAGATTGTGAGCGTCGATGGTGCACAACACTCTGAGCGAATGTGGAGGTTGATCCACGCGGTCCACCGTGGCCTTCAACAGAATTGACGAAGATTCGATGGGGCTCAGCACGGCGCTGACGAGCCTAAGCTGATCTTCGTTCTTCGTGGCCTCCGTGTCCGGAAATGCGAAATATCCCTTTGGGTAGCGAATCGTCAGACCTTTGCGTTTGGACTCCACTTTCAACTCGTGAAGTTTTCCATCCAGCGAGTCGCCGTTTATATAAAAGCCGAGCGTGTAAGTGACTTCTGAATCTTCGACGGCTTTGCGAATCGCGCCCGTGATGTCGTTCGTATTCACGAAAGCCTGTCCGCCGGTTTCGTCGGCGAGCTTCTGCATCGTGGTGATACCGATCGGTTGCGACGACTGCGCGGGCATATTGTCAAGTTTACCGCTCGCGCCAGAAACATCGTCGAAATCGGCTGTGCCATAAGCGCCGGCTGATACCGTCGGCGATTGCGCGAGCAAACCGCGCGCATCGACCGGGTAAACGGCGATATTCGCGGGGCTCAGCACATGCGCCATGGCGGCGTCGGAAAAAGGCAGATTGGCTGTGAGCCAGACAAGATTCTTGCGTCCCGGAATGTTGGCGACGTGCGCGGCGATGGCCTGCAACGCGGCCATTGTTCGTGCGCGGCGATCCTCGTTGGCCGCCCCTGCGAGACGCCCCGATGCTCCGTTCTCGAATCCATCTCCCTGCCCAAAGATAGTGCGATGCATATGTCCACCGAGGGCCATGACGGTATCACCGGGCTCGACGACGGCCCGATTCGTAATCGATCTGGTGTCATAAGTTTGCAAGATCGCGAGGAGTTGGTCGCGGTCGTTGGTGAAATCGCATAATACGCTCAAGGAATCGCCGAGGCCGTAAATGGCAACGCGATCCTGCGGCTGGAGCTCCTTTATGAATTCAATCAGATGACTTTTCGCGTTTCGAAGCGCAAGATCCTCCACCCAGTAGGGCGTCTTCTCATACCTCGATTGCGGTGCGGAGCCGTAAAGCGTGTTCAGGTTATCGAGGAGAACGACGGTCACGCTTCTCGGCGCGGTCGCGCCATACTGCGGCAAGTCGGAGAAAGTGTTTTGCGGCAGCGGCTGCTGCGGTGGTTGTTGTGTGGAGGCGGCAGCATCGGCAGAGAAAATACTGATTTTCTGCGGCTTGCCTCGATCGAGTACGGTGAAATCGTCTTTCGTTAAGTCAGCGACGGGGCCGTTTTTGTCGCGAACAATGACGCCGACTTCGACCAGCCGGGTGGCTACGTGAATCCGCGGAATCTGCGGAGAATCCTGCGACGCCACGACTAATGGCACCAGCACCAGGGCGAACGCAATGGCGAAGCGGCGCACACCACCTCCTTCTGTAGTTTCGATAATGCCGATTGTACGCCCATCCGATGCGGATTGACACGCCTGCGCGGCACCCGTAAAATCGCTGATTGTTCCGTGCCGAGGTAGCTCACCGGTAGAGCGCGGCCCTGAAAAGGCCGGCGTAGGCAGTTCAACTCTGCCCCTCGGCACCACCTCTCGCATGCCTGCGCGACTGTTGCGCAGCGTGGTTGTCTCCGCGCGACAATTACACCGCCTAGGGATTCGGGTCGCTTTCGCGTAGCCTTTTGAAGGCGGGGCTCGTCTTGAGCCGGCGAGGAAAACTTTTTTCGTAGGACGCCAGCCGCAGGCAAATTAAATTTCTGTGGAGGAACGAGAAACCATATTTCTCCATTTCCACCCTGGCTCTTTTCGCCGACCAGCCCTCGAAAGCCATGCGATAGGCTGCGACCATCATCGCGGTGCGGTCGTCGCCCACGCGGCAATGAACAAAAACTTTTTTGTCGGGATTGCCGCGCAACAGCGTTAGGAATTTCGCGAACGTTTTATCCTTCGGAAACGAGCATTCCCAGCCCATGGCGACGTATCGCATGCCAAGGCTCGTCACAAGCTCGCGCTCCTTTTTGTTCGAGCCGCGCAAATCAATCACTATGTTGATCCCCATCTGCGCCAGCATGTGAAAACCTTCACTCGAAGGCTGCGCTCCGCGATACAGCTTCGGCGTTACTTCGCCAAAGTCCGGCAAGTTCTTGCGCATCTCCTCGCTCTGCGGGGCATCCTGGACGAGCGGCGCAGACTTTTCCTGCGCCCGTGGAGTCGCTTGCGCGGCCGCTCTTGCAGCCAATGACGACGATGCTGCGGCGGAAAATGCTGCCGCGAGCAGTGCCAAAATCGCCACGCTCGAAAAACGCCGGGCATAGACCACTACGCGATCGCGGAATTGCAAACTTGAGGATTTCACCATAATGCCGAAACCTCTTCAGCTGTCACGCTATTCTGACATTTTTCTGGGTACTCCCGCATCCTTCCGGAGGGAAGATTGCTGTTAAATCACTCCTTGTCCCGCGCTCCATTTCGACGAAAATAGCGTAGAATCCTCTGAGAGGCGGCACAATGAGTCAAGGTTGCACGCACCTAAAAGAAATTCAAAAGGTGAAGCCGAGCGGCAAGGGCTGCAAGGAATGTCTGGAGATGGGCGACACGTGGGTGCATCTGCGCCTGTGCCTGATCTGCGGACATGTGGGCTGCTGCGATTCGTCGAAAAACCGCCACGCCACAAAACATTTCCACGCCACGAAGCACCCGATCATGCAATCCTTCGAGCCCGGTGAAGATTGGCGCTGGTGCTACGTCGACGAAATAATGATGGATTGACTCGATGCCACGCCACAGCGCAGCCACATGACACCCGAACCTAAACCCGCCCCAAACTTACCGCCAAAATACGCCGAGGATCTTTTCTGGCCCGCGTTGCCGGTGAAGGAATGGGAAGCGACGCGCGCCACTTTGCATATGTGGACGCAAATGGCGGGCAAAGTCCGCCTCGCTCTCACGCCGCTCGTCAATCACTGGTGGAATGTTCCGCTCTACGTCAATAGTCGCGGCCTCACCACTTCGGCGATTCCCTACGGCAAAGGGTCCTTTGAAATCCAACTTGATTTTCTGCAACACATCCTGGAAGTCCAGACTTGCGACGATCAGGCCCGCAAAATCGAATTGAAGCCGCGCTCGGTGGCCGATTTTTATCGCGAGTTTATGAAAGCGCTCGCGTCTCTTGGCATTCGCGTAAAAATCTGGCCGATGCCCGTGGAAATTCCCAATCCCATTCGCTTCGACCAGGATACCGTACACGCTTCCTACGATCCGGAGTACGCCAACCGTTTCTGGAGGGCGCTCGTCAGCACGGAGGCGGTGCTGCAGGAATTTCGCGCGCAGTTTATCGGCAAATCGAGTCCCGTGCATTTTTTCTGGGGGAGTTTCGACTTGGCGGTCACGCGATTCTCCGGCCGGCGAGCGCCCGAACGTCCCGGAGCGGACTTTATGACGCGCGAGGCCTATTCGCATGAAGTGAGCAGTGTGGGATTCTGGCCCGGAAACGAGGGTGTGATCGACGCCGCGTTTTACGCCTACGCCGCCCCCCAACCGCCCGGGTTCAAGAAAGCAACTGTGCGCCCCGCCGCCGCTTACTACGGCGCGGAGCAGTCTGAGTTTTTCCTGCCGTACGAGGGCGTCCGCAAGAGCGCGTCACCTCGCGACACTCTCATGGATTTTTGCAAGAGCACCTACGACGCAGCCGCATCCCTGGGAAATTGGGACCGCGCCGCCCTCGAACGCAACGCATAAAGTATTTTTGTGCAGGTTCGCAACAAATAAAATACTACTGAGTGGCGTGTGACGGCGTAAGTGACGCGGATGACGCTTGCGGGAAGCGCCGCGCGAGCCACGCACGCGCTTCTTCCGGATGGTAATTGAACGGGCCCAGCCCACCGCGATACACAATTTTCCCCGACTCATCGATGATGTAGATTCGTTCCGGC
>Ga0307374_10006946_pt1 | contig 17501 bp, 10 predicted proteins | sample OX3MG_FD_202532 | JGI IMG/M metagenome (GOLD analysis project Ga0307374, IMG submission 202532) | Soil microbial communities from Risofladan, Vaasa, Finland - OX-3 | ecosystem: Environmental > Terrestrial > Soil > Coastal area > Acid sulfate soil | place: Finland: Risofladan, Vaasa | collected... | reverse complement strand
AGCCAGTCCACCGAAATCCGACACGGCGGGTCCTGGCCGTCCGAAAGGGACGCGAAAGCCGCCGAGAACCCGCTATCCAGCAGTCAAAAAGACCGCTTGAAGTGAGTCGGGGGTTTAATCACAAGCTAAGAGCGCATGCAAAAGGGGAGAGTCGCGGGTCGGGATGCCAGGACGAGATTCTTGGCACCACAGGTTTTGGCACCCCACACACTTTCGTCATCCGCGGGCTGGCCCGGCCCACCGTCGCGGGTCGGTCAGGCTCCGGCCTTCGCCGCCGCCGAGGCAAAGGCCTTGGCCCATTGGTAGTCGGCCTTGCCGGCAGGGGAGCGCGTGATGGCGTCTGCCACCACGACCTGGCCCGGGACCTTGTAGCCCGCCAACTGCTCCCGGCACTGCGCGCGCAGCTCCTCGCCGTCGATGGTGCAGCCGGGACGCGGCTGCACCACGGCCACCACCCGTTCGCCGAAGCGCTCGTCGGGCACGCCGACGACGAGGGCGTCCTCCACGACGTCGCAGCTCTTCAGGGCCGCCTCGACCTCGTCAGGGAAGACCTTCTCCCCTCCGGTGTTGATGCACAGCGATCCCCGGCCCAGGACTGTGATGGTGCCGTCGGCCTCGACGGTGGCCATGTCGCCGGGCAGGGCCCAGCGCTTGCCGCCGGCCTCCACGAAGGTGGCCGCCGTCTTCTCGGCGTCCCCGAGGTACCCAATGGGGATGTGGCCGCTGCGGGCTAGGCGCCCGACGGCGCCGGAGCCCGGGACCACAGGGTGTAGGTCGTCGCCGAGGACGTTCGTGCGGTCGTCGACGCGCAGTCGCGGCGCGCCGTAGGGATCGTCGTCGCGGGCGCTCCCACCCAGCTGCCCCGTCTCCGACGACCCGAAAGCATCCGCGACGATCCGGCCCGGTAGGATCTCGGCCAGGCGTCGCTTGGTCGCCGGTGACAGCACGGCCCCGCCCGAACCCACCGCCACGAGCGACGAGGTGTCGTAGCGTTCGCGGTGGGCGTCGAGCTCGTCGAGGAGGGGCCGGGCCATGGCGTCGCCCACGACGACGAGGATGTTCACCGCTTCGGTGCCCACGAGGTGCCACGCCAAGGCAGGGTCGAAGCGCCCGCCGGGGAGCGTGACGACCGTCCCGCCGCCGAACAGCATGGTGAACGCCAGCCAGTGGGCGCTCGCGTGCATGAACGGTGGGCACGGCAGCGCCGTCATACCCGGGCGCAGTACCCTCGTCGCCAGCTCCTCAGGCGACGCGATGACGTTGCCGAGTGCGAACGCGTCGCCACCGCCCATGGCGGCGAAGAAGATGTCCTCGTGGCGCCACAGCACACCCTTGGGCATGCCCGTGGTCCCCCCCGTGTAGACGCAGTAGAGATCGTCCGCAGAGCGCGACCCGAAGTCGCGCCATTCGGGGGCGCCGGCCAAGGCGCTCTCGTAGTCGTCGCCGACGCCCGACTCGCCGGCTTCGTCCGGCACCTCGAGCAGCGTCCGCGGTGGAGCCATCGCCACCAGGGCGTCTCCGACCGCAGGGGCGAAGCGGCTGTGGAAGACCAGGGCGACGAGCCCGGCGTCCCGGTACAGATAGCGGAGCTCCGCGGCGACGTAGCGGTAGTTCACGTTGACGGGAACGGCTCGGATCTTGAAGCAGGCGAGCATCCCCTCGAGGTACTCGCTCCCGTTCGCCAGATGCAGGCCGACCCGGTCGCCGCTGCCGATGCCGGCGCCGGCGAGGTGGTGTGCCAGGCGGTTGGCCCGGGCGTCGAGCTCGGTGTATGTGAGCCGGCGGCTGTCGGCGACCACGGCCGGTTGCCCCGGAACGAGGTCGACCACGCTCTCGAATAGGTCGGCCAGATTGAACTCCATCGCCGCTCCCCTCGATCGGCGGCTCGTCCATGTCTCTCGACCTAGTATTCCTCACGAGGCGTGATCCGCAGGGTGGCTCGGATGGATGAGCGTCGTTGGAGGGGCCGGTGGGGCACGCCCGGGGCATCGCGGACGGATCACAGGTCGCGGTCCCGACCGCGACCATGAAGGCGCTGTCGCCCGACGCGACCAGTACGGACCGGCAGTCCCCGTCGCCGGTCGACCGCGTCACCGGGTCCTATCGCACCGTGATGCGGTTCCTGGGCCGGCGGGCGCTCGCCCGGGCCACCCGCGCCGTCCCACGCACATTTCGGTTCATGGTGACCACAGCCATGAGTGGCGAGGTGGCCGACGGCCTGGCGACGCCGGGCCTGTCGTTGGGCCTGGCGGCCGGTGTTGCCATGGACGAGGCGCTGTTGGCAATGGCCATGACGCCGAGCCGGTTCCCCCGAAGGGCGGACTTCGCCCGGGTGAGCGCGGAACTGGCCGACGCCCGGCGGATGTTCTCCCGCCGGGGGTGGATCACCCGCCCCTCCTCATATCACCGCACCCCGCCGCCGCTCACCGCCGGGGACGTGGAGACGAGCCGGGGGTGGGCCACGGGCCTGGGGTACGAACGGATCACCTATGACAGCGGGTTCGCCACGCGTCCGGGCGAACCGGGCGGAGAGCGGTGGATGGCCTACGGGCCCAATGGCCGGGCGACGGCCGCCGTCCTGCGTCACCGGGGCGGGCCGCGCCCTTGGGTCGTGTGCGTCCACGGGTTCGCCATGGGATACCCGTTCATGGACTTCGCCGGGCTCCACACCGCCAAGCTGCACCGCGGGCTCGGGCTGAACGTGGCGTTGCCGGTGTTGCCCTTGCACGGCCCGCGCAAGGTGACCCTCGTGAGCGGCGAGCCCTTCCTCTCCTTCGACATGATGAATACGGTCCACGGGCTGACGCAGGCGGTGTGGGATATCCGTCGCCTCCTGTCGTGGATCAGGGCCCAGGGCGCGACCTCCATCGGCGTCTACGGGGTGTCGCTCGGGGCCTACGTCGTCTCGCTCCTCGCCAGCATCGAGGACGGGCTCGACGCGGTGGTGGCCGGCATCCCGGTGGTGGACTTCCCCTCTCTCTTCCAGGCCCACAGTCCGGTCCACATCCGGGCCCGGTCGATCGAGCACAACATCCTGGGTGGTGTGGCCGAAGATGTGTGCCGGGTGGTGTCACCGATGAGCCTCAAGCCGAAGGTGCCCCACGACCGTCGCTACATCTTCGCCGGCTACGGCGACCGCGTGGCCGTCCCGGAGCAGGCGCGCGCCCTGTGGGAGCACTGGGACAAGCCCCGCATCAGCTGGTACCCGGGGAACCACGTTGGGTACCTGTGGTCACGGCAGGTGGAGTCGTTCCTCGCGGAGTCCTTGGAGGCGTCTGGACTCAGCTGCAGACCCATCGCCGACGGGAGCTGAACCGTGGAGCGGATGGTCGGGCTCGACGCAAAGTTCCTTTACTCGGAGACCCCGTCGACCCACATGCACACCTTGAAGGTCGCGGTGTTCGACATGACCGCGCTCGGCGGCGGCTACTCCTACGGGCAGGTGCTGGAGCTGTTCGGCCGTCGACTCGACCGGCTCCCCCCGTTCCGCCGGCGGGCCGTGCCGGTCCCTCTGGGGCTCGGGCACCCGGTGTGGGTGGAAGACCCCGACTTCGACCTACGACGCCACGTCACCCGCCGCCGGGTGGCCGAGCCGGGCGGTGACCGCGAGCTGGCCGTCGTGGTGGCCGACGTGGCCGGCCGGCCCCTACACCGGGACCGGCCGCTGTGGGAGCTCGTTGTGGTGGAGGGCCTGGCCGGCAACCGGCTCGCTGTCGTGGCCAAGGTGCACCACGCGGTGGCCGACGGGGCCGCCGCGGTCGCCCTCCTGCTGCGCGCGCTAGGGGCGCCCGACGCGGGCTCCCGGGCCGGCGGGTGGCGCCCCGAGGCCATTCCCACACGGTCGCGGCTCCTGCGGATGGCGGCACGAGACCACGTCACGCGTCTGTGCCGGCTTCCCCAGCTGGCGACTCGCTCGGTTCGCGGTTTGCGCGCCTCGGAGGCCCGGAGGCGCGCATCGCCGGCGAAGCCGCCGCTGCCGTTCGACACGCCGAGGACGAGGTTCAATGTGTCGATCACCCCGGAGCGGACATTCGCCATGACGACCCTGCCGCTCGACGACCTGAAGGCCGTGCGCCGGTGGTCCGGGGCGACACTCAACGACGTCTACCTGGCTGTGTGCGGCGGTGCCCTACGGACGTACCTGCTCGGACAGGGACAGCTGCCCGACCGCTCACTCGTGGCCAGTGTCCCGGTGTCGACGGACCCGGATGCCACTCGTCTCGGCGGCAACCGCGTCGACAACCTGTATGTGTCCATCGGGACCGACATCGCCGACCCGCTCGAGCGGCTCCTCCACGTCCATGCCGTGGCCGCCGCGTCCAAAGACGTGCGCTCCGTCCTCGGTAACGATCTGCTGGAGAAGCGGGCCGACATCGTGCCCCCGCAGTTGTACGCGCTGGCCGTGCGGACGTGGTCCCGGACGGGCCTGGCCGATCACGTGCGGCCACCGGTCAACGTGGTGCTGTCGAACGTGCCGGGACCGCGCCAGCGCCTGCGGGTCGGGCAGGCCGAGCTGGACGCCATCTACTCGGTGGGCCCCATCCTCGAAGGCATCGGCCTCAACATGACGGCCTGGAGCTACGCCGACGCGCTGCACGTGTCGATCCTCGGGTGCCCGGTGAGCGTTCCTGATCCGTGGGCGATTGCCGAGGCCCTCCACGGCTCCCTGGCCCACATGACGCGCATCGCGGTCGAGGCGTCGTGAGCGACGGCAACGCCGGTTCCGAAAAGATCGGGTCCGCCCGGGACCCGGCGTTCCTGCGTGCCGCTCGGCCGATCCTGGAGCTCTTCGCGTCGTACTTTCGGGCCGAGGTCCGGGGGTTCGAGCGATTGCCGGACAGGGGGCCCTTCCTCGTGGTTGGCAACCACTCCGGGGGTCAGATCCCCCCGGACCTTCCCGTCCTGCTCACGGCGTGGTGGCACGAGCGGGGCGAGGACGAGCCGGTCTTCGCACTGTTCCACTCCTTTCTCCTGGGGATACCCGGAGTGGGGCCGGTCATGCAACGGGCCGGGGCCGTCGAGGCCGGCCGCGAGAGCGCCGAGGCGATCCTGCGCGGGGGTGGGATCCTCATCGACTACCCCGGCGGTGACCACGAGGTGTTCCGACCCTGGTGGAAGCGCAATCGCATCGACTTCGGCGACCGCGTCGGCGTGGTCCGCCTCGCCCTTCGCACCGGAGTCTCTGTCGTTCCCGCCGTTTCTGTCGGTGCCCACGAGACTGTCGTCGTCCTGGCGCGGGGTGAGCGGGTGGCGAAGCTCCTGGGCATCGACCGGATGTTCCGCATCAAGGTGATGCCCCTCGTGCTCGGGCCGCCGTTCGGGATCGTCCCTGGGGGGATCCCCACGTGGCCCCTCCCGTCGAAGATCACAGTCGAGCTGGGCGAGCCGCTCGACTGGTCGCTGCGGCACGGTCCTGAGGCGGCCGAGAACGAGGACGTTGTCCGGGAGTGCTACGACGAGCTCACCGGTACGATGCAGGCGATGCTCGACCGCCTCGCCGGCGAGCGTCGCTGTCCGATCCTCGGCTAGGTGTTGTCCTGGGTTGGTCCACGCGATGGGCGGCTGGCAGGCTGGTCGACACGGTGAGCAGCCTGAGGGGGTCCAGTTTGAAAGAGAGTTCCTCACCGCCCTTCAGCTTCAGCTAGTCGGCGCTCGGAGTCGCGTAATGTTCGAGAACTCGACGTGCTCGCTACGCCGCGAGTTCGTATTCGTGGGTCAACCCTCCAAGGCGGTCGCGTCGTCGAATACGTCGTAGCTTGGCCTGCGCTGCCTGCGCTGCCTGCGCTGCCTGCGCTGCCTGCGCTGCCTGCGCTGCCTGCGCTGCCTGCGCTGCCTGCGCTCGCGTTCAGCGTAGGCGTTCGCGTTCGGGGTCCGGAAAGGCGTCTTGAGGATCTGGGCGCCTTCGGAGCGAAAGACCTCGTCGAAGTTCGCCACCTTCTTCACCGACCCTTGAGCTACGACCTCATTTGAGAGTGCCGGTCTATCATCGAAGAGCAATCGTCGGCGGCGGCCCCTCTTCACAGCAGTTTTGTCGACGCGAACCGGCCAATTATGTCGACAGCCCTGTGTGGGCCATCGACAAACCCCCGTCTTTCAGGGCCGGGACCGTACCTCTGCACGCCATTTCCCACGCTATCGGTGGTGTCACTTCCCCGCACTGCAGGAGTTCGAGCACCCGGATGAAGGCGATATGGATGAAGGACAAGGCCATCGTCACTGGCCAGGTGTCGGTGTCGCAACTCTCCTGCTCAGGGCCTGTGGATGCCATTCTCGGCACCCACACGACCGAGAGGTAGACGACGGCCTACAGCTGACTTTGGGCCAGTGCACCGCGCATCGTGGGGAAGGTAGCCGAGAAGAACGTAGACCATAAAGCCCCCTGTTCAACGGCGTGATCCACTATTCGGGCACTGCGGGAGATTGTCCGGCTACGTTTTGGCCTCGATCGCGGTGAGCCGAGGACTCTGGATCAAGTCGGCCAGCGCGTCAACCTGACGCGTGAGCGCACCCCGCCAAATCGAGGCACAGACCATGTCGAAGCTGCGGCACCCATTGTCGAATACCGGCGCTCGCGATCTGCTGATCGTCTAATTCGCCCTCGACGACCTCTGCGCGGCCGACCATCCCGCGTCACTGCCAGCACCCAGGATTGCCGTTCAGAGTGCATCCGTGTCGGACTCTTGAAGTTGTCGGTCAAGAGACCGCACCTGGTGGAACCGATAACACCTTGGACGCCCACGATGCGACGGCTACCTGTCAGTTCGTGCTGGTGAAGAGCACTGGTGTTTTCGATGATGCCGCTGAACCAAAGCTGGGACGTCGTGGGGTCGGGCCGTCGGAACGGCGCCGAATCGGATACACCCGAATGAGTGCGCCGCCAACTGACTGGCCGGACGCATGAGCACATCTGTCACGCGGACGAACGGAAGTGCTCACTACCCCGGTTGCCGCCCTCGTTATGAGAGTCAAGTGATCACATCGGCATTGCCAACTTCACGCCCCGTGACGGGTGGACATGTCCACTCATCATCTTCGGGGATGGCGCCGCAGAAATCGTCGTAGCAAGCTGAAGACGCAACTTCGGTTGCGCCTGCGAGGGCCACCGCACTGCCGATGCATGTGGGTTTGGCCCGGCCTGTCAATTTTGACGACGGCGACGCCCACAGATGCGGGCCCGTGGATCGCTGGAGGATTTCCCTTAGCACTTTGACGAATTCTTGCGGTACTCTTCTCCGAGGGCAACACCGTCAGGCAGACGTGGGGAAGGGACTGTGATGAAACGGACCTTGATGCTGCTGGTGATGGCAGCGCTCGTTGTCGGACTCGTTGCCGCTGAGGCCGGCGTGGCGTCGGCCAGAGGCCACGGGCACCGGGGCCGCCCGACGGCGACGGCGGCTTCGGGCACCGCAACGTGCAGCGTGAAGGCGGTCCTGACCTTCAACCCACCACTCCAGGCGAACGCCACCGGTGACTCCACGGTCATCCTGCACGCCCAGCTGGTGAAGTGCAGCGCCACGAGCGCCCACGGCCGTACGACGGGGCACATCGCGGCCGGGCTGGGCACGATCCCCACTGACACCTGCAGCGCCGCGAGCGCGGCCCCGTCATTCAGCGTTGTCGGCATGCGGTGGACCCCGCCGTCAAGGGTGGCCAGCTCGACCCTGTCGGCCACATCCTCGGGGACCGTGACCACCCTCGGGAACGGCAAGGCCGAAGTCTCCTACAGCGATCTTACCGTGACTGGGTCGTTCGCCACGTCCACCGGGACGGCGACCCTCGACAGCCGAGACACCGTCTCGAACCTCGGGTCTGCGTGCTCGGGCTCGGGGCTCGACGCCATCGCATTCGGTGGGGTCGCCAGCCTCTGAGCAAGCCACGCGGGATCGAGCGCACCGTATGGCAACGCGCCCCGCTGGGGTCGAAATAGACGTCGCCAACCGGGGCGGGGGCCTGCCTCACTCCCGCCGAATCGACCCGGGCGACACGAGGACGGGCGGGAACCGGATGCGTTTCCGAGAAGGGGGGTGGCGAACCGTGGAGAGAAGGCCGCGGATGATCCTCGGCGTCGTGGCTGCGCTCGCCATCGGCGTCGTCGGTGCGGTGGTGCCGTCGCTGATCGCGAGCGCCAACCCCCCAGTCCCCCCGCCGGCCGGGGCCATCGTCGCGGGCACGGCGGGGCCCGACTGCCCCTCGCCGTCGTACTCGACCATCCAGAGCGCCATCGACGCGGCCACGGCGGGCGCCACGGTCTACGTCTGCGCCGGCACCTACAACGAGAGTCCCACCATCGACAAGCCGCTCACCCTCGACGGCGCCCAGTACGACGTGGACGCCCGCAACCGCGGCGGGTCGACCGAGACCGTCGTCGACGGTGCCGGGGGGATCACCTACACAGCCGGGGCCACGGGCGGCGCCATCGACGGGTTCACCCTCCAGGGCTATACGGGCACCGCCGGGGCGATCGACGCCGTGGGCGTGGGCGCGGGCTGGCGCTTCGTCGACAACGTCATCGATGTGAGCACAGGTGGCGGGGTCTACCTGAACACCGGCGGGGTCGCCAACCCGGCCCCGAGCACTATCGACTCGAACCTGTTCCTCCAGGCCACACCGTCGGCCGCCACGTCGGGTGACTCCGGCCAGGCGGTGCTGCTCGCCCGGGGCGCCGCCGACAACGTGAGGGTGGAGTTCAACGCTTTTCAGAATCTGTCGGGGCCAGGTGCCGCCATCGACACCACGGGCGGTGGTGCGTGCGGAACCACGCTCGACACGACGAACTTCTCGCAGAACGTGGTGATCGCGGGCAACTCCCTCTCCGAGGACGGGGCATCGTTCACTGACCCCGTGAACGGCCCCGGGTTCATCGACGAGCCGTTCGTCACCCTCGTCTGCACGGACGGCGCGCAAGTCCGAGCCAACACCGTGACCATCACCAACGCCGGAGACTCTCACGCCAAGGGCCCGGTGGACCTCGCGGGCGGGGACTGGTCAACCGAGGTGAACGAGAACACGCTGACCGGCAACGGCGCCAGCAACGCCACGGGCATCGACGTGAACAGCGACTTCTATCCTCCCGGGACGGGCATGAGCGTCGTAGCCAACAACATCTCCGGGTTCCGCTACGGGATCGACGTGCGCAGCGGTACTGGTGGTCACGGCTACGCCGATCCGAGCGGCTTCACGATCAAGCTCAACAGGGTGTCGGCGTCGACGACCGACGGCATCGCGGTGCACGCCGGCAGCGGCGGGATGCTCAAGAACAATGCCGTGTCAGGCAGCACCGTCGACGACTGCCTCGACGGCACGAGCGGCTCGGCCACGGCCAACACCGCCAACACGTGGATCGGCGACGGCGGAAGCACCAGCTCCCCACTCGGCCTGTGCAGCTCGTTCGTGGCCCCCACCTTGACCATGCCGTCGTCTGTTACCGCCACGGTCGGAACGTTCCTCACCCTCACGGTGACGGCGTCGGGCTATCCCATCCCGTCTCTCACAAAGCTAGGAGGAGTTCCACACGGGCTGAGCTTCGTCGACAACCACGACGGCACGGCCACCATCGCAGGCACCCCCGTAGCCCGGGCCGCTGGGGTACATGCGATCCGGATTCGCGCCAAGAATGTCGCCCGGACCACAACGAATGTCGTCGCCGGAACCCTGACGATCCAGGTGGACGAAGCCTTGAAGATCACTTCTCGTGCCCTGAAACGCGCCGTGCCCGGGAAGCCCCTCTCCTTTGTGGTGAAGACGACGGGCTTTCCTCGCCCGTCCCTGGTCGAGTCCGGGTCACTGCCACCGGGCTTGAGTTTCACCGACCGAGGCGATGGCACGGCAATACTGGCCGGCACCCCGACGACGCTGCTTGCCATTGCCAATTGGCCGCTCACCATCACTGCTTCGAACGACGTGACGAGCGCCTCTCAGCTCTTCATGCTCACGACGAATAAGTCCCTGCGCTTCACCAGCGCCTCGAAAGTCACGGCCACGGCGGGCGTGCCGTTCAGCTTTCTGATCACCACTACCGCCTCCGTGAATCCGGTGGTGACGGAGTCGGGGTCGCTTCCGGTCGGTATTACCTTGACTGATCACGGTGACGGCACGGCCACGCTCTCGGGGACGGCCGCAATCGGGTCGAGACCCTCCTACAGGGTGATCCTGACCGCGACTAGCGGACAGCTCGTTCACTCCCGCGGCTTTACGCTTCATGTCAACACTGCGCCGGCCGTCACAAGCGCTGCTAGTGATTCGGTGGCCACGGGAGCGTCATTCACATTCAAGGTCACAAGCACCGGATACCCACGACCAACGGTCATGGAGTCAGGCGTGCTACCGGCCGGAGTTACTTTCGCGGCGACGGCCTATGGCGCGAAACTTACTGGGGTGCCAACGACCACCGGGACTTGGCTCATCACGATTACGGCAGCCAACACGGTGGGATCGGTGATCCAGTACCTCACGCTCGTCGTGCATTGACGGTTCTGAGAGAGGCGATTCGAACTGCGCAGGTCTCCTCGTCCACCCTTGGTCGGCCGGCCGGCCGGCCGGGCGAGCGGTCGGGTAGGTGCAGCGCCGAGCCACGAGGCGTCTGTGCCAGGTGAGCAGTGTGGCCGGAGTCACGCCGAAGGCGCCCCAGCGACCTCTGGGAAGCAGCCGGCGGAGGCCTGAAGGGTCCAAATAATCGGACGCGTCCCGTCGTCGCCACCGATCGCGTGGTGACTTGGGTATCAATCGCCGCTCGAGGATCGGGGCGTCACCGGGTCAGCAGCGGTCCGAGACTCTCGATCGGGGGACCCACGCAGTAGCGGGAGCGGTTAGCGGTAGGGGGAGGTCCATCGTCGGTACGGCCGATGGGGGGTGTCTCAGGCAGCGCGCTCGTACTCGTGGACGATGCCGCCGAGGACATCGCGACGGATGACCTTGCTGTCGCCGGTGGTCGAGGTCGCTGGGCGGGAGCGGTTGGTCGAGATCGAGACAGCGGTGGGGCCTGGCTTCGTTTGTATTGGCAGACGTACTCGGCGAGCAGGGCCTCCAGATGTCGTTGTGAGACGACGAGAAGGTGGTCGATGCAGTCCCTGGCGGCGGTCCGCACGAACCGCTCGGCGAAAGCGTTCTCCCTTTGTGAGGCGACCGGGGTTCGTATGGTCTCGATGCCGATGGAGGTGAGCACCGCATCGAACTTTGCGGTGAACTTGTGTGTGGGGGCTATCGACAGAACCCCGTCTTCCAGGGTCGGGACCGGACCTTCCACACGCGTTTCCCACGCTGTCGGCTGTGATTTCCCACATCGTTGCCGCCGCAAATCAAAGGGGGAAAGCCCTGGTTGCTCGCACTGGATGAACTTTTCGATCCCCACACGTCCGTGCCGATCGGTTCGGTGGCCTCAATCATGAACACCGGTTGGTCTCGTGACGTGGATCAGTATTCGGCACCCACAACTGGGAATCAGCCGCGGAGCTCGTAGGCCTCCCACGCGGGTGCGGACATCGCGCTCCGGAAACGGTCGAAGTGCCAAGGCCAGGCGGCCGGAACGCCGCGGTCGTCCAGGTACCAACTGCGACACCCCGTTGCCCAGACCGTCTTCTTGGCCGCTTCCACCCGCGCCACCTCGAATTCGTCCAGGGCGGCCTGAGTGGCGCTGATCTCCCGGCACTGGCCCGAACGGAGCCGTTCGACCAGTTGCAAGATGTAGCCGACCTGCAGTTCGGCCACCTCTACCAGGGAAAAGTTCCCCACGGGCCCGTTGGGCCCGTTGAGCATGAAGAAGTTGGGGAAGCCAGGCACTGAGATCGACAGGTAGGCCTCGGGGCGCTGGGACCATGCCTGCTCGAGGCTCTGATCGTCTCGGCCCACCACCGACATGGGTCGGACGAACGCGTCCACCTTGAAGCCGGTGGCGAGGACCAGGACGTCGAGCTCGTGGAGGTGGCCGACAACTGTGCGGACCCCGCCGGCCTCGATGCTGTCGATCGCGTCGGTGACCAAAGTGGCGTTGGGCTTCTGGATGGCCCGGTAGAAGTCGCCTGAGACGATGAGCCGCTTGCACGCGGCCCGGTAGTCGGGGCGTAGGAGCTCGCGGAGCTCGGGGTCGGTGACACTATCTTCAAGGTTCGTCAAGCAGGCTTGTTCGATTGTCTTCATCTGTGGCGATTCGGCGTCCACGATCGCACCGGAGAACCCGTCGTAGATCTGCGACACTCCGGCTCGCAATTGCTCGATCAGATGGGGGTCTTGCCGAAACGCCGCCTTTTCCTCGGGCGTGTACGCCGGGTTCATCGCCGGTATCACCCACTGAGCGGTGCGCTGGAACAACACCAGCTGCTCCACCCGATCCACAATGGCCGACACGATCTGCACAGAGGTAGAACCGGTGCCGATGATGCCGACCCGCGCCCCGTCGAGTGTGACTCCGTGGTCCCACCGGGCGCTGTGGAACAAGGCGCCGCCGAAGGAGTCGAGACCCTTGATATCGGGGTACTTTGGGTGATGGAGGACTCCGGTTGCCGCGATGACGACGTCGACCTGGTCGCGATGACCCCCCGCCGTCGAAAGCTGCCAACGCCCGTTCTCGAACGTGCAACTCATGACCTCGTCGCCAAAATGGATGAATGGAATGATTTCGGAGTCACGAGCGACGCGCTCGAAGTAGCTTTGGATTTCCGCGCCAGGGGAGAACGTGTGGCTCCACTCGGGGTTGAGGGCGAACGAGTAGCAGTAGAGGTGGGAGGGGACGTCGCAGGAGAGCCCGGGGTAGGTGTTCTCCCACCAGGTCCCCCCGAGGTGATCGTTCTTCTCATACACAGTGAAGTCCGAAAACCCCGCCTCCTTCAGCTTGACGGCGGTCAGGACCCCGGCCATCCCGGCCCCGATGATGGCGAATCGAAGACCTCGTCTGGTCTTCGACGACGTGGATACCAGGAGGGACTGGTTACTCATTCCTATTCTTCCTCAGTGTCTTCGTTGTGTCGCCATCCGAGCAGGAGTACCTGGTGATCCTCAGCCGGTCCGGAAGGCCCCGATCCAGTATTCGGACATTACGGGATTCATCCATGTATACGAACTCGCGGTGTAGTGAAGACGTCGAATTCGCCATGACGAAACCTCGCCCGGGGCCAGCGGTCGAGGAGTCGTGAGGAGGTGGGATTTGACGGAACCCTCTTGCGGCACCTGATTCTCGACACCTCACGGGCCTACCAGCCAAGTGGATTGCCTCGGAACAACGTTCGTGAGGGTTCACGTGTCCCACGATGACCCGCGACAGCACTCTTTTTTGTGGGCTGCCGACATAACACCTTCACCCTGGCCGAAGAGGAGCGCCTCCCAGGCTCGCTTCCCACGCCATCGACAGTGATCTCCCAGGCATTTGTGAGAGCAATCAAACGGAGAACGAGACATCCTGAGCATTGCGCTCGACGGACTGTGCTACCTGACACGGTCGGGGTACGACTTCAGCGTCCCTGAATGACCCCGGTTCGGGGTTCAGGCCGTACGGCGGAGGACTGGAACCCCGTCGCCGTTGCGCTTGGCCTCGTACATGGCCGAGTCCGCCATCGCCACCAGGCTCTCGGCCTCGAGGCATCGATCGCTCGACCACGCCACCCCGACACTGGCATGGCACGACACCCGCTTGGACTTGAGACGGACCTGGTGGCGGAACGTCTGCGCAAGCCGCATGGCGGTGACCATGGCCTCCTCGGGGCTGGTGACACCCGGACTGATCACAAGGAACTCGTCACCACCGATCCTCCCCACGATGGCGCCGGCACGCACGGCCCGCTGCAATCGTCGGGCCACGACGCCGAGGAGGGCATCACCGTAGGCGTGGCCGAGCTTGTCGTTCACGTCCTTGAAGCGGTCGAGGTCGATAAAGCACACGGCCGGCCGGCCCACCAGATCGGCGTCGGACAGGAGGCCCTCGAGGAGCGCCAGCGTCGTCACCCGGTTCCTGCACCCGGTGATGTCGTCGAACGTGGCGCGCAAGTGCAGCTCATCGCGCAGCCGGGCGCTCTCGGTCACGTCCGCTACGCAGACGATGGCACCGGTGACCTCGCTGGTATCGGCGGTGAGGGCCCGGATGCTGAAGAGGCAGCGCCGCGACTCCGTGTGGTCGCCGTCCGGCGGTGTCACCAAGCTGACCTCGATGTCGCTGTCGAACCGGCGCTGCAGCACGGCATTGAAGGCATCGGTGAGGCTCGTCCGGTCGGTCGGCTGCACCGTGGCGATCTGTTCACTGATGGTCGCCGCTCGCGGCGAGCCGAGTATGGCGTGCAGCCGGCTGTTCGTATAGGCGACGCTCCCGTCGGCGTCCACCTGGATCACGCCCACGGGCAGGGCCTCGGCCAGCCGGTCAAGCAGCTGCTCCCGGGCTCGCACCGCCTCATTGGCGGCCATCTCGTCGGAGATGTTGACCATCTCGGCGATCACGCATCCGTGCTCGGGGTCACCGAGCAGGTTCTGGTTGTTGATCTCGATCCACACCCATGACCCGTCGCGATGGTGGTGGCGGAGCTTGACCCGGCTGCTCGGCGCCCGCGACGCCAGCATCTGCATCCAGTTGTCGATAGCGAGCAGGTGGTCGTCAGGGTGGATGAACTCGAGCGAGAGATGGCCCACCAACTCCTCCTCGCTCCAACCGAGGATCCGGGTGAGGGCCTCGTCGACCTCAACAAACTCGCCCACCTCGTTCTGGCGTGCCCGGGCGGTACGGGGGGGGAGCGGCGATACCTCCCGACTGAGCGAGGCCATGCAAACGTCATCGCTCTCGCTGTCTGTGGGCACCAGGACGCCGAGGAACACCCCGTGGGACTGCCGGGCGTCCAGCAGGTGAAGCTCCACCGAGCGGTCGGGCTGGTCGTGGAGCCGCACCGTCACATGGGCGTGGGAGCCAGTCTCCTGGACCTGCTTCCATGCGTCGATCACGGGCAGGCGGTCCGCGGGAGCGACGAGGTCCAGGGGGGACCGGGCCGCGACGAGATGGTGCCCCCGAGTCGGGACGGACTCGGGCATGCCCATCGACATCCCGTCCGGCCCGATCGCACACAGGGCGGCGGCTGGGTGCTGGTCGAGCAGCGCGGCCACGGTGGCGGCGACCATCGGCGCTTCCCGGTCCTCACTCGTGGACACACCCTTGTATCGGCTTCCCGATGCCGGTTGTTGAGGCATTCCAGGGGCCGCCCCCGAGGTCCTGATCCCCAGGCGGGTTCTCTTTCGCCAGCCGGTGGACGATCTCGACGGTGCCGCCGGGGGCTCTCGGTCGCCCTGATCCAAACTGACGGACATCGTTTACACATAGGGTCTCCAACCCAGATGAAGAGACCACGTGACCGAACGAGAGCTGGCGAAGAACGCCTCCCGCCGATAGAGCGTTGCGATCGGATCGACGTCGAGGAGTTGTACCGATACCGGGCTCTTCAACGATGAGTCTGGGTGTGTGGGCGAGGGTGTGTGTGTGGGCCATCGACAAAACCCCGTCTTTCAGGGCCGGGACCTTACCTCTGCAGGCCCATTTCCCACGCTATCGACTCCGATTTCCCACGTCATTGCTCACGAATCAGATGGGAAAGCCCAGGTTGCAGAGAGAGGATGACATTCTCTGCACCCACACGGCCCTTGACGGTGGCGGCGAGGGTCTTGTCATCGATAGCGCGTCTCGAAGGATTTGAGGAATGGTGGGATTCTGCGGCATGGCCAACCGGCGAACGTCGCACCCAAGGTCCCTGGCCCATGTCAGCGAAGGATCGGCCTCACCAGTCTCTTGCCTAGACAACTCCATGCTCGACGTCCCGGGTGCCACCGCCGACAGCGCCTCCTGAAGCACGTCAGCTGCGAGATGGGACGGGCTCGGTGGCGCATCCACGAGTACAGACTGGCTGCGTGAGGCCCATGGATGACATTCTCGGCATCCACACGCGGTATTACGCGAGAGCTGAAGAGACGAGGTCGTGATCACGTGCCTATCCTTCGGACCTGAGCTGATGGGGTGCACCGATCTATGACTCCCAAGCCAGCTCCGGTAAGCGCCCGACCATTGCGAATCCTGATGTACGCAAGATCGTTGCGACGAGAGGGCGGCACCGAAATCAGCAGTGTTCAAATCGCGAGGGCCTTGAGCGATCGGGGCAATTCCGTGAATCTGCTCTACGAGCGTGAGGGTCAGCTTCTTACAGAGTACTTGTCGTTCTGCCGGTCGGTGACTCGCGTGCACATAGCTGTGGAGAGGTTCTCACTGCGAGACGGCACTCGGATCGTTCCGGCAATATGGTCGGGTGTTCGTTGCCGGCCGGATGTGATTTACGTGCACACCTTTCGGGACGTGATCTGTGGAAGATTGACAGGCGCGTTGACCCATGCCCCCGTGGTGTGCCACCTGCGCGACATGTTCCACGACACCGCGACACATCGACTGAGAAGCTGGGCAGACCGGTACATCGCCGTATCCGCGGCGACCCGGGATTCATGGGTGAGCGACGGAATCGATAAGACCCGGGTCGATGTGGTGCACACGGGGATCGATCCGATGATGTACCCGGCTGGGGGCCAAGTCGAGCGCCTTGAGGCGCGCAAGGTGTTGGGGCTTCGCTCGGATGCATTCGTCGCTCTCTACTACGGTCGCCTCGACGTCGACAAAGGCATCGATGTACTGTTCGATGCTTGGCGCCTACTGGGTATGTCGGCCGATGAAGGGCGGCTCGTGCTCCAGGGTCGTCCCGTTCTCGCTCGCGACCGCGTCGGGTCGACCAGTAGTGGCGTCCTGTGTCGGAGGATTACCCGAGATTCTGACAGGACCATTCGAGAAGTGGTGACGCGCCTGGTCTCGCAAATCGACTCGCGTCCCTCGTCGACTGGCAGCGACGAGAACCACAACTTGCCGTCGCATGCTCGGAGCACGCGCGCGCCCACTTTTAGTCTGCAAGGAATGGCAGAGAGCGTCGAGAACATCCTGCGAACGGTGATGAGCAACCGAGCTCCTAGATTTCCTCGGGTGCGGTCAGAAGCAACAGCCCGGTGAGTCCCCCTCCGGGGGTCAAGGGGTGCGCTGCACCAAGCTCTGGGTCGACTCAAGATTCGTGCGACGTTGCGGTAACCGACGCCGTCAGCAAGAGGGTTGGCCGAAGTTTCGTGAGGCGGCCTCCGGAGGCGTATTCCAAGCGGAAAGCCTCGTTCACGCACCTTGCACTGCAGTTCTGTCGACGCGAACCCACCAATTGTGTCGATAGCCTTTTGTTTGTGTGTGTGTTTGTGTGTGTGTTTGTGTGTGTGTGGGCGAGGGGGCTACCGACACAACTGATCTGAGCTGGCCCGACGACGACCGTCCCAAAGCGATTTCCCACGCTATTCCTCGCGATCCACGTACTTGCTACCGCAATCAAACTGCGAAATCCCAGGTCGGAGCCCTAGATGAGTTGTCGGAACCCCCAGGGTGCTCGCAGGGCGGGCTGCTCAGTGCGGCGCCAGCGGCATCGTCGGTATCACCGACTTCCTGAATGTCTCGTTGACCACCCCGGCGAACG
>Ga0307374_10006943_pt1 | contig 17509 bp, 15 predicted proteins | sample OX3MG_FD_202532 | JGI IMG/M metagenome (GOLD analysis project Ga0307374, IMG submission 202532) | Soil microbial communities from Risofladan, Vaasa, Finland - OX-3 | ecosystem: Environmental > Terrestrial > Soil > Coastal area > Acid sulfate soil | place: Finland: Risofladan, Vaasa | collected... | reverse complement strand
CACCGCGCGTCGTCAGATAGTTACGCCGCTAACAGACCACAGCGCACGAGTGCCGGTAGCCGCACGTCCTCATTGAAAAAACTCTCGAGGTCATCGAGGAGCTGCCCCATTTCGTCAGGGAGTGGTGGGACATACGTGGCATTGTCCGGGTTGTCTGTGGGGGACCCGATCCAGTTCGGTGTGGACCTGAACTCTCCCGGGCTCCGCTCCTGACCCCGCACGCCCTCCATGAGGACTGCGTGGACATCACGGATCAAGCGCAGGCAGAGAGGCATGGATTGGAGGAGCCTCAATCCAGAATTGAAAGCCGCGATGTAGTTCTGCACCTCCTGCACGCCACTGCCGGGAGTACTGAGGCCCGTTGCGCTCGCTTCGAGTACCTCGCTCAGCGACGCCTGAGTCCCTTCGATCCTCGAGCTCGCCACGGCCTCGCGGGTCACGTAGGGATTGACGAGTAGATGGGGATTGGGCAGAAGGCGACCAGCACCTGCCAATCGGCCCAATGCCGTGTCGGCCGCTGAAAGGGCGAGGATGGTGTCCGAACCGAGCGACAGGGTTCTGGGGATCGGTTCGGGGACGAAGCGATAGAAGCCCCATCTTCCGGGGCTTTTGAGAGCCATGCCCATGTCCCGCGCTACAAATCTCGTTGGGTCCATCGAAGGACACTATAACGTATAGGTGCCAAAGTTATAACGTCAACCCGATTTGAGTCTGGTGTTTTACCGTCGCTGATCTCTGCGGCGTGTCGTCAGGGTCCACGCGTCGGGGGAGTGAATCATCACAGGCCCGATTACCCCGCTCGGGCGCGAATGTCGGGGCGCCAGCTAGACAGCCGGCGGATGGGGCCGGCGATCGACCACCGAGACGACCGTTCCTCCTCGTCAGAAACGGTCGCCCACCGTCTCCAGGGCCAGCAATAGGTTGACGCTCAGCGAGGGTCGAGAGGTGGATGACGTGGGTGGAGGCGCGGCCCCCGCCAGACGTGGAAAACGACACTGGGTTTCGCCGAGTCCCTCCAGATGAGTCTGGTCTGACCTGGCAGGAACCCCCATTTCATGCACCCGCAGCCGGCGAACACCCGATTCTCGGACCGGGGTCGTCTCTGCCGGCGTCGTCCACAATGCCGTGGAGGTGAATGTTCGTGTTTAGCGGGCATCCTCCCATGGGTAGTGAGGCGGTGAAACAACTGACCCCACGTCGGATCTTGGCGACGGCCCCCCGGGTTCTCAAGCGCCCCGGGGGCCGCTCCGCGTCCAGGTCCTCGATTCGCCGAGTCCGGGGACCAAGCCACGATCCACGCGTCGAGTCCACGATCTCCAACGCCCTACGGACGATTGCGGCGCCGAGCGCCCACCAAATTGGACTCCTCTTTGGACACACGGTTCCTCGCCAACACCAAGTGCCCGACCGAGTGGATTCCATGAACGTGGATCCAACAGATCGACGACGAGTCGAGCTGGCGTTGGCCATCGCCTCCACTTCCTGATGGCCACAACGCGGCTGTCTGTCAACGCATCGAAAGGCGTTTTGCGTATGGCGGGGGTGGGTAAAACTTCGCCAGATTCGGCTCCCAAAATTGCCGAAACCAGTGGCGGCGAGGCCGAGAATCTCGACTGCCCTGGTGTTTGCTCACGGTCCGCCCGTACGACGCACGCGAGGCTAGGTTCGATCATGATCCAGAACGGTTTCGCTGGAGATGTACGGCGTCAGGCGGGTTGGCTACCGGCAAGCCAGGACGCTCTCGAAGAGTGGCTCGCTGGCCACCGCCGACGGGTCGAGGGCAAGGGCGACGCCATCGAACTCCACCCTTCGGTACTGGAGTTTCAGCGCCTGATCGCGTCCGATCGGGTGGTCGGCATGTACGTGAGTCGGATGATCGCTCAGGTGCCAGAGACCCGCTCCTACAGCAAGCGCCATCTGGAGAACCCGGACCAGATGCTGCGGCTGATCAATGAGGTCCTGACGATGGCACCCGAGTTCGGTGACCAGAACGTGACCCTTCCGCTCGGCGCGATCCTCGACTGGACAATGGGGACCCCGGCCGGCTTTGCGGCGTTCCGCGACCCCAAGATCAACGCAGCTCTGAGGAAGATCCTCACCGCGTGGTGCGACTACCTCAACAGTCCCGAGTCGCTGTACGTACTCAACGATTCACCCTCAGGCTGGACCAGCCACGCAGCCAGACAGGCCATCGGCATCGAGCAGTACCAACACGACCCGGCAGACCCGCACTGGGGCTTCGGGTCGTGGAATGACTTCTTCACCCGGCGGTTTCGCGACGGCGTGCGCCCCGTTGACGCACCCGAAGACGATGACGTCATTGTCGCTGCCTGCGAATCCACCCCGTTCAGCATCCGCACCGGCGTAAAGCGCCGGGATGCTTTCTGGCTAAAGACACAGCCCTACTCCCTCGAAGACATGTTCGCCAACGACGAGGCGGTAGACAAGTTCGTCGGCGGGACCGTCTACCAGGCGTTCCTCTCTGCGACCAACTATCACCGGTGGCACAGTCCGGTCGCGGGAACCATCGTGCGTGCGTTCGTCGTCGAGGGCACCTACTACTCCGAGGCCGACTCGCTGGGTTCAGATGCGGTGGAACCGACCCATTCCCAGGCCTACCTTGCGCATGTGGCCGCCCGGTCGGTCTTCCTCATTCAGGCTGATAATCCCGCCATCGGCCTCGTCGGGTTCGTGCCGGTCGGCATGTCCGAGGTCAGCTCCTGCCTCATCCACCCGAGCATCGAGCCCGGCTACCACGTCGCCAAAGGTGAAGAGCTCGGGCACTTCCAATTCGGAGGTTCCACGCACTGCCTCGTCTTCGGACCGGGAGTGATCGGCGGTTTCGCGATGGCTGCGATCCCCCAGCCTCACGACCCCGACGCCCCGCTCGTGCTCGTCCGTTCCCGCCTGGCCAGCGTGAAGCAGGTTGAGGGCAGGCCGTAGAAGCTCGTCCAGCGATGGAACTCCCGGCAGTCCGGTCCAGCCATCAACCACCGAGCCACTAGGTCGTCGGCGGGGAACCGCCGGGGCTGCTCCTCACCGTGGTGACGAAGGGCTCCTGGTCAGGCAGGGACTCAGCGGCCGCTGGGGGAGCAGATTTACCCTGCTCCCTGCTTCCGGCTGCTCGGTGCCAGCGCACCTCCATGCGAGCACCCCCCAACCGAGAGGTTCCGACCCGCCATTCACCACCGGTCGCCCGCACCACGGCATCACCGATGGCCAACCCGAGACCAGCCCCGCTCCCTTCGGCAGTCGCCCGACGAAATCGATCGAAGAGATTGTCGCGTGCGTCCGGAGCAATCCCAGGCCCGTCGTCCTCCACAATGAGACAGACTCGGTTGCCCGGGGTCGCGACCGTGATACGAACCATCCCTCCGGGGCCGGTGTACCGACAGGCGTTGTCGACCAATACTCCGGCGAGGCGATCGATCCATTCTGGAGGTGCGTTCACCAGAGGAACGATGTCGCTCTTGAAGCGAATCAAGAGATCAAGACCGCGCCGAGCTGCGACCGCTTCAAATCGATCTGCACAGGCAAGGGCTATGGAAGACACATCAACGGGTTCCACTCTTGGAGCGGGTGGTGCTGAATCGAATCTCGAGAGCCAGAGGAGGTCCTCGACGATGTGCCGGAGACGCGTGCTTTCATGTCCCACACGGCCGAGGGCTTCCCTGTACTCCTCCGCATCTCTTGTCTCGGCGAGAGCGAGGCTGACTTCGGCCTCAATGACACTCAGTGGCGTGCGCAACTCGTGGGAGGCGTCGGCGGTGAATTCGAGTTGGCGGCGCCTCGTCAACTCGACCGGTTTCGCCGCCTTGATCCCGATGAGCAGCGTCCCGAGGAACACGGCAACCAACATCACCGGACCAGCAACCGATTCCAACGCGATCAGATAGTTCTCCACGTGAACGGATTCGGCAAGGCTCTGACCTGCGACAATCCACTTGCCTCCAATGAGGCGAGCCTGCAGCCGGAACGATGTCGCACCAAGAGAGGCCACTGACGTCGTGCCGGGTCGGGGAGCGTCCGCCTTGGCAAGTTGGGGCGCCCCTTGCGTGAGGGCAACAGCCTGCCCCGCCCGTCCGACCTGCCAGAAGAACACCGGCGCGTCGTCGAGCTCGTGGGAATGGGCGTACATGGCCGCGCCGCCTGCTTGCGTCGGCTCTTGAGCTGCTTCCTCAAGTCGCTGGCTCAAGTGAGCATCCACCCCGCGGTAAAGCCGCTGCTGATCGACGACGTCGAAGGCCACGACGAGAACGACGTAGGTCACACCGATGAGAAGCGTGCCCACAAGAGCGACCCGAGCGGCATGGAGCACGTAAGGGCTTCGCCATCTTGGGGGAAGTCTCATGCCGCCACGACGCGGTAGCCGAGGGAACGCACCGATTCGATCTTGGCCCCGCTGTCGGCGATTTTGGCACGGAGGCGGGCCAGGTGAACGTCGAGGGTATTCGAGCCAAGCGCGTCCGCCTCGTCGTTCCAGACGGCCAACGCTATGGATCGTCGGGGGACCGTTGCCGGCGAGCGCTGCATGAGGACTTCGAGAATCGAGAGCTCCGTCGCGGTCAGACGGGGCTCGGTCGGTCCGACTCTCACTTCCCGGGTGACGGTGTCGAGGGTCAAATCGCCGATCCGGATCAAGAGCGACTGTACGGCCTCTCCTCGGCGTTGCAACGCTCGGAGACGCGCCAGCAGCTCCCCGAAGTCGAAGGGTTTGACGAGATAGTCGTCAGCGCCCTCGTCGAGGCCGGTCACACGGTCGCTGGCCTCGTCTCGAGCCGTGAGCATGAGCACGGGAACCGACGAACCACGTCGGCGAAGTTGCTGCACGACCTCGAGGCCGGACACCTTCGGCATACGCCAGTCGACGATGACGACTTCGTACTCGTAAGCCTGGAGGAAGCGAAGAGCCAGTTCACCGTCGGCGGCTGCGTCGACGGTGTAGCCGTTCTCACGAAGACCGCGCTCGAGGACCGAACGCAGCCCCGCATCGTCCTCGGCGACGAGTACTCGCATCGGGGGCTGTCTACTCCCTCAATATGACGCGCGCATGAAGCGGCGGTCGCCGCCAGCGAACCCCAGTTGGACCCAGGTTAGGTCCTATTTCCCCGCATCGAGGCTCGACCCCGCGACGCCGATCCAGAAAGTGAAACGTGTCCCGGCGACGGCCACCGCGGGACGGAATTCCCACGCTCGGCACATGCAGGGGCTTGGTTCTTCAGGTCTTCTTAGGTTGCCTTCATCCTGGCGTAAGCCTCGCCACTTAGGGTCGAGTAGGGCACGGAGCCCCGAGCCGGAGCGGTCGCGCCCGCACTTTGGTTGCAACCTGCATTCTCAGCAAGAAGGACGTTGATCCCCTCCATGAGCAACCGACACCTTCATTCACCGGGAACACGGGATCGAGCTCAAAGACGATTGAGCCGGCTGACGAAGCTTGCTGCTTTCGCAGCAACTGGCTTGACCGCTCTCATCGGGGTGGTCGTGGCGCATGAGCGCCCCGGCTCGAGTTCGGTAGCGACGACTGCGACGACCACCACCGGGCCGACGGCGAGCTCAACCACGTCCGTCCCACCGACGACGACCTCCACCACACAACCGCCAGCCACGCCGCAGCAGTCGTCCGGAGGCGCAGCCGATCAGTCTCCTGCCACCACGCAGCCGACATCCGCTCCGACTACGACGACCACGTCACCGCCGCCCACCACGACGACCACGCAACCCGTGGCCACGTCGGGTGGCACCTCTCTGTGAACACGCTGAACCCGGCCCTGCCTGTGCAGGTACGTGCGTTCCGCGCACTGGGAACGACGGCGACCGTGGTGGTTTCGGACGCTGGCGCTCCCGAGGCAGACCGAGCCGAGTCGATGCTCCGTGCAGAGATGGACGAACTCGACCTGACCTGCAGTCGATTCCGAGGCGATTCCGAACTGGCACACCTGCACCGGCGATCCGGGCAGGTCACCCACGTCTCGTCACTCCTGTTCGAGATACTGACAGTGGCGGTGCGGGTGGCCCACAAGACGCAGGGCGCTGTGGATCCCACAGTGGGCAATGCCATGGCGGCCCTCGGCTACGACCGCGATTTCGAACAGATCGCGGACCGTCCGCTTCGCTCATCCGGGCCGGTGCGCCCTGCTCTCGGCTACACCTGCATCCAACTCGATGCCGCCGCAGGAACCGTGCGCGTTCCTCGCGGTGTCCTGCTTGACCTTGGTTCGTCGGCCAAGGCGTTCGGTGCTGATCGGGCGGCCGCACACATCGCCGGGCAGCTCGGCCTGGGAGTCCTCGTCAGTATCGGCGGGGACGTTGCCGTCAGTGGCCAACCTCCTGTCGACGGGTGGTCGATCGGGATCGCAATCGACTCCGGGACGTCGCCCGACGAGACGGACCACCGGGTGGCCATCCGCCAAGGTGGCCTGGCCAGCTCCAGCGGGCAGATTCGCAGCTGGACCCTCGATGCCGAACCGGTGCACCACATCGTCGACCCGGCCACGGGCTGCAGCACTCCGTCCTTCTGGAACCTGGTGTCTGTCTGCGGTCCGACGTGCGTCGATGCCAACGCACTCTCCACCGCGACGATCGTGTGGGGCGAGCAGGCCACAGAGCGACTCGGGCCGTTCTGCCAGGCCGCCCGACTGGAACGCCACGACGGCGCGGTCTTCACCCTCAGCGGATGGCCCGACGAGACCGCATTATGAATTCGACTGCGTTCTGGTATTCCACGCGCGCGACCGGGATCATGACGCTCGTCCTGCTGACGTTGACCATGATCCTGGGCCTGGTCACCGCCGGCCGCGCAAAAGGCCGGAACTGGCCGGGCTTCGTCCAGCAGGAGCTCCACCGCCGCCTCTCCATCCTGGCGGTGGTCTTCCTGGCCCTCCATGTGCTGACCAGCATCCTCGACACGTACGTGCACATCGGGTGGCTGGCCGTCGTGGTCCCGTTCGCCTCGCCCTATGCCCGTTTCTGGGTCGGGGTTGGCACCATCGCGTTCGATCTGATGGCAGCGGTGTTCATCTCGAGCTTGCTCCGCCCCTACCTCGCCCCCGGGACCTGGCGGGGCATTCACTGGCTGGCCTACGCCTGTTGGCCCATCGCCCTCGTTCACACGTTCGGGCTGGGAACCGACGCCGGCCAGGTGTGGGTTGTCGCGCTGGGCGCAGCGTGCGTGCTCTCGGTCGGTGTTGCACTCCTCTGGCGTTTCCGGAGTGTGACGGGTCCAGGTGCGGGTGCGGGTGCGGCCACCGGGTTCGACGCGCCCTCGGGCCCTCGGGTCCCACCGCCTCGCCTGGTCTCGAGCTCACGCGTCAGGAATGACCGCCGTGATCTCTAGCGAAGCCACGAAGACGGCCGGCACGGATGTGCACCATCTCCTGGGGCAGCCCGGTGACCTGGCCGGGCACCTCCACGTGCACGGACCGTTGATCCTGCCGGATGGACACCATCAGCGCAGAGCGCTCGCGGCCAACCTCGAAGCGTCCGGCCTGCACGGCCGTGGAGGCGGCGATTTCCCCACTTCGGTCAAGCTAGCGGTGGCATCGTCAGCTGGTCGGGGCGGAACGGTCGTCGTGAATGCCATGGAGGGCGAGCCCGCCAGTGACAAGGACAAGTTGCTCTTGCACCGCACACCCCACCTCGTGCTCGACGGTGCGCAATACCTCGCTGCGGTGTGCCGCTCGAGTCGCGTCGTGGTCTGTGTCCCGGCGGGACGAGAGGTCACAGCCGAGGCGGTCGCGCACGCCATGGCCGAACGGAGGAGGAGTCGGTGCGCACCCGTGAACGAGACCCTTGTCCGACCGCCCGATCGATTCGTCGGCGGCGAAGAGACCGCTCTGGTCAACTTCGTCGAGTCCGGCTCGTCGCTTCCCGTCTTCCGACCCGACAAAGGCGTCCCGTTGCGAATCGGAAGGCAGGCCTCCCTCGTCCACAACGCAGAAACCCTGGCCCACGTCGCCCTCATCGCGCGATGGGGCCCGGGCCCGTTCCGAGCTCGGGGGCTGGCCGAAGAGCCGGGAACATGCCTCGTGACGATCGGTGGAGCAGTGACCCACCCCGGAGTGGTCGAGGTCGACCGGGGCACGCCACTGTGGGACATCGCGCACCGCGCGACGCCCACGGAACCTCCTCAGGCATTCCTCGTGGGCGGCTTCGCCGGAAGCTGGGTGGGTCCCGACTCCTTTGCAACCCCGTACGCCTCCGGTCCCCTTCGAGCCATCGGCGCCAGAGCGGGCGTCGGGGTGATTGTGGTGCTGGGAGCCTCTTCGTGCGGAGTGGCGGAAACTGCTCGCATCGCCCGCTACCTGGCAGCACAGAGCGCTGGGCAGTGCGGGCCGTGCGTCTATGGGCTCCCCGCTATTGCCGAGGACCTGGAGCGTCTCGCTCGGGGTCGTGGCGACTACAACCTCCTGCCCCGCCTCCGACGCCGTCTCGCGCAGGTGGACGGACGTGGCGCGTGCCGACATCCCGATGGCGCCGTCGCCCTGGTCCGCAGCGCTCTCACCGTCTTCGCCGACGATGTGGCGAGCCACTGCGCGGGTGCCCCTTGCTCGCATCATCGTCGTCCCACCTCCATGCGACTCCCGGCTCCGATCGCACTTTGACGTGGCCCCACTCCGTCTCACCGTCGACCCCGTTGCCTGCGACGCCTACGGGTACTGCGCCGAAATTCTTCCTGAGCTGATCACGCTGGACGAATGGGGCTATCCCATCGTGGAGCCGAAGCCCGTCGAAGCGGCATTGCTCGGCCTGGCGAGGCGAGCGGTACGTGACTGCCCGAAACGTGCGATCACCCTGCGCACCAGGGATGGCCGATGAAAGCGCGGAGGCCACGTTCCCGATTCGCGCTCCTCGAAGGTGTGCGCCACGCCACTTTCAAGTTCATCGCCGAGCCGCAGCGGCCTGACTCGGGGTGGGCTTCTCGCTCACGGTCCTCAGGCGCGGCACCTCACTGCTGGAGGATCCCTACCCCTCTGAGGCCGCCCGGCCGTGGGGCACGGCATGGCACCTCGTGGCGTCCTGGGACAAGATGCCCGACATGGAACCCGCCGAACCTGGTTCGTCAAGCGGGCCAGGGGACTCGCTTGACGGTCCGGGTGGCCGGTTCTCGGGCCGGGTCGCCATCGTCACCGGGTCGACAGCCGATCCGAGCATCGGCCGATCCTGCGCCCTCCGCCTGGCCCGCGAGGGCGCCTCGGTCGTGATCAACGGTCGCGACGAGGACCGCCTGGCCACGGCCGAAGCCTCCTTCCTCGCCGAAGGGCTCCGCGCGGTCGGCGTGCCGGGATCGATGGACAGCGAGGGGGCGGTGGCGCTGCTCACGGACCGGGCGATGGAGGCCTTCGGCCGCATCGACCTGCTCGTCAGCACCGTCGGCGGTGCTCCGCACCCCCTCTCTTTCGATGCCATCAGTGAGGAGCAGCTGCTCGAGACCTTCCGACTCAACACCTGGCCGACTGTTGCGCTCATTCGGGCCGCCCTGGTTAGAGGCCTGGGCGACAACGCCGGTTCCGTCGTCACGATCTCGAGCGGCTCGCCGCGCAAGACCACCTCGGCCATGGTCTCCTACGCGGCCGCCAAGGCCGCACTCAACGCAGTGACACGCACCGTGGCGGCCGATCTGGCCGGACGAGGCGTGCGTCTGAATGCGGTCAGCCCCGGGCTGGTGCGGACCACCGCGACGCGGTCCATCTGGAAGACGGACGACGGGGCGGCGGCGGGGGCGGCTCTGCCACTCGGCCGGCTGACCGAGGCCGAGGACGTGGCAGCAGCGGTGTGCTTCCTCCTGTCGGACGACGCACGGCAGATCACCGGCATCACCCTCGACGTGGACGGTGGGAACCACCTCTCGAGTGGATGGACGCCGATCCGCTGACTACGGGCCCGCTGCCTCCGCAGGCCAAAGAGCCTGCTTGACGAGCGGCACGACCGTTGACGCGAGCCGCTCGATCTGTTGACGCACCTGGTCGGACGCCATGCCGGGAAGCTGCACGCGGAGGTTGAGGGCGTCGGCTCCGACCTCGACCATCGCCTCCACCAACCGCTCGGCCACTTCTCCCGGGTCGTCGGCGGCGACCGTCTGATCGGCACCGAAAGCGCCGGCGCCGGTGGCGTAGCTCTCATAGACCGCCCGCTGGTCCTCGACCAGGCCCGACCGCACCTGGCCCAGCCAGGCCCGGCGAATGAGCACCTTCGAACCGGTCCCGCCGGCCTCGTCGAAGGCCCCGGTCAGACGGGCCAGCCGCTCGGGTGCCGACATGCCCTCCATGAGGATTCCGACTCCGCATCCGGCCGCCCGGACCGCTGCGGCCACCGACACCGCCGCGCTCAGCACAGGCACGGGTGCGTTCCGGCAGGCCAGCAAGGCCGGGTCCCCTTCGAGCTGGCCCAGGTCCTCTCCCCGCAGCATGGCCGCGAGCCGGGGAAGCTCGGCCTTGAAGCTCTTCACCGCATCGGGCTGGCTCACGCCCGCCACTTCGAAGTCCAGCGGGAGGGCTCCCGCCGCCACCCCGACGCCGACCCGGCCGGGATGGCGGGCCTGCAGCCAGGCGACCTCCTCCGCCACGAGTGCCGTCGAGCGCAGTGGCAGCAACAACGGCGCGGCGGCGGCCCAGCCCGCCGTCGACTCCTCCAACACGAAGGAGGCCATCTGCAGCGGTTGCGCCAGATAACCGGCGAACCCGCCGTGGTGCTCGCTCGTCATCACCCCGTCGAAGCCGTGCTGCAGGGCGAGGCGCGCCTGGGCGCAGAGCTCACCGACGACGGCCTCGGACCGAAGTTCGTTGTGCGGGTACAGCCGGATGGAGACCGATCCCGCCTCGAACGGGCGCGAGAATCCCGTTGAAGCGGCGACCGCGCGCCCATCAGGCCACTCGGGGTCGTCGATCGGCACGGCAACGATCCTACGAGTGCCGGCCCACGCGCCCCCTGTCTCCGCACGCAGGTGCAGGGAGCGGCCGGCTCAGCGGATGGTCCCCGCCCCGGGGATGAGTGGCAGGTCCAGGGCGGTGGCCCACCCGGGCGGCAGGTCGTTGACGGCAGGCACGGCATTGAGGGCACGGAGGCCGGTGGCCAGGCAGCCGGCGGCGGCCGCGTCTCGCCCCGAGCCGTCGGTGAAGCGGAAGGCCGTTTCCTGCGTGATGGATGGAGTCCCCTCGATCTCGACCCGGTAGACGTCGTCCTGGGTGCCGCGGGGCCAGTCCGGCGCAGCGTCCGTGCCGACCCGGTTGACGTGCTCGAGGCAGATGCGGGGCTCGCCTTTGTACATCCCGTTGATCGTGAAGTGGATGGCGGCCACCTCGCCGGCGTTGATGACGCCCTTGGCGGTCGTGATGGGCACATCGGTCACCCACTTGTCCCACGTGGAGGTGATGGCGTCGAGCTCAATGCCGACGGCGTGCGCCATCATGGGCACCGTGGCGCCCCACGACATGACGAGGATGTCGGTGTGTTCGAGGAGGGGCGTGAACTCCGGTGGGCGGCCGATGCCCATTTCGTCCTCGTAGGCGCCGGTGTAGTTGATGTAGTCCACGAGCTCGAGCGCCTTGACCTTGCGCACATCGGCGCAGAGCCCCATGAGGGTCATGGGGAAGAGGTCGTTGGCGAAACCGGGGTCGATCCCCGTGGTGAAGCAGGTGGCGCCACCCTCCGCGCAGGCCTCGGTGATCGGGTCGATCCACGAGGGCGGATTCAGCTTCATGTGGGGCCACACCCACGGCGTCATCGCCGTCGAGGACACGTCGATCCCGGCTCGCAGGAAGGCGCCGATGTCCCGGATGTTGGCATCGGCCAGCCCGGCCGTGGGCCCGTAGTGCACCACCGCATCAGGCCGCAGAGCGATGAGTGCAGTGAGATCGTCGGTGGCAGCGATGCCGATGGGGCCGACGCCGCAGATGTCGCCCGCATCACGGCCGACCTTGTCCTTGTCGTTGACCCCCACACCGACCAGCTCGAATCTGGGGTGTCGCAGCACTTCGGGGATGATCATCTTCCCCACGAACCCCGTCCCCCACACCACGATCCTCTTCTTGTCTGCCACGGGGACAGCATCGCACCTCGCCCCGTTGGCATGCCCGTCCGCCGTGCGCGGGTCCCAGCTCGCGCCCGGCGCGACCGAGCTGTCCCCCGGGCGGCGACGCTCAGACCTCCCTCACGCCATGCGGGCGGGACCGTGACATCCGGGACAGACCCTGGTTTCGAAGAGGTCGAGGAGGACCGCGTGCGAGCGTTGAGACAAATGATGAGTGAGCGCTGGTGCGCGCTGGGCGTGCCAGCGCGACTGTGGTGGGCCGGACTGGCGGCGGTGGCACTGGCTGGGGTGCTGGTGCTGGTGCTGGTGGCGGCCACCGCGACCGACGCCTCCTCGCGACCGACGCCCACGACCACCTCGGGGTCCCGGGCCACCAACGCCTCCCTCATGCTGCACGGGTGGACCGAGCCGTCGCCGGCTTCGACCCACCGATTCCGACCGGACCGGACCCGGGCCGAGCTGGTGCCGATCATCCGGGGACAGGCATGATCTCGCAGCGCGGCGCGGGACCCGGCCGGGTCAGCGCCCGGACCGTCCAGATCGGCCTCGGGATCTTCTGGCTGCTCGACGGCCTGCTGCAGCTGCAGCCCGACATGTTCGGCTCCGACTTCGCCGACCGGGTGATCCTCCCGTCGGCCCAGGGCCAGCCGGGTCCAGTCTCGAACGCCATCATCCACATGGCGCACTTCATCGCGGTGCAACCAGCCCTGGCCAATGCCGTCTTCGCCAGCGTGCAGATCCTCATCGGCATCGGTCTGCTGATCCGCCAGACGGTGCGACCGGCACTGGTTCTCTCCTTCGCCTGGGCGCTCGGCGTCTGGGCGCTCGGCGAGGGCTTCGGCATGCTCTTCACCGGCATGGCGTCGCCGCTCACGGGGGCGCCTGGTGGCGCCCTCCTCTACGCCGCCATCGGTCTCCTGGTGTGGCCCCGCACGGAGCGGCCGGCCGCGGATCTGGCGGTGTCCGGTCCGGCCACCGCCGAAGGGCCGCTGGGTGCATCCGGCGGCAAGGCCGTATGGGCCGTCGTCTGGAGCGGCATGGGGCTCCTCTGGCTGTTGCCCGCCAACCGGGTCGCGGGGGCCGTCGCCCGGACAATCAGCGCGGCCGCCACCGGCCAGCCGGGCTGGCTGGCCCACCTCCAGCTCTCGGTGGCCCACGCCGTCGGCCGCGGCGGCTCCGTGGCCGGCGCCTGCGCCGCCGCGTCCCTCGTCATCGGTCTGGGCCCACTCCTCTGGCGGCACACGACCGTCTTCTTGGTGGCGGGCAGCGCGCTCGCCCTCGGCTACTGGCTGGTCGGGGAGGCCTTCGGCCAACCGTTCAGCGGCATCGCCACCGATCCCAACACCGGTCCGCTCCTCGTCCTGCTGGCGCTGGCGCTCTACCCGAACCGTGCGCCGTCCCGCTCGGTCGCCGACCTCACCATGACGAGGGCCGGAGGTGAACCGGGCCTGGCCGTCGTAGGTTCGTTCGAGTCATCGCAACTTGCGTCCGGACCGTCTAGAGGTCTGGTGGCTCTCGAGAAGGTCTAGAAGATCTAGAAGGGCACCCAGCTGGTGGCGGAGGCGCCGAGCCAGTCCAGCATCTGGCGCCGCGTCGTCGGCCCGTGGGGCTGCCACGCCGAGGGCAGCGCGCCCTCGTCGCGCAGCGCGGCCGCCTCCGAGATGTTGGCGGCCAGCGGGTCTTGGGTCAGCCCGCACCGCGTGGCCGTCGCGTCGATACCGAAGAGGGTGGCCGCATTGCGGCCGAACAGACCGGCCTTCACCTCGTCGGTCAGGGCCGGGTACTTGTAGAGCTCCTGGAACTGGGGCGTGATCTCGAAGGTGCGCATGGCCATGATCTGCGGCTCGGGACTCCCGTACCAGATGGCATCGGTCCCCCACATGACCCGCTGCTCGCCCACCCGGCTCAGCAATTTGCCCATGGCGTGCGCCGCCTGGTCGGGCATCGTGAGCAGCTGGCGCCACAGGGTGGCGATGTCGACCCAGACGTTGTCGTTGGAGGGAACGCCGTGACGGTCGAGGGAGGCCAGCAGGGTGTCGATGCCGATGGTGGCATTGGGGTCGTACGGGCCTTCGACCTGGGAGGGGTCCCAGGCGCCGTGATAGATGACGAACTGCATGTCGGGGAACTGGCGCGACACCGCCACGACGTCGTCGGGATGGTTGAAGGCGGGATCGAAGTTCACCAGCGGCAGCCCCTTGTGGGCCACGAAGACGTTCACCCCGAGGTCGTGTGCATGCTGCACGGTGGGAATCCCGATGGTGGGATCCTGCAAAGAATAGCCCTGCCCGCTCGGGCTCCAGGCCGTGTACACCTTGAAGGCGGCGGGCGGGCCGGTCTCCATGGCACTCGACATCTCGTCGAGCGTGGCGCTGACGGGGCCGACGTTTGGGGCGATGATGTTCTCCACCAGCAGTCGGCTCGCGCCACCGTCGGTCAGGCCCGCCGTGATCTGCTGCGTGCGAAGGGCCTCGGGGAACGGGATCGGGGCGTTGGACGCCCCCGAGTTCGGGACATCCGTCAGAATCGCCATGGTGGTGTCACTGGCCAAGAAGAGGTCGTGCAGGTAGCTGGCCCGGTCCACACAATCGAGCTGGGTGCTGTCCGTGCAGCCCGCGGGAAGCATGGAGAGTACGAGCGACGTGGTCTCGGGAGCAGCGTCGACCCACGGACCGGTCGGGATCACATGGTGCGTGTGCACGTCGAAGATGAACTCCGAGCCCGTCAGCGCCTGCTGGCAAGCGGCGGTGTCCTCCGGGGGCGGCACCTTGAACCGGCCTCCCTTGCCGCGAGGAGATCCCGCCTGCGGGTGCGTCGCCGAGGGCGAGGCGCAGCCCGCCAACTCGAAGGCGGCGAGAGAGGCGGCGACGGCCCCGGCGCCCTGCAGGAAGCGGCGGCGGTCGACGCCCACCCGCCGAGCCGCGCCGTCGATGGACTCCCGGATCAGCGCATTGACCGTGCGATCCTGCGCCCCCTCCGCTGCCGGGACGAACTCGCCGTTGGAGACCGGCCCGGCCTGCAGGGGCAGCCGTTCGTCGGGGCGGTCACGCAGGCGACGGGAGAACGGGCCGATGCCAGCCATGGCGGGAGGTTACGCCCGGACTGGACGGAATTGAAGGGGGGTGTCTCAGGTGGTGCCGGGTGGCGACCAGGGCCGGGAGAGCACGCGGCGCGCCATGGGCTCGAAAGTCGACAGCGGCTCCGATGGGTAGTGCGCGTCGAAGGAGACCTCGTCCCAGTTGGTCGTGAAGTCGACGCACGCCTGGTAGGAGGGGTTGTCCTTGTACTGGTCGCGGGCGTTGGGGTCGAGGCCGAGGTGCTGGGCGTAAAAGTAGGTCTGGAAGATGGCGTGGTAGGCCAGCACCCAGTAGTTCCCCTCCGAGATGAACGGCCGGAGAAGGGCCGCACCCACCTGACCGTGGTTGAGCGGTCCCAGCGTCTCGCCCACGTCATGGAAGAGCGCACAGACGATCAACTCCTCGTCGGCGCCGTCACGCATGGCGCGGGTTGCCGTCTGCACGCTGTGCTCCAGCCGGTCGACCGGATAGGCGGCGTCCCCCTTCAGGCTGCTGAGCATGGAGAGGAGGAGGTCCGGGAGCTTGGCCAAATTGCGCTCGTGCACCTGGCGCATGACCTGGAAGTCGGCGTCGGTCCCGTGGTCGAGGCGGTCGAAGTGCATCTTGCCGATAGGTGCGTCAGGCATCGGCGAATTGTACAAAGCCGCCAACCGCGGAGAACGCTCGGAGTGACGATTGCGGGGAGGTCGGGACCGGGTTGATCCGGTCTTGGCCGGTTTCCCACCTCAGGCGCAGCAGCGAACGCGCCGATACGTACCACTGTGAGTACCGGACCCGACAAACGCGTCCGTGATCCGTGGAGGTGGTATCTGCCCCACCGGGCCATCGTGCTCCTGGGCGCCGTACTGATCCTCATTGCGCTCGGCGGGGCAACACTGGGCGTCGTGAATTCGGCGCGAGCCGAGGATCTGAACGCCAAACTCACAGGCCGCTATCTCGTACTTCTCCCTCCCGTGAGGGATATGCGAGCCTCTGCGGATGCGTTCCAGGTGCTGGCCGAAGAAGCCTTCACCAGCACGGTGGCGCCCAGCGCCGTCGTTACCGGAGCAGTGAGTGAGTCAAACGCCCTCAACAAGGCCTATCTGTCCCTGCAGCACCTCCTCGGCTTGCCGGGCAACGCCAACCTGGCGCCTCACCTGGCGGCCCGGATGTCGGCCTATTCCGCCGCGCAGTCGAGCCTTGGTGCATTCCTGGCCGGCCAATCGCAGACGGCCCAGACCGCACATCTGGCTGCAGTGGAGAAATCCGCAGCGGCGAGCCTCGACACGACACTGGCGGCCTTACAGGCCACCATCTCCGAGCGGCTGGACACGACGGCCGGCCAGGTGCACGCAGCCGCCAACAGTGCCCGAGTCGACCTTCTGTGGGCCATCGCCGTCGGGGCGGCCTTCGCGGCCATCGTGACGATCGTCCTCACAAGACACGCCCTCACAGTGGAGCGTGAGCAGTCCAGACAAGGATCCATTCAGTCCGACCTCACCCGGCGAATCGAATTCGAGGCGAGCCTGCAGACCGCTCTGGAGATGTCGAGGGCCGAAACGTCTGTCTTTGATCTTGTGTCGGTAGCACTGAGCCAGGCCGCGCCGGACATGAGGTCCGAAATGTTGCTGGCTGATTCCAGCACGGCCCACTTCCGCCAGGTACTGGTCAGCAGCGCGCAGGAGGACGATGCCGGGTGTGGCGTGATGTCCCCCGACGACTGCCCCGCCGCATCGAGGGCCCGGACCATGGTGTTCCCTCTGAGCACGGCGCTCGACGCCTGTCCTCACCTGCGTGGCCGTGAGTGTTCTGCGCTGTGCGTCCCCATGAGCATCGGTGGCAACTCCATAGGGGTGTTCCACGTCACCACGGAGGACGGTGCGCCACCCTCCGACGCCATACTGGCGAACGTCGAGGTGGTCGCACGCCGGGCATCGGAGCGGTTGGCGATGCTGCGCGCCTTCGAGGTCTCACAGGCCCAGGCCAACAGCGACTCGCTGACGGGTCTGATGACCCGGAGGAGCCTGGAGGCGGCCGTCCGGGAGCTCCGTTCCACCGGCGCGCCGTATGCGGTGGCCTACGGCGACCTCGACCATTTCAAGAACTTGAACGACTCCTTCGGTCATGCCGCCGGCGACCGCGCGTTGCGCACCTTCTCGCAAGTCCTGCGGGACTCGCTCCGGCCGGCCGACATGCCGGGTCGCTACGGGGGCGAGGAGTTCGTCATCGTCCTTCCAGATTGCCCGTTGGACGAGGCCTACCAGGTCCTCGAGCGGGTGCGCGAACGCCTGGCCGACCGGATCACCATCGCCGCGGTGCCCACGTTCACCGTCAGTTTCGGGCTTGCGGCGTCGCACCAGGGGGAGGACTTCGATCACGTCGTCTCGCTCGCCGACGTGGCACTGCTCAACGCCAAGGCAGGGGGACG
>Ga0307374_10006941_pt1 | contig 17515 bp, 11 predicted proteins | sample OX3MG_FD_202532 | JGI IMG/M metagenome (GOLD analysis project Ga0307374, IMG submission 202532) | Soil microbial communities from Risofladan, Vaasa, Finland - OX-3 | ecosystem: Environmental > Terrestrial > Soil > Coastal area > Acid sulfate soil | place: Finland: Risofladan, Vaasa | collected... | reverse complement strand
CCTGGCGACGGCCATCGCCATGCTCACCTGGTTCTTCTTGGACATCTCGCTCAACCGCAAGCTGTCCTTTCTGGGGGCCATCAACGGTCTCATCTGTGGGCTCGTGGCGATCACCCCCGCTGCCGGTTACGTCGACGGCTACGGCGCGATCATCGTTGGTCTTTTCGGTGCCGCCATCCCGTGGCTGACCATGAACAAGCTCTCTGGGCGCTGGCCCTTCCGGAAGGTGGACGACACCCTTGGCGTGATCCACACTCACTTCACCGCCGGCGCGGTGGGAGGCATCTTGGTCGGCCTCATCGCCAACCCGGCCATGATCGTGTATGTCGGGGTCAACGGTGCGAACGCCAGTGTTGGCGGGCTCTTCTCGGGCAACCCGCACCAGCTCTTGGTGCAAGTGATCGGCCTGGTGGTAATCACCGCCTACGACGGCGGCATGACGTTTCTGATCCTCAAGGCGATTGTGCTGGTGGTCCCGCTGCGAATGACCGAGCTGGAGCTGGAACACGGTGACCGGGTGCTCTTTGACGAGGAGGTATTCGAACTGCATCATCCGATACCTACACCCGAGCCGATACTGACGCCGGAGCTATTTCCGGCTCCGACGCGCTCCTGAGTCAGGGAGGGTGGCGGGTCTGCTCCGCCATCCTCCCCGGGGCTCAAGCTTGACGGCCCCACTAGAATCCCCTCGGGGAGCGGTCGCCTAGTTGGCCGAGGGCGCGGCACTGGAAATGCCGTAAGGGGGCAACCCCTTCGAGGGTTCGAATCCCTCCCGCTCCGCCGTCCCGGCAACCTCCGCAAATCGCCGACGCAACGCCCGCCTCGGCACACAGCCGCCGCGTCTTCTTCTGCTACCTCGACCGCGATCGGCGGCTGCAGGGTTGCATACGACGGGCTGGCCTCGACCCTCGGTTAGTGCCCGTGACACCAGTGCCAGGGGTCACCTCAACCAGGCATCGCACCACGCTACAGCTACCCGGAGCGACCGGCGCCGCTTCGAGGACTCTAGCTGGTCGTCTGTGCCGACGAGCGACGGAGGTACAGGCCCACTCCGAAGACGATCATCCCGACCAGCAACACGATCGCTGGAGCGACCAGCCCGGCTCCGGTGGTCGGAGTGGTGGGGTTGGACGTGCTTGCGGCCGAAACCCCTCCGTACCCACTGCTTCCCGTCTGGGCCAGTGAGATAGGGGCCTGCGTCACAGTCCAGAGGACCACACCGGCAACCGCCAGCATCGCCCCGGAACTTGTCACGACCGGCCACGACGTCAGCAACTGCCACACCCGCTTGGGTACAGGATTCAACGATTCTCTCCCTTGGTCGGATCACCCGCCCAGGTGCCCACGCTTCCTTCGGGGGGAATATACCATAGCCGGTCAGTGGAACGCAACGCTTGGCCGAGTTCGGCTCGACTTCAGCGGCAGCTCGCGCCGAACCCGGGAGGCACCCACCGCCGGCTCATGGGAAGTGCAGTTAGGCGGGACACGCTGGCCCAGGGGTGGCGAGGTGGATCGGAGGTGGTCCTGCTTGGGCAGCTTTGGCGTTCTGCCGAGCCAGGCCGCGTCTGGACGATGTCTAGATGAACCTCATCCCTCGATCGGGGTTGCTCGGGCAGGGACCCATCCCCCTCCACTGGCCACTGAAGTATGGCGGCGTACGCTCGCCCCTTCCCTCATCGCATTGACCATCACTAGCGCTGCTGCGGGCCACCAGCCGGCCTCATCGACGTCCTCCGGGAACTCCAGCACCGGGCCGTCCACCGCGGCGAGCTGGGCACGAGCAATCGCGCTACCGGCGGTCATCGTCCTGTTATGCCTGCACAGCCTCAGCGCGCCGGGCTACGTGCTCCAGGTGGACTCCGCCTTTGGCCCCCGCTCCCCAGCTATCAACTGGGGCTTCTCGGCTCCGATTCAGCTCATCACCCACCTCCTCGGCGGTTCCCTAGCAGGCCGCTTCTGGTTAGCGGGGTCGCTCTTCCTCTGCGGGTTTGGACCGATGGTGTTCCTCCGGGACCGACCCTGGGCTGCGCAGCTCTTCGCAGGTGCCCTGGCCAGCCTCAACCCATGGGTCTTTGGCCGCCTAGTTGAGGGCCAGTGGGGGGTCGTCGCGGCTTTGGGAGCGGTCTTCCTTTGGCTCGGGGCCTGGGAAGCACTCCAGAGACAGCCCGGATGGCGCCTGGCGTTCGAGTGCGCCGTTCTCGGGTGGTTGGCGGCTACCTTGGATCAGCACGCTCTGGGCCTATTGGTAGTCCTCGCAGGAGCGAGCTTGCTTTGGCGCAAGTCCTGGAGAAGCGCTTCGTTCCTGCGCTGGGGCGCGACCAGCGTCGGCCTCTTGGGAGCGTTACTCGTATACGGCTGGGTGCCCTTCTTTGTCGGGCACAACCTGGCCAGCTACTCGTCCGTGAAGGGCTTCACGGAGGCCGACCTCACCCTCTTCCGGGCCAGTGCCAGCCCCAGTTACGGGCTCTGGGTTAATCTGATGGGACTCTTCGGCTTCTGGCCCGAGCGGTTAGGGCGAATCCCCCTGCTGAATCAGGGCGCTCCGTGGTGGCCGGTGACCACCGCCGTTCTCGCGGTGACGGCCCTGACCGGTGCCTGGCTTCGTCGCGACCGCGCGTGGCTACTACCGGCCGGCGTGCTGGGGTTGCTCCTGGCGGGAAGCACGGCGACCGGACCCGGCCTCGCCGCCATGGTCTGGCTCATGCGGCGGCTGCCGTTGCTGGGGGCCTTCCGAGAGCCTGAGAAGTGGAGCGCCCTATGGCTGATCGCGCTCGTCGTATTGGGCGCGGAGACCTTGACCTTCCTTGCGGCTAAGGCCTCAGTTGGGCGGGCGTCAAAGAGCGCGATATCCGGCGTAGTGATCGCAGGCATCGGCTTGGCCGTCCTGTTGCCAGGCGGCGTGGACGCCATCCGAGAACTGCCGGTGACCGTTGTCCCTGTCTCCTATCCGGCGACCTGGCTGCGGACGGCGGCTTATATGAAGGCACACGTTCCGTCCTCTTCCCCGGTAGTAGTTCTGCCGTGGGAGCTCTACGAGCCACTCGCGTTCATCGGCCATCACTTGGCCACTAACCCCGCCCCAGTCGTATTTCCGGGCAGGCTCCTCAGCTCGCAGGACGCGCAAATTGCTGGGGCTCAGAACGCGCTGGGGCCCGATGGGATAGCCAGGGCCTCGCTGCACGCCATGGCGGGCTCCTGCGCGCTCCAGTCGAGCCTAGCCCGCATCGGCGCCCAGTGGGTCCTCGTCGAGCCCGCACCGCACGGGAGCGAAGACGCTCGAGAGCTGCTGGCCTGCGGCTTCACGGTGCGGTCCGGCCGCCCACCCGGCCCGGTTCTGCTTCACCGCTGAGGCGGCCGTCCAAGAGACTCCCTCCCTCGACCAAGTGCGAAGTCTCCTGCCGCGCCACCACCGCGCTTGCCGTCCGAACCGCAGCCTGGGAGGAGGTGGTGCAGTTACTCTGATCTACCGCCTTCGCGCAGCAAAGCACACCGGTCCGCGACAAGAGGCCGAATTTGGGTGAGCGCCCACCGGCACCGTAAAGCAGGCCGCCGCGAGCTGCGACGGATTCTCCCCCACGACCAACGGTCAGTGCAACGAACCCGTCCGTGGCCACAGCTACCCGAGGCGGCCCCATCAGGGACCGACCGCCTACAGGGAGGACGCGCCGCGGTTAGATAACCGTCCCGCGGACCTCTGCACTTATCGTGATCAGCTCATTGCACTATTCGTGATCGTCCTGGCCAGGACCAGCCGCATGCTCTAGTGGTGGGGAAGGACCCGTGGCAGAATGACGAGTACGCGCCGGACAACTTGGGGACAAAGAATTGCGGTGAGAGCGATCACCATGAGCGAACCAGTCAATGTCGCTGCGACCACAGGCGCAGCAGCTTCCCTTCGGTGGCCCGCCGTCGCGAGGCGGCGATGCCGGTGAGCATCGCCACTAGGGTTCGGCATGAGTTTGACCTAGCCCGCCAATGCAGGAAGGAGCTCCGCAACTGGCCGGCCGTTCTGATTCGTGTCGGCCTCAACCACCTTGGATGGAGCTACGGAGTCTTTACCGTCACCTCCCGAGGCGGCGTTACCCTACGGGCGCCTAACCACCGGACAAGTTGGTGGTCGCTGGTCGACGTCCTCGTGCTCGACGACTATCGGCTCCGCGACGTCTCGTGGGAAGACCCGTTCGCCGTCCGGACCGCCCTCGTGATCGGGGCGAACGTCGGTAGCTTCACTTGTGCTTTGGCCGCTCGTCTGCCCGAGGCCACGTTTACCTGTGTGGAACCCTCGCCGAGCACGCTGACCTGGCTTCGGTTGAACTTGGCTCGAAATGGCCTAACTGGCAGGGCCACGGTCGTGCCTGCGGCGCTCGCTGAGGCCGATGGTGAGACAGAGTTGTGGGCGTCCGAGAATGCGTTCTCCTCGGCATCGCTGTCGCCGCGAAAAGGTGGGATGGTGACGGTACAGGGTATGAGTTTTGGCTCCCTGGTGGCGACTGCCGGGGGGAAGGCAGAAATCGTTTCGCTGAGCTGCCTGGGAGGTGAGCTTGCTGCGATCGCCGAGGCCTACGCGGAGGTCTGGGCGACAGTAGAGCAGCTCTTCCTCGAGTACGGCCCCACCGCCAGCCAACACTTCGAGGAGATGCGTGCGCGCTTGGGACGGTTCGGCCTAGACCTCGTCTGGCACCATCGCATCGCCCGCTTTCCTGGATCAGGCAAGGCGTACTTCGCTCGCGCCCGTTAGAGCGACGCAACATCCCCCGGTCGTGGACCGGTGCTCTGGTTTCCTCGGTGTCCGGTCGGCTGAACTCGATCCCAACCGAACCGGGTAACGGTTGGCAAAGCTCGGGCGGAATCCCTACCGCGCATGGCCGCCAGCGACAACTCCCGGGTGGTTGCCGGTACTCGGCAATGGTCGCCTTCCACCGCGACTGCGGCGGCCAAGCCAAGGCCTGCGTCAAAGCCGCAGACCGACCATTCCCGCACGTCGGGCAGGCACAATGACGGCGCGCAAGTCGCTTCGGCGCGGAGAGGTCCCTTGGATGGACTGCTCTCCGAGCCTGCTAAGCCGCGTCCGGTTAGCTTGACGAGTGCCTCCTTTCTGGTCCACAACGCAAAGAACGCCTCGACGCGCTCCACCGACGAACTCCGCCCGAGCCTGCTTCGCTCGTCGTCCGTGAAGAACTTCCAAGCCACCTGGTCCACCGGAAAGTCTCTGCGTTCCCACTCGATATCGACACCGACCTCCCGCCCTGTGGCTACGGCAAAGGCAACAACACCGGCCGAGTGCGAGAGGCTAAACCGCAGCCATCCTACGTCAGGGACAACTAGGCGCGGCTTACCATACGGGCCACGAATGAACCCCAACTCAGAGGGATCCGTGCCTACATAGGCAGAGAGCAATTCCCGGAGCCACCACCGACGAACGACATAGCGTGTCCGGTCAATCTCAGCGCGAAAGCGCAGGGCGTGACCGTGCTCTTCTGCTGAGAGGGTCTCCAACACTGCCGTCGGGGCCATCGGCGCGAAGTCCAGGGCGACTTTCCAGAGGTGAACTTCATCTGAGTCGGGACGGGGGAGTCGAGCTTCGGTCATCCGGCGTCCACCGGCAACGCGGACCGAGCGCGCAGCAGACTCTCCCGCGCCAGTTGAGCTGCTACCCGCACGTAGGGCTCCGTCATCATCGCCATGTGGTCGCCCGCCAGCACATGCTGGGTTATCGGTCCTCTGTGGACCTGTTCCCATCCGAGCGTAGGGCTCCCGGTGGCGCGGATGCTGTCGGCACTGGCAAAGAGTTGCATCGGAGCCGCGTGGCCACGGGGCTTGTACCGCGCCGTCAGCACCGCAGCTCCGTGATAGTCGAAGGCGTCCGCCTCCACCGGGAGCCAGTGGATTCGGACCAACGTCGCTCTGACCCAGCGCCAGACTAACCGCTTCGCAGCACGTGCCGCCTGCACTGGACCAAACTGGAGTACGTGCATCACCAGCCCGCGCGGAGACCGGCTCCATAGCATTCCATCGGCAGCAATCGGACTGTTGGAAGCGTCGAAAACGCCGAGCCACGCTACTACCTCGCCCTCTTCGGAGAGCTGGCCAGCGATCTCATAGGCGACAAGCCCGCCCAGCGAGAAGCCGGCTACGAAGTAGGGCCCGTGGGGCTGCGCATCGCGGATGGTCCCGAGCAATGCACTGGCTAACTGCTCAACGCTGGAGGCTCTCTCAAACCGCCGGCCGACCCGCGGGGGGAGTAATCCCCGCACCGGTTGCTCCCGCCCCAGAAGGCTAACAAAGTGTCGGAGAGTCAGCATGGCAGATTCGCCGGGGTGTACAAAGAACAAGGTGGGAACACTGCCGTCGGAGAGCGATAGCGGGACTGCTCCGCCGACAGTGTGGTCGCCGTGCACCGACTCAATGGCAGAGGCGAGTGCAGCTACGGTAGCCCGGCGCATGAACACCTCGGCAAGAGACTCCCGGATCCCTAAATCGCTCTCAACCTCACCCAGAACGCGCGCCGCTAGGAGGGAGTGCCCGCCGAGCAGGAAGAAGTCCTCCTCCACACTTACTCGCTCAAGTCCTAATACCTGAGCAAACCGCGCGGCTAACTGCGCCTCCATGGGGCTACGCGGCGCCACGTACATACCTACCTCAAATACGGGGACAGGCAGTGCCTTCCGATCTACTTTCCCGTTAGACGCTAGCGGTATCGAATCAATTGTCACGAAGCCGGAGGGAATCATGTAGTCCGGCAGCACCTTCGCCAGATGGGCTCGAAGCTCCGCCCTCGCTGGAGGGCGCTGATCACGCTTGCCCACTACGTAGGCTACCAACTGGGGTACGCCAGCTCCGTCCGGTCGCGGCAGGACAAGTGCCCGTTCCACGGACTCATGCGTTTGGAGCGCGGCTTCTACTTCTCCGAGCTCCAAGTAGTTTCCCCGGATCTTTACCTGGTCGTCTAACCGCCCAAGATACTCGAGCGTGCCGTCTTGACGCCAGCGCGCGAAGTCACCGGTACGGTAGATTCGTTCGCCTGGTCTGAAGGGATTCGGGACAAAGCGCTCCTCTGTCAGGTCAGGCCGTTTGAAGTAGCCGCGGGCAAGCCCCACACCACCAATGAACAGTTCGGCAGCAACCCCCGCAGATGCGAGGTTCATGTTCGCATCGAGGAGGTACACCTGCGTGTTGGCGATCGGACGTCCAATTGGCACCACCGCGTCGCCTCGTCGACAACGCCACCACGTTGAAACAATTGTTGCCTCGGTCGGGCCATACAGGTTGACTACAGTCACACCATCTCCGAGCCGCTCGAAAACCTTCTCAACCAACGCTGGCAGCAGGGTCTCCCCCCCAACCGCTACTAAGCGCATCGCACTCCAGCCCTCGAGTTCTCCTTCGTCGACTAACCACTGCAGCATGGAAGGTGCAAAGCTCACGAGAGTTATTCTCTCGTCGCCGATCGCTGCCGACAGTCGGCGCGGATCTCGCTGGGCACCCGGCTCCAGCATCACCACGGTGGCCCCACAAATAAGCGGACAAAACAGCTCCCACACGGAAACGTCAAAACCCAGGGGGGCCTTCTGCAGGACCCGATCTCCCGGGCCCAGCCCGAACGCTCGAGCTCGCCAGATCAGCTGATTGACGATCGCTCGATGCTCGATCATCACCCCCTTGGGCTCGCCCGTTGAGCCGGAGGTGTAGACAAGGTACGCGAGATTACCCGATCCTGACACCGGGGTTCGGATCGCGGCTGAATCGATCCAGGTGGACCGGTCGCTGTCCACTAGCAGGAGTGGTACGTCCCGACTAGGGAGCCGAGCGCGCAGACGCGCGGTGGTGACAATAAGGACCGGGTGCGCATCGTCGATGACGCCAGCGATGCGCTCGGCTGGATGCTGGGGGTCGAGAGGTAGGTACGACCCCCCAGCTTTCAGAACCGCCAGCAGCGCCACTGCCATGTCCACCGACCGCTCCAGGCAGATTCCAACCTGCTGGTCCGGTCCGACTCCGCACTGGCGTAGATAGTGACCAAGACGACTGGCATAGTCGTCCAGTTCGGCGTACGAGAGGTGATCAGAGGACGAGACGACAGCTATCTCATGTGGCGTGCGCGCCGCTTGGGCCGCCACGAGCTCGTGAACTCCGACATCCATCGGAAACTCGGCTTCTGTAGCATTCCACTCGAACAATTGTTGGTGACGTTCTTCTGCCGTTATCGCTACCACAGAAAGCTGACCTACCAAGCGGTCACCCAAGTCACCAACCTCCGCACCAGAGCTGGTCGACGTCTCCATAACCGCGTGGCCCCTATCCGAGTCTTCCGGCCGAGCAACAAAGGCATGCGGGACTCAACCCGCCCGACTCCGATCCGCCATCTGAAGCCGATTGTGCCCCCGTCCCCGTAAGGATGCGCCCTGGCAGCGTCTCTGTTTCGCGGCTTCAACCAAGTTGTCACCCTTGCCCTTGCTCCACTGGCTATGATTTCGTCTTGGCTCTCGTCGCGGATCCAAGCTACTCAGTTCCGTTTCCTGAGGTGCTTGCCCTATGCACAGTAAGTCGCCCAACGATACTGATTCGCTGGAGGAGGGTCGGCCCAGGACACGCGTTCCGCGGGTATCACCAGATGCTGGCCCGCTCCGTCCGCCTCCACAGCTCACTTATCGGCCACCCCGTCGGATACCGGCGCGGCCACGGGAATGAGCGCGTCCGAGTCCCGGATCGCCGCCACTGCCTGAAGGACCCGCAGATACCCGGCAACCGCCGCACCCCAGGTGAATTCTCGTGCCCGGTCGATGGCCGCCACGCCTAGTTCGCGGCGGCGGGAGGGGTCGGCCAGCCGAATCAGAGCCGCCGCGTACTCCGCCGGATCGTCCGCGAAGACGACTTCCCCGGCTCCTCCGATCTGCCACTCCGCCGCCGCGGAGCCGATCACCGGAAGCCCAGCGGCAAGAGCTTCGAAGATCGCCATGCCGAAGGGCTCGTAACGAGTCGGACTCAGCATTAGATCGTGCGTGAGCATGAGCCGGTCGACCTCTTCCGGGGCGATGCGACCCGCCCAGGTGACCCACGCCGGAGACTCCTCGGCGTGGATGTCTGAGCTCGCTCTGGACACGCCAACGACGGTCAGGGTTAATTTCTGACCCGTGGCCCGTGCCTGCTCACAGGCAGCCATCGCGATGTCTAGACCCTTCTTGTAGGGCGTGGTGCCAATCCAAATCACTCGCAATCCGTGCCCGCGGTTGCGCCTCCGCCTCCGGACCGCGGCGACAGGCTCAACCACCCCGTTGGGAATGACCTCGATCCGGCCCGCATACCCGAACCGCTTCCTGATCTCCGCGGCCACGGTCGGACTCACGGCCACCGTGGCGGCGGCCCTCAAGGCGACCCGCTGCAGCTGGTCGCTGCTCCAACGGAAGATTCCCTGCGACAGCTTCTCGAAGGTGTTTTTCGGCGGAGGCAGGGATCGGCGGCCGCGTACGCCATGCCACACCACGACCGTGGGACGCCTCAAGAGCTTGGAAACGAGCAGCGGTCCCCACGCGTACTCAGCCCCGTGGACCATCACTACATCGGCTCCACGCGCCGTCCGTAAAGCCAGACGGCCGGCCGCCGCGATGTCGCCGACGAGAGCTATCCGCGCGAGGCCCACCCGTCCGCGATACGCGGAAACATTGACCAGCCGCCAGCCAGGCTGGCCCCCCGCAAGCCGCTCAGATATCGCCGCCACCACGCGCTCGACTCCGCCCGGCTGGTCAACTGGATATCGCGTGGTCATCACCAATACGCGCCCCGTGGCCCCTCTCCTGATCCCTTGGTCAACGCCAGTCTGGCTTCGGCCCGACGCGGCCAGAGCTAGGATCTGCGACAGCTTGCTCTGGCAGACGGCCAACAAGACGCTCGCGGCTTGCCGGCCAGTCCGCAGCCAGGCTGGGTATCGGCTACTTACTTCTCGCTCAGGCTGGGGTCTCAGACCCGGCGTCCGGTGCGGTATCTCCACCACAGGACGCCGGAGGTACAGCCCCAATGCCAAAGCCCCGGCCAGAAGAAGCACGAGGTCGACTTCTCCGAGCGTGAACAGAGCGAATCCAGGCACGGTACCATCGAGTCGCTTCGTAGTCGGCCAGACCAGCGCTCCAGTTACCACGGTACCTGACAGGCCACCTAGCGAAGCGTCGGTGACTGTAGTGCCTTGCTCCACCGGCAGCCCCGACACTAGTGCCGACTCGTGGGCGAATGTACCGATGGTTGGCATCGGCAGGGTCACTGCGGCGCGCCGCGATATTCCATCGATTGTCAAGGAAGCGTACCCCGAGCGCACATCTGCAACTATCCAGCGGTGCCTGGAGCTCCCGTTCCAGAGCAGTCTTTGCTTGGCTGCGCCAGTCGGCTTGACGGTAAGGCGAAGGTGACCTGTCGGTGACACCGCTGCGCTTGACAGCTTGTACGTAAGGAGGCCCCACCCGCGGGTCACCCAGGTGACTGCGGTTGGGCGAACGATTTTACTCCCATCATCGAGATCTGGAGGCGTCATTTGCATTTCAGCAAGCGATACCCATCGGGCCTCACTCAGGAGGACGCTCACCCAGAGCGATCGGACGTCTTTTCGCCGGGTCGACCATGTCGGAAGGGCCACGTCGTCCACCGCCACCGACGCCGGCAACGGAGCCCCAACATCGGTGGCCAACAGCAGCGGACGGGCTTCGATCATGAGGCTCATACTTGGAGCGACCCTGGAGTCCGCCATGGCCTCTGCTAGGACGGGTGGCACCGTGACCGCGGCACGGTGTGCGGTATCAGCGACCAGCACTGGGCGGGTGCCGGCGACGCCGCTGAAGTCGACCAAGGACTGCGGCCCCTTTGACCCCACCCCGCTCCAGAATGCCGGTTGCAGTGACCAGACCGCTAGGAAGCCCGAGCCCAATATGGCCACCGCCGCTGAGACGGCCACGACCGTGTTCTTGGGCCACCACCACCGAGACCTGGATCGAGCCGACGAGATGGACGGCCCTGCCGGAACGACGGCACGGATGATCAGCCAGAGCAGTCCAGCGACAATGATCAGAGCCCCCAAACGGTCACAGATGTTTGCATACAAGGTGCTTTGCGGGAGCGTCCAGCCAGAGTGGCCGGACTTGAACCACATGTCGTACCAGTAGGACTCAAAGCTGCCTCCGTAGACCTTGAAGAACGCTCCGGCAAGTTGGCACACGGGGCCGAGCACGATAACGGCGGCACTGAACTCCGTGGCCACTCCGATGAGGCAGAGTCCCCCTAAGACAAGGTCCGAGAACTGGGGCAGCACGCCTGGATCCAAAATGACTATGCAGACCAGTAAGCCTCCGGTCGCCAGCACTCCTAGCCGTTGGCGCGCAACCGTGTGCTGCTTCTTGCGCGATCTCACGGCCGCAAACCCAAACAGCAGAGCGATTGCAATCACTGCGGAGATCACCCAAAAGCGCCCAGGTTCTATTCCGAAGATGGCCCACAACGACGAACCGACCACTGGCTGCACCGGGTTGCCTGCACCCGAGCTCGCGGTCACCGCCACCGTGGACGAAAGGCCACTTAAGAGGCTGGCACGGCCCACCGTGCTAACAAGCGTGGGACCGAAGCATGCGCCCAGCGCTAACGCCAACCCTGCCAAAAAGCGCAGGGCCTCGCGGCGCCGCATCAAACCCGCGACGAGCCAGAACCCTGCGACCAGCACCAGTCCAGCGGGAAGGAACTCGATACCAACTCCGAGCCCAACCACCACCCCGGCCAGCATGAACCGCCTGCGGATCAGAAGATCCACGGACAGAGTAAACGCCAGGACGGTCAGCGGCTCCACCTGACCATGCCCTGCCGCTACCCACAAAGAGACTGGGGAGAGCAGCCACAAGGTGGGCACGAGGGCTGGATGGCGAACCTTCAGCCGCCTCCCCAGATCGAGCAGGGTCAGTCCGACCAGCAAGTCGGCTAACAACAAGGGCACCTTCCACGCGGTGGCGAGAGCGGCCGCCCCCGACATCCCAAAATGTTCCAGAACGAAGCGGAGCCCCTGCGCCCCGATCATCAACAAGGTGAGGTCGAAGCCGAACTTCCATTGATACAAGATGGGGAAGCCCCATCTGAGCCACGCCTCGCTGGCGCCGGTCAAGGCGGCGAGGTCGAAGGGCTGGCCACTCACTGGCATCAAAGCCAAGGCACCGACGACCTGAACAATCATCGCCGCGAGCACGATCTTGGGAAGCCGACGAGGCCGTGGGGCGGGAGGGGCCACCTTCGTGCTGAGCTTTCCCGTCCACCGGGCAACATCGCGGTGGACCTCGCCCACCCGGGGGACTTCGTCAGCCCCACCGCCGGCGGTCGTGGCGCGGCGAATGGCGGGACGGTTCTTTCCCGGCCAAAAGCTAGCTATTCCCAGCGGACCCTGCCAGTTCGAGCGGGGGCGCCTCGGGTGGAGCCAGGTCACAGGTCGACGTCGGCCGGACGCGGGCGCCCTGACCTCAGGACCCGATCGACAAGCAGCAGCGCCCGGCAAGCGAGCCACGCTGCCGCATCCGCCGGGGACCTCGTTACCCCTGTCAAGGCCGCCTGCAGCCATACCTTCGCTGGCAGCGGGTCACGGTCGAGCGGCAGATTAACCCGCACCACTCGAGTACGAAGGTAATCCTCTCGGAGCGCTCCGTAGGTCGTTATTGGCTCGTACAGCACCTCGGCTTCCGGCACATAGACCACTCCCCAGCCTGCTCTCGTCGCTAAGTGCGCGACCACCCGGTCGCACGGCGCCTGCGCTCCGTCGCTCACCAGCCACACCTCGCGGCGGATCGCCATCAGTCGACCAATGGGCAGGAAATCGTGGTTCTTGAGTTGGATCTTGATTTGGTGCAGGATAAGCGCGCTGAACCGCGCCGACCGCTCTACTATGCCGGCATCGCCGTGGGTGCCGAATGGCTGTGCCCGCGCCGCTGCTACCCCTACCCCCGAGCGACCAAATGCCTTCAGCAGAGAGGCAAACGCGCCGACCATGACTTCGCAGTCAGCATCTACGAAGACGATCACCGGCGCGGTGGACGCTTCCACGCCCCGGAGCCACGCCCCTAGACGACCCTCATGCCGACTTAGGGCAATAACGGTGGCGCCGCTGCGTTGGGCGACCGCCACTGTGTCATCGGCACTCTGGTCATCCACGACCAAAATCTCCCAGGGACCCACCCCGGCGTGGTCGATGGCCCGTTGCACATTACCAATGCAGCGGCTTATCCGGTCCGCTTCGTTTCGAGCGGGGATCACCACGCAGTACCCTGAGTCCACCTGCGGCCGCTCAGCCAAACTCGCCTGAGAGAAGCGCGCAGCAGTCGGCAGCGGGCACCCGCGAACAGGAGAACTCCCCCCTTCTCCGACCCTGCCTCGCATGGCTCGCGCGACGAGTGTCGGTGGCCTCGCTCGAGCCGCGTCCCACTTTGGCGCGGTGCGTCGCCGTCATCCTCGCCTTCCCGACCAGCTGGTCATGCGGCGCTCCGGCTAGCCTCGGGGCACTTGGCGGTAAGGAAGCTCAGGAGCTGGTCGGCGGCTCTCGGCCAAGTGTAGAAGCTGGCTCGCTGGCGAGAGGCTTGGGAGTACTGGAGCCACCGGTTGGGGTCCTGGAGCAGCGCTACCGCGGCGTCTCCCATCGCCGCCGGGTCCGGCTGGGTCAGCACGCCGGTGCTGCCGTGCACGACAGCGTCCCTAAATCCCGGCACGTCGTAGGCGACCGCGGGCACGCCATGCAGGCCGGCTTCGATCGCCACAATGCCCCAGCCCTCACGCGTACCCGGTAGGAGCATCACCTCCGACCGGGCCAAGAACGCCGACTTGATCGATTCCGGAACGAAACCGTGGACGGTCACCCCGGGAGCACGGAGACCGCGCAGGTGGTCGCGGAGGTAGCCGTCCCCGACAACGTCCAGGGTTGCCCCTGGAAAGACAGCTCGGATTCGGGCGAAGGCCCGGACCGCGTCTAGGGGCCGCTTGGTCCGGACCAACCGTCCAATGAAGATCACCCGTGGGGAGCCAGCCAGGGTTCGTGGGCCAGCCTCGGAGACGGGATCTGCGCCGGGTGGCACGACACCCACCGACACCACTCCCCGGTGATGGAGGTCGCTGGCGGTGGACGGCGAGTTGGCCACCACCCGAGCGCCGCTGATACGCCGCAGCCAATGGGGTTCGACGACGCGCCTCCCGATCCAACTAACAGGGAACGGAAACTCCTGCTGCCAGACATCGTCGGCGATCTGGTGGTAGAGCACCAACGCCCGATCCCCGACCAGTTCGTGACTGAAGAACGGATGGGTGCTCACCGACTCCACCACCCAGTCGAACTCATCCCCGTGTCGAGCGAGATGGCGACGGGCGGTGCGGAAGATTGTGGCGCGCCTCCCTAGGGCGAGTACCCGGACTGGACCGGACGGCCCGGGCTCGCCGCGACGCGCCGCAGAGGGACGGGGCACCAGCAGGGTCACCTCGTGTCCACGCATGGCCCACTCCGCAGCCACCCGTTGGACATAGTGCTCAGCCCCGCCGGCAGCCCGATCCGCCACGTGCTTCCAGTTGAGGATCAAGATCCGCATGATTAGGCCCGCACCGACTTACCGGTCTGAAACTCGTCCGCTGGACGCACCGATCGCCAGTTCATCACAACCTTGGCACCCCCCGCGACCAGAGCGCCCAACGCCATGGCCAGCGACGGACTCGCGGCAAGCTGGACGGTCGAATGAGCCCAAGCCGCGCAGAGAACCACGGCCCCGGCCATCCCTCCCCCGAGTCCAAAGATCACGGGCCATACGATCCGGCGCTGGGCCACCGCCGACCAACATACGAAGGTCATAACTGCTGTCACCGCCGCCGAAGTACCCAGATCGAACAGGAGCAGTGCCGCGGGGTGGAACTCCGGCCCGTAAACGCGGGGGATGAGCGCCGGTCCTACCAACCCAAAGCCCAGCACGCCGACAGCCGCCACCGCCGCAGTTACCACAAGCCCGACGACCACTGCCTGTTGGTTGCGACCCCGGGCTAGGGTCGGATAGAAGGCGGTCACCAGGGGGGCGGTCCCCCAGATAATCCCCCCCGCCAGAAGTTGGGCAGCGGCGAACTCGCCGGACTGGTGGGAATCCAGCTTGTGTCGAGCGGCCAACACCGGCAGCGTCCAGATTCCCCATAGGCCACCCGCTATGAGCGCGCCTAGGGCCCCGCGCATCATGAGTCCGGGGGCTCCCTCTCCCGGCTGCGCCTCCAGAGGCGCGGCTGGGGGAGCTGCTTTCGCCGACGTTCTCTCGCTCCAAATCACCCACCCGATCCGGACTAGGAGAGCGAGGACGATCGAGGCCACCGTGGCCACCAGCGCTCCCACCACTGTCCCGGGTCCGTGCCCTAGCCAGGCCCCGAGCAGTATCCGCACGACCGTACTGCCGATCGCGATCACCGCCACAGCCCGAAAGCGACTCCTGCCCACCAGTAGCCCTGCCGGAGCGGCCGCGAGAACCGTGACGCCGAGCAGCAGCGCGGTGAGCAGTACCGGCACCACTGAGCCAAGGTGAAGGTATGAGGCCAGCGGCACCGCCCCTACCAGCACGACGAAGCTGAGTGCCATCCACGGCGCCACTCCCCAAAAGGCCCGCCCAAGCAGCCGCGCACCTGGTGCCCCGACTGCAGCGAGATGGGCCACGGCGTACTGCGCCCCGAGCGCGCAGAAGCCAGCGGCTACGGCCAGCATGAGGAGCGACCCCACGGCCCCGTAGGTCGCGGCTCCACCACCCCGGGCAACCATCAAATTGAACACCAGATTGCCCAGGCCTCCCACCAGGCCGGCGGACATCAGTAGACCGCTGGCTCGCACCGCGCGCTTGGTCTCTGAGCGCAGCGGCCACCGGACCGCTTGCATCAGGGCTCGCCGCGGACAGGATCCAGCAGCCCGACGTCCAGAGCACGGCGCCCAGCGGTGGCGTTTCGGTCGTACCAGTGGCGCAGCCGCAGCCGATAGAAAATCGCCGCAGTGTCCCAGAGGACCCTGGCCACCGCCGGCAGCCCGGTGGTGGTTTCGAAGGCGTAGTCGATGCGGACAGGCGCCTCGATGACCCGCTTGTAGCCGAAGTGGCGTGCCAGGGCCAACAGCTCCACGTCGAAGGCAAAGCGCTTGACCAAAGCCACGTCCACTACCCGGGTTGCTACCTCACGACGCATGACCTTCAAGCCGGTCTGCGTGTCACTCAGGTTGAACCGGAACAGAACCCGAAGCAGCAGCTGATAGGCCCGTGACTGCACGCGACGGAAGAAGGGATAGCGGACCTCGCTCAGCGGGTGGCGCTTGCTACCCACCACGATGTCGGCTTGGTAGAGGTGCAGGAGGCTCACCATTCGCCCGATCTCCTCGGGGGCGATCTCCATGTCGGCGTCGATGATGGTGACTACTTCGCCACGTGTTTGCGCCAGCCCATACCGGAGCGCGAATCCCTTGCCCCGGTTGCAGCCGTACCCGACCACCCGAAGCCGCGCTGACTGACACCCCATGGCCGCCCTGGAGGTGGCCTCATCCCCATCCACCACCACCACGACTTCCCAGGTGGTCCCAGTGGCGCCGAGCGCGGCCGTGAGCCGATCAAGGCTGACCCGAATTCCCTGGCCCTCTCGGTAGGCGGGAACCACGACGCTCAGCGCTGGGGTGGAGCTGGGCTGAAAGGCGCCTGAGGCCGCACGCCGCGGCGGCAGGTGGATGCCCATGGGTGGGGATGCCAGCAACCCGCTCTCCAATTGGCGCTGGCTCACGTCTGTCCCGCCCGACGGCACGGGGCGTGTTCCCTGTGCGAGCGCGTGCCCGGTCGAATCGCAGTGCACGCCGCCGTTCCCTGTGCCAAGCCGATCTCCCTTGGAGAGGTCAGCCAATGGCGACTGTAAGGTCACCCCCCACCCACCTAACCCACTTCCATCGACTGGTCTGCGCCTCTCCTCCTTCCCTGGCACATATTAGTCACACAAGTTACGGATGCGTAAAGGAATGACGATCTTGTTACCGGGGCTGTAGCCTGCGTTTCCCCTCGCGCTCCCAGGCCGGTTCCGCAAAGGCTCGGCCATCTCCGACGCCTCGGAGAACGAGACTGGTGGTAGCTGCCCGGCTGGCGTGAACAACTTGCCGGGCGGTCCGCCCATCTTGTGCGGACAAACCGCGGGCCAGAACGCCTCGATGAACGGCGGCAGTCGGAGGGCGGACAGCAGGGGGTCGAGGTCCCTCGATCGTCCCGCCTGAAGTGTCAAGGGGCAGGTGGGGGCGGGTCCTATGGTTCGTACGCGCGGCACGCGACCCGCTGCGAAGTCGGGAGCCGCAGACCCTCGATGTCCCCGGTCCGCTCCTCGCTCCAGTTACGGCGGACCTCGGGATCAGACCGTGGTCGTTCGAGCTCAAGGAGACAGGGTCTTGCGCGGGCCTCCATCTCGAGCCAGGCGTCGCAGGTCTGCCCATTCGGGTTGACTGAATCCGAGACGACGGTTCTGCCCAGCTCGAGCGTTGCCTGGG
>Ga0307374_10006940_pt1 | contig 17515 bp, 12 predicted proteins | sample OX3MG_FD_202532 | JGI IMG/M metagenome (GOLD analysis project Ga0307374, IMG submission 202532) | Soil microbial communities from Risofladan, Vaasa, Finland - OX-3 | ecosystem: Environmental > Terrestrial > Soil > Coastal area > Acid sulfate soil | place: Finland: Risofladan, Vaasa | collected... | reverse complement strand
CGGTACGAAGGCGTGGATGAGCGCATCAACGAGCTCTACTGCGATTTCGAGTTCTCCATCGGCGACTACGTTCTCTCCGGTGGCGAGCTGGCTGCGGCGGTGGTTCTGGACGCGACCATGCGGCTGGTTCCGGGTGTGCTTGGGAACGAGGCCTCGGGCGAGTTCGAGAGCTTCGGCGCGGCGGATGCGGAGATCGATACGGATGTGGAGGGTGTGCCGCGCTCGCAGCACGGCGCGGGCGGGCTGCTGGATTATCCGCACTACACCCGGCCGGCGGAGTTCCGCGGGCTGCGCGCGCCTGAAGTGCTGCTCAACGGCGACCACAGGCAGATCCGCCAATGGCGGCGCCAGCAGCAGTTGCGCAAGACGTTGCAAAACCGTCCCGACCTGCTGGAGAAGGCCGAATTGACGGAAGCGGAGCGGCGGCTGATTTCAGAATGGGGCAAAACGCGGGAAAAGTAGAATGGCGACCAGATCGCGGCGAAAAGGCGCTGGGGCTGAAGAGGCTGCGGAAGAACTCCTGAGAGTGGCCAAATCAAGACAGAGGACCTCAGGGGCTGAAGCCCAAGTCCTTTGTTTATGTGGCTTTCGGCACGACTGAAGTCGTGCCCTGACGCGTTTTTGCTTTCCGTTCAGAGTCTTTCCGCAGCCTGTGAAGCCCAAGTCCTTTAATTTACGAGTTTTTGGCAGGGTCGAAAATGCGCCCTAACCCGTTGAAAATACGTCGAGAGTCGATGAGCATTTTCATGAACTTTCACGGGCCGCAGGCCCAGCACGGACACGACTGAAGTCGTGCCCTGACGCGCTTTTGCCTTCCGTTCAGAGTTTTTCCGCAGCCTGTGAAGCCCAAGTTCTTTGTTTATGTGGCTTTCGGCACGACTGAAGTCATGCCCTGACGCGTATTCTTCGCTTTCGGAGGAGTATTTCGCCAAGCTGTGAAGTCGTGCCCTTTCAAAACTGGCCCGCGTCGAGATTTCCAGCCTGTTTCGCATCAGGTCAGCTTGCTCAGGGGCTGCGAACGCGAGGCCTCTGAACGCGGTCCTGGAACGGGAGTAGTCAAGCAGCTACTTTAGTGTTAGCGGGTATATTTCATATTACGGTACGAATTCCGAGCTTGCTTTTTGGATAACATTATTGTTGTCAGATCACGATGCAGATTATTCCCACATTGTGATCCGGACCTGGGAGGGGTGGGGGTATCTCATTCCCAAGACGCCAAGAGGCCGGATTCCAAGTGGAATCCGGCCCCATTTGGAGACAGTAGCGCAGGCAGGTGGGTAAGCGGCGTGACGGCGATCACAGGTAAACGGGCTGGTGAAAAATCGCGCGTGAGAGTGCGGCGTGGGATATGCGCTAGAACGCGGCGTGGTGTAGTTGCGAAGATCTGTGGAGTCCGTTTTTTTATCTACAAAGGCAGCGAGTTGGCGCGGCTTCGCCGCATGGCGAGTTAGCACGTTGGCGGGATTTGTCAGTTCTCGCCCGGACGCCAAAGAGCTGGCGGAGGAACTCGAGAGCGGTCCGGAATCATCGCCTGGAGGCCAAATGGGATGAGGAGTCGTGCCCTGACACGGGACAAAGGGACAAAGGGAAAGAAGACTCTTTGGGTGGTTCCAGGAGAGGTGTGACAAGGATAGCGGCATCCCACCCTTGCGACAGAAAAAAGTCGCAAGGATGGGGCACGGCAGTCTTGTCGTTCCTACTCCCTGTTCCCTGCCTTATTCGCCGGCCTCGGGGGTGAGGGCCTTGGGGTTGTAGCGGATCAGGTTGTGCTTCTTGAAATCGTTGGCGATGTTGTTGGCGAAGATCTCGAACGCTTCTTCCTGACGCTGGTCAAGGATCTGCTGGCGGGTCTCGTCGAACTTCTGCTGAATTTCCTGCGGTGTGGGCTCCTGCTTGTCGACGATCTTGGCTACCACGCCGGTGCGGCCGGCATTGATGGGGTCGCTGATGGCGCCGTTGGGCAAATCGAAAAGCTGGGGGGCGATCTGGCCAACCGCGCCGAAGTCCGGCACCTGGGCAGTCTGGCCGACGAGGTCGCTGGTTTTGACGGTGGCGCCGATTTCCTTGGCGGCCTTGGCCAGGTCGCCGCCGTCGGTCTTGGCTTTGTCGGCAAGCTGCTGGGTTTTGGAGTTCAGCAGGCCGGGAAGCTGCTCGTCGCGGTAGTCTTCCAGGACCTTGTTCTTCCATTCGGCGAAGCTGGGCGCGTGGGAGGAAGCGATGGAAGCCACCTGGAGGATGGCGTAGCCTTCGCCGGTGGGCGCGTACTGGGGCTTGTCGCCCTTCGACATCTGGAAGGCTTTGGAGATGACCTGCGAGCCATCCGGCAGTGCGGCGATGGTGCCGGAAGCCGGGAGCGGCGGGGTGGTCACGACCTGAAGATGATGCGCGGCGGCAGTGGCCTGGAGGCCCGTTTGTGCGGCTTCCTGGGCGAGCTGGCGGGCGTAGTTCTCCTCCGCCTGGGAGATCTGCTGGCGGCTGAGGGTGGCCTTGATGGTGTCTTCAACCTCGCCCAGCGACTGGGTGTGCGCCTGCTGGCGCTCCTCCACCTGGACGACGTGGAAGCCGAACTGCGACTTGACGACGGCGATCTGGCCGATGGGATTGTTGAAGATGGCCTGATCGAACTCGGGAACCATGCGGCCGCGCTGGGAGAAGCCGAGCTCGCCGCCGGAGTCCTTGGAGCCGGGATCGTCGGAGTCCTTCTTGGCCAGATCCGTCCAGCTTGCGCCTTTGCGAAGCTGATTGGCGATGTCCTCGGCCTTGGCCTTGGCGGCGGCGACGGTCTTGGGGTCGGCGTCGGGCGCAACCTTAACGAGGATGTGGCGGGAGCGGGCCTGCTCGGGCATCTGGTATTCGGACTGGTGCTGGTTGTAGTAGGCCTGGATCTCCTGCTGCGAAGGCTGCGGAATGCCGCCCGGGAGCTGCTCGGGAGTAAAGGCTAAGTAGGAGATGGTGCGCTGCTCGGGGACGGCGTGGGCGTAGCGGGCGGCATTGCGCGTGAAGAAGGCCTGCAGCACGGCATCCGTGGGATTGATGGTCTTGCGAAGGTCGTCGCCGGAGATAACAGCGTAATCGAACTTGATCTTGGCGTTCTGCTTGCGGTAGGTCTCGCGGACTTCCTTATCGCTGATCGAGACGCCGGCGGTGATGTAGTCCTTGAGCCGATCGATGATGATCTGCCGGCGGATGTCTTCCTCGAAATCGGGGACGGACATGTTCAGGCGCTCGTTGATGAGGTTGGTATAAGCCTGCTCGCCGATGAACTTGCCGTTGGGGAAGAGGGTTTCGCCGGTGGGGCCGGTCTTGAGGTACTTGACCACGTCGTCGTTGTCGGCGGAGATACCGAGCCGGGCGGCCTCAGTGAGCAGGATCTGCTGCTGGACCATCTGCTGGCCGACCTGCTGGGTGAAGAAGTTGAGGATCACCGGGTTATCGAGGTACTGTGGGCTGCGCTGGGAGATCTGCTGGCGCGCGGCCTGCTGGACCTTCTGCAGGCTGACCACGTCGGCCGAGTGGAAGAGCTTGGAGTACCAGTGAGGGTAGATCTCGGCGAAGGTGTCGGGGGCCGCGGCGGCGCCGCCCATGAGGCCGGGGATGAGGTACACGACCATGCCCACGGACGCGGCGGCGATGATCACTACGTAGATGGCCTTGGCCAACTTGGTGTCTTTTTGCAGGAAACGGATCATTGGGAGGGTTTGCTCGCTATTCTCAGGAACATTATAAGTTGTCGGTTGTCGGTTGTCAGTTTTCGGGAGCGAGGGATAAGGGACGAGGGACCAGGGAGGAGGGACCGGAGCTAGTTGCATAAATGGCTGGGAGTCAGGAAAGAGCGTCCCTCGGGGGCTAAAGCCCGCGGTTTTATTGGTCTTTTGCGGCACGACTAAAGTCGTGCCCTTTCAAAGCCTATGCGAAGTCCCTCGTCCTTGTCTTTATCACGAATTCTGGAGCTCGACTTGTTCGGCGGCGGGGGTATGGGCGGCGAGGGATTCGTCGTCGGGAAGGAAGAGCTGAAAGACGCTGCCGGAGCGGTGAGGGCCGGAGGCGGCGCGGCTGCGCACGCGGAGCTCGCCGCGGTGCTTGGCGACGATTTCCTGGCTGACCCAGAGGCCGAGGCCGGTGCCGGTGGCGTCCTTGGTAGTGAAGAAGGGCTCGAAGATGCGGGCGCGGACGTCCGGGGTCATGCCGACGCCGGAGTCGACCACTGTGATGAGGACGCCGGGCTCACCCGAGGACCCGCGGTGGGCGGCCCGCAGGCGGACGACGATGCGGCCGCCTGCGGAGGTGGCGTCGATGGCGTTGCCGATGAGGTTGGCGAGCACCTGGCGGATTTCGCCCTCGAAGCAAAAGACGGTGAGGTCGGGATCGAGTTTGCGCTCGAGGGCAATGTTGAGGGTGTGCATGCGGGTCTTGTAGAGGTCGAGCATGGAGTCGATCATCTCGGCGGGGTGGGCGCGGCCGGGCAGAGTGGATTGGCGGTAGAAGCGCAGGGTTTTCTGCGCGATTTCGGAGATGCGGCGGGCCTCGTGCTCGGCCATGGAGGCGTATTCCAGCGCGGATCCATTGAGGCTGCAATGGGCGCGCAGGAGATACAGCAGGTTGGTGAGGCCTTCCAGGGGGTTATTGATTTCGTGGGCAATGGAGGCGGCGAGGCGGCCGGTGGCGGCCAGTTTCTCTGAGCGACGGAGGGCTTCTTCGGCGCGGGCGCGTTCGGTGACATCGCGGACTACGATGCCGACCCAGCGAACCTGCTCGGGCAGGGTACGGACGGGATAAGCGCTGACCAGCCAGGTCCAGGAGATTTGCGACTCGGGGTAGCGGCCTCGGAATTCCATATCGGCAACCGGTCCCTGAGAAGCGAAGGCGCGCTGGAGAGCCTCGTCGAACTGGGCGGCGACTTCAGGGTTGAGAAGCTCGGCGGGGGTGCGGCCGAGGTGCGCGCCGATGGAGATGCCGGTCAGCGAAGCGAAGACCTGGTTGACGCGAACAAAGCGCCCGGAGCGGTCGAAGAAGGCGAAGCCGATGGGGGCGTTGGCCAGGAGCGAGTCGAGGAGGGAGAGGGTGTCGTGGAGGCCGGCGCGCTGCACTTCGATGGAAGCCACCATGCTGTTGAAAGCCGCGATGAGTTCGCCGAACTCGTTTTCGACCGTAACCGGCAGGGGAAAGGCAGTGCTGGATTCGGGATGAACTGCGAGTGCGCGGGTGCCGTGGTGGAGGACGGCAAGGGGACGGGTGATGAGCAGGGACATGAGCCAGACCAGCACGAAAGAAGCAATGATCCAGATGGAGCCGAAGATGAGGGTGGCGCGGACGGTGTCGAAGACCTGCTCGTCGTCCCAGAGGGGATTGGATTCGATCCAGGAGTAGCCGCGGAGCTGGTAGCCGAAGTAGATGGGCTTGACCGCTTCCCAGCGGCCATCGGCGAGGGAAAAGACGCGGGGCACGTGGCCGGTGTAGCGGCCGAGCACCGAACGCTCGACCGGATCGAGCCGCACCTGGCCGGCCTCACCGGCGCTGACGTAAAGCATCTTGCCATCGGGATCGGTGATCTTGGCGCGGAGCACGCTGGGCGCGCCACCCACCATGCGGACAGCTGCCGCCAGGAAATCGGGGTGCTGGTCCTGGAAGGCTTCTTCGGCATCGACGCACAGATCGGTGACCTGGTGGTCGAGGCGCTGGCGATCGCGGTCGCGCATGTCGCGGTTTTCCATGTGGGTGAGGAACATGGCGAAGAGGCCGATCGAGAGCGCCTCCAGCAACACCAGGCTGAGGAGCATCTGCCAGCGCAGGGACCGGGGCCACCAGCGCATGCGGCCGAGCCGGACAAGATGGGGAAGAGAGGGTTTCACCGTCGTCAAATCCGAATCAAGAGGACTCTAGTTGAGATGCGGCCAGGGCCCGGGCGATCTGTCTGCCGTGGAAGCGGCCATTTTCAATAAAGATCTCGTTGGTGCGCGAGCCGGCCACGATCACGCCGGCGAGATAAATGCCGGGGACATTGCTTTCCAGGTCTTCAGGATGACATATCGGCATGCAGTCGGGCCCTTCCAAACGGACGCCGAGGCTTTCCAGGAAGCGGAAATCGGGGCGGTAGCCGGTGAGGGCGAAGACGAAATCGTTCGCCAGGACTTCGCTTCCGGAGGGTGTTTCGATGGTGACGGAGTCGGGTTCGATCCGGGCTGCGCGGGAGTTGAAGATGGCGCGAATCTCCCCGTTTTTGATGCGGTTTTCGAGATCGGGCTTGATCCAGTACTTGACGTGACGGTGGATGTCGGGACCGCGATGGACGAGGGTGACGCGGGCGCCGTGCCGCCACAGCTCGAGCGCCGCGATGGCGGCGGAGTTCTTGCCGCCGATGACCAGCACGTCGGTGCCGAAATAGGGATGGGGATCGTTGTAGTAGTGATAGACCTTGCTCAGGTCTTCGCCGGGGATGTTGAGGAAGTTGGGGATGTCGTAGTATCCGGTGGCGATGACGAGATTGCGGGTGCGGAGGGTTCCGGGACGGCTGAAGCGGTCCACGGTGTGCACGGTGAAGTTTCCGCGAGCGCCCTTGACGCGGGTAACCCGCTGGTACTGGCGAACATCGAGCCGGTAATGGGCGGCGACATGGCGGTAATATTCGAGCGCCTCATTGCGGGTGGGTTTGGCGTTCGGGCTGGGAAACGGGATGTCACCGATCTCGAGCAGCTCGGAGGTGGTGAAGAAGGTCATGTGGGAGGGGTAGTGGAAGAGCGAATTGCAGACGCAGCCCTTATCCACTAAGACGGTGTGGAAACCGGATCGTTGTGCCTCGATGGCGCAGGAGAGGCCGGTGGGGCCGGCGCCGATGACGAGCGCGTCGAAGAGGGTATCGGCAGCCGGTTTGTCCCCCGGCATGCTCTGGGGCCGGACGTCCGGAACGGAGTCGAGCGGGTAATCGGCCATACAGGTTTAGATTAGGGCATGCGGCGGGCGAGGAGTGAACGCGAGCCGGGATTTGCGACCCTGCCCGCGGCGAAATGCGACATTTTCGTGGATCGCGATTCTGGGTTCGTGGCTATCGCGCGGGGCTGACTTCAACAATCATGAACGTGTCCGGCTTCATCTGGGGGCGGCGCTGTCCGGCCGCGGCGGGCTCGAACTCCGCTGTGGGCAAGTAGAGCTTGTGCGTGGCCGCATCCAGGCCCATGGTGCGCGCGCCCCTTGGGGTGGTGATGGTCTGCTCGACTTCGTAACTACCGCTTTTCTCGGTGGCGACGATGAGCTTGCCGTCACCGCAACTGGCGAAGGCCTGGCGGCCTTCAACGCGAGTCGCGTCCACGCCCGCGCCGATATCCACGCTGCCCAGCACCTTGCCGTCCTCTGTGCTCATGATGACCAGCTTTTGCGGATTACGGCAGCCAAGGAAAAGGCGGTGGGTTTTGCGGTCGAGAGCCATGCCCACGGGATGGCCGCCGGGCGCCACCGGCCAACGGGCGATCACCTTGCCCGCGTGCAGATCGACTTCCGCGACCAGGTCCTTGTCTTCGAGGTTGACGTAAGCTTTGCCTGAACCGTCGGCGGCGAGGAACTCCGGAGAGCCGCCGAGATCGATAGCCGCAGGAATCTTCCCGTTGGGGTCAATGTTCGGAGGGAAGGCCATCAGCTTGCCTTCGTCGCCGGAGACGGCGAGGATGAGGTTCTGGCTCTTGTCGTAGATGATGCCATCGGAATCAGGCATGGTGGCCAGGTGGCCGAGGACGGCATAGGTTTTCAGATCGAAGACGATGATCTGGCCGGAGCCGCCGCCGTCGGTGATGAACCCGCGGTTGAGGCTCGGAACCAGGGCGACGCCATGAGAGCGCTTCTGACCGGGGATATCGCCGAGCACCTTGCCGGAATCGGCGTCGATGACCTGGGTGTGAGTGGAGCGGGTGACGAAGAGCCGGTGGGTTGAGGCATCCACAGTGACGTAGTCCCAGCCGCCCTCGCCCCCGATGTGCATGGTCCTGGTGACTTCCCACTTCTGGCCGTGAACGGCGAGCGAACCGGCGAGCATGAGCGCCGAAACAAAAACCGAAGCTGTGGTGATGCGCATTATCGATTTTTCCTCAGATTCTTCGTGGCTTGTCGATGTTGAGGTGAAGGCGAACGAGCCCGCGGGAGAAAGCTATCACAGCGAACCTTAGATTCTGCTGAAGGCGTAGATGAATTCCGCGTCTCAGCAGTACCTTTGCGGGACGAAATTCTGCTCCTGGATGGGCGGGCGCACATACTTCGATTTGCCGATCGGCGGCAATGGCACCGGCTTTGGGGTCAAGTCCCTGTATTTGAAGAGCGACAGCAGATGTTCGATGACATTCAGCCGTGCCGCCTCCTTGTTGTCCGAGTTCACCACGTACCAGGGTGCGTGCCTGGTATCCGTCACCGCGAACATGTCATCCTTGGCTCGCGAGTAGTCGGCCCAATGCTTGCGTGACTCGAGGTCCATCGGGCTCAACTTCCAGCGCTTGGTCATGTCATTCATGCGCTGCTGGAATCGCCGCTCCTGCTCTTCATCGCTGACCGAAAACCAGTACTTGATGAGTTTGAGGCCGGCACGCACCAGCATGCGTTCAAACTCCGGGCAGGCCTGAAGAAAATCCTGGTACTCCGCATCCGTGCAGAAGCCCATCACGCGTTCCACCCCGGCGCGGTTATACCAACTGCGGTCAAACAGCACCATCTCGCCCGCCGAGGGCAGGTGCGCCACGTAGCGCTGGAAGTACCACTGCGTTTTTTCGCGCTCGGTGGGAGTGCCCAGCGCCACCACGCGGCAGATACGCGGGTTCAGCGGCTCGGTAATGCGCTTGATCGCTCCGCCCTTTCCGGCGGCATCGCGTCCCTCGAACAGCACCACCACGCGCAAGCCCTCGTGGCGGATCCACTCCTGGAGCTTGGCGAGCTCAATGTGCAGCCTGGCCATCTCTTTCGAATATCGGCAGTCTTCGCCAATGCGCAGAACCTTTGCCCCACCCCCGTTCTTACCATTCATTTCGGCCACTGCGGCCGCCTGGCTAGGTGAATTTTCATTCGAGCCGGAATGCCGATGACGGCCCACGAGCTTGTGCTTCATGCAACCTCCTTATGCCGCGCCAGGCATTTGCCGGCGCTCGAATCGATCGGACGGGTTCGCAAATTTCGTGCGCGATTGTACTCCCAGATTCGGCATGGCCGATGCGCCCCGAATCACAGGCCGAAAGGCGGCTCCCGGCGGCGCTAGGATGAAATGCGTGGCGTCTCCCACACTTTTCACTATCGGCCATTCGACGCATTCCATTGAGGAGTTCATCGCCTTGCTGCGCGCGCACGCCGTCGCCAGGATTGTGGATGTGCGCTCGATTCCAAAATCGCGGCATTGCCCGCAATTCAACATCGACGCCATGCCGGGGTGGCTGGAGCAGGCGGGAATCGGATATGCACATTTGAAGGCGCTGGGCGGACGGCGACACTCGCGCCGGGATTCGCTCAATACCGGATGGCGGAATACGTCGTTCCGCGGGTATGCGGATTACATGGGGACCTCGGAGTTTGCAGCCGGGTTAAATGAGTTGGTCGCCATGGCGAGCGAGCGGCCGACGGCAATCCTGTGCGCGGAGGCAGTGCCGTGGCGCTGTCACCGCTCGCTGATTGCGGACGCGATGGCGGTGCGGGGATGGGATGTGCGGGAAATTATGAGCGCCGCGCCAGCCAGGCAACACAAGCTGATGCCATTTCTGAAGGTCGTGGAGGGGCGGCTCACGTATCCGGGGCAACCAGAGGTTCAGGAGAAACTTGGCGTGCTTCGGAGGGCGTTGGAAGCAGGCGAGGAAAGCGGAGCTGCCAAAGGCGATTTGGTCAATGAAGTCCGCGAGCGCTTGCGCGGGCGGGCGAAGCATACCGGCTCAAAGAAAGTGGTCTAGTCCGAACAATGACTTCGATTCGGATGGCTACTGATGCTGAGGTCCAACCTCCGATTTGGGCTGCCCGCCAGGCTGCGGGGGGGTCTTTTCCTTAGCCGATAGCATTCTGGCCAGTTCACGCTGGACGCGGCCGCGGAATTGGCGGTAGTTCGTGTTTTCGGCGCCAATGTCGGCGACATCGGCCTTCATCTCGCAACCGTTACCTTTCTCGATTAATGCAACTCGGTTGGTTTGCACCCAAAGGTCGCCAATGACGACAAACGAAGCCCTCAGATCGAGGTCGTTCAAGGAGCCGAGCCCGTAGTTGTCGTGGTTGCGGAGGGTCTCCTTGACGGCGGACCACAGATCGTCGCAGGAAACCGGGTATATGCCCTTCACCGAGTGCAGTTCTTTTGTTTTTGCATGAGAGGGAACCGCAAGCAAGAGAATCACAAATATCGCGGCAATTGTCCTGGTCATTTCATCCCCCGCCATCGCGTGACTCATCACGAATTAACCGGCGTTGCCGAAGCCTCACGGCAGCCCAAAAGAATTATAAGCGAGGATTCCGGGCCGGAATGTGATGGCCGTCGCAGCAAGCGGTGAGAGGAATTACCCTAAAATGTAGGTGCTTTTCAGGAGTTAGCCTTCATGACCGTCATTCGCCAACAGGATCTGGTTGAAACCATAGCCGGCGCGCTGCAATACATCAGCTATTACCACCCCCAGGACTACATTGTGAACCTGGCGAAGGCGTACGAAAAGGAGGAATCGCCGGCGGCCAAGGACGCCATGGCGCAAATCCTCATTAACAGCCGGATGTGCGCGGAAGGGCATCGTCCCATCTGCCAGGACACGGGCGTGGTGAACGTGTTCCTGAAGGTCGGGATGGAGGTGCGGTTTGCGGAGCCGGACGGCGCAAGCCCGTCGCTGAGCTTGCAGGAGATGGTAGATGAGGGAGTGCGCAAGGCATACCTGGACCCGGACAACCCGCTTCGGGCGAGCATGCTGGCCGATCCGGCAGGGGCGCGCAAGAATACACGCGACAACACCCCCAGCGTGGTGACGGTGGAGCTGGTGCCCGGGGGCGAGGTGGAGATTACGGTCGCGGCCAAGGGGGGAGGGTCCGAGGCAAAGTCGAAATTTGCCATGCTGAACCCGTCGGACTCGATTGTGGAGTGGGTGCTGAAGACGGTGCCGACCATGGGCGCGGGCTGGTGCCCGCCGGGGATGCTGGGGATCGGCATTGGCGGGACGGCAGAGAAGGCGATGCTGATGGCGAAGCAGAGCCTGATGGATCCGATCGATATCCAGGACCTGATTGCGCGCGGGCCGAAGACCACGGCGGAGAAGTTTCGCGTCGAGATTTACGACAAGGTGAACAATCTGGGGATCGGCGCGCAGGGGCTGGGCGGTCTGACCACGGTGCTGGACGTAAAAGTGCTGGACGCGCCGTGCCACGCGGCGAATCTGCCGATTGCGATGATTCCAAATTGTGCGGCCACGCGGCACGCGCACCTGGTGCTGGATGGCTCCGGGCCGGCGTATCTCGACCCGCCGTCGCTGGAGGTGTGGCCCAAGCTCAGCTACAACCCCGTGGGTGCGCGGCGGGTGAACCTGGACACGGTGACGCGCGCGGAGGCGGCGACGTGGAAACCGGGCGAGGTGCTGCTGCTGAATGGCAAGCTGCTGACCGGCCGCGATGCCGCCCACAAGCGCATTACGGAGATGCTGAACCGCGGCGAGAAGCTGCCGGTGGACTTTCGCGACCGGTTCATCTACTACGTGGGGCCGGTGGACCCGGTGCGGGATGAGGTGATTGGGCCGGCGGGGCCGACCACGTCGACGCGCATGGACAAGTTCACGCGGCAGATGCTGGCGGAGACGGGCTTGCTGGGGATGGTGGGCAAGGCCGAGCGCGGGCCGGCGGCGATTGAGGCGATCCGGGAGTTCGGCGCCGTATACCTGATGGCGGTGGGCGGCGCGGCGTATCTGGTGTCGAAGGCGATCAAGGGATCGCGGCGGCTGGCGTTCGACGACCTGGGCATGGAGGGCATCTACGAGTTCGAAGTGAAGGATATGCCAGTGACCGTGGCGGTGGATGCGAAGGGAACGAGCGTGCACCAGACCGGCCCGGCGGAGTGGCAGCAGCGGATTGCGGGAGTGCCGATCCTTCAGTAAGCAGGTGTCAGGGTTCAGGTGTCAGGGTTCAGGGGCGCCCCTGGAGTTGAGGGCGCGTTCGTATACTTGGCCCTATGCGACTGTTTCTGGTGCTGTTGCTGACGGTGGGGTGCGCGAGCGCGCAGGATATTCGGCCGGAGGTGCGGGCGATTGCCGCCGGCGCACAAGGCAAAGTTTCGACGGCTTGCTGGCTGGCCGGATCCGATCTGAACTGCGATCTGAATGCGCACGGACATCCGCCCATGCAGTCCGTGTTCAAGCTGCCGCTGGCCATCGCCGTGCTGCACCAGGTGGAGCAAGGGAAGTTCACGCTGGATCAGCCGGTGCGATTCTTGCCGTCGGATCGGATTTTGCCGCGCGCCTACAGTCCTTTGTGGGACAAATACCCAAACGCCAATGTGGATGTGCCGCTGCGTGAGCTACTGCGGTTGGCGGTGTCGTTGAGCGACAACGTGGCTGCCGACATCCTGCTGCGGAAGGCCGGCGGAACGGCAGTCGTCAACCGCTATATTGCTTCCCTGGGCATCCGCGGATTTCACCTGGTGGACAACGAAAAGGCGTTGCATCATGACACCGAGCTGCAATACCGGAACTGGTTTGAGCCAGCCGGCGCGGTGCAATTGCTGCAAATGATTGATGAGCATTCACCATTGAATGCGGCGGATACGGCGTTCCTGCGGGAAATCATGACGGCGCCGGCAGACAAGACACGGCTGGGCGCGGAGCTGCCGAAGGGAACGCCGGTTGCGCACAAGACGGGGACGTCCGACGTGGACAACGGGCTGGCGCATGCGACCAACGACATCGGATTGGTCGCACTGCCGGATGGACGCAAGCTGGCGGTGGCTGTGTTTGTGACCGACTCCCGCGCGGGCGAGGCGACACGAAACCGCGTGATAGCCGAAATTGGCAAGGCGGCGTACGACGCGGCGGTGGAGAGATAGCGGGTCGGCAAGCCAGCAGGCCAGCGGGTCAGAGCCCACCCATCGCACGGGAATACTATGCGATGGATGGGCGGACGAGCTCGAGGGTCAATGATGGTCTGCTGCCGGGGCTGTTTCGCTCGTCACCAGATTGCCGTTGATATCGCGGACCTCAACCGGGCCGAGGCCCGCGTCCTTCAGGCTGGGCTCAATCTTGGTGCGATCTCCCGCGGTGAGGATGATGAGCTGGTCGGGATGCAGGTACTGCTTCGCGGCGCGGGCAATGTCGTTCTCGGAGACTGCCTGGAATTTGCCCGGAAGCTTGGCATAGTAGTCGAGCGGCCGGTCATAAAGGAACAAGCCGTTGAGGGCGCGGGCGATGGAGGCGTTGGTCTCAAACTGCCCCGGCAACGAGCGGATGGATGCTTCCTTGGCAGCGGCCAGCTCTTCCGCGGTGGAGGGATGATCGGGGAAGTTGCGAATCTCGTTCATCATCTCCTTCGCGGCAGCCGCAGTCACGTCGGTTCGGACGAGGGCGCCGGCGAGGAAACTGCCTCCGGCCCGAAACTCCTGGAATCCGGAGAAGGCCCCGTAGGTATAGCCGTGGACCTCGCGGAGATTCATGTTAATGCGGCTGCCGAAGCTGGAACCGAGGGTGTAATCGAGCACCTCGAGCAGCTCCGCATCCGGAGAAGTTTCCGGCACTCCGTTGCCGAAGGCCAGCAGGGCTGTCTGCGGCGCCCCCGGCTTATCCACGATGACCACGTGCGTGGCTGGCGCTTCCGGCGCGGCCGGCAGTTGGGGCGCGGCGTCGGCCTGGTTCTTCCAGCCGCCGAAAGAGTCCTCGGCCAGCTTGCGGGCTTCTGCCTGGTTGATATCGCCGACCAACACGAGAACGGAATCGTCGGGTCCGTAGTGGTGCTGGTAGAAATCGGAGATCTCGGCCGGAGTGATGGCCTTCACGCTTTCGGTGGTGCCGTTGCCTGAGAGGCCATAGGGCTGATCGCCGAACAGCAGCTTGGGCCCAACGCGAAACGCAATCTGGTAGACGTTGTCGGTCTCCTGCGAGATGCGGACGAGCCGCTGCGCCCGGCGGCGCTCGACATCGTCCGTCCGAAACGCAGGGTGCAGGGCAACATCGGAGAGCAGGCTCATGCCTCGATCCGCATTCGAGGTAAGGACGCTCATGCTGATGGCGCTCGAGTCCATGCCCGCGGTGGTGTTTATGTGTGTGCCGATGCTCTCCTGATCCTCCGCCAGTTTTGCCAAACTACGGGATTCGGTGCCATCGCCCATCACCTCGGAAGCCAGCGATGCCAGGCCGGCAGTCGCGGCCTGGTTATTCTCGCTGCCCGCGCGGGAGACGAGCTCCGCAGTCAGCAGAGGCAGGGAGTGCTCTTCCACCAGGAGCACCTTCAGGCTGTTGTCCAAAGTGAATTCTTTAGGAACCGGCAGATGGAGCACGGGTGCGGGTCCCGGGCCGGGCTTGTTCTTGCGCCAATCTTGCGATTTCTCGAACGCAGCGGAGTATGGATTGGTGATCTTTACATTCGCATCGGTGTCCTCGGGACTGCGCGGCACATCTTCAAGGACTTTCTTCCCGGGCACGCAGTAAACCACTACCGCGGAGTCCTTCGATAAATACTTCCGCGCCGCCGATTGGACGCTGGCCGGCGTGACTGCCTCCACCATGGCCAGGTCCTTGGGCAGGAAGCCGGGATCGCCGGTGTACTGGTTGTACTGGTCGAGAGTGTCAGCCACGCCTCCGAATCCGCCCAGCCGCTCGAGGCCGTTGATCTTCGACGTGAGCCGTAGCGCCTTCGATGCATCCACTTCTTCGGCAGTGGGGCCTTCCTGCTGGAGCTTGTTCAATTCCTTCCAGAATGTGGCTTCCAGGTCTTCGAGCTTTACCCCCGGCTTGGCGGTGATGTCGCACGATGCGATGCCGGTGAGCTTGAGCTCGTCGGTGTCGCAATTGACACTCTGCGCTACCTGGGACTTGATGACGAGCGCCTGCCGGAGGCGGCTGGCTTTGGCGCTGCCCAGGGCGAAAATCGCGGTATCGACGCCGTACGCCTCAGGACTATAGGCGGGCGGCGTGAGCCACGCGATGCTCAGTCTAGAGAGCTTCACCGTGTCGGTGATGGTGGCGCGGCGCTCCGATGTGATAGCCGGCGTGACCACGTGCACCGGCTGAACCGCAGGCCCGCGCGGGATGGGCCCAAAGTACTTTTCGAGAAGCGCCTTCAACCGCGCGGGATCGAAGTCGCCTGCAACCGCGATGGAGGCGTTGTTGGGGGTGTAGAACTGCTGGTGAAAATCGCGCACGTCGGCCAGGCGGGCCGATTCGATGTCGCGATGGCTGCCGATCACGGAGCCATAGTAAGGGTGGTCCTTGGGAAAGAGGAGGTGAAAGACGGCTTCATCGGCAACATCGTAGGGCTGGCCCTCACCCTGGCGGCGTTCGTTGCGTACCACATCGCGCTGGTTGGTAAGGAGCTTGCGGTCGAGGCCCTCCATGAGAAAGCCCATGCGGTCGGATTCGAGCCACAGCGCCAACTCGAGCTGGTTGCTGGGCATGGTTTCAAAGTAATTGGTGCGGTCGAAGTCGGTGGTGCCGTTTACATCGGTCGCGCCGGCGCCTTCCACGTCCTTGATATGGGCTTTCTCGCCGACGTGCTCGGAACCTTCGAACATCATGTGCTCGAACAAGTGGGCGAATCCAGTGCGGCCGGGGCGCTCGTTCAGCGGGCCCACGTGATACCACAGATCCACTGCAACCAGCGGCAGCCGGTGATCCTCATGGGTGATGACCGTAAGTCCGTTGGGAAGCGTGTACTTCTGATATTTGATTTCAGGAAGCTTGTGCGCAGTTTGCGCAAAGGCGATGGAGACAGTGGCAAAGGCCGAGAGATAGCAGAACAGACGGCGAAGCATACGATGCATGGCGGTCTCCTGAAAACATGGCTGGTTGAGACCCCCGGATGATACCAGAAGAGCCGCGGGTCCGATGTCATCGGAGTGTCCAGGAAAAGGAGGGCAGTGTCAGCGCCAGCGAAATATGCGCAGCGCCGCGGCAAATGGAATCACCAGCCAGGCGAGAAGGATGGCAACCGGGGCGCCAAGATGCGCGATTCCGATGCCCTGAAGCATATTGGCGCGGAGGGCGTCATTGGCCGCCGTCAGCGGGAGCGCTTTGACGAACGGCTGGATCACCGCGGGGAAGCGCGACGCCGAAAAGAACACGCCGGAGAGAATCCACATGGGCAGCATGACCAGGTTCATGAGGCCGGAAGCGGCTTCCATGGTGCGGGCGCGCGAGGCGATGAGCAAGCCGAGCGCGGAGAACGAGAGCGATGTGAGCACACAAAGAAAGGCAAGCTGGGCCAGCGATCCCCGGAACGGCACACCGAAAGCGAGCCGGGCAAAGCCAAGAAATGCGACCACCTCGATGACCAGCAGCAGCAGGCGTGAGAGGAGGAACGAGGCCAGGTATTGCCAGCGCGGCATGGGAGAGGCAACCAGGCGCTTGAGGAGTTTTTTCTGACGTGCTTCCACGATGGAGAATCCGAGACCCCAAATGGCCGAACCCATCAGGTTCATGCCGAGGAGGCCGGGTACGACGAAATCGATGTAGCGGGCGCCGGCCTCGTGGATGAGATCGTTGCGGGCCGGAATGGGGTCATGGCGGCCGGCTGCGGCCTGAATGGAGCGGTCGGCGAGCAGCCGGGCAAGGCGGGAGTCGGGATTGGTATCGTCGTACCGGAATTCCACGCCGGCCGGAGTCTGGATTGCCAGCAGCTCGATGTTGCCGGTGGCCAGCGAGCGCATTCCGGCAGCCTCGTCCATGGTGGAGGCCCGGAGGCCGGGATCGGCTGCCATGGCGCGGGTGAGTTGTGGCGCGGTGGCGGCCACCGGAAGCACGTCCGGCGGGCGATTGCGAAAGGCGATCCCGAGGCCGGCGGCAAGCAGAATGGGGAAGATGAAAACCCAGAAGAGAGCCTCCGGTTCGCGCAGAAAGAGGCGGAAGCGGGCCGTCGTGAGCTGCCACAGCGAGCTTGACTGAAGCCTATTCATCGCGCAGGTTCCTTCCGGTGAGAGAGACAAAGACATCCTCAAGCGTGGCCGAGTGGGTGCGGAACTCGGCCAAATCGACAACTTGGCTGTCGAGAACGGTGAAGATCCGCGGCACGGTAGTGTGCAGTTCCGAAACGCAAAGCTGATGCGTTCCACCGTCCACGCGATGCGACTGCACGCCGGGGATGGCGGCAAGCTGGGCAACGTCCAGCCGGACATCGGTGGGCGTGACGGCGAATTCGACAATGTGGTCGCCGCCGACCGACGCGATGAGCTGTTGCGGAGTGCCTAGCGCGATCACGCGTCCATGGTCCATGATGGCCACGCGGTCGCAGAGGCGCTCGGCCTCATCCATGTAGTGAGTGGTAAGAATGATGGTGCGGCCGGCGCGCTTGAGTTCGTCCACCAGGTCCCAGAGATGGCGGCGAGCCTGGGGATCGAGGCCGGTGGTGG
>Ga0307374_10006938_pt1 | contig 17519 bp, 8 predicted proteins | sample OX3MG_FD_202532 | JGI IMG/M metagenome (GOLD analysis project Ga0307374, IMG submission 202532) | Soil microbial communities from Risofladan, Vaasa, Finland - OX-3 | ecosystem: Environmental > Terrestrial > Soil > Coastal area > Acid sulfate soil | place: Finland: Risofladan, Vaasa | collected... | reverse complement strand
GTCACCTTCACCAACGTCCCCAGCGGCATCTACCAGGCGCGCGTCTTCAAGGGCGGCTACGGCGGGGCCACGTCCAAGGAGTTCGAAGTCCTCCCCGGACGCGCCGTCACCCTCACCGTCGCGCTCGCTCGCACGCAGACGACCAGCGGCCTCAAGGTCATCGCCAAGATCACCGTCACCGCCCAGCCCGCGGCCGGCACGGACGTTGGGAGCGGGAGCGCGGTCCGCCGGCTCTCCGATGATCTGGTGCAGGCGCTGGGCAAGCTGCCCGGAGTGAACGTCGACGACGGCACGGGCAGCGGCAACACGGACGCGGCGGAGACGATCTCGCTCGACGGCCACGATCCCTCGCAGACGGCGGTGAGCCTCGACGGCATCCCGCTCAACGCGCCGGGGCAGGCGGCCAACATGCGCGAGATCTCGACCGATCTCTTCGCCGGAGCGAGCGTCGCGCACGGCCCGATGGCCGGCGCCCTGGGCGGCGGCGTCAACTTCCGCACGCTCGAGCCCACGTTGACGTGGCAGGGAGAGCTGACCACGTCGGTGGGATCTCGCGGCGCCGCCGATACGGTCGTCTCCGAGCGCGGAACCTTCGACGGCATCGGCGTCGCGTTCGTCCACGCCGTGCGCGGGAGCGACGGGCTGCTCTACGGCCAGCGGTTTCTCGACTCCAGCGGCTTGGACTACGCGCACGGCGGCTCGCGGCTCACCGGCGGCGACATGGTGAAACTGCGCGCCCACCTCGGCGGAACGCAGACGCTCACGGCCTCGTACCTCTCCTCCAACTTCTACACCGACCTGGTCTGCACCACCGACACCGGCCCCCTGCCGTGCGGGTATGGTCCCGGCAACGCCGCGTATGGTCACTTCACGATGAGCGCGTTGAGCGATACCGCCCTGGTGGGGCTGGTCGGGCTCCAGCTCTCGGCCTACGGCATCTCCACCACGCACGACACCGATCTGCTCGACCGCTACGTCGGCGGCGTGCCCGATCCATACGGCACCGACTCGCTCCGCCAAACGCACGGCATGGCGCTGACCGCCACGCTCCCTGCGCGCGGGAAGCACACGCTCTCGGTCCAGGCGGCGACGTCGCACTCGACGTTCACCACCACGCCCATCAACGCGCAGACGGGCATCTACCTCCTGGTTCCCACCAGCGCCACCACCTACAGCTCGCTGACGCTCGACGACCGCATCGACGCCAACGCGCGCCTGCGCTTGGGAGAGGAGTTCGGCGTGTCGAGCTCGACCGGGGCGGGCTCCTCCCTCCTGGTGGGCAGCAGTGCCACGTGGTCCCCAACCTCTCGCGACGTCTATACCGCCCAAGTGGACGCCGGCAACGCCGGAGCCACGCCGCCGCGCATCGGGATCCTGACGGATCCCGCCGGTCTGCGCTTCGACTGCGCGGGCGGCATCGCGTACGGCAACGGCCCGGGGGACGAGCCCGCCGCCTCGAGCTCGTTCTCGGCGCGAGCGGGTTGGGAGCATCTCTTTCGCGGCGGCGATCTGAGCGCCACGCTCTACCGGCAGCAGCAGAACGGGACGCTCGTGCCCACGGAAGTCAACGCCGCGGCGTTGCCGGCCGGCTACTTCCCCGCGAATTACTTCGCATTGGCTCAGCAGGCGTACGACTCCGCGGGCGGGTGCGGCGGCACCGGCGCCTTCGCGCCGAGCAATCTCTACCTCACGATCCCGCTCGGCGGCGTGACGCGCGTCTATCAAGGACTCCAGCTCGGCGGCGAGATCTCCGTCGGTCGAAGCCTGGTGGTGCAAGGCTCCTACACGGTGCAGAGCGCCGCGCTCTCGTCCGCCGACCCGCGCTTGATGAATCCCTACTCGACCACGATCTCCGGCGACCAGCTTCCCGGCGTGCCGCTCCACCGCGCGGCCGTCCTCCTCGACGAGAAAGCCCCGGGGTCCGCCGTCGAGGCGCTCGCCGACGCGCAGTACACCTCGGCCAACAATCCGCAGAACCTTCCCGCCTACGTGACCGTGGACGCCGGAGTGACGATCCATCTGCAGCACGGCACGCTATCGTTTCTTGGTACCAACCTCTTCGACACGCACGGCGGCGCCTTCGCCACCGCGAACGGCGGCGTGCCGTTGGCAACGCTGGGCGGCACGCTCCTGCCCACCATCGTGCGGCCGCTCGCGCCGCGCAACCTCTCCGTGACGTATGCGGTGCCGATCGGACCGGGCGCCGCGAGCGCGGCTCCTCCCTCGGCCTCACTCACGCCGCTGCGACGAGAGGGGGGTCCCGGAGGTCCCGGAGGCTACGGTGGTCCCGGAGGCCCCGACCGCCGCCGCGGCTTCTTCCAACCGTTGCCCTCGGCGCCGCCTTCCTCTCCGCTCGCGCTCGACGCGAACCGGCCCGCGTGCGACGCCGACGCCGCCGCGCAGGCGCGGCCGATCCTCGACGCGCTCGCGGCATACGGCGACGCGCTCGTTCGCGCGAAGGCTCCGAGCGGGTATCCCGCCGGGCCGCCGGTTGGGGCGCCCGCCATCCCGGGCTTCGCGGTGGCTTATCGTCCCACGCCCGGCTCCTACGCGCTCTCGCTCGTGCCCACCGACTTCGCGAGCCTGCGCGCGCTAGCGCGCTGCGCCACGCTTCACATCGCCACGGAGAGCGAGGCGCGCGCGCACGGCCTCTACGTGCCCGCACCCACGCCGTTCGGCGGCTTCGCGCTGGCCTTCAGCCCGCGAGCCGGCCTCTACGCCGTGCGCCGTCCACCGGCACCCGGACGGGAGCAGTTCCGGCTCTACCGTCTGCCCAGCACGAAGCCCGCGCACCCGTTTGCCGCCGAGGACCGCTCCTCGTGCACGCCGCAAGCCCGCGAGGTGGCGGTGCCGCTGCTCGACGCGCTCGCTCGTTATGCCGCAGAACTGGATCCAGCGCATCCCGCGGCCTGGCAACCCAAGGGCTGGAGCGTGAGTCTGCGGCGCAATGGGAGCGCGTGGTGGCTCGAGGCGCATCTGGTCAACATCCAGACGGTGCCCGCGCTGCTCGACTGCGCGCACGTCTCGATCGGCACGCGCGAGGAGGTGGCAAAGCTCGCCCTCGGCGGAAGCCCGCCCCCTTCCCTCGACTACGCACCCGCGCTGGGTCTCTACACCGTGCGCAACGATCAGCCGCGCCGGCCGCAGGGCCCTACTGCTCCGAGTAGTCCTTCTTCGCCAGCGCCGTCGCGATGATGCGCTCCTGCTCCACCGCGTGCGCACCGGCATACCCCTCGCTGGTTGCCGAGCGATCGGGACGCCCCACGTAGCCCCAACCGATGCCCTGCGGCAGCAGATGCTCGCGAAGCCGCCGCGAGACGAAAGCCCTCGCCCCCTGGTTGCGCGGCTCCTCCTGCACCCACGCCACGCTCTTGACCTTCGGATACGAGGCGATGACCTCGTGGACGCGGGCGAACGGGAAGGGCTCGAGCATCTCCACCCGCACGATCGCGAGATCACTCGCCGTCGCGCGCCCCGCGTGCGCGATCAGATCGTAGTAGATCTTGCCGCTGCACAGGATCACGCGCGTGATCGCGCTGCGGTCGGTGACCGACGGATCGTCGATGACCGTTTGGAACGCCCCGTCCGTGAGATCGCTCAGCGTGGAGTTCGCCGCCTTCAGGCGCAGCAGGCTCTTTGGCGTCATGAGCACGAGCGGACGAGCCTTCGGCGAGCGGGCCTGATCGCGCAGCAGATGAAAGTACTGCGCCGGCGTTGAGCAGTTGGCGATGCGGATGCTGCCTTCGGCGGCGAGTTGGAGAAAACGCTCGAGACGCGCGCTCGAGTGCTCCGGCCCTGCGCCTTCGTAGCCGTGCGGCAGCAGCAGCGTGAGCCGCGAGGTCATGCCCCACTTCGAGCGCGCCGACGAGATGTATTGGTCGATGATGATCTGCGCGCCGTTGACGAAGTCTCCGTACTGCGCCTCCCAGAGCACCAAGGCGTCCGTGGCCGCGATGCTGTAGCCGTACTCGAAGCCCACGCACGCATACTCCGAGAGCGGGCTGTTGTGCACTTCCAACGAGGCGCGCGCGTGCGGAAGGTGCTGCATCGGCGAGAACCGGGCGCCGGTCTTGGCGTCGTGCAGGAAGAGATGCCGATGACTGTACGTGCCGCGCTCGCTGTCCTGCCCGGTCAGGCGGATCGGCACGCCCTCGGTCAAGAGGCTGGCGAAGGCCAAGGCCTCGCCCAGACCCCAGTCGAACTCGCCGCCGTCGTCGAGAGCGGTGCGCCGGCGATCGAGTTGGCGCGCGAGCTTGGGATGAACGGTGAAGCCGTCGGGTACCTGCAAGAGCTGCGCGTTGAGGGAGCGCAGGACGGCCGCGGGGACGCTCGTCTCCACGGCGGCGACGGGAGCGCCGTTCCCGTTCACGGGTTCGGTTCTCGCCTTGAGCGCCACGATCCCCGACTTGACCCGCTTGTGCGCCTCGCTGAAGCGCTTGGTGGCGTCGTCGAAGGCGGCTCTCGCCTGGCCTTCGGTGATGAGCCCCTGCGTCACGAGCTTGCGCGCGTAGAGATCGCGAGCCGTCGGGTGCTTGGCGATCACGTCGTACATCAGCGGCTGCGTGTACGCCGGCTCGTCGGCCTCGTTGTGGCCCAGGCGGCGGTAGCCGACCAGATCGATCACGACGTCGCGGCCGAAACGCCGCCGGAACTCCACCGCCAGACGCGTGGCGGCGATCGTGGCCTCCACGTCGTCGGCGTTGACGTGGATGACCGGGACGTCGAAGCCTTTGGCGAGGTCGCTCGCGTAGCGGGTGGAGCGTCCCTCGCCGGGATCGGTGGTGAAGCCGATCTGGTTGTTGCCGATGATGTGCAGGGTGCCGCCGGTCGTATAGCCGGCCAGCATGGAGAGGTTGAACGTCTCCGCCACGATCCCCTGACCGTTGAAGGCGGCGTCGCCGTGGATCAGGATCGCGGTAGCCTTCTTGCGGTCGATCGTTCCGGAGCCCGACGAGCGATCGGTCTGCGCCGCGCGCGTCTCGCCCTCGACCACGGGGTCGACTGCCTCCAGATGGCTGGGATTGCTCGGCAGCACGACGTCGATCTGCTTGCCGGAAGCGGTGCGGAAGAGCCCGGCCGATCCCAGGTGGACGGGAACGTCTCCGGTGACGCTGCCCTCGCCCATGCCCTCGCCGCGCAACTCGACGAGCTCGAACTCGGTCAGCACGTCCTCGATCTTGCCGCCGGCGATGTGCGTGATCGTCGCCAGCCGGCCGCGGTGCGCCATCCCGACGTACGCCGTGCCGATGCCGTCGGCGGCGAAGGTCTCCAACGCCTCGGCCAGCATCGGGACGAGCGCGTCGATGCCCTCGATCGAGAAGGTCTGACGGCCAAGGTACGTGCGGCGCAGGAAGCGTTCGAAGGCCTCGACGCTCGTCAGCCAATCAAAGAGCCGCAGACGCTCCTCGTTGGAGAGGGCGCGGCGGTGCGCGCTCGACTCGATCTGCTCGCGCAGCCACGCGCGTTGCTCGCGGCTGGACAGATGCTCGACCTCGTACGCGATGGTCGAGGTATAGGCCGACTTGAGACTCTCCAGGACTTCGGCCAGGTTGGTGCCCGGCACCCCCACCTCGAGGATCGACGCGGGAACCGCCGCCAGCTCCGCGCGCGTGACGCCGAGGCTCGCGGGATCGAGCACGGGGTCGCCCTGGGCGGGCGCGGAGAGCGGATCGATGTCGGCTGCCGTGTGCCCGTGCGTGCGGTACCGCACCACGAGCGCCATGCCAGCGGCCGCGGCCCGCAAGAGGGCCTCGCTCGGCACGGCGGCGGCGGCGGAGCCCGGCGCTGGCGCGGTCAGGCCCAAAGGCTGAGCAAGGCGCAGCGCCCCCGGCCGCGCGAGGCCCATCCCCTCGAAGGAGGTCTCGTAGAAGGCATCCTCACCGCCAAGCAGCTGCTCGATACGGCGCAGGAACTCCCCCGACTCCGCCCCTTGGATGATGCGGTGGTCGTAGGTGCTGGTGAGCGTGACGACCTTCGCGGCGCCCAGCGCCTTGAGGGTGGCATCCGGTACCGAGGCCAGACCCGGCGGGTAGCCGATGGCGCCGGCGGCCACGATGGTTCCCTGGCCCGCCATCAAGCGCGGCACCGAGGCGATGGTACCGATGCCGCCGGGGTTGGTCAAGGTGATGGTGGCGCCCGCGAGGTCGTCGGCTTGCAGGCTGTTGGTGCGGGCCTTCGCGATCAAGGCTTCGTAGGCGGCGTGAAACTCGCCGAATGAGAGCCGGTCCGCGTTGCGGATCACCGGGACCATCAGAAAGCGCGAGCCGTCCTTGCGCGTGAGGTCGACGGCGATGCCGAGGTGGACCCCGGCGACAACCCGCTCCGGCGTTCCGGCGGCGGTGCGGCGGAACGCATGGGCCATGCTGGGCACGGCGGCAACCGCGCGCGCGACGGCGTAGGCGATGAGGTGCGTGTAGGAGACTTTCTCCCCGCGGCCGGCGTGCCTCAGCGCTTCGTTGAGCTCGCGGCGGCGCGCGTCGAGGACGCCCACCTCGAGCGTGCGGAAGCTGGTGGCCGTGGGAATCGAGAGACTCTGCTCCATGTAGCCGGCCAGCGTCGCGGCGGGGCCCTTGATCGGGATCACCTGCTCCGCGGCTCCAGCCCGGCCGTTGGGTCCCGTGGCCGCCAGGACGTCGCCAGCGGTGATGCGGCCGTGCTCGCCGGTGCCGTGGACCGCGGAGAGCTCGACGCCCCGCTCGCGGGCAAGCTTACGAACCGAGGGCGCGGCCGGCCCCCCCGGGGTCGCGGCAGGCGGCGCGGCGGAGGGACGCTTCGCGGCGGCGGCGCCTTCCTCAACCTCGGCCAGCACGGCCCCGACCGTGATCGAGTCGCCCTCTTGGACCAGCAGCTTGACGACGCGCCCGGCGACTCCCGCCGGGAGCTCGACGTTCACCTTGTCGGTGGTGATCTCGGCGATGACGTCGTCGGCCGCGACGGCGTCGCCGACCCGCTTGCGCCACTCGGAGAGGATGCCTTCGCTCACCGACTCGCCCATCGCCGGCATCGAGATCTGAACGACGGCCCCGGGTCGGGCCGGCGCCACGGGGGTCTGAGCAGCCGGGGCGGCGGAGCCAGCGGCGGCCGAGGTGTCGATCTCCGCCAGCACCGAGCCGACGGTCACGCTGTCGCCTTCGCCGGCCAGGAGCCGTACCAGCCTCCCGCTCGCCGGGGAGGGCAGCTCGACGTCGACCTTGTCGGTCGTGATCTCCGCCAACGGCTCGCCTTCGGAGACGACGTCTCCGACCTGCTTGAGCCAGGCCGTGACCGTCCCCTCGCTGACCGATTCGCCCATTTCGGGAAGGGCGACTTGGACCAGCGTTTGCTCCACCATGAACTCCTCTGTGCCGTGCGACGAATGTCGGAGAAATGAAAAAATGCCAGCGCCGTGCCTTCCGCGCGGGAGGCATGACACCCTTGGTCGCATCGCCAATGACAACCTGCATGAAATCCTCGACGCGCGGCATTCGTCTCCTGACGGCAACGGCGGCTTGGTTCGCCGCATTAGCCTTCTTGAGCGCGTGCGGCGGCGGCGCGAGCGGCGGCGGCGGCGCCGCGCCCTTGCCCCCGCCGCCCGTCCAGCAAAGCAGCATGTTCGTCACCGACGCGTATCAGAACGCGGTGCTGGTCTTCCCCGAGAGTGCGAACGGCAACGTCTCACCCGCTTCGTACCTCGCCGGATCCAACACCGCGCTCGCCGGTCCGTCGGGCATCGCCGTGAGCGCCAACGGCACGATCTACGTGACGAACGCGCTCAACGACAGCGTCACCATCTATGCCGCCGGAGCGAGCGGCAACGCCGCACCCTCAACGATCATCGCGGGTAGCGCCACGGAGCTCGACGCCCCCGTGGGCATCGCCGTCGCCGCCAACGGCACCGTCGTGGTGGCGAACTCGGGAACGACCAGCGGCACGCCCAGCATCACGGAGTACGCCCCGGGCGCCAACGGCAACGCGGCTCCCACGAGCGTCATCGCGGGAGCCGCGACCACGCTCGACCGGCCCGGCTATCTGACGCTCGACGCCGCGGGCAACATCTACGTCGCGAACCTCCTGGGCAACAGCGTCGCGGTCTTCGCATCGGGGGCCACCGGCAACGCCGCTCCCGCCCGCCAGATCGTGGGCGCACAGACCCAGCTCGCCAACCCCGACGGCATCGCGCTCGACGCCAACGGCAGAATCTACGTCGCCAACGACGGCAACGGCTACTCGGTGACCGTCTACTCTTCCGTTGCCGCGGGCAACGCGGCGCCCCTGGCCGTCCTCGCGGGCAGCAACACCGCCCTCTACAACCCCTCGGGCATCGCCGTGAACGGCTTGGGAACGCTCTTCGTGGCCGACACCACGGCCTTCGGATCGTATGGCGGCGTGACCCTCTATGCGCCGGGAGCGTTCGGGAACGTCGGCTACAACGCCGTCGTCAGCGGCGGCAACACGGGCTTCGTTCGCCCGGCGGGCATCGCCCTCCACTGAAAGGCGGCGGGGCGGCTTCGAGGCCGCCCCGCGCGTGGCATGTCGCGCGTGAGGATCTCCCTCACACGCGGGCCGTGGTGCCCCCGCTCTGCATGGCAGCGCCCAACTCGCGCTCGTAGACCTGCGAGACGATCGACGTCACGATCGCCAGGATGCCCATCACCACGTTGCTCCAGATCATCGCCGGATCTCCGCGCACGAACGCGGTGGAGATCAGCAGCCAGATGCCTGCGAGGATGTTGATGACGGGCCACCAATTCGCGGCCCCCTTGGCTTGCATGCTCAGCTCGATGAGCGCGACGACGCCGATCACGACCCCGGTGATGGTGACGTTCCACGCGGCCCCGGTGGCCGCGGTCGCCAGAACCCACGGTGAGAGCAAGACAAGGATTCCCAACGCGAGGTTGATCCACGGCACGTAGATGTGACCTTTCGTCATCGTGAAATCACCTCCGTCGTTCTTCTACCCACTCCGGGCCTCTAGACGACGTCGGGATCGTAGATCATGCGAATCGTTCCCACGCGGCATCCCTTGGCGAAGAGCGCGATGGAGAGGTCGTTGTAGACCAAGCCGGTGTCGCGCGCGTAGGTGAAGATGCCCCACGGCCGCTCGCCTGCGCGGCGCTCCAGCGAGCAGCCGGCCGCGCGGAAGCCGGCGTACGGCGTGCGCTTAGGCAGGTCGTCGGAGGAAGCGCCCAGACCGATGCGGCTGCAGCGCAGGCTCAGGTCGTCCTCGAAGAAGCGCTTGATGCGATTCTCGTTGAGGTCGCGCACGTGGTCGCCGGTCCAGTCACGCCGGCACTCCCGGAAGTGGCCGAAGCAATAGCCGTTCAGGTCCACGGCGAAGAGCGCCTTGATCGCCGCATGGCGCGGAACCCAGCGGTCGATGATCTCGTTGATGCCGTCCTCGACGTGGCGATCGTAGCGCGTCTCGAACTTGGGGGGATCGAAGCCTTCCGCCGGAACCCGCGAGACGTCGAAGAGCCGAGCGAGCCGTTGAATCGCCGGGCCGGTGAGCTCGACGTAGTCGGTGTCAAAGCAGTCGGGGAGCGAGACCGCGCCGCCGTCGATGGCGGCGTCGAAGACCGCGTCCATCTCGGCCGCCAGCTCGAGGCCCCATCCGCGCATCTCCTCGGCGAAGATGCCCAAGGTGCGCCGTGCCGCCACGTCGTGTGCCCGCTTGCCCAGAAATGCCAGCGCCAGTCGCCGCGAATCCGTCGCCGTGACGCCGTCCGCCTCCACGCTCGTCTCGGCGCTCTGGAGCTCCTCGACGACCCGTTCCAGCGCCAGCGACTGCTGCTCCGCCGTCGTCGCCACTTCGAGGGCGTGCGCGACCGTCTCGTCGAGCGCCGCGCGCAGCGACTCCACGGAGGCGCGCACGACGTCCGCCTGCGCTTCGACGTGCCCGGTGCTCTCCACCGCGGCCGCCGCCGCGGCGTCCATCTCGCGGCTCGTCTCCAAGACCGCCTCCACCAGCCGCGCGACCCCCTCCGTCGAGCCATGGGTGGAGCTGGCGAGCTTGCGGATCTCGTCGGCGATCACGCCGAACCCCCGCCCCTCCTCCCCGGCGTGGGCGGCCTCGATCGCCGCGTTCAGCGAGAGGAGCGTCGTCTCCGCGGAGATCCCCTCGATCAGGTCTCTGATGCTCTCGGCGCTTCCGGCCGCCGCCGTCATCGCCCCGGCAAGCACGCGTATCCGCTCGACGACCTCACGCGTCTCCTTGACGCTCTCGAGCGAGCGCGACATCACCTCGGTCGACGCATCGTACGCGCTCTTCATCTCTTCGAGCACGCCGCGCATCTCGGCTCCGGCGCGCAATGCCGCTTGAGCCGAGCCCTCCAGGTCCTCCATCGCGCCGCGCACGCCCTGCAGCTCGCGGCGCAAGGTCCCCAGCGAGCCCCCGATCTCGCGCCAGGCATAGCTGTTGCGCGCGATCGCGACGGCACCGCGCATGATCTCCATGAGAATGGTGCGCTCGTCGGTCGCCACGCGGCCGGCCAGGCCGCGCACGGCGGCGATGATCTCGTCGACGCCCGGATCGTCTCCCTCGAACGCCACGGGATCCGCGGCGCTCACGCGCGACGAGGCCACGTCGTCGATCCATGATGCCAGCTCGTCTTGCGCACCATCCGATTCCGAGGGGCGCGGAAGCATCGTCTCGGAGACCCCTCCGAGATCGAGGCGGTATGCCGCGATCGTCTCGAGGATTCGCTCCGTGACCGCGCCGAGGTCGAGCTCCGCGGCACGCTGAGCGAGAGCCGTCGTCGACTTCCCGTTCTCGGCGACACGGTGCACGTTCTCCTCCACGCCCGCCAACCCGGCACGCTGCCGCTCGGCCACGGCGGTGATCTCGGCGATCGATCGCTCCAATCCCGCGAGCAGCTCTCGCGTGGCTTCGAGCCCCGAGGCCGCAGTCGCGACGTCCCGGGCCAGCTCCGCGGTGCCGCTGGTCGCGGCCGCGATGGCCGCGCGCACCTGGGCGACGGTCTGGTGGATCTCCTTGACGATCGCAGCGACGTTCTGCGCCGACTCACGCGTCGAGAGCGCGAGCTGCCGCACCTCGGCGGCGACGATCGCGAATCCCTTCCCGGCTTCGGAGAGATATGCGGCCTCGATCGCGGCATTGATCGAGAGCAGGTTCGCTTGCCGCGAGATGTGCTCGAGCGTGTCGAGAAAGGCTACCACTTCCCTGGCGGCCGTCTCCATCCGCGCGATCGCCGAGGCGCCCCGCTCCATCGTCTCGCCGATCCGTTCGAGCGTGGTGCGCACGTCGCCGATGCCCGTGGCGACCGTTGTGGACGAGGCGGCGGCTCGAGCGGAGAATCCCCCGAGCGCCGCGGCGGCGTCGCCGACGTGGGCGGCGGCGCCTTCGGCTTCCGCGATCGCGGAGGCCGCGTGCTCGATCAGCCCGCGCTGCCCCTCGACGTTGCGCGCGACCGATGAGAGCTGGACGGCATTCGTACCGACGGTCTGCTCCACGCCGGCGACGATCGCACGGTACTCCAACATCTCAGCGCGAAAGGCCGCGACAAGGCGAGCAAGCGCCTGAGCGATCGCCCCGTCGCCGCAGCTTTGCGGCGGACTCTCCGTGAGATCGCGGTCGACCGCCACACCGCGCAACCATCGCGCGTACGTGCGCAGCGAGTCAAACGCCACCACACCACGGCCGATGGTCATACCCTAGTCATCGACCGGTCCGAACCGAAGGATTAGTCCTCTACCCGCCCCGTGACCTCGCCGAAACCGATCCGCGGCGCTCCGTCGCGCCCTCCGGCGTGACCGGCCAGCACCACCGTGTCGCCGTCCTCCAGGAAGGCGCGCGTGGTGCCGTCCGGCAGCGGCAGGCGGCGGGAGCCTTGCCATGTCAACTCGATCAAGCTGCCGTAGTGCGGCGCGAGATCGGAGACGGTGCCTGAGGCAAAGAGATCGCCTGGCCGCACGGCGGCGCCGTTCACGGTGGCGTGAGCGAGTTGCTGCGCCATGTTCCAGTACATGCGGCGAAAGGTCGGCGTGGAGACCACCGCGGCCTCGACGCCGCACCGCGCCATCTCCGCGCTCTGCAACGCGACCGAGAGCTCCACCTCGTAGTTCCACGGACCGGCGACGCGGAGGTACTCGAAGACGGGCGGCTCTTGCGCGGGACCCTCCACTCGATGCGGCTCGAGGGCGTCGAGCGAGACCACCCACGGCGAGATCGACGTCGCGAACGACTTACCCAAGAACGGCCCGAGCGGCTGATACTCCCACGCTTGGATGTCGCGCGCGCTCCAATCGTTCACCAGCACCAGCCCATAGATGTGATCGCGCGCCGCCGACGCGGGGATCGGTGAGCCCAGCACGCTGCCGGCCCCGGCGACGAACCCCACCTCGAGCTCGATGTCGAGCGCAGCGCTCGGGCCGAACGTGGGCGGATCGTTGGGATTCGGCCGCCGCTGCCCGTGCGGTCGCCTCACCGGCGTACCGCCGACCACGATGCTGCCGGCACGGCCGTGATAGCCGATCGGCACGTACCGGTAATTCGGCAGCAGCGGCTCGCCATCGGGGCGGAAGAGCCGTCCCAAGTTGGTGGCGTGCTCGATGGAGGAGTAGAAGTCGACGTAATCGCCCACCGCAAAGGGCAGGTGCATGCGCCCCGCCGCACGCGGGAAGAGCGCCCGCTCGACGAGCCCCGGCACGTCGCGGAGCTCCTCGTTCTCCCTCGAAAGCAGCGCCGAGAGGCGGGCGCGCCCGGCACTCCAGGCCGCTCGCCCGCGCGCCAGGAAACCGTTCAGCGAGCCGGCGGCAAAGAGCCCGCGCGCGCCGGGCAACGCCCCGTCCAAGAGGCCCGCCTCGGCCACGAGCGCCAAGTCGAGCGCGTCGTCGCCGATCGCGGCCGCGACCCGCGGCGACTCCGCGCCGCGGGAGATCACGCCGAGAGGGAGGTTCTGGATCGGGAAGTCGCTGCCATCGGGCACGCGAACCCAAGAGCGCAGCGCGGGATCCGTGGTCGCGTCGTAGCGCGTCATTGCCGCAACATGCGCAATGCGACGAGATCCGCGATGGGCTCCGCCAGCAATCGGTTCCGCACGCCGCACACTACGGCGCGCGGCCGTCGCCCGCCTACCGGACCGCCGGCTTCGCCCGCAGGTACTGCTCGGGCCACCGAACCTCGCTGTCCAGCTCGTGCGCGGCCTCCAGCGGCCAATACGGATGACGCAAGAGCTGGCGCGCGAGCGCGACGGCGTCGGCGCGTCCGGCGGCGAGGATCTCCTCCGCCTGGCGGGCGTCCGTGATCAGGCCCACCGCCACCGTCGCGATCTCCGCCTCGTGACGGATGCGCTCGGCGAACGGCACCTGGTAGCCCGGTCCAACGGGGATCTGCTGCCGGCGGTCGAGCCCCCCCGAACTGGCGTCCACGGCATCGACGCCCAGCTTCTTCAGCTCGCGCGCGAGCGCCACGCTCTGCTCGAGGTCCCACCCGCCCTCGACCCAGTCGGTGCACGAGAGGCGCACCCAGAGCGGCTTCTCCTTCGGCCAGGCGCGACGCACCGCTTCGACCACCTCGCGCAGGAGGCGCGTGCGGTTCTCGAAGGTGCCGCCGTACTCGTCGTCGCGCGAGTTCGAGAGCGGCGAGAGGAACTGGTGGAGCAGATATCCGTGCGCGGCGTGGATCTCGACGAGATCGAAGCCGGCTTCGTCGGCCCGCTCCGCGGCGCGCACGAACGACTCCCAGACGCCCGCGATCTCCTCGCGCGTGAGCGCTTTGGGGGCGGGCCACGACGGATCGAAGGGGAGCGGCGAGGGCGCCGCCGTCTGCCAGCCGCGCGCCTCCGGGCCCACGTGTCCGCCGCCGCGCCACGGCGCGTCCGTCGATCCCTTGCGCCCCGCGTGGGCGAGCTGGATGCCCGCGAGCGCGCCTTGTGAGTGGATGAAGGCGACGATCGGCGCGAGGGCGTCGCGGTGCGCCTCGCTCCACATGCCCAGATCGTCGGGCGAGATCCGCCCCTCGGGAACCACGGCCGCAGCCTCGGTGAAGACGATGCCGGCCCCGCCGACGGCGCGCGAGCCGAGATGGACGGCGTGCCATTGGTTGGCGCGCCCGTCGGGCGAAGAGTACTGACACATCGGCGAGACGACGATGCGGTTGCGCGCGGTCACCCCGCGCAGGACCCACGGCGTGAAGAGCTCACTCATGTGAGCAGGGGACCCGCGCCGCTGCGCTAGGGTTGCGCCCCGGTCGGCTCCCCCGCTTCGGTCAGGACCCGCTCGATGGCGGCCTCGATGCGGTCGTGGCCCTTGTCTCCGGCCAGGAAGTGCCGGGGAAGCCCGTGCTGCGGCGTACTACGTCTTCGATCGCGCGGATCAGCTGCGCGGGGTATTGATCCACGCGAAGTGGCTGTGGAGCGATTCGGTCGAACAGCCGAGAACCTCGGCGTCGGATAGAAGCACAGGATCAGCCACTTGCCGGGGCCGGCCGCGTCCTTGGTGCTCTTCATCCGGAAGTCCGGAGCGGGATCTCCAACGTGTTGGGCCGCAGTCGAGATGACCTGCAAGTAACTTTCAGTTTACCTACTGGGTCAAGCCCCCGGAACATTACCCTATGCATCTTGCGTCACTGCGGCGCGCGACGACGGCAGGCGGCCGCACTGCCCCCGCGAACCGGCTTCCCGTGCGTAGACCATCTCTCGCGCGCAGCCTGGCCGTGCTCGCGGCGCTCTCCACCCTCTCGCTCGCCGCGCCCGCCGCGGCCGCCGTCCCGTTACAGACCCTCACGGCCGACACCGGGATGACCTGGCAGGTGGCGCCGCCAGAGATCGCCGCGAGCTGCGCCGCAGCCATCGCCCGGAGCAAGACCGCGATCGCGGCGATCGAGGCGATGCCTCTTGCGCAGCGTACCCTCGAGAACGCGATGCTGCCGATCGAAAATGCCGAGGCGGCTCTCAACGACGATACGGCCGTCGACACGGTCCTCTACGAGCTGGCGCCCAGCAAGAGCGTGCGCGACGCCTCCGCCGCCTGTGCGCAAAAGGTCTCGGACTACCAGACGGTGCTCTCGGCCGATCCGCAGATCTACGCCACGGCCACGCGCCTGCAGGCCGAGGGGGCGGGCGGCACGGACGCCGACAAGGCGCTCCTGCGGCTCTACGTGGTCTCCGGCCGGCGCTCCGGAGCACAGCTCGACGACGCGCAGCGCGCGGAGGCCACGACACTCTTCCAGCGTCTGGGTGATCTGGAGCGCCGCTTCGGCATCGCCCTGTCCGAGGACCACACCACCGTCGCCGTCACCCGGGCCGAGGCGGCGAGCCTTCCGCCCACGCTGGTCGCGACGCTGGCGAAGACCTCGAGCGGCTATGTGGTGCCGGTGAACGAGAGCACGGTTGGCCGCTTCATGGCCAACGAGAAGAGCTCCTCGGCGCGCGAGCGCTTCTTGGTGGCGTACGGCAAGCGCGGCGGACGCGAGAACGTCAAGCTGCTGGAGCAGGCCGTGGCGATCCGCGATCGCTTGGCGCAGCTCTTGGGCTTTCGCACGTGGGCCGACTACCAGCTCAGCAACAAGATGGCGAAGTCGCCGCGCCGGGTCGATGCCTTCCTCGCGCAGATCGACGCCAAGCTGCTCCCGAAAGCTCGACGCGAGATCGCGGTGTTGGCCGCGCTCAAGCGCCGGGAAGGCGGCACCCGGCCGTTTGCCTCGTGGGATTACGCGTACTACGAGAACCAGCTGCTCAAAACGAAGTACGCCGTCGACGAGCAGGAGGTGCGTCAGTACTTCCCCATCGACCACGTGATCTCGAGCGTGCTCGCGATTTACCAGCGCCTGCTCGGCGTCACGTTCAACGAGATCTCGCCCGCCGACGCCTGGGCTCCCGGCGTGCGCGAGTTCTCCATCGCCGACACCGCCACCGGCAAGCCGATCGGGTGGTTCTACCTCGATCTCTTCCCGCGCCCCGGCAAGTACGACCACTTCGCGAACTTCCCGCTGCGGCTGGGACGCGTGCTCCCCGACGGCAGCTATCAGAAGCCCGTGGCCGCAATCGTCGGCAACTGGCCCGCGCCCGAGCCCGGGAAGCAGGCTCTGCTGAGCCACGACGACGTCATCACGTTCTTCCACGAGTTCGGCCACCTGATGCACGCCACGCTCTGCACCTCGCCGTACGAGACCACCGACAGCATGGTGGGCGTGGAACAAGACTTCATCGAGGCGCCCTCACAGATGCTGGAGAACTGGATGTGGCAGCCGGCGATCCTCGAGCAGGTCTCCGCCAACGTGAAGACCGGCGCCCCCCTTCCCGCCGCGCTCATTGCCAAGATGGTGGCCCTCAAGCACGTCGACGACGGCGTGGCGTGGACGGCGCAAGCGTTCTACGCGACGTACGACATGACGATCCACAGCTCGGGTCCGCAGGTCCGCGCCACGCAGGTGTGGGAGGCGCTCAAGCCGCGCCTCACCGTCTTCCCGATGATGCCGGGAACGTATCCGGAGGCGGGCTTCGGCCACCTGATGGGCGGGTATGACGCCGGCTACTACGGCTATCTCTGGTCGAAGGTCTACGCCCAGGACATGTTCACGGTCTTCCAGCACGGCGGGTTGGAGAGCCCCGTGGTCGGCGCGCGCTACCGCCGCGACATCCTCGAGCCGGGCGCGATCTATCCGGCGCAGGAGCTGGTGGAGAAGTTCCTGGGGCGGCCGCTGAGGTACGACGCCTTCTATCGCGACCTCGGCATCGGCAAGTAGGTCCGCGGGCGACTCACTCGGCCCCCGTCACGATGGCGACGGAGGCCGAACAGCCCAGCCGCTGCGCGCCGGCCTCGATCATCGCCACGGCATCGGCCCGCGTGCGGATGCCGCCCGATGCCTTGACCTGCGCGCGCCCGCCAACGCACTCCCGCATCGCACGCACGGCTCGCGCGCTCGCTCCGCCGGCCGCGTGGAACCCGGTGGACGTCTTGACGAACGCCGCGCCGCCCGCGAGCGCCGCCTCGCATGCGCGGCGAAGCTCGTCGCCTCGCAGCGCAGCGCTCTCCACGATGGCCTTGACGGGCACGCCGGCAGCGGCGACGACGGCACGCACGTCGTCGCGCACGCGATGGTCGTCCCCGGCGCGCAGCGCCCCCAGATCGATGACCATGTCGATCTCCGTTGCGCCGTGACGGACGGCCTCAGCGGCTTCGGCGGCCTTCTGCCCGCTGGTGGTCGCCCCGAGCGGAAAGCCGGCCACCGAGCAGATGCCCGCCGCGCCGCCGCGCAGAGCGGCCGCGGCACGGCGCACGTGGATCGGGTTCACGCACACGGTGGCGAACCCGTAGCGCAGCGCCTCGGCGCAGAGACGCTCGATGTCCGCGGCCGTGGCGAACGGCTCGAGCAGCGTGTGGTCGATCAACGGAGCGAGATCCATGGTCGCGCCATTCGCGCATCGGCGGGCCCCGCCCCGCGGACACCCCGCCGCCCCCCCTTGCCGCCGGCGCAGTGGACTGCTACAATCGCCGTCGTACGCTCGGCGCACCCGCTGGGGCACTCCGTCGAAGGGGAAGGCAAAAGGTCCCCGCGAGCGCCGCGAGTGGGGATATGCAAC
>Ga0307374_10006936_pt1 | contig 17523 bp, 23 predicted proteins | sample OX3MG_FD_202532 | JGI IMG/M metagenome (GOLD analysis project Ga0307374, IMG submission 202532) | Soil microbial communities from Risofladan, Vaasa, Finland - OX-3 | ecosystem: Environmental > Terrestrial > Soil > Coastal area > Acid sulfate soil | place: Finland: Risofladan, Vaasa | collected... | reverse complement strand
CTCGCCAAGGCCACCAGTTCAGCGGGGGAATGATAGGAGTCGACCGTCTGGCTCAAGTAGCGATAGGCGTGGGCCTGGCCGGAAATGGCACCTCCGACTCGAGGCAGCCCATGCCGCAGGTAGGTTCGGTAGAGGGCCCCCAGCAACCCCGGGCGGGGCTGCACGAACTCCAGCACCAGCGCCCTCGCGCCGGGCCGGATGACGCGCAGCATTTCGGCCAGAGCCGCCCCCGGGCGGACAAAATTGCGGAGCCCAAAGGCGACCGTAACGGCGTCGAAAGAATCGTCCGGAAAGGGAAGCGCGAGGGCGTCGGAGCGTGCGTAGACGGGGCCGCGAGCTGAATCCTGGGCAATCTGCAGCATTCGGCGACTGAAGTCAATGCCAACGACAACGCCGCCACCGGCCCGCCGCTTGAGCTCGGCCGCCAGCCGTCCTGAACCGCAGGCGACGTCGAGCGCCGTCCCCCCTGGCTGGAGGCCGCTGGCCTGGGCGGCCCGACGCCGCCAGTGGGCGTCACGCCCGCCCGACAGAAAGCTGTTGAGCAGGTCGTAGCGACCCGCCAGGGAATCGAACATGGCGCGCACCGAGGCCGGTTCGCGCTGGGGACCGCCCGGTTCCATGGGCGGTGTTGGCGACAGCAAATCAGCTCGAGGCGGGCGGATGCACGAAGCGGGCCGCCAGGGCCTGGGCGGAGGACTTGAATTCCGGACCCGAAAGCTGCACCGACTGGAGCAGGAATTCGAAATCCAAGGCTTCCTCCCAGGGGACCTCGGAGGCGTGCAGGATGGATCGCTTGATGGCCCCCAGAACGGCCTGCGGTCCGCTCGACAACCGGCCCGCCAGGGCCGCGATCTCGGCGTCCAGGTCAGGGGGGGCCAGCACACGATTGACCAGGCCCCATCCGAGCGCCTCATCCGCGTCCAGCTCCCGCCCCGTGTAGAGGAGCTCATAGGCCCGCCCACTCCCCACCAAGCGAGGCAGGATCCAGGTCAGACCACCGTCGGGCATCAGCGCCAGGTTGACAAAACCGGGGATCAGCCGCGACTGGGTCGAGGCGTAGCGGAGATCACAGGCGAGTGCCAACGAGAGTCCGATTCCGGCCGCAGGGCCGGGCAGCGCGGCGAGCGTGGGTTTGGGCATCTGACGCAGACCGACCAGGATTAGCTCGTAGGCGGCGCGGGCCTGCTGCAGGTCCTGGTCGCTGGCGGCGCTGAGCTCGGCCAGGTCGGCGCCGGCCGAGAAGGCCGGACCGCTCGCGCTCAGCACCAGCACCTTGACGCTGGGCTCGCGGGCGGCGTAGGCGAGCGCGTCCACCAGCCGATCGCGCAGCTCCCGGTTCAGCGCATTGCGCCTCTCGGGCCGGTTCAGCTTCAGGCCCAGCACCCCCTCGGCGAGGAATTCCTGAATCAGGACGTCGGGAGGCAACCCTCAGCCTCCGGAAAAGCGCGGCCGCCGCTTCTCCAGGAAGGCGCGCATCCCCTCTTTTTGATCCGCGGTGGCAAAAAGTGCGCTGAAGCTGCGGTGCTCGAGGGCGAGGCCCTCCTGCAGACCCACCTCCAGCGCGGCGTTGATGGCTTGCTTGGCCAGACGGGTCGCCAGCGGCGGCCCCTGGGCCAGTGTCCGGGCGATTTGGGTCGCCACCGCGACCGTGGTCTCGGCCGGAACCACGCGGTTGGCGATCCCGCAGCGCTGAGCCTGGCGGGCGCTCAGCGTGGATCCGATTAGATTCACCTCCATCGCCCGGTACTTGCCGGCCAACCCCGTCCAGCGCTGCGTTCCGCCCGCGCCGGGCATGATTCCCAGCTTCAATTCGGGCTGACCGAAGCGGGCGCTGTCGCCGGCAATGACCAGATCACACATCAGGGCCAGCTCGCAGCCACCGCCCAGAGCGAAGCCGTTGACGGCGGCGATGACGGGCTTGCCAAATTGGGCCACCGCTTCCCAGGGAGCCCCCAACTCGGCCCGCAACTGATCGGGGTCGTCAGCCTCGGCCAGGGCCCGGATGTCGGCTCCCGCAGCAAAGACGGCGGGACCTCCGGTCAGGACAGAGGCCAGTACGCGGGCGTTCGAATCGAGTTCTTGAAAGACATCCTCGAGCTCCTCCAGCAGGGCCCGGCTGAGCGCATTCCTGACCTCGGGGCGGTTCATGGTCACCACTGCCACGGCCTGATCCACCTCCAACAGGAGGTGGCGATATTTCATCGGCCTATCATCGAACATGTGAGCGGGCAACCGTCGCAACCAGTCGCGAATCTGCGTGACTCCTACGGCCGCGTGGCGGACGATTTGCGCATCTCGGTCACCGACCGCTGCAATTTTCGCTGCGTTTATTGCATGCCGGCCGAGGGACTGCGCTGGCTCGCCCGCGACGACCTGCTCACCTTTGAAGAGATCGCCCGCCTGGCTCGACTCTTCGTTGAACGCCACGGCGTCCGGACCATCCGGCTGACCGGGGGCGAACCGCTGGTACGAATCGGGATCGAGAAGTTGGTGGGGATGATCAATGAGATCGACTCCGGACTCGACATCACCATGACCACCAACGGCGTTCTCCTCAAGAGCAAGGCGGAGGCGCTCGCCCGCGCCGGACTGAAGCGGATCAACATCTCCCTCGACACGCTGCACATCGACCGATTCAAGGAGATTGCGCGGCGCGACGCCCTGGGCCGGACCCTCGAGGGTATCGAGGCCGCGGAGGCGGCTGGACTGGCCCCGATCAAGCTCAACATGGTGGTGCTGCGGGGCCAGAACGACGACGAGGTGGTCGACTTCGCCGAACTGGCCCGCAAACGGGGCTACGAGGTGCGTTTCATCGAGTTCATGCCGCTCGACGCCGACGGCATTTGGAGCAACGACAAGGTCATGCCGAGCCGCATCATCCAGGAGCGCATCGAGGACCAGTTTCCGCTCGTTCCCGCCCCCACCGGGCGCCCCGGGCCCTCCACCAACTACCGTTTTGCCGACGGCGCGCCGGGCGGTGTGGGCTTCATCTCCTCCGTGTCTCAAGCCTTCTGCCAAACCTGCAACCGCGTCCGCCTGACCGCCGAGGGTGGCCTGCGGACCTGCCTCTTCTCGCTGCACGAAACAGACCTGCGCGGTCCGCTGCGTCAGGGCAGCGACGATCAGGAGATCTCCCGCCTCCTCGCGGCCGCCATTTGGAAGAAGGAAGAGGGGCACCTCATCAACCAGGCCGGGTTCGTGAGGCCGGCCAAGAGCATGTCCCAAATCGGCGGCTGAGGTGCCGGGCTCGAAGCTGCTCTCCACCTCCGTGCTGCGCGCCAGCCGAGCGGGCTAACCTACAACCTCGTGATTCACCTCGACGAGGGCGAGCGTCCCTGGACTGTGACCGAACTGGCGGAGCAGATTCAGCGGGAGTTGCAACCACTGCGGAGCGTGTTCGTCAAGGGTGAGCTGAGCGGCCTGAGGCTGAGCGCCAAGGGTCACTACTACTTCACCATCAAGGATGCCGACTCGGCCATGAGCGCCTTTCTCTTTCAAAACGTGGGCCGCCGCATCGGCCTGGTGCCCGAGAACGGCCACGAGTACATCTTTCGAGGCAAGGTCGACTATTGGGCCCAGGGGGGGCAGCTGCGGCTGGTGGTCGATCACATGCAGTTCGACGATCTGGGGCGGATGCGCGCCGAGCTGGAGGCTCTCAAGACCAAGCTGGAGCTGGAGGGAGCGTTCTCGCCCCAGCGCAAGCGGCCGATTCCCTTTCTGCCCCGCGTCGTGGCCCTTATCACCTCGCCCACCGGGGCGGTGATTCACGATCTTCAGCAAACCATCTTCGAACGATTCGAGAACATGACCGTGCTCGTCTACCCGGTCCTGGTCCAGGGCCCCGCCTCGCCCCAGAGCGTCAGCGGCGCTCTGCGGCGCTGCAATCAGGACGCGATCGCCGACGTGGTCGTGGTGGCTCGCGGCGGAGGCAGTTTCGAGGAGCTCTACGGCTTCAACAGCGAGATCGTGGTGAGGTCCATTCTTAACTCCCAAATCCCGGTCGTGACCGCGCTCGGGCACACCTCCGACCGCACCCTGGCCGACATGGTGGCAGACGCCGAATGCCGCACCCCAACCGAGGCCGGGAACCGTGTCGTGCCCAAGAAGGCTGACCTGCTCCTGGCTTTGGATGAGCGCCGCCGCCGCCTCGACCGCGAGGCGCAGTCGCGCCTGGCCGTTCAGGTGGCCAAATTGGAGGAGCGGCGCCGACGGCTGGAGATGGTGCCCCCAGCGCTGCTCAGGGCCCGCCAGAACCGGCTCCTCAGCATCCGCCAGGGCCTCGCCCGGCTCAGTCCGGACCAACAACTGCAGCGGCGCCAGGAGGGAGTCAGCGAGAGGAAACTGCGACTGGCCGGGCTGGCTCAGCGCTGCTGGGCCGGCCGCACCGGGGAGATCAACGCCCGCCAGGTCCCACTCCGTCTTGACCGCTGGGCGAACGCCAGACTGGACGGCGGGCGCCGGAGCCTGGAGCAGCGCGAGGCACGCCTCCAGGCCCTCAGCCCCTCAATGGTGCTTCGACGCGGCTACAGCATCAACTTTGACGAAGACGGTCGGGCGCTCCGCTCCTGGACCCAAACCACCCGCGGCGCGCGGTTGCGGGTCCGCCTGGGAGAGGGCGAACTGACCACCCAGGTGGAGGAGACACGCGATGGAGGGTGAACTCACCTACGAACAGGCGCTACACCTGCTGGACCAAAAGCTGCACGATCTGGAGGAGGGGGAACTGAACCTGGAGGACGCCCTCAACACCGTCGATCAAGCGCGCTCCTACCTGCAGACCTGTCAGCTGCGCTTGGAGCAGGCCCGCCAGCGGATCGAGGTCAGGCCCGAGCCGCCCGATGCCGTCACACCCGCGCCACCGCCACCCCCAGAGCCGACCGACCTGCTCTTCTGACCGGACCCGGGCGTCAGGGGGACACCCGCGGCTCCGGGTCGACGATCGCTCGCCCGGCCAGGAAGGCCCATCGGGCCCAAATCGAAAGCCAGACCAGGCCGGTGCTGAAGGCAGACAGATCGCCGGCGTAGTGCTTTAGGTGGAAGACCCACATCGAGCGGTGGAAGTGGTAGAGCATGCGCAGCGTAGCCTGGCGGCTGGACGCACCCTTGACGTGCCGGGCGTGGGCGTCAGGCTGGTAGAAGACCTTCCAACCGTCGTCCTTGAGGCGCAGACAGAGGTCCAAGTCCTCCCCGTACATGAAGAAGTCGGGATCGAACAGACCCACGCGCTCGATCGCGCTGCGGCGCAGCATGAGGCAGGCTCCGGTGCCGGAGTCGATCTCGTGGACCTCGCTGTCGGACAGGTAGCCCATGTTGTAGCGGTTGAATCGCAGACTGCGGGGGAACAGCCGGCTCAGCCCCGAGAGGCGATAGAAGGAGGTCATGGGGGTGGGGAATCCACGCCGAGCCGCCAGGTCTGGACTTCCGTCGGGCCTCTGGATGCGAGGGCTGACCGCCGCCGCTTCGGGGCGAGCGAGGAGGAAGTCGGTCAGCTTGCCAACGCAGCCCGCCTCCACCACGAGGTCCGGGTTGACGAGCAGGATGAACCGCCCGGTGGCCTTCTCCAGGCCGGCATTGTTAGCCCGTCCATAGCCGATATTCTTGGCCTCCCGGATGAGATTGACCTCCGGAAACTCCGCCATTACGGCCTCGGCCGAGCGGTCCGAGGAGGCGTTGTCGACGACGATGATTTCCATCGGCAGGTCGGAGGTTGAGTCCAGCGCGCGCAGAGCCTCCAAGAGGTGATCGCGAACGTTATAGCTGACCACGATCGCGCTTACGAGCGGTGTGCCGGCGACCTTCATGCGGCCAACAGGATATCTGTCACGCCGGTGGACGCGTTCGCCCGCGGCCTCCGCACCCCGTCGACATCTGACTAGAATCGGTGGCTAAGTGAATTCGACCAAGGTCGCCGGGCGGCCGGCGGACGTAGTCGGGCGTCTCAAATTCCTGACCGATTCCAGCTTGGTCAGGCAGAACCTCACCCTCTTCGTCGGCGGCCTGGTGGCCGGCGTGGGCGGCTTCGCCTATCACGCCCTGGCCGCCCACGAGCTCGGTCCCAAGGGCTATGGCGAGGTTGCCTCACTGATCGCGCTGTACTCGATTGGAACCTCGGTGAACCTGGTTCTGATCCTGGTTCTGGCGCGCTACGCGGCCACTCTCCAAGCCCAGGGCAAGATGGGGGCAATTCGGCAGCTGATGGTGCGGTCGAGCGTCATCGTCGCCCTACCGGCGGCGGCGGTGGTGTTGCTGGCCGTGGTCATGGCGCCCCAGGTGCAGAGTTTCGAGAAGCTGGGATCGCCCACCCCGGTCGTCTGGCTGGGTATCGCGCTGGCCGTGATCTGGTTCGTCTCGGTGCCTCGCGGCCTCCTCCAGGGCACCCAGCGCTTCGCCTCGCTCTCCCTCAACCTGGGCGGCGAACTGGTGGTGCGCACCGGTTTCCTGGTCTTGCTGTTGAGCGTCGGACTGGGCGTCAGCGGGGCCATGATTGCGGTTCTCATCGGGGCCGGCGCCGCTTATGTCGCGGGCATGTTCGGTCAGCGCCACCTTCCGCCGCGGCAGCCGGGCTCGGTGCACCTGCGCACCATGCTTGGATTCACCTTCACCGCGGTCATCGGAACGGTCGGGATATTGATCCTCTACAACCTGGACGTGATCCTCGCCAAGCACTTCTTGAGTCCGCAGCAGGCAGGCATCTATGGCGGCCTCAACAAAATCGCCACCATCACCTACTTTCTGACCTTGAGCGTGAGCCAGGTGCTGTTCCCGCGCGTGGTCGAGGCGGTGGCGCGGCGCGGCCACCCGGGGCGACTGCTGCTGCTCTCTGCGGCCATCACCGGCACCCTCGGTCTGGGCGCCATTCTGGTCTTTGCGGTGGTGCCCGGCCTGATCGTGAAGGTGCTCTTCGGGCCGGCTTTCGACAGCGCCATCCCACTCGTTCTCCCGGTCGGCTTCATCGGATTGGGCCTGAGCCTGGACAACCTTCTAATTCAGTTCTTCATGGCCGTCCACGATCGCGTCTTCGTTCCCATTCTGGTGCTCGCCTGTGCGGCCCTGGCGGTGCTCATCGCGCTCTTCCACGCGGGCGTGGCGAGCATCGTCGTCGACCTGGCGGCGGTCATCTACGTGCTTTTGGCAACCCTCACCCTGCGCGCGGTACGCCTGATGCCGCAGTTGCGGCCCGAGATGGTCGCCGACACCCCCTGAAACGACGAAGATCCCGGCCCTCGAAAGGGAACGGGATCTTTAAAGGTGCTCGGCAACGACCTACTCTCCCACGGCGTTACCGCCGCAGTACCATCGGCGCAGGAGGGCTTAACTGCCGTGTTCGGAAAGGGAACGGGTGTGGCCCCTCCGCCATAGCCACCGAACCTGGTCATTATAGACCGACGAGACGCTCGGGGACCCCTACCGGGTGCGGCGGCGACGCGCGCGCAGACTCTTGATCTTTCGGGCCTCGGCCGGCGGCACGTAGTGCGCCCGGCGTCGCATCTCACGAACCAGGCCCTGCTCTTGGACCTTGCGACGGAATTCGCGCAGCGCCTGCTCGAACTCACCGGGATCTTTGACGACTACCTTCAAGCTTGTATCACACCCTTCGTTGCGGAATAACCGGCTCTCCCCCACCTTGGCGGTCGGGGTGCCGACTCGAAGAATACCCCAGCCGTTGAGACAGGGTTTGCGGACGGCCCGATCAGCCGGCGATGCTCTTGGCCGCAGCGCGGCTCGCACCGAGCCCATTGATGATCTGGGCGATGGCGGCGAAGCCCAGGCCGAGTATCAACGGCAGCAGCGCCTCCAGCACGATTCCCTCCGGGCGCAGGTAGTCGTAGCGATAACCGCTGAGGTGGGATGGATCGAGGCGGCCCATCAGGATCGGAAGCAGGAAGACCAGGGGCACGGCCACGATGATGGTGCGGACTTGGAACATGGCCCGATGGACTGACTCCAGGTCGTCCATGCAGGCCCGCAGGGCCGGGAGCTGGAGACCAATTCGGGCGCCCAGTCCGGGCTTGCCCTCGCCCACGTCGGCCATACAGTCCGCCAGGCAGTCGAAAACTGGATTGTCGAACTCCACCACGGCCGCCATCCGGGCCGCCGACACCCCCGCCCGCCGTGTCGCCCGGGCAAAGCGCCGGACCACGCCGCCGACGTACGGATCTGAAAATTCGGCCGCCGATAGCTCCAACGCCTCTATGCTTCCGATCCCGGTCCGCAGGTGGGCCGCCCAGGCCAGAGCCAGGTGCAAGCTGGCCCGAGCGATGCGCCGACGACGCGCCGCCTCCATGGCCCGCAGAGCCGCTCCGGGCATGGCGTAAACCATCGCGGCACCCGCCAGCGCGACCGGCGCAGCCAGCTCCAGGCGATGCTCAATCAGGATCAGCCCCGCCAGCGCCAGACCCAGCCGGGCCGTCAGCAGGGCAACGGTGCAAGGAGCTTCCGCCAGGCCCCATCTGGCCGCCCGGCGGTGCTGGGTCCAAAGGTGGCGGCGAAAGGGATTTTGCCCGGGCCAGGTGGAGGCGCGCGATCCCTCCAGGTCGTGCAGCCAGCCCAATATGGTGCTGGCCAGGGCCAAGAGACCGAGGCCCATCCCCGCACTCACCGCCAGCGGCATCGATACCAAGGCGGACGCCGTTTGACCAGTCAACGGGCCGCCCAACTCCATCTGACCACGCCGCTCCAGCCCTTTCCGCTCTCCAACCTCACACCTGCATCGACTTCTCCACGATACCGGCAATGGGGCGCGCCGGATTCGGCCGGAATCAGGCTGAGGGCTCCTGGGAGTGCCGCCGGATCCTCTCCAGGGTGCGCTGCGAGAGTCGGTTCAACTCCTCGCTGACTCTGGCCAGGGGCGCCCGCGGGCCTCGGATGCGGAGCGCTGATTCAGGCAGCCAAGCCAGGTCGGACTCAAATCGGGCGCGGGCGAGCGCCAGGGCCGGGCGCGGCCGCAGACGCCGGCCCTGGTGCATGACCCGCTCCAGCAGAGGCGACCCCGGGTTTTTTTCGCTGCGCAGCGAAATCACGTCTCGCCGCCCCGGTTCATCCCGGAAGACCTGCTTGGCTCCGGGCAGGTTGGTCTTGCCCGCGGACAGCTTCATCACCGGCCGCCCGTCGAACGCGACCAGCTTGTAGGCGGTGTCGACGTATGGATGGTCAGCGGCCACGCCCATGCGGGTGCCGACTCCGTAGGCGTCGATTGGGGCCCCCGATCGGACCAGACCCTCAACCGAATATTCATCCAGGCCGCCCGAGGCGAATATCGAAACCTCTTGCAGGCCGGCGCCGTCGAGCATGGCCCTGGCCGTCCGCGCCAGCGCCTGCAGATCACCGCTGTCCAGCCGCACGCCGTACCGCCCGGGGTGGCGCGTTCGCTGCAGCAGGCGGATCACCCCCCGAATCCCCTCCACCGGGTCATAGGTGTCAACCAGGAAGGTGACCTGGTCCGGAAAGTCGGCCGCGAAACTCGCATAGGCGTCCTCTTCGCGCTCGAAGGCCTCGATGTAGGAGTGGGCCATGGTGCCGCTGGCGGTGAGCCCCCAGTGCCGAGCCGCCTCCACGTTGCTTGTGCCCGCGAATCCGACCATGGCCGACACCCGGGCCACCGAACTGGCGGCCTCCAAACCATGCGTGCGCCGATAGGCAAAGTCGATCACGGGGCCGCCGCCGGCCGCCACCCGACAGCGGGCCGCCTTGGAAGCGAGCGTGGTCTGGTAGCTGACGAAGTTGAGCATGGCCGTCTCGACCAACTGTGCCTCGGCGATGGGTGCGGTGACCTCAAGCAGGGGCTCGTTGGCCAGGACCACCCGACCTTCCGGAACCGCCCACACCTCACCCGTGAAATGCAGCGAGCGAAAGGCGTCGAGGTCGGCGGACCCAAAACCGATCGATCCGAGATACTCGAGATCTTCGGACTCGAAGCCGAAACCCTCCAGAAAGTCCAGGCAGTCTTCGAGCCCGGCAGCGACCAGGTAGCCCCTGTCCCGCGGCAGGCGCCGGACGAAGAGGCTGAAGGTGGCGTCCGCAACCATGCGGCGGCGCAGGTAACTGGCGGCCATCTTGAGTTCGTAGAGATCGGTCTTGAGGCCTCCGGGCACAGGCCAAGGTTAGCCCAGGCTCAGGTACGCCTCACCGTGGGGCCGCCCCCTGATGGAGACGATGGGCACCGCGCACCGCGTCAGGAGATGACCTAGCTCCCCGGCGCGAACGACGGTGACGCGGCAAAAGGTGTCGCATGCCGCCGCGACGACAACGATCGGGAGCCGGATGAGAGCCAGCTCGACCTCGGCTATCAGCCGGCGCCTCCTCCCGACCGGAGCGTGGCCGCAAGCCGCTCGGGGTTGGCGGAAGCGTAGCCGAACCCGGCCGGCCACTCTCACGACAGTCACCCGACCACCCCCTCCGACCGAACTCGCCAGAGGAGGGTGCCTCGGCCGACCACAAAGGTGGCCCGGAGGCCCAGCCGTCGTAGAGCGCCGGCGCAGCCAATTGCCGGGGGGCGGGATTCGATCGGCAGCACCGACGTCGAGCGCGCAAGGCGGACGGCCGCTGCCGGCCACCTGGGTCAGGGTGAGGCCACGCTCACCCTGCTGCCACGAACGCGATGTGCATGGCCGCTGACCGATTGCTCTGCGCCCGGACCATCGACCGGGCCGTCTCCACCGAGGGCCCGGTTTAGGTGCGCAAGAACTTCGCAACCGCCGCCACCGTGGCGTCTATCTCCGCTGGGGTGTTGTAGAAACCGCACGAGATCCGAAGCGCCCCGTTGTCGGGAATCGATCGCACCGCAATCTTTCGATCCCGCAGAAACTCCACGCAACTCACCACGTCGACGTCAGGGATGCGGAGGGAGATTAGCCCACTCCGCTGGCCCTGATCGGGGGTGAGAACCTGGACTCCGCGAATCTCACCCGCCCGATGGTGACAATACTCGGCGAGTCGGCTGATGGCGCCAAAAATGTCACCCTGGTTTCGAATCCAGTTCAGAGAATTGGCGAGCCCGGCGACCGCCGGTCGGTAGACCGATCCCACCTCATAGCGCTGGGCCCCGGCGGCGAATTCGAACTCGGTGTTCCCCGCACCGAAGCCTTCATGAATGGTGCCGAAGCCCCCAACAAATGTGGGCTGGAGAGCTTCCAGCGACTCCTTGCGGACATACAGGGCTCCGGTTCCCTCCGGTCCGCAAAGCCACTTCTGGCCGGGAAATGCGTAGAAGTCGGCGCCCGAGGCGCGCAGGTCGAGTGGCATCGCGCCCACCGATTGGGCCCCGTCCACAAGCACCTTCGCCCCCACCGAATGGGCCATCGCAGCGACCTCCGGCAGGGGTAGAACGGCGCCAGTTTGGTAGTTGACGTGGGATACGACCACCAGTTTCGTCCCGGGGCGGATGGCCTCGCGCATGGCGTCGAGGACACGGTCCGGCTCGCCCATCCCGCACGGGGCGAAGACGACCTTGACGCCCAGGCGGCGGTGGATCTGGTAGAGGGGCAAGAGGCCGCCGGCGTGCTCAAGGTTGGTCGTCACCACCGTGTCACCGGGTTGCCACGTAAGCCCCCAGGTGGCAACGTTCATTCCCTCAGTGGTGTTGTGGGTAAAGGCGATCTCGGCCGGGTCGGCGCCCACGAAGCTGGCCAGCTCGGATCTGAGCGCGGCGATGTGCTCTCGCAAGGTGGCATAACCGCCCAGCGCGATGCGGCCCTGGAGCAGTTCGAGGTTGGACTGCTCGTGCATGATCTCGATGGTGGATCGCGGAAGCGGCCCACAGGTGCCGGTGTTCAAAAAGGCGATTTGGTCGGTAGCAGGCAGGTCCGCGCGCGCGAGCCCAGCGTCAAACATGTCCTCGGCGATCGTGGTCTGCTCCTTGTTCAAGTGCCGCTCCCGTCAAGACCGCGGCGCGATCGATTTCCGCTCCGATCAATCCAGTATGCGGCGGTCCGCACGCCTGGCTGCCGCGGCCCGCGGTCAGGATGCCTCCGGCCCGGCGTTGGTCTCCGATCGGGCAAAGTCCGGCGACGCCTCGGCCAGCGGCGTTAGCCGACCGGTCGGGCCGGGTCGAGGTAGCCCAGAAGCTCGGAGATTCGAAGGGCAGATCGGGCCGCAGCTGGCGGCCGGATGTCGCCTCGCGCCTCCTTCAGCTGAAGGAGCACCTCCGCCTTGTCTTCCAGCTCCCCTTCATGGAGGCGGTCGAACTCCTCGAGCAGTGGCTGCAGTGGGCTTGGCGTTCTCGCATCGAGGCCTTCGTGCGGCTCGGCGACACCATCGCCAATCACAGCGATTCAATCCTCCTCACCCTCGAGCACCGTCTTTCGAATGCGCTCGTCGAGGCGGTCAACACCCGCATCCGCCAGTGCAGCCCCTCCTCGCGCGCAACGTCCACCGCCACCTTGACCGCCTGCCTGGAGGATTCCGAGTAGTCCACAGGCACCAGGATCCGGCGGAGTGGACGCGGGAGTAAGCTGCCCTTTGCAGCCTCGCGACCGTGAACCAGGATCGCTGGGGCTTCAACCTGGGACAAGACCTGGCGGCCGACGCCACCCTCTAGGAGAGCGGCGATGTTGCCGCGGCCGTGGGAGCCAAGCGCGACCAGGTCGGCCGCTCGCTCATGACAGGCGGCGACGATCTCTGCTGCAGCAGAGGATTTCTCTGCCACCCGGCGGACTTCCCCCTGAGCCGACACGCCGGTCGCGATCAGCTCGTCCGCTGCCTCCCGCACATGTTTCTCCAGCGCCGCCCGCAGCTCTGGCGGGTCGTCGGCTTTCGCAGCCCCGACCAGGAAAATCTCCCCCCACTGCGGCGCGCCAGCGTGGCCACGGTGGGCAGCACGCTTTCGGCCAAGCCCTCTGGATCCACGGCCAGAACGATTCTCCGGTACATCTGCGCCTCCGACTCTAGGCGATCTCATGAGTCTCAGCCATAAGCGGCGCGCAGGAAAACGGTCGGGTCACGCAACAAGATCGGGCTGGCGCTCCACAAGTGTGTGCAGTGATACCGAGGGCGTCGCAGCTCACCCGGTCGACTAGGGCTTCTTGGCCCGCACCAGCGCGTCGATCGCAGTGACCTCCCGGCCGTCCACAGTCACTGGGCGCAGTACGCGCTCCGCTCGTTCGATGCCCAACCCTGGCAGGTCGCGCTCGATGTCGGCTGGGGTGAAAAGTACCTCGGGATTCTGTGGCCCGCCATGGCCCTCGCTGAGGTTGAGCAGATCGTGCCCGACCACCAACAGGGTTCCTCCAGGCGCCAGTGCGGCGCTGGCCCTCTTCATGACCACGCTGACTTGATCTGCCAGCAACTGCAGGTACATGACGATCACCAGGTCAAACGCTCCGCGGTCGGGCTGGTACTCGAGGAGATCGGCGCGGACCCAGTTGACCTCGACGCCTCGATCAGCCGCCAGGCGGCGAGCCTTGTCCAATCCCATCTCCGAGAAATCGACGCCGGTCACCTGCCAGCCAAGTTCGGCGAGCCAGATCGCGTTCCGGCCCTCACCGCAGCCGAGGTCCAGCGCACGCCCGGGTGTGAGGCCAGCAACTTCAGCGACGAGGAAGCGGTTCGGCCCAGCACCCCAAACCAGTTCCGTGGTGGCGTAACGCTGATCCCAGTCCTGGCTCTTCATCCAGCGCCACTTCCTTCTCTCGCTTCCTCTCTCTGTCGAAGGCGCTGCAGCTCACGGTGGACGGCGAGCATCGCCCGGTAGAGACTCGGACATGTCGGGCAGCCAGTCACGTGCTCGTCGACGGCGCGCTCCAGCTCCGGACTGAGCTCACCGTCGAGGAGATCGCTGGCCAGATCGCGCGCCTCGGCGCAGCTGAGCGCAACCATCACGCTGTCCCCGCCAGCAACGTCACGAGCGCCTGGCGGCCCCGACGCAGATGTGACTTGACCGTCGGCAGCGGTAGCCCGGAGTTCTCGGCGATCTCGCGTGACTTCCAGCCCTGCAGATCGTGCATCACCACCGCCAATCGTTGGTCCGGAGTGAGCGAAGCCAATGCGCCTCGCAAACGCTCTCCACTCTCAAGCGCCACCGCAACCGCCTCTGGGTCGACCGAGTATCCGGGATCCCGCCACAACTCCTCCCGGTGCGCAGCCTCGAGACGGTTCTGCTCGGAGGAGCGCTTGCGGGCCACCTCTCGGCAGGTGTTGATGCAGATCCGCTGGAACCAAGAGCAAACGTCGGCCTCGGAACGGAATCGTGTCCGCCCGCGCAGGGCGCGCAGCGCCGACTCCTGAACGACGTCTTCCGCCTCGGCGGCATCCGCAAGCATCGACGCCGCCATACGGGTCAGCCCGCCGCGGCGCGACTCGATGCACGCAATCAGCTCGTTTTCTGTCAGCACGCTGTCTCATCATCAGACGGCCAAACCCGGTCCGGACACGGCCAGACGCCCCCACCGGACCGGGTAGCTTGGCCCACCTTCAGGCGAGACTGCGGGGCCGAAAGGGCGCGCCCAGGATCGGGGCGATCAGGCAGAAGTTGAAGACTCCGGCCAGAACCGGAACCACACCCACGACGGCGACCACATAACCCCAGACGCCCTGGAAGTACAGGCCGACCCCGATCAGAACGACTCCCGCCACGATGCGCACAATCCGGCCTGCGGATTTCGACATCCACTCTACAAACTGCATTGGTTATTCACCTCCTTGCTAATTAGATGAAGCAATGTCGGCAAAGGATGCAGCACCAGACAGGCGATCGGCGACTCTGCGGAGCCGCTGCGATGCGTCTTTGGCGATCGGCTCCAGCTCTGGGTTGCCGACCAAGCCGAGGGCGATCTCAGGATCAAGAAATGAAATGCGCGAACCGCCGGCCGGCCCGCCTTCAACAACGACGTTGCACGGCAAGAGCAGGCCGATGCCCGGCTCGACTTGCAGCGCGCGATGGGACAGCGCCGGATTGCAGGCGCCCAGAATTCTGTATGGCCTGAAGTCGACGTCGAGCTTGTCTTTGAGCGTTTGTTTGATATCGATCTCGGTCAAAACACCAAAGCCCTCCTCCTTGAGGAGTTCACGGACCCTGGACTCCGCCGCCTCAAACGTCAGGTCGGTGTCGACGGTGAATCCGTAGCGACGCTTCATGTTCACGCCGCCTCGTTGGACGCCAGCGTCAATACCGACTCCACGAACATGGCCTCGGGGAGCGCGCCGACAAACGCCCCCGACCGGTTGACCACCGTGCGCGGAACACCCTGGACCTGGAAGTGGTCGGAGAGCTCGGGGTACTCATTGGCCTCGACCACCAGCGAGCGCACCCTCGGTGAGGCAAGTGCCATCCTGTTGGCCATCGAGGCAGCGCCCGGACAGTAGGGACAGGTGGGAGTGACAAAGACCATCACTTCGACGTCGCTTGCCAGTTTGGCAAGCTGCTCGGCCACCTCTGGTGACAGCTCGTTGCCCGTTCCAGACGCGCGTTCAATGGCGTCCAACACGGTGACGAACTCGTAACCCGAAGGTAGGCCCTGAAAGGTGATCCGGCTCTCTTCTCCGGGCCGCGCCACGGTCAGAGTGGGAACGGCGTCCACCTCGCCAGGTTGCTCGCTTACGTCGATCACGGTCAGATGGAGCTTGTCTGGAGCCGCTTCAACCAGGGTCCGCGCAAGTTCCTCGGTCACCTCACAGGTCTGGCAGCCGACGCCACCAGGCAGGATCAGGCGGCCCGTGTCTGGTCGCCGGTAAAGCCGCAGCTCGACCGGTCGGATGAGCGTCTCGGCGAGCCGTTCTCGAACTTGTAGCTTTGTCTTCTCGTCCATTAAGGTCATCTCGTCATCTCCTGTCTGGCAATTCTTCAGCTACGAATCTCGGACAGCGCCCGAAGGCCGCGATCAAGGCGATGCTTGATCTGCGGTCCCAGCCCGGCATCTTCGACGCAGGCCAGCAGATTGCTCGCGACCAGCCGGTGGTTGAATCGATCCACGGCCGCTCCCATCGCCGAGACCTGCCGCACCACTTCGTCGCAGGGGCGACCATCTTCGATCATCCGCTGGACGCCTCGAGCCTGGCCTTCGATCCGCCGCAACGCTTTCAGCAGCTCAGACGCATTCCGATATTCCATCTTCCCAATATACCCCGGGGGGTATGCGGGTATTCCCGCAGTGCCTCTACTGAAGCTTCATCGTCGTGTAACCGAGGCAGGTCTCGATCTGCGCAGCGTCCAGCTTCTCACCGGGCTTGGCCTCGAGCGGGACTCGGATCGAATCACCCGTGCCACCAACCTCCATGGAGGCCAGCTTGCCGTACTCGTCGGTGAGACACGCGCATCGTCCGGCCTGGCATTCCCCAAACGTCTTGAGGAACTGCTCCTTCTTAACGCCAACGTTCGGTCAACTCAATGACTACAGCCGTCTTGCCCGCTCGGATTCGGTATCCGGCCATCGTCGAGTGATCTAGCTCACCGCCGAGGCGAGCTCGCGAGGTCGCTCGATCATGAACTTGACATAGCCATCGCGCTGGTGATGTGTCACCTTCCAGTGCCGCTTCTTGACCCAGGCGGGGATGTCGGCGCTTGCCATGTAGTCGTCGGTGAAGAGCTCGATCGTGTCGCCCGGCGGTAGGTCACGCACGTGACTGAGCAGTGACCACATGGCTCCGCCACCCTGACAGCTCGTCTTACGGATGTCCAGCTTGAGATAAATCAATTTGATGCTCCTCCTGTTGAGAGCAGACCATGACCCCCGGTCGTGATGTACAGGCGTTTGGCCCCTCAGTTCAGGCCGTTTGCCCACACAGAGGGCAAACGGCCCTCTTGACTCGTTCAAACCTTCACGTCATCAAACCTCTGCCGTCAGGCGCTATTTGCAGTCCGGCTCTTAGCTCAGAAATGACTCCTGTCCCGGTCAGGCCAGGTCGGATGGCAGTGGTCTTCTAGTGCTCCGCCGTGATTCAATTTGGCAGTGAGAACACTCCTCATCCTCAACGACCCGCCCTACGGCACGGAACGCAGCTACAACGGCTTCCGCCTAGCCGGGAGCTTGGCAAAGCGTGATGCGGAGCAGGTTCGCGTCTTTCTCATGGGCGATGCAGTGGCATGTGCCTTGTCGGGGCAGAAAACGCCTGACGGTTATTACAACTTGGAGCGCATGCTGCGCTCGACCGCTGCGAAGGGTGCGGAGATCGCCTGCTGTGACAGCTGCCTCGAAGCTCGCGGCATCTGCGACGATCGCCTCGTCCAAGGTGCTCGCCGGTCATCTCTGGACGAGTTAACGGATTGGATGCTGTGGGCGGACAAGGTTGTCGTCTTCTGACACGGGGGAGCGCCGATGCTAAATCCATCGCCTTCGAGTCAGCGTCTGCCTACAACACATCCGGCCACGTCGCTTCAACCCTCGTTGATACGATCGCCGAACCCTGATCCGGGAGGAAGTTCGCTGAGCACGATCCAGGTTGGTGACCAGCTAGCGGCGAGACGGACCCGGAGCGTCGCCGGCCAGCTATCGGCCGTCGATCGCTTCCTGCCCGCGTGGATCCTGCTCGCGATGGCCGTAGGCCTGGGGCTGGGAAGGGTCTGGCCCGGCTTGGGCCCCGCGATCGGGCGGT
>Ga0307374_10006934_pt1 | contig 17527 bp, 19 predicted proteins | sample OX3MG_FD_202532 | JGI IMG/M metagenome (GOLD analysis project Ga0307374, IMG submission 202532) | Soil microbial communities from Risofladan, Vaasa, Finland - OX-3 | ecosystem: Environmental > Terrestrial > Soil > Coastal area > Acid sulfate soil | place: Finland: Risofladan, Vaasa | collected... | reverse complement strand
AGTAGAAACGAGTCTTTTACCTGTTCGGCCAAAAGACCCTGATTCTTCTTGACTGCCAATACATAGTCGGCCTTCTTCTCGATAATCTGGTGGGCGATCCCGCGTTGGCAGCCCATGGCGTCAATGGTCACCACTGTGCCACTCAACTCCAGCGCGTTGAGCAACCTGGGAATGGCCGTAATTTCGTTGAATTTTTCATCGACTTTGCGCTGCGCCAGCACCAGTCCGTTGCCCTCGGCCCAGGCAGAAACCATACGAACAAGGGTCTTTTTACCGCTCTCGCGGGTGCCGCACAAAGCGTTGCCGTCGATGGCTACCACTTCGCCCGCCGTCCGCTTGGCGATCGACGAAACCCAAGACACGAAGCCCTTTTCCATCTCTTCCGGATCCAGCGCCGCAAACACCCGGTTAAACGTATCATGCGATGGAATACCAGATGGAAGCGTCAAAAATGTCTTCAACCACTCCAGCTTGTCTTCCCCGTACTCGGCTATGTCGTTCCAACTCTCGGCTCCGCTCAGCACCGCAGCTATCGAGATCAGAAGGATCTCTTCCAGCAAATGTTCCCGGTTCCGCTCCACGCCCGGATCGCGCAACTCCGCAAAATACTTCAGGGGATTTTCCATACCCACTTGTCGCCTATCTGCATCCCCCAGACATATAGCAATTTATATGCGTCGGCCCTGATGAAAGGACCAGCAAAGGGAGGCTAACTGATGAAAATGCGCCCGATGAAGTGGCCGATTGTATTGGGTGCAACTTGTTTAATTTTAATGTTCGTAGGCTCTCAGCTGCCGATTCCAAATGTTGACGACAAATGGCACGCGGCGGCCACCCTTGCATGAGGTCCCCGCAATCCCATAACAGCGGACATTTCCCTGCTGCTTGCCCAACAGGCCACAAGCATTCAAGGTGACGCCAGAGTTGCTGCGGATGGAGCAGAAGCCGTATATGTTCCGATCTCAACGGCGGCCACGCTCTTCTACGAAGCTCGCGAAAGGCACCTGACCCAGATGGGCCACTGGAAGTCGGGCGATATCCAGACCTTCAAGGCGAACTACGCTTTTCAGGAGACGGAAAACGGCTGGGAAGGGCCGGACGGCGAGCATTTCAAGCACTAATCCTCTTTTTGACTGAATTTGGAGTCCGTCCTACGCTCCCTGCAAGCTGATTCCTCAGCTCCAGGGACGGACTTCGATGTTTGAATCGCCACAACAGGCGCTCGACGCGTTGAGCCGGGTTGGGTATTTTACCGACTCGAAGACGGCCACCACGGTTTATCTGGCCGGAAAGATCAACAAGCCCATCATGCTCGAAGGTCCGGCCGGCGCCGGGAAAACCGAACTGGCGCAGTCGGTGGCGCGGGCAGCCGAGGCGGAACTTCTTCGTTTGCAGTGCTATCAGGGCATCAACGAAGAAAAGGCCATCGGCCAATACGACAAAAGCCTGCAGGAACTCTTTGTTCTGCTGAAGACCAAAGCCGAAGGCGAACACGACTGGGGCCAGATTCGCCGGGATGTCACCAGCCGGGAGTTTTTTCTTGCCGGACCTCTGCTGACCGCCATCGAGCAACCGAAGCGCTGTGTCCTGCTGATCGATGAGATCGACAAGGTCGATTACGCGTTTGAAGCGCTGCTGCTGGAACTGCTTTCGGCATGGACGCTTTCGATTCCGAAGATGGGCACGGTCAAAGCCACGACGATACCTTTTGTCTTCATGACCTCCAATCAGGAGCGGCGGCTCGGCGATCCGCTTCGCCGGCGCAGCTTTTATCTGGTCGTTGAGCATCCGACACCGGAACGGGAGGCGGCAATCGTCAAGAACAAGACGCCCACGGCGAATGCGGCCACGCACCGCTTCATCGCCGGGCTGGCCAAGGCCCTTCGTTCCTTCAATCTCGAAAAGCCACCCAGCATCTCGGAAATGAACGACGTTGCCCAGGCGATGCAGCTGCTCCGCCTGGACGAAATTCTGGCGATTCATAAAGACATCATGCTGCCGCTAATGGTGAAGACCGAAGGCGACCTCAAGCGGATGCTGATGAAGCAGGCGTTTGAAGTGATCATCTACACGGCAAAAAAGAACGCCGATGCGATGGAAGCCGAGGAGGTCGCCGACACGCTCGCGGCGCTCGAGGTGACGGCATGAAACAAGCGCTGATCTTTCTCCTCTTGTTTGCCACTGCCTTCGCGCCCGCGGCCGTTGCCGCCCCGAGGTCTCTTCAAACCAGGTCTCCCGAGGCCGTCTATTACGCGAATGCGTATGCGAACCACTATCATCTGCCGCCGGAGCTGGTCGAGGCGATCATTACCCAGGAATCGGGCTGGAACCGGACTGCGGTTTCAAGCAAGGGCGCGCTCGGACTGATGCAGCTGATGCCGGCAACGGCGGCTCGCTTTGGTGTTCAGGATCCCATGTCGATTGAGGACAACATTGGAGGCGGGGTGCGGTATCTGGCCTTTCTCGACCAAATGTTTGATGGCGATCTTCGCATGGTGGTGGCCGCGTACTACTGCGGCGAAGGCCCCATTCTGCACAGTGGACTCGAGTACCACAACGGGGACGTGATCGCCTATGTTTCCTCGGTCGAGAAGCAGTACGAGCGAGAATTTGAGTTTCATCACCCTGACAGCAGGAAAGGAATCCACCCATGAGATACCGCAAGCAAGCTCTTCTGGCCATGGCCATCACCCTGGCCGCAACCACCGCGTTTGGTCAACGGAGCAAGGCCCCAGCCGCCGCCGATTCGGTGGTTGCGGCATCGAACGTCCAGCCGATCGAGAACATCCAGCCGATGGTGTCGGAGGTGACGATCTCGAATCGAGCGGTGACGACCGTCCATCTGCGACCGCTGTTCGAGACCACCATCCGGCTGCCGGATGCGGTGAGTTCGGTGGCGGTTGGCGCTCCCACGCTCTTTAAGGTGGAACACTCGGCCGCGGAGCCACGCCTGGTGTATGTGAAGCCTTCGACCAGACAGCCTTCGGAAAGCAACCTGGTCATCAACATGCAGTCGGGAGAGACGATCAGCATGCGTCTGATCTCGGATGGCAACGCTGCGGTCGATCCGCCGGTCGATTTCGTCGTCAACTACCAGCCTCAGGAGAACTTCTTCATCGGACCAACGGTTTCGACTGCCACACAGCCCCGAGTGAGCCGGACGGGTAAAAACGCCGATCCGCTCGAAACCGCTCTCGACGAACAGGCCCGCGTGGCAACGCCGGATTGGCAGCGAGGCACCACGCTGGAAAAGAAGTCGAAGAAGGGCGCACCGCCACCGATCGAGGGTGCTCTCGGCGAGATTCGGGAATCGCACGGCAAGATGCTGGTTGCCTACTCGGTCCGTAACGATAGCCATCGCTGGATCGAAGTTCTTCCTCCGCAGATCGAACTCAGCAGTCCAGGTAGCCGGGACGAGATGAAGAAAAAAGACAGGAAGCACATCGTGCTCGCCGAACAGGTGCCGATCGACAGCTTCAAGGTCAACGGCCGCAAACTGGCGCCGGGTCAGCGCGCCGATGGGGTGGTGACATTCGAGCGACCCGGATTCAAGCAGAGCCAGGAAAGGATCTTGCTCCAACTCGCTTCCGCCAATTCTGTGGACAAGCCCTTGCTGTTGGCTGTCCCTTTCGTAGCACCCGGCAATTAGCCTCATCCATTTTTCAAGGAGCCCGTTATGTCCACGTCCAATCCGATTCCGAACCAGGAAGAAGAAGCGCTTACTCCCAACTCAAAACAGAATCAGGACGGCTCGTCTCTACCGGCAGTCCATGAGAAACGTCCCTTCGTCATGCTCGGCCGAGCCGGGGGGGCCGGAGGCAAGGACAAGACCACCAGGATGCTGCTGGTTGCGGGAGGCCTGTTGCTGCTGCTGGTGACCTTCTTCGGCTTCATCTCCACCAAGGGGACGAAGAAAAATCTGGCCGCAGGTGAAACAGGGAAACCAAACCTTGGCCGAGTCGTCACTCCACCCGCGCCGGGACAACTTGTGCCGGCGAACAGGATCGTTCCGCAACAGAACACGAACGCAAAAGCGAAAAGGGGAACTCTGGACGCCGAGGACATCGAAAAGACTAGTAGCCCGATGAAGCCGAACCCCGCGATAGCCGGAGCGAATCGAACAGGGTGGAATGAAGCAAACGGCAGGAAGAGTCTGGGCGATGTATCGGAGTTCCATCCACCCAATACCAATCCAGAGCACCTCCGAAACTGGAGTCCGCAGCCCTTCTCCGGAGCGGCTTCGGAAGCATCTTCGGACAACAGCGCGCAGCAGGCGCGGGTGGTGCGGCAGGAGCAGAAGGAATATGCAACGTCTTCGCTGGTCTTCGTTGCGCACGAAAGAAATGGTGTAGCGAACGGGATTTTACGAGGAGGAGTTTATCTGCAACCGGAGGTGGATAATTTCGGTCTGGAGCCCGGCTACCATGTCGCGGCACGGCTGGAGTCGATGGCCAGTACGGCACTCGATACGCCGGTGACCGCCGTCATCGAATACAACTATGAGCGCGATGGAAGAGTGCTGATTCCAGCGGGAGCGCGCGCGGTGGGCAAGGTCACCGAGGCGGATGCCTCGGGAATTATGAATATCGTTTTCCACTCGATCGAGATGCCGAACGGAGAAACGCTTCCCATTTCCGCGATTGGAGCGACGACATCGCTTGAGGCCATCAAAGGACATGTGACCGGGAAGAAGGCCGGCCGCAGCTTTATGGTGCGCTCTCTGGCCGGCCTGGGAGAAGCGGGAGCGATGCTGGTTGGACAAGGCAATATAAATGGAGCGGTGAGTGAATCCGATCTAATTCGGCAGCGCGCCGCCGAGAATATTGGGAACGGAGCCGATGCCCAGGTCATGAACATGATCGTGACCCAACACATTGTTGTCAGTGTGCCGGCAGGTACGGAAATCTATCTCATCTTCACCAAGCCCCAGAGAGTCAATCCCATGACGGCACAGAATATTTCGGTGACGGACAATACCGCGCCATAAGCCTCGGAGCTTTATCGGAACAAACGAACGGCCGGCTTTTGCCGGCCGTTTTGCTTGCGGTTTTTTGGCTGTTTCTTCCCTGTGAGGCCCCGTCCTCATCGGTCGATTGCGCAATTGAGAGAAAGTACACACATCTCTTCATTGCGCAATCGGGAGGAAGTACATACATCTCTTCATTGCGCAATCGAGAGGAAGTACACACATCTCTTCATTGCGTAATTGAGAGAAGCACACACATTCCCTGCTTGCATCTTCAATATGCGGCCCTGCATACGAGGAGTTTCGCACGATAGCCCAGAGTGCGCCCAGGCAATGGCTGGACGTACCGTGCGGCCACTCATCCCATGGGGTGTTGGTTTCCAGGGAAGTTGTTGTCGGCCACGATCAATTTTTCTCTTTCACGATGAGATTGAGCTTGAAAAGAGGTGTTTTTGTGGGGAGACGGGACTTGATCGAGTTTTAGATCGAACTTATGTTTCTCTTGCGGCGGCAAACCCGCCGAGGAGAAACATAATGCTTACACTTCTTCGTCAGACCCAGGCCGCCGTTACACGGAGACTTGGTCGCTACTCGCGGCAACTGATGCTGGGACTCTGTATCTGCTTCATCGGCGCCGCATGCATGGCCCCGGCGGCGGCGGTTGCCCAGAACCTCGGCACGGCTCCCGCCGTCGGACAGGCCGTCCAAGGCGAGACCGCGGCGCAGCCTGAAGGCGCATTTTTGAACGTGGTTAACTGGATCGGCAATGTCATCTGTCCGGTCGGTGCGGGTTTGGCCGTAGTCGGCACCGTCCTTCAGTGGCGCAGTGGCCGCAGCTGGCTGCCGACCGCGATGACGGCGGGCGGTTTGCTGGCTGTCTCCGGCATCACGCGCCTGATTGAATACTTCATTCAAAACGGACAGGCAATTGGGTAAGCCATGACGTCGCCACTGATCTTTCGGGCACTTCTCGGACTCCTCATGACGCTGGCCATCCCGGCCTCGCTGGGCGCATTTGTGCTTGCCGGGATGAAATTGCGCAATGAAGGAGGAGTGAACTATCAGGCCAGTGGCGGCTTCCTGAAATGGCTGTTCTGGGGAGCACTGCTCCTTACCCTTCCCGGCCTCAGCACATGGCTGGTGCAGGAGACGGTCCCGGGAGCCAGCCAGCTCATCATGGCGGGTACATCGACACCCTACACGAACGGCATTAATAAGGTGGCGAACGACTTTGTGGACGACGTTCTGATCAACCACCTGGTCCCAGTCTTCGCGGCCGCGCTCGTCTTCAAGGCGCTACTCGACCAGTCGCAGGGGACCAGCCCTCTGGGTTCGATTGTCGCGGCGATGTTTCTTCTGGGCATTCAGGGCATTTACAACCTCGCCACCGGCAGCTGGATGACCAGCGGAGCCTACAGTACGACCGATCTCCTGATGAATGCCTTCAACTATGCCGCCGACACGCTTAGCCCAATCGTCGGCGGTCTGGCCATCTCGGCCGGAATTCTGGCCTATGTTCAACACAAACCATGGAAAAGCTTTGTTGTAACAGGAATGGGTTTCCTGTGCGCGACCGGATTATGGACGCTGGTCAAGAGCTGGGCAGGAGTCACCCTCCCATGAATGTCCGAAAACTTGCGGGTCGAAATATGAATGCCGGAAAACTAGCGAGCCAAAGCCTCCGGGTGCTGATATTTGGCGGCTTTTTATTGGCCATGGTCCAGGCCGTGTCCGTGGTGCTGCTCAGTCCAGTGCAAAGAATAACCATCCTGATTCTGCTTACGCTGGGATCGATCGCGATGATCCTGGCGGCGTGTGCATGGCTGCTGCGCAAACTCTGGGTGTGGAGCGGCATGTTGTCGGAGCAGATCCTTCCGAAAGCGTTGATGGCCGCCTCCCCGCCGCCGGTGCGGGAGAACGAAGCAAAGGAACAGTCATGAGCTCCGGTTCGTTCTATCAGGGTCTCCTGAGCATGACCAACTGGGTTGGCAATGGCGTCATGCCACTGCTGGCGGGGTTGATGATCGCGATGGGAATCTACAAGTTCTCGCGCGGCGGAGACTTCGAGCGTTACCTCTGGGGCGCGATGGGCGCGCTCTCGATATCTGGTCTGTTGCGCCTGGCGGAAGTTTTCGCCCGGCAGGGATCTGGAACGGCGCAGATGTTCGAGGCGCTGCTGACCCTGACGGACTGGGTGTGCAATGTGATTCTTCCGATGTATGCCGGCATCGAAGTCGTGCGCGCCGTACTCGGGGTGAGCGGAGTCGGTATACGGCTCAACATTGGTGACGATTGGATGCGGCACGCGGTCGCTGCCTTCGCGGCGCTGAGCTGCTCCGGTTTGCTTCGGCTGCTCGAGCATTTCATTGCCGCGGGAACGGGCGGGGTGGCGTGATGGCACTCAGAACGAGTCCGGTTTCACGGAACCTGGCCTTGAAGGTTACGTTTATGTTTCTCGAAATCGAGGACATGCTGGCTCTTGGATTTGCCTGCGCGGTCGCCATGATCGCCGGGCAGTTCCTGTTCTCAGACAGGTATGTGTTCTCGATCCCGATGAACTGGTTTCTGGTGCTGGTGGTTCTGGGGCTGGGAGTGCCGGCGCTGACGCTGTTCAAGTACGGGAAGCCGAGAAAGTATCTGGCCGACCTTTTTGCCTGGTACAGCAAACCCCATAGCTACTGCGCGCTGGCGAGAGATACCCAGCTCGCCACCGACTATCTGAAGGAGGAAGAGTAATGCCGAAAACCCGGGAACAACAGAGACAGTCGCTCCAGAATCCCGCGCTTTGCGAACTGCTGCCGATTCGCGACTTTCTGGACAACGTGATGGTGCGGACGGATGGCAGCTATGTTGCCGGTGTTCGCGTGTCGGGCGCGCTGACCTACTTTGCCGACGACGATGGTCGCAACGAAACCAAGGAGCTTCTCGAATCGCTGTTCCGGACAGTGCCGGAGCAGAGCATGCGACTCCAGTTTCGCTACGAGGTTGTCGAAGGCTTGCATGGCCTGCTCACCGAATACGAGCAGCATCGCCGCACGGAACAGACGGAAGCTCTTGTGCTCGAACGGCACCGTGTAGGGCAGTGGCGGGAGAAGGAGTCGGAGGGCGAGTACCTGACCAGGCTAGCGGCAATTTATCTGATCTGGAACCCGGAAAAGCATCGTCGCCTGATGACCGCTGCGGGTGGACAGATGCTCAAGAAGGGCGAGAAGAAACCGGGTTTCTCGCTCTCCGTGCGGAAGTCGATCGAGCGGTCGAAGAAAGAACATGTGGACGCGCTGGCGGAGTTCGAATCGATCGTGAATGGTGTCGATTCTTCGCTGAAGCGCGCTGCGATGGGACCGGAGAGGATGACGGACGAGGAGTTGTTTCTCGAAATCAAACGCGCCCTGAACCCCAGCGCGCCGGACACGGCGCGGCTTCGGGACTGCGCTGCCGAGGAGCGCTATATATCGGTCCGAGAGCAGGCGGCGACGGTCTCGATTCTGGGCGACGCGGAAAACTACATCAATGTGGACGGCGTGCTGTGGAGCTTGATCTCGCTCAAGAGGCCGCCGGACGGAACCTATCCGGGGATCCTGCGGAACCTGCTCACGGTCGGCTTTCCGGTTGTTCTCTCGACCCAGGTGAGCATCCCGGACCAGCGGGTGGTGCTCGACAAGTACAAGAAGCGGCTCAGGAAGATGCAGGCGGCACAAATCGATTCCAAAGGCAACCAGCGGGTGGATATCGAAGCCCAGGTGGCCACGCGGGAGTTGATGGATATTCAGGCGGAGATTCTGGCCAGCTCGGTCAAAACGGCCAAGGTAAGTCTGACGATCGCGGTGCGCACATCGCGGCCGGCCTTTACCAGCAGCGAGTATGAGGCCGCGGAACGCGAGCTGGCGAATCGCCGTCAGCAGGTGCTTCACATCGTCTCCCAACTCAACGGGGCGCGCGCCTATGGCGAGTCTCTGGCGCAAAGGCGGCTGTTGATCTCTTCCATGCCGGGCATGGCGGAGGAGGACAGCCGCGATCACGACCTGCTGACCCCGCATGCCGCCGACCTGATCCCAATGGAGATGCCGTGGGCAGGCACGCCACGCTCACCTCTGATGCTGTTTGAGACACCCTACCGTCAGCTCATTCCATTTTCTCCCTTCGATGCGAGTCTCGAAAACGCTAACGCCATCGTGGCCGCTGCTTCCGGGGCCGGCAAGAGTGTGGTTGTGGGCCGCATGCTGCTGACCTGCGGACGGCAGGACGTGCAAGTTTCGATCATCGAGCGCGGAGATTCCTATCTTCCCGCCGTTACCTATATGGGCGGCCAGATGATCACCATGTCGCTCGACAGCCGGGAGACCATCAATCCCTTCGATCTGGAGGCGGAAGAACGCGTTCCGTCGAACGACCATCTTGCGTTCTTGAAAAATCTGACTCGCTTCATGATCGGAGACAGCGGAACGACGGACACGGACCTGCTCGACAATCTGCTGCTGACGGCTATCGCCAAGACCTACGATCGAGCCTCGATGCGTTCTGGAAACACCATTCCCACCTACAGCGATCTCAAGGACGAACTCGAGAACTATCACGATCGGGACAAAAGCGAGATCGTCAACCGGGAAGCGAGGCTGGCGGCGACCAAGTTGCGCGCCTGGGTTGAGAACGGCATGTACGCGCAGCTCTTCGATCGTCCGACTACGATCGATATGTCCGCGCCCTGGCTCTATTTCAATATCGAGCAGCTCAAGGACGATCCCAAACTCGAAACCGCCATGAGCCTGCTGATTGCCTATGCCACCAACAAGCGGGCGATGGGTAAAGGCAACCAGCGCTGCATTACGGTGCTCGATGAGTGCTGGGCCCTGTTGCAATCGCCGAGCCTCGGCCCCGTCGTGGTTCAGCTTTTCCGCACGGCGCGCAAGCGGAATGCCTGTGTCTGGGGGCTTTCGCAGGCGGTCGAGGATTTTACCGGAACCCCGGAAAAGCCGAACGATTTTGGAGGCGCGATTCTAACGACTACCTCCACGAAGCTGATTGGTCGGCAGAAGGGCAACATCGACGTGCTGCGGAAATTTGTGCATTTGAACGAGACGGCCATTCACCGGGTCAAGCACCTGGGAATGACCGAGAAGGGCAAAAAGAGCGAGTTTCTGCTGGTGATTGGGGAGAAGTCGGAGACCACGCATAGCCTCTACATCGTTACTACTCCCATCGAGTACTGGCTGCTGACGACCTTTCCGCGTGAGAAGTGGTATCGGCAATATTGGCTGATCAAGCATTCGCATCTTTCCGCCACGAAAGCCTATGAGCGGCTTGCGCTCGCCTATCCGAATGGCCTCTCGGCGCTCGACGATCTTCCGGAGGAGCGCTCGGGCGAGGTTGTCAACGTGGCGCTCGGTCGCCCGCAGCCCGTCGCCACAGTCTCTGACGAAATTGGAGCACGAGTTCTTCAGGAGGCATGGCGATGAATTTTTCTGTCCTGAAACGAAAAGGAGTGTTGCTCTTGGTGGCTGCGGCGCTCGCGCTGGCGATTCCGCCTACCGCTAAGGCGCTGGGCTTCGATGTTTTCAGCGCGATCGAGTCCACGATCACGGGCGAGATCGGAGGCGCGCTCACGGCCATGAACGGCATCCAGAACTCTCTTCGCCAGGACCAGCAGACGTTGTTGTTCCCAGTCGCCTTGATCAACCAGGCGCACAGCTATGTCATCACCATCATGGGCAGCTATCGCGGCTGGATGTCTGGAGTGTTTCGGTTGCCGGTGAACAGCGCGCAACTCACAGCAAATCAAAACCTCGAACATGCTTTCTTGAGTGGGTCGAGCGCCTCGCTTGGAAACATGAACGCTCTGTACACCGCTTCCTTCGGCGCGCTGCCCACGGCCACCGCGGCCCCCAAGGCCCATCGGCAAATGATGGACATGAATGACGCCCTGGCAAAAGACGCGCTGGCGCGCTCGGTGGCCGCGGACCAGGCAACCACCAGCCTGATCCAGATGGCCAATCAGATCGAAAACGAGACGGCCACGACCGCGCCGGGAACGGCGGATATGTTGTCGGCGACCGCCCGGGCGGCCGAGCTTGAAAGTCTCGCCGCCCAACACCGGCTGCTGGCTTCGATGTTGCGGGAAGAAGCCGCCAACCTGGCCTACCGGAATGGACTGCGAAAACAGAGGGTGATCGAGGCGCTACAGGTGAACAGCAATCTCAAAGAGACAGTCGCGGCCCCGTAATCGAGAGGAGAAAGAAGATGGAAGGGAAACGAACAATCTGGAGGAGGCTGGCTCCCCGCGCGGGATGGCTCTGTGCCGCGGCGATGTTTGTGGGCTTTGTTGTTCCACCGCAGGCGCACGCGCAATTTGGTGTGGACATCGCCGTCATTCTCGCCGGCTTGCAGAAGATTTCCACCTTGCTGACCAGCAGCGTCGCATCGCCGCTCAAGCAGATTCAGTCCGTGGAGCAGGATGAGCAGAAATTCCGGCAAACGGTGATGTATCCCCTGCAGGCCATCAATCAAGCGAAAGCGTTGTCGGCCAGCTTTACCGCGCCGATGCGGAATATGCAATCGCTGCTGAACCTCAACTTCTCCAGCGCTACCTTGCCGGCGCCGCAGCAGCTCGAACAGGAGATGCTGTCGGGAAATCCCAACAACATCGGTTCGTTCGGAAGAAGCTATACCCAGGTCTATGGAGCCCTGCCGGCGCAGACATCCGCTCCCCAGAACGTCCGCAACACCATCGATATGACCGACGCCGAGGCCGAGGACGCCATGAAGAAGGCGATCGAGCTCGATGCACTGGCGACGCGGGAGTTGGAGGTCGCGCAATCGCTGAATCAGCAGATTCAGGCGGGAGCGCCCGGAACCGCTTCCATTCTCGAAGCCGAAGGTTCGGCGTGGGTGCTGCAGGGCAACGCCTACACCCAGTCCGCCCTGGCCGAGTTGCTCCGCGTGAGGACAGCGGAGCTTTCGGATGAAGGAGCCGCCATGAAGAGTTCGACCACGCAGGCCCAACAACTCAACCAGAACCTCGATGGCATTCTTACCCCGCACGAATAGGACGCTTTTATGGACCCGGCGATCTTCGAATTTCAAACCATGATGACGACAGTGCTGGCCGGAATGGCGGGGAGGATGATTCCCGCGATCCAGAATGTGGCCTACATCCTGATGGTCATCGCTCTTCTGGCCGGGATCTATGAGGCCTACGCCAAGGGCGGCGATACCCGGCAGCTGGTTGCGACGCTGTTCAAGTACGTCGTCGTCGCCTTCATCGTGGGGAACTGGACCACTTTCTTCTATGACGTGATGAACGGCTTCAACAGCATCGCCCAGTACATCGATAACTCCTATGGAGGCTGGGACCTGGCGAAAAGCTGGGCGCAGCAACTAGCCAATAATTGGCAAGGAAATGGGTACAACTCTATCTGGCAGATCATCACCAATGGCGGCGCCGCCATTGTCAACTCTCTTGAGATTGCGATTGCCTATTTGATTTTTCCGCTCGCGGTCCAGATCTTCACCCTGATCTATATCTTCTGGGGGGCGGTGCTCTTCGCCATGGGTCCGCTGGTGATCGCCGTTGCGCCCAGCAGGTTGGTGAATTCGATTGCAAAGTTTTATGCGCAAAACCTGGTGGTGTGGAATTGCTGGCCGATCGTGTATGCGATCTTTGCCTGCCTGATTTCGGCGGTCAACGGTAAGGACATGACAACAAGCCCGTTTTTCGCCACTAACGTCGCCGACGCGCAGACCCAGGTGTGGATCGGGTTGACCAGCATTCTCTATGCGCTGTGTCTGCTACTGATTCCGGTGATTGCGTACTTTGTCCTGAAGGGCGAGTTCGGCGGTGTGGCCGGCGCCCTTCTGGGCTTGGTCGCTACCGTCAACCAGGGAGCGCGCCTTGCCAGCAACGTGGGGGGCGGCATGACGAGATCGACAAGCAGCAATCAAAACCAGCAGGGTGGCCTGGGTAGCGGTCCTTATCGGAACCTGAGTACCCCTCCGCCAAATACACCGCCCCGCCAGACAACAATTTAGAGCAACACCGCCCCAAGCGTTTCAGAGGAGGAAGCCGTGCCAAAGGAAAAGAAGGCAGCAAGAGAGCCAAAGTTTTATGAGATGGATGGCGCGCTGCGCGCCTACTCTAATCGTTCGCTGGTCCTTGCCGGAGTGATGGGGCTGACGGCCCTGGTGGCGGTGATCGGCTTTCTCTTCGTCCGGATCCAACCGCCAACCGTGATCCGTGTCAACCGCCAGGGAGTGGCGCAGGTTGTCAGTCCCTATGGTGCTCGCAGAAGCTTTCTGCCCGCCGTGTTTGCGGCGGCGAACAACCCGGGACCCGATGAGTACGAAAAGCAGGCGTTCATCCGCGAGTTTCTCGGCGACTATCTCACCTACGATCCACACACTCTGGGCCAGAACTGGGCCGACGCGCTGAACATGATGACCAGCAATTTGCGGCAGACGGCCATGCAACAGCTCGAAAGAAACAATACGGTCGGCAAGCTCGAGAACGAGCAGGCCATGTCCACGCTGGAGCTGAGCAGTCTTGAAACCTCGAAGGATGCCCCGCTCACCTATGAACTCTTTGGTGTGCGCACGGTGCACCACATGGTGAACGACCACGAGATCATCGACCAGTTGGTGGAACAGTATTATGTGCGCCTGATCGAGGTGGCGCGGTCGGTCAACAATCCCGACGGCCTGCTGATCGGCGCGTACTGGTCAAAACAGATTGAAGGCGAGAAGCGGGAGGCGGTTCTCGAAGGAACGCCCGGATCGGAAGACGGTTCTGCAATCCAGAATTCAATTCAGGATCAAGGAGGAGAAACACAGCAATGAGTACAGCCACGGTAAGCAATCTGGTCGAAGTGCCGGCGGTCGAAAAGCCGTCCCGGCGAGGGCGAAAGCCGCAGGAGAAAGAGGGGCCTCAAGTCGCGCGGTTCTTCATGGGGGATGCAGACGATGAAAGCATCTCGCTCCAGCGGGAATTCAAGAGTGAGGCCGAGGCTCAACTCGAATCTTTGAAACTAGATCGGCCCTACTACACGGTCGAATCGTGGAAAGCGGTAGCCGATTTGAGCAATGGCAGTATCGCTATTGAGAAGCGCGCTGTCAGCAGCAGGACGTGATCGCAGCCAGCGGACAAGTTCAGAAAAATCGTCTCGTTTAGCGTTGGCTATCGTTTCGGTTCTCTGAGCCACCTTGTGGGCCTCACTCGCAAGGATTTGTCCCGCTGACCCGGCTGCTCGAAAAGCCTGGTTGGTCCCTCGAACAGGACGGGAAAGACCAGGCAAAGCCGGAGATGCGGTCCGTCTCGAACGGTTTTGACGGTCTCTTCGCGTGCCGCAACCACAAGCACAAAGGAGACTCACAATGCACAGGATGGAAGGGAATCGAATCGCGATGTTGGACATACAGAAAAACGGCAGTATCGTCGAACGGATCCCCGGCGTAGGCCAGGATTCGACGACGGAGAACACGCTGCTCGGAAAGCTGTATCCCGACGCCAAAATAGCGATTGTCAGCGTACCGGCAGAGACTCTCGATGATTTCGAGGAAGCCACTGTCGCTCGCACACTCACCGGTCTTCGCCACAACGGCGTTCACTTGAAGATGGTCGGAGCCTCGGGTTCGGCCAAAAATGGCAAGTACTACTTCTCGGATGCCGCTCACGAGCCCTTGCTCGCAAAACGCTTCGAGATGTGGCCGGAAGCCGCGATCACCTATTTCGGCATTCTTGTGTCCGGATTGAAATCCGTTCACGAGATGGCCGCGAAGACCGTGTTCGTTGTTCCCGACCTGAAGCTGGGTACCAACGATTGCCGGGGATGGATCAGAAGAAGTCTTTTCCTGGAACTCGGTCTTCCGGAAGGATACTTCTATCAGTTCCGTCTGGCATTTGAAAATACCCAGGCAAAGGGCAGTTTCAAGGTGATGGCCGACGATGTTGCAGATGCGGTTGGCTGCGACATCATCGTTCCTGAAAGCTCGGTCAAACCGGGCCTGAAGAAACAGTCTGTTGTCAGGACTTTCTTCGGTGCGGATGTACGCGCTTTTCATGGCTCGATCGTTCTCGGCATCCGGGAAATCTCCCGGCCGCTGACATTCGAATCAAGCTATACGGTGCTGCAACACGCTCCTGTCGATGCGATCGCTACCGAGATTGTGCCGCAGGCGCGTGAAAAGATCGATGCTCTCAAAGCTGCATGGCGGGAGCGCAATCATCAGGTACTGGTTGAGATGATTGGCTCTTCAGTATCCTCCGGCGATTCCGACAAAGAAGAGTTTCAACGGATCGTGGAAGCGACGCTGCTGGCTGACGGAAGTGGGGAGCTTACCCGGCATCCTTACATCCACCGTCAGCTTGATCGCCTGCTGGCACGCTGGGCCTACAAGCTGATGACTGGAGGCGGTCTCGATTTGCCCGCGTTCGCGCTGGCCGACGATGGCGTTCTCTATCTCAACAGCGGCAAGGTCATGTCCGCGGCGGATTGGATGCCACGCGACAGAGCCATTACCTCAAGCACTTCGGAGCGGAGCTTGTGCGTGCGTTACCCCGTGCGCATGAAGGAGGACCTGCTGCCCATGGTCCATCTCGGTCTCGAAGAAACGGCCACGCTGCTTGCCCATGACCAGAATCTCTCCATCGACGATGCCCGGCAGATTACATCGGCACAGTTGACTCTGACAGGCACTTATACCCTGCATTCGGAGACCGCCAAGCTGAATGGCGGCGACTTCGATTTTGACTGGGTATGCGTGATCGAAAGCGAACGCTTTCCGCTGTTTGTCGCGGACCGATTCGCCATGAACGACGCACATGAGGTCAGGAAGACGAAGCACGAACGTGTGAAGTCTCCCTGGTTCAACCTCGAGTTCGTTGCCTTGAAGTCGCGGGGCAATCAGATCGGCGTCATTACCGACCTGATGAGTTCCTGCGTCGCTCTGGCTCGCCACGATCTGCTCTACGATCTGGTTGCCGAGTTGCAGAAAGAGATTGACTCGCTGAAGCACAATGTACGGGCGGATCACGCCAAGCTGCATGCCATACGGACGGAAGTCGGTTCCGCGCCCTGGCTTTCTCTCAAGAATGCCAGGACCGTTTCTGAGCTTCCAATGAGCCTTGAGATCCACAACACTGACCGCATCGGAAATCTCTACAACGTGCTTCGCAAGGACATCGCGGACTTGTTGGAGAAGCCTTTTCCGGTCGAGCAGTTTCGGGGCCTGATCACCGGCGGGGACGTCTCGGAAGAGATGTTTCAGGAAGTACGCATGGTGAACACCGTTTATGCGGCGGGTCATGGCATCATTCAAACCGCTTTCAACCAGGCTAAGAAAGCACGCGATCGAGCGCGTGATCAGGTGAAGGTCGCCATCGAATCCGGCGACCAGAACTCGATCAAGCATTCGAAGCGGGAATTGGCGAAAGCAAATGCCAGCTTCCGCCGCGCGGAAGAATCCACACGGACCCAGTCTCGCTCTCTCCAGTCCATCATCGGCTACTGGGGGCAGGGGAAGCGGGAAAACCGTGAGGGTTGGTGCGCTGCTCTCAACGCTGTAGTTTCACGCGGGAAGGGAATGGGCTCCATTCTGTTTCACGCGTTTCCTCAAGAGGTGGTCAACGCTGTCGCCGAAAGGACCGGGGGAAAGAAGACCACGGTCCAGGTGAAAGACAAGGAAGGCGCCGTCATCCTTCAGGACGGTTCTTTCTTCTTCGTTCGCGGTACCCATAAGAGCTTCCTCTTCCGGTTGGACCCGAAGACGGGCTCTCTTGTGTACACCGGCCAATAGCCAACGCCATCTCGTATGGGATGGATCGAAACCGAGACCCTCAAACGAGGGAGATCTACCAGTTCCACTCTCTGGTGACTTCCTCGAAAAGGGGTCGCCAGGCGTGGAAAGGGAGGAGAGAAAACAATGCGAATTCTTTTCTGGCGCGTGGAACGGCTGTCCACTCATTCCGATCAAACGCGGGTCCGCATCGATATCGAGCGGCACCCCCAAGCCTACTTTTATAAATGGATCGTAGCCGATCCAAAAAGCAGGCGGTTGAACAAACGCGAGCTGCACGAGCTCGACATGCGGGTCGCCAAGTACGTAGCGACCCTGAACGACAACGCTCCGCAACAAAGGGAGCACAGAACGGTGTGCGCGACCCTTTAAGGAAGCGGGGCACCATCATCAGTTGAGGGGGAGGTCTTCATGACTCTCCCCGCTGATGTCGAGAGGACACTCCGAGAGGGCACATCATGTTGAAGTCGACGATAGCAGTCCTGATTCTCGCGGCCGGGAGCGTTGCTTCGGCGCAGACCATCTCACACGAGGTGATCAACCCCAATGTTGTCACCCGGGTGGCAACCGCACTTAACCACATTAGTCTCATCGAATTTCCTGAACCAATCATCCGCGCGGCGGTTGGCAGCGATGACGTTCGCATCGAGTGGCAAGGCAATACTCTGGCGCTGAAGCCTGTAGCCAGGGGTCAATCTACCAACCTCTTCGTCTGGACCGCGCATACCCAGACAAGCTACGAAATTCTTCCCCCCGGCGCCGTTACCGAGGCTTCGTTTG
>Ga0307374_10006933_pt1 | contig 17531 bp, 21 predicted proteins | sample OX3MG_FD_202532 | JGI IMG/M metagenome (GOLD analysis project Ga0307374, IMG submission 202532) | Soil microbial communities from Risofladan, Vaasa, Finland - OX-3 | ecosystem: Environmental > Terrestrial > Soil > Coastal area > Acid sulfate soil | place: Finland: Risofladan, Vaasa | collected... | reverse complement strand
CAGCGCCGGCGGCCGTCGTGAATCGAGCCAAACCAGCGCGGAAGCCGCTGCCGGAACACTTGCCGCGCGAGACGCGGAAGATTCTGCCGAAGCAAACAGCATGTCCGGACTGTGGCGGCGCGTTGAAACATCTCGGTGAAGATGTTTCGGAGATGCTGGAATGGGTTCCGGCGAGCTTCAAAGTCATTCGGCAGGTACGGTCGAAGCTGGCTTGCGGGCGCTGCGACAAGATCGTGCAAGCGGAAGCGCCGAGCCGTCCGATCGCGCGAGGCATCGCAGGTCCGGGACTTTTGGCGCACGTGTTGGTGTCGAAGTATTGCGATCATTTGCCGTTGTACCGGCAGCAAGAGATTTACGAGCGCGAAGGCGTGGAACTGGACCGCGCGACGCTGGCCGATTGGGTGGGCAGCGCGAGCGGGTTACTTCAGCCGCTGGTGGAAGCACTGCGGCGTCACGCGATGAACGCGACGAAGCTGCATGCCGATGACACGCCGGTGCCCGTGCTGGCGCCGGGTCTGGGAAAAACGAAACTGGGGCGGCTGTGGACCTACGTGCGTGACGACCGGCCTGCCGGAGATGCCACTCCTCCGGCGGTGTGGTTCGCCTACTCGCCGGATCGCAAAGGCGAGCATCCGAAAGCGCACTTGAGCAGCTTCACCGGCACGCTGCAGGCCGATGGGTACGCGGGGTTCGACGCCCTTTACGAGAGCGGGTGCATTCGAGAAGCCGCGTGCTGGGCCCACGTGCGTCGGAAATTCTACGATCTGCACATCGCGCACAAGTCCCCGGTGGCTCAGGAAGCGCTCCGGCGCATCGGAGAACTCTATGCGGTTGAAGCCGATATCCGTGGACGGCAACCCGAGGAGCGCCATCGAGTGCGCAACGAACGCAGCCGCCCGCTGCTGGAGTCGCTGAAGCAGTGGCTGGAAGAGATTCTGGTCAAGCTGTCGAGGAAATCGGATACCGCTCAAGCCGTGCGTTACGCGCTGGGGCGCTGGGAAGCCCTCCTGCACTATGTGGACGATGGTCATCTGGAGATGGACAACAACGCCGCCGAGCGCGCGTTGCGCGTAGTTGCACTGGGCCGGAAGAATTACTTGTTTGCGGGATCAGACCGGGGTGGTGAACGCGCCGCCGCGATCTACAGCTTGATCGGTACCGCAAAACTCAATGGCGTCGACCCAGAAACGTACCTACGCGACGTACTCTCGCGCATTGCCGATCATCCGATTAATCGCATCGAGGAACTTCTACCGTGGAATCTCGTCGCGGCTCGACCTGCTGAATCAGCTCACGCAGCATAGTCAACGCAGTTCCTCAAGACGGTCTCCGGATGACGCTTACGATCCAACTTCAGGCCACCGTATTCCTTCCGCCAACGGTAGTAGGTCTGTACGGTGATCTGGGCTTCCTTGCAGGCTTGCGGGGTAGTCTTCCCGTTCGCGATTTCCACTTCGATTTGCCGCAACAACGTTACGACCTGCTCCGGTTTATACCTCTTAATCGACATGACCGTTCTTCCTCCCAGGTGAATTCTCTCTCACTTCACCTGGTACAGAAATCCCCGGTCAGGTCACTGCGCTTGGTACAAACAATCGGTCCGGTCACTCTTGAAGGCAAATACTCTTTCGGTAAAGGATTGTCTGGCCGTTCCTCGTCCCAGATGGAATTGGAGATCCACCAACGCTTACCATCCCAGAACAGTTCGAGGCTGTTTATGCCTCTGGCGGTCACCGGGCCATCAGCCGTGTCGCGCGATTCGTAGGTGCTCCAGACGTGGGCAATGTTGCCGAAACGTTCGGTGATCCGATGAATTTCCTTTTCGTAGAAACCGCGTGCCATAATCGGGTCTGAGTGATCGACGAACTCCTGATGACTCATAATTACCGGTACGGGATTTCCCTGCTTATCTACGTTCATCGCTACAAACCGCATATCATCAATGTAGAGCGTGTGGTCACGATCCCACTGTCTTGGCTGCCCTTTCGAGATGGATACGACGTCGTAATAGGCGTTGATCATGCCGCCAATCGTTGAGACGTCTTTGGGGTCAGCGGGAATCTTGTTGATCTTCACGTGACTCACTTTTGACGCTGTTTGTGCAACCGAGAGACCTGCCAGCAGGAATAATGCAACGAGCAGCTTCATTGAAGCCTCCAGCGAAGAATTAGCAACTGGTAAAGCAGAATAAAAGTGATTGCCATCTTCCAACAGACAGTCCCGTGACGCAAAAACGTCCGGTTCAGAACCTCGCTTATCACCTCTGGCCAGCATCCGTTCGCGAACAGGGCCGCTTACAAATTTTTTCGTGTGATTGGAAATCTAGTTTGTTGGGCAAAGTAGACGTGCCACTGGTCCTTCTCCCAGACGTAATAGTCGGCGTACCACCAGCGACGTTTGTTCACTGTGCCTTTCGATTCGGATGTGCCAAATGCAACGGCAACGTTCCCATGGATCAACACGTTCGCTAAGCGGAATGCGGGAATAGGAAGATCTTTGCCTTGGTTTGCTCTCGCCAAATTCAATTCATCTTCTAGGTGCTCGATGCGACCGTCCCCGAAAATTTCCGTGAACTCGGGGAGCAGGAGACACCTTTCCACTTCCACATTTCCCTTGAGGAATGCGGCTGACCATGCCTTCTCAAGACGCTGAATGGTAACTGCGTCTTGGGTCTGATTTTGCAGAGCCGGATCGGAACATCTGGTTTGCGGAAATGCAAGAGAGCTTAGACAGGCTAGACTGATTCCTAATGCCATCACGGTCCTGATCATGGCTGATTACTACCTCCGTGAAACACGTCTGTCTTGGGATGAAATTCCGCCCAGGCGAACCAAGATCCTGGTTCGAGAATGAGCGGCTTCAACCGCACACCCTTGGTCGCGGGATGGCTGTTGGTGCGAGCGATGAAGCCGGGAACCGGAACCGTTATCGTCTTGCTCATGGGAAGATTAATTTTATGAATGTTTTCATTTGCACGAGCGACTATGAACAACAAGCAAACGGTAAGCGCTGCAGACATTGAAGCGGTGTACTTTTTCACGATCGAGAGTCAGCTCTTTGGAAATTCGTCTACCAATGCGATCAATACCAGACGATCTCTTAAACCTGCCTGATCTGTCTTGAACCCATTTGACCTGCTGGGCCCGCCCGCTCGGTGGTAGGCCCCAGCGCCGTTTTTATTCACGCGAAATAGTCTATGCCCTTCAGTGGCAACCCAAAGATCGGCATCCCGGTCCTCAGGTAAAGTGAACCTAACCCTTCGCTGCAGCTGTTTTCTGTCCGCACTCTTGCTTTTCCCCTCCTTGCGGGCTGAGAGAGAACATAGCCTGGACGAGAAAAGAGAACGATGAAATGCAGAGCACGAAGCCGATGCAATAAACGTGAGTCGGGTCAGGTTTGTCGTTTTTATGCCTATATTCAGCGCGAATAGTGACGCACGGAGAAGGCGATGGGCAGGCCGACGCCGAAGCAATGCCAGACGAACTCGAAGGCCTGGTAGACGAAATGCGTGGGTCCCTTGGGCGTCGCCGAGAGTGGCAAAACCACGAGATGCATGAATAGGTAAACCAGGGCGCCGTAAATGAGGCCGCAAAGGACGGCGCGGCTGACCAGGAATGTGAGTCTGCGACTGGCCAGGTAGTAGAGCGTTGCTGCACCGAGCGCGATGACGAAATGCAGGATGACTCCAAGCACGGCCGTCTTTGTGCCACCGGTAAACGACTTCAACCCGAGAATGCCACTGGCAATGACTTGCGGAATCAGAATGGGCTTGCGGGGACTGTACACGACGATCGCGTAAGCGAGATCCAATACACCGACAATCAGACCACCGACGATGATGGCCAGAAAAGGGCGCGGATGTGCGAGGGATGAGGCTGCAAGACTGCCGTTGATCGAATTAGCCATTCGGGGTCTCCTATTCGAGTTTCGTTGCCTACTCAATCATCAGGTTCCAATTGCGATGGCTATATTTATGTAAACACGAACACGGCAAGTAAAGAAGTCGAGTTCGCCCTTCTTGTCCGTTGTACCTCCGAGATAATTAGTGTACTGGTACTCGTCAGCAAGCACAGCAATCAAGAACGTATTGTCGTGAGTAACGATGGCGCGATCCAATTCGTTCTCCACCTCGCAAATGTCCGCGCTGATCTTGATTTGGCGATCGACGCTCCGCGCTGCCAACTGGCCACCAGAAAGACCGTGATCAGCAATCTAGCGGTAACCAATTCCATTTTCATCCGCAGCGTTCTCCTTATCCACTGATACTCGGGCTTACCATCAATAAAGTGACCTGCCAAGCGTGTACGTCAGACAGAGTCGGAAAGACGGGCCTCCCTACCACCGACACGGCACCGAACGATATCAACATTTCTCGCTAGGGATGTCTTGAACCCATTTGACCTATTCGGTCAATCTGCAAAGGCGGCATGTTCCCGCCGGAGACGCCGCCGACCCGCCGATGATCGGCGATCGTAGTCGTAGCGGTCTGCGGACCCTGTTTTTCCACTGTTTTCGCCAGCGGACCAGTCCTAGCTACTTTCCGTCGCAAAAATGATGTTCGTGACTGGGCGTGCCCTGCATCGGAGTCAATGGAATGTGGTGCTGGCATGCACTTGAGCTCTGCCGTCAGGTTTGCTGGAAGCTAGCTGATATCCGATGGTAGTAATGTTGTTGGCGATAACTCCCAGCCTGACCCATCGCTGCATGGCCTCCAAGCCACGATACAAACAACGTCTCAGCCCATGTCTCTGTTTCAGCACGCTGATGCGACCGTCACACCCGGTCCGCCAGCACTGGGGATGGCGCGGTCGCGACCGTTGCTGACCGAAGCGCAGTGGAACAAGATCGCTCCTTTACTCCCGAAGCCGCCCAAACAACGCAAGGGCGGTCGTCCGTGGATCGAGAACCGTCGTGTGCTGGAAGGGATTCTGTGGATTCTGCGGAGCGGAGCTCGCTGGCAAGACCTGCCGGAGAAATTCCCGCATCCCTCGACCTGCTGACGGCGACTGCGAGACTGGGAGGAGCGGGGCGTTTGGTTGAACATCTGGCGGGCGTTTCTGGGCGAGTTGAACGAGCGCCAGCAATTGAAGTGGAGCGAATCGTTTCTGGACGGCAGTTTCGCTCCGGCGAAAAAAGGGGCTGCGGAGTCGGAAAAACCAAGCGGGGCAAGAGGACGAAGTGGATGGTGGTCGACGGCCGCGGTGTTCCTTTTGGGAAATTACCTTCACTCTGCATCCCCGGCGGAAGTCAAACTCGCGGAGACGACGCTGGCGACGATCCGGGTAGGAGGGCATCATCGTGCGGGCCGAGGCAGAAGCCGCTGCGGGTGATTGCCGACAAAGCGTATGACAGCGATCCGTTGCGGAAGCGCTTGCGGCAACGCGGCATCGAACTGATTTGCCCGCACAAGAGGAATCGCGTCCGGCCTGCCACGCAGGATGGCCGAGCGCTGCGACGCTACAGAAGGCGTTGGATTGTCGAACGCACCAACGCCTGGCTCGGAAACTTCCGGCGCTTGGTCGTCCGCTACGACCACTCGCTCACGATCTACGGCGCCTTCTTTCATATCGCTTGCTTCATGATCGTCTTACGGAGGGTTGTGCAATAGCTGCACGTATTGTGTGGTCGCTGATAGCGCGGGGAGAATCGTACCGACGCGCAGCGTAAAGGGGAGGCGAAGAAGCAAAAGCTCTGATAAGGGAAAATTCCTGAGAGATGCTTGAGCCGCTGAAGATGGCGCAACTGGCGGAGACCAGTTTCTTCAAAACCTGGCGGGGACAGGGCCGTAACAGGCCGCTGATCTGATTAGGAGAGGAAGCAAGATTCCATCTGGGCCCAAGGAGCAATTCGCTTCTGAGTTGTTCGAGGCAGGATATATGCATGCGTTTCATTCCAAAGCGCCAGACTTCAAACGCTCTTGCAAACGGGATGGGTCCATATATGCCCTCGAACATGGCAACTTCAAGCCTGAAATGGTCTTCAAACAATTTAAGGATAAGTCAGTCGGTGTGCACTGTCTTGAATTGATTTGACTTGACCGATGCGGTTCAAAACGGTGTATCCTTACCCGTTGTCTTGTATTCACCTTACGATTGAACGTGTCGCCAAACATCGACAAGTCGCGCTTTCGCCAGATCACGCCTGGAATCGAGACGTTACTCTGCAACGTCAGCTTGCCGCGGCATCGGCATCTGCGCGCCTATGCGACGGTAGTGCTGGCGGGTAGGTTCGAAGAATCGGGATACAACGGTCGGATACGCGCAACAGCCGGGGATGTGCTCATCCACCCTGCTCTAGATTGCCATGGGAATCAGTTGGTGTCCGCAGGAGTCAAGCTGATAAGGCTTGACTGGCCGGATGCGAGCGGCATTGGCGGGCTCTATCATTTAGACGACGTGGACGAAGTCGCTCGAACTGCCGAAAGGGATGTCATTGAGGCGATGCATCTACTGAAAGCCGTTCTCCGGGAAAGATGTGTGCCTTCACCTGGGCAAAAGAATGATTGGCCGGATCTATTGTTGGTTGATTTGGCTAAGAATCCTTCGACGCAGATTGGTGTGTGGGCGGAGATAAACGGTCTGGCAAGGGAAACGGTGTCACGGGGATTCGCTGCGGCGTATGAGGCGGCACCCTCGATTTTGCGTGCTGAACTGCGGACGCGTTCGGCATGGCTTCGCATTACAAGAGGCTCGGAATGCCTGTGCGGAATCGCCGCAGATACGGGCTTCGCCGACCAAGCCCACATGACTCGATGGATTCAACGCATTACTGGAGTCTCGCCCGCAGTTTGGCGTCGCAACGCTTCTGCTTTGCAGTGCTCTCCTTGTTGACCTGCAACACAGTCACAATCAATCAGATGTGACCGGCATTGGGGAATTCGATTTTGAGGGTTCCAATTGTTGGGCCCTCTGGGAAAATCAATCATGCCACTCTTCTCAGAGTGGTTCGCGCAATGTAAGGCATACAGTCCGAACTTTGTCGTCAGTTTTGACTTGAAGGTGACGACCGACCCGACGGCGCGCTCCGGCAAATCGGTGCCGCATCGTTGGCAACGTCATCCTTCGACGGCAACGATGAGGTCGCCAGCATTCAGCCCGGCTTCCGCTTCAGGAGGTGCAGGCCGATGAGGATTGAAAGACAATCTCTGGCCGGGGAAGTTGAACATTTCCGGGCAGATCCTCCCGTGCGAACTGTCTCTTCGAGCCAGTCGCCAACGCGGTGATCGGATGTTCGGTCTGTACGGATCCTAGAACGAGGTTTCGTCCTCGCGCGGTATACGAGGGGTTCTTCAGATGGGCTATGGTCCCATTGAGTCACTGTCAACAGTAAGATTCGCCTGCGCAGTCGCCGAAACGCTAATTGCAATGAGAGACAGGACTCCAGCCTTCGATTGCCGTCGTGCAATCTCATCTCGCTGAGCGTTGTTTGGCAACGGCAGCGAAGATTCGCCAAACACATATTTCCACCCTGCTCGAGTGTGTACGTATGCGCGAGGGCTCAATACGCGTAGTTCGCCGACTCAGAAACACCAGCCATCGCTCCGGAAAGGATGACCGCCAATAAGTAATCCACAGGGTAGATCATCGGCTGCCTTTATTCCGCATTCGTGATCAGGTGGACGCTTTTCATTTCTTTAATCGAGCCTATTGCGATAGCCCGCGTTCCTTTCCTTTCAAACACAGTCCCAGTTATCCGAACGTACTTCCCAACGAAGGGTATCAGCTTCTGGCGTTGGTCGATGTCCGGCATCGAGTCGGAAATTGGAAAATACATCTCGCCGTCATTCGTCAGAACGATCAGCGGAGAACCTTGTTTGGCGCAGTCCAAAGCACACTTCATGTTGAACTTCGTCGCCGTCGCAGCAGGGTTCTGGATCGGACAGGCGATGTCTCGAACAAGGCCTTCGATCGTCGTCTTGGACTGTTGCACGGGTTCATTCTGTTGCGACTTTTTCGAGGAAGGTTTTGGTAGAGCACATGTCAAGGTACTCACTAAGAAAATCCACAAGCAAGCGTACACGGCTCGTTTCATCTAACGCGCTCCTTTCAGAAGACAATCAAATTCGGCATGTCATTTTTCTCTTCAAGCAACCGTTGATACGGTCATAGTCTTGCACAATAGCCAGCCCCGAAGAAATAACCACTTAGGCCAATTTTTGTATGACCATTCTCGCGGAGCACCGCCCATTGGGAACGAATTTTCTCGCTTCGCCTCATCGATTCGGCATCGAACCTTTCTGGATCCTATGCCGAAAGGAATCAAGCTCGTTTCGTGCAGCCAGGTCGCCTCCTGTCAGGAGCACGCTTTTCAGTTGGCGAACGGAGTGCGGCATTGCTGCCACTGGCGTGCTCGCAAATCCGAGGACAAATCCGTGGCGAGGGCCCCCACTCAGATAGGAAGGAGAAAGGGGCACGACCCAGAGGTTCTCGCGCGCAGCACGCTTCGCGATTTCCGTATCACGGAATCCCTTGGGAAGCATAACGACAAGATGCATGCCAGCGTCCATTCCTAGCAGTTCCAGCGCAGAGCCGAATTCTTTGCGCAAGGCCCCGACAAGTGCTACACGTCGCTCACCATAGAGCACGCGCATTCTGCGGATGTGCCGCGCAAAGTGGCCTTCACGCATGAATTTGCTGAGTATCGCCTGGAACAAATACGCTGGCGCGAAATCCATGGCCTGCCGGATGGTAATAAAACGATCGACGAGGTCCGGCGGGATAACTATGTATCCCACTCTCAAGGACGGGAACAAGACTTTGCTGAAAGTTCCAATGTAGATCACGCGAGAGTTGGAATCCAGGCCCTGTAACGAGGCAATGGGCATGCTCCCGTAGCGATACTCACTGTCGTAGTCGTCCTCAATGATCCATGCACCCGAGCTCTCGGCCCAGTTCAGCAATTGAAAGCGGCGTGAAGCGCTCATCGTTGCTCCGAGGGGGTATTGATGAGAGGGCGTGACAAAAGCGGCTCGCGCCCTGCGACAGCGCTTGACACCGGCAGCCACGTCTAAGCCTTCATCGTCAACAGGAACGGGTATGAGACGACAGCCCGTCAAATTGAGTACCCGCTGCGTCAACCAGTAGCCAGGTTCCTCGACCCAGACAGAATTTTTGGCATCAAGTAGTACGCGTGCAGATATCTCCAGCGCCTGCTGAGAACCGGAAACGATCATGACCTGCTGCGGATCGCATCGAACCGCGCGGGAAGTTCTCAGATACGTGCAGATAGCGTCGCGTAACTTCTCCAATCCGAGCGGGCCCCCGTAGTGAAGTGTGCTCGCGTCTACTTCACGACAGGAGCGCTTAACCAGGCTTGACCATACCTGGAATGGAAACTGGTCATAAGCCGACTGGCCGAGACTAAACGCTCCCAAACCTCGTAACCAAGGAGCCCGGTTGTACCGAGGTAGGAGCATAGCCCGTTGAGCAACAGGCCGAGGACCAGAACGAATCCCGAGCGGATAAGCAGCACCGCGGCCACCAGACTTCAGTTGGTTCGGCAAGGATCTGCATACGAAGGTTCCCGAGCCCACACGGGCCTCCAAGTAGCCTTCAGCAAGAAGCTGAGCGTAAGCATTAAGAACAGGGAGACGGGAAATCTTTAGTTCAAACGCCAAAGCTCGGGTCGATGGAACCCGCTGGCCTACCCGCAAGCTGCGTCCAATCACCATGGCTCAGTAGGAGTCGTAAATCTGCCTGTGCAGGGGCTTGGCGGCTTTCCGATCGACGGCGATGACAGGGAGAATCCGTTAGCGACCCTTTTCATTTCACAACTTCCGAGTGGTTATGGCGCAGACAGGCCGTAGCTGGTATTGCCTGAACCACTTCTGCGGGTATGTTAGTACAAACTGTTCTCTAAAATCCAGTCGGCGTGCGGTCGCATTGCATGCGAGCTATAGGATTCTGCAAGGCAGGCTCGGAGGGAACTTGCGGTGTCGTTTGCGCGAGACGCGTACAAGCTGCAAATGCTACGCCCAGCACTGGAAGGAGCATTCGATTCTGACCGAGCACGCGTCTTGCACTCTTACGGAACCGCCAAGCGTGATCCGACGAAAATTGACTCTATCGAGTGGTGTGAACATGTCCGATTGTAATGCGCATGTGCTGCCCGGACAATGGCAACTCCGCTTGATTCCGATTTCCCCGCGTCAAATGAGTTCAAGACGGGTCCTCGATCTTATGATTCATTCTTCCCCTGAAAGCGATTCAGGACTAAGTGACATGGATGCGGCGCTGTTCTTCATCAGGACTTGGTATGCCAAGGGGCTGCGATTCGCGCAATTTCGAGCACGTTAAGAAGACCTGGTTGTCCTCGCGCCATCCACTGTAAAATGCTGATTTACTATGGTTGTAAAAGGAGCGGTAAAGATATGAGCGGACCTGTCGAGTGGGCGGCGAAATGGCACGCTTGACGTTGTACGTCCCAAATCGTGGCCAAACAAGCTCGTGATGCCGACACACACGCGCGTCAGGGGATGCTCTCATGACAGTGAATTCTCGGGACCTCGCGGTCACTCTTGCCCGGTTCTACGAATTTAAGGATAAAGTAGTCCTTTACGTCGGTGCCGGGGGGTCGCAACTGCTCACCCCAGACGTTCGAATCAAGAGGATGATCGCCATCGACCAGAACGGCGAGACTCTGAGGAAATTGAAGACCAATATTGTGGCCCAGGGAATTCAGGATTCTGTGGAAGTAGTTGCTTCCGACTTCCAGGATGTCGTGATACTGGGTGACGTTGTCTACTTCGAGTTCTGCCTGCACGAGATAACTGATCCTTATGCTGCCTTAACTCACGCTCGTGCGCTCGCGCCCGACATCGTGATATTTGACCACCTTCCCGGCTCGGAGTGGTCCTTTTATGCCGCTGAAGAGGAAAAAGTTCGCCGTAGTAACGAGGCCATGGAGCGTTTCGTGGCTCGTCGGCACGAAGTCTTTCGAACTGAGCAGCGTTTTGCTGATTACGAGCAGCTCCATGCGAAGCTGGCATCCCAAGGCACTGTGGCAGTGGAGCGGGCGCGGAGGCATTTTGCTGGTTCGATTGATATCGCCATTCCGATGCCCTGCCAACTTGCATTATTGTGATGGAACGTTTTCCGTAAATGGCAGCGCCTGTTTTATCACGCCACCCGGGGGACGCCCCGGGGTAATGGCAAGGAAGCTTGGCCCTGTGACATATTTCCAACCTGACGATATGCCGCATAGGTGCTGAACCACAGCATATAATCGAATGGCTTCCCCTTTCGAGCCCCTCTTGCAGGACGGAATCCGAACGTCTTCGAGGATCGTCCGATAGCAACCGAAGGGCGAGCAGCAGGCAATGCTGCGCCCCATGGTTCCTGCGCCAATCATTGCGATGGTTTTGATTTCCGTGCGGTTGCCCCACGCATCGTATCCCCAAGTCAGGCCCCGGCAAGACGCGACGGAATCGGAATCCGACATCCGCCCAGCCCATCACGTTGCCATTATCGCTTGTTCCCGCATTCCAGTTATGACTCAAATCCAGGAGATTCCCCGACGGCGGCGATCCCGCGCAGCCACGATGGATTGCTGAGGATTGATTCGGTGTGAACGAAGTGCGAAGAGCGTTCCATGGAGCGTCAAGAACCGCACTCTTAAACGTCAACGTGTGCGCCACCCACTAGCAAAGTCCAACGAATCCATCTCTTAGGGTGCGCCAATTTCTGATTCGATGCCGGACAAGGACCAGCGGCAACGATTGATGCCTTTCGTCGGGAAGTATGTCAAAGTCACGGGAGAGGTTTTTGAACCAGCGGGCACGCACGCCATTGCGATTAAACGGATCACAGAAATGAAAGGCGTCCGTTTAGTGACGGACGCCCACTGAGATTCTCTTTGAGAACAGTCGACTGATCGTGCCGATTTTACGTTCGCGTCTGATGAAACCACTTGGCTACATCACTCCCCCAAGGCGATAATAGAAATCCGTAACAGGGTTCGCAGCCACAAGGCCAATTCTTGGTTGAACACATCGGCCCGTTCTAAGTTCGGCATATGCCCGGCCTCTTCGATTACGGCGAGCTTCGCTCCCGAAATGCCGTCACGAAGTTGTTCGGCCATCGCCACTGGGGTATAAACATCTTCTCTCCCCACGACAACCAGCGTCGACACTCGGATATCGCGCAGCAGGGGCGTGTAGTCGATGCGTTGGGCGCGCCCGCGAAGGGCAGCCGCAGCCCCCGACGGCGGTGTTGTGGTCATCATCTTCATGACGTGCGCGGCGATTTCCGGAAACTGTTCGGCGTTAGCTGGCGTGATCATCTTCGTTAATTCTTCGTTGGCGTATGCCTCCATTCCTTCCCGCTCTAGGCAATCCGCCATGGTAAACCGCCACTGTTTTCGCTCTAGAGAATCAAGTCCTGAAAAAGTGTCCGCCAGCAGAAGAGCTTCAATACGATCCGGCGCTTGCCGGAACATTTCTAGGACAATCTGTCCGCCCATTGAGAGGCCTCCAAGAACAAACTTCCGAACACCCAAAGCATTCGCGAGCGCCAGATTGTCTGCCGCAAACGTCTCAAGTCTCGTTTCACGCTGTCCGTCTGGCAACGAGGTTTTCCCATAACCGCGCAAGTCTGGAACAAGTACGCGATAGCGAGCATTGAAGAAATCCACTTGCGGCTGCCACATCGTGCGATTGGGAAGAACGCGCTGTATCCGAATCAGCTCTCTGGTGGGCAGCAGCAACTTGTCGCCGTCGCGCGCGCCGTGATTGGCAATCCCAAGCTGATTCTCGCCGACGAACCCACGGGCAGCTTGCATTCCAGCCAGGGAAAAATGATCATGGACCTCCTCAAAAAGCTCAACGACGACGGAACTACAATAATTCAAGTCACCCACAACGAGGCCTGGGCCGCCTACGGGAATCGCATTATTCAACTCGCCGACGGTTGGATTGTAGATGGCGGCGCGCAAGCCACGAGAGCCTAACGGGCCTGTCGAGGCGCACGAGATCACTGTCCGAAATCGCAACACGCTAGTCCCGCAAACGGGCGAAACTGCCTAAGTCAGTGCGCATATCAACAGGTAAGTCTTATTTAATCAGCGGATTACACATCCCCTGTATGGTGCCATAGGTGCCATAATGTCCTAGTGATTGCAGCGTGGACGCGGCAGATTCGAAAACTAAAAAGCGGCGAGGCAATACGTGGTCTGGGAATGCGCAGCGCAAACAGAAGGTAATTCAGCCCTGATCCCGGCGACTGGGTCGGCGTGCAGGCCACGCGTGCTGGTTGCGGATGACCAAACGGACGTCCTTGAAGCTTTGCGTCTGCTTCTCAAGGGCGAAGGTTACGAACTGGAATTGGTCAACTCGCCGGCCGCTTTGCTGGATGCGCTCGCGCACCGCTCTTTCGATCTGCTCTTGATGGACTTGAATTACGCGCGCGATACCACGTCGGGGCGCGAAGGTCTCGATCTGCTTTCGCAAATCCACCAATTGGACGACGTGCTTCCCATTGTCGCTATGACTGCCTGGGGCAGCGTGGAGCTGGCTGTTGAAATCATGCGGAAAGGCGTGCGCGATTTTGTCCTCAAGCCGTGGGACAACGGCAGAGTTTTGAACACGGTTCGAACTGAAATCGAAAAGGGGCAGCACGCGCGCGCCGCAAAGCAAAATCAAACGGATGGCCGCGGTGGCAATCACAACTACCAAGACGGTGACTGGGAAGAAGCGCAGCGGACGCAGCTCGGATTCCTGCCGAAAGAAATTCCGCAAATTCCCGGATGCGAATTTTCCGGAACATGGCTCCCCGTTCACGGCATCGGCGGCGACTATTTCGACGTGCTGCAGTTGGATGCGGATCGCTTTGCTCTGTGCATCGCCGATGTCGCGGGAAAAGGAATCGCCGCTGCATTGCTGATGTCCAATCTTCAGGCGACGGTGCGCAGCCTGGCGGCGCAGAATTTGGAACCTGCGGAATTGGCGGAACGCTTGAATGGGTTGGTCGCTGGGAACACAGCGCCGGATCGGTTCATCACTTTCTTTTACGCTCTGTTCGACGCGCGGATCCGCCGGATGCTTTACACCAATGCCGGGCACAATGCGCCAATCGTGCTTGGCCGCGAGGGTTCAGTCGCGCGCCTCAGTTGCGGCGGCCAGGCCCTGGGAGTTTCCGCGGGTGAGCATTACGATCAGGCGGAAACGGTTCTGGCGGAGGGCGACCGCCTGATTCTCTTCACCGACGGAATCACCGAAGCAATGGACACACGCGGGGAAGAGTTCGGCGAAGAGCGCCTGCTCGCCATCGCTCAGGAAAGCCGGGCGCTCGGCGCGGCGGAGATTCAAAAAAGTGTGCTCGCACGAATCGCCGAATTTAACGGAGAGAAATTCCAGGACGATGCGACGCTGATCGTGTTAACGGTGGGCTAACGGGCAGACAGTTTCTGTAGGGGCGGGTTTATCGCGCCCGCAGTTGCAAGCAGCGAAGCGGGCGGCGTGAAGCCGCCCCTACAAAGGCACAAGCGACTCGCGCCGGGTTGCGGCAACAAGCGCCGCAAATGGACTGAGCTACGGAGGTGAACGATGAACACGTTGCTGCAAGATGTTCGCTACGCGATTCGCATCTTGGCGAAGGCGCCCGGCTTCACCGCGGTCGCGGTGCTCACGCTCGCCCTCGGCATCGGCGCAAACACGGCGCTGTTCTCGATCGTCAACGGCGTCCTACTCAACCCGCTTCCCTACCCGCACCCCAATCAAGTCGTGAGCATTGACAGCGAAGCCCCGGGATTTGGTCAAAGCTCTATCTCCTATCCCGACTTTCTGGACTGGGCACGCGACAATCGCACTTTCTCTTCTCTCGCCGCCTACAAATCATTTATCAGCTTCAATCTCGTCGGCCAAGGCGAACCGCAGCGCGTCTCCTCCGTGGAAGTTTCCGCCGCTTTTTTCCCCCTTCTCGGAGTGAATCCCATTCTCGGCCGCAACTTCTCGCCCACCGAAGACCAGTTGAGCGGTCCGCCTGTGGTCATTCTCAGCGGCGGCTTCTGGAAATCAAAATTCGCCTCTTCGCCCGACATTGTCGGCAAGACTCTGAACCTCGGCGGCACTGATTACACCGTCGTGGGCGTGCTTCCTGCAAACTTTTACTTCTGCTGTCGGTCCATCAACTTTCGCCTGGGAGACATTTACGTGCCTCTCGGCGCCGACAAGAGTCCCTGGATGCACGTTCGCAAAATCCATCCGGGAATCTGGGGCGTCGGGCGAATCAAGCAAGGCGTTACGCTGGCGCAGGCGCGCGCCGACATGGCCCGCATAGCCCGGAACCTCGCCACCGCCTATCCTGACGCCGACAAAGATCGCGGTATCGGCGTCACGCCGCTGAAGCAGGAAATGGTGCAGAAAATTCGGCCCTTCCTTCTCATGCTGCTCGCCGCCGTCGGATTCGTCCTGCTCATTGCCTGCGTCAACGTCGCCAATTTGCTCCTCGTGCGCTCCACCGAACGCGCCCGAGAGTTCGCCATTCGCGCGGCGCTGGGCGCAACGCAGGGCCGCGTCATTCGCCAGCTTCTCACCGAAAGCATTCTTCTCGCGTTCACCGGCGGCGCTCTCGGTTTGCTTCTCGCTTCCTGGGGAATCAGCGGCGCTCTCTCCGTGCTTCCCAACACGCTGCCGCGCGCCGACAACGTTCACATCGACCCGCGCGTCTTGCTTTTCACCCTGGCCGTTTCGCTTCTCGCCGGCGTTCTCTTCGGACTCGCGCCCGCGCTCAAAACTTCTCATCCCAATTTGCATGAAACTCTCAAGGAAGGAGGACGCAGCTCCAGCGGCACGCGCTATCGCACACAGGGCATATTCGTCGTGGTGGAAATGGCTCTCGCCGTTGTCCTGCTCGTTGGCGCCGGACTCACCATTCGCACGCTCGTCCGCCTCTGGAGCGTCAATCCGGGATTCGACCCGCACAACGTGCTCAGCTTCAACGTTGGCTTTCCTCCGTCGGTCATCGGTGGTGACGCAGCCCAAATTCGCGCCAGCCTGCGCCAATTCACCGACAAAATCGCCGCCGTTCCCGGCGTTCGCGCCGTTTCGCTAATGAACTCAGCCTTTCCCATGGCCGAAGAGTCGGATATGCCTTTCTGGCTGGACGGAACGCCAAAGCCCTCAAACGAAAACAGCATGCCCGACGCGCTGTGGTACGTCGTCGGCCCCGATTACCTGAAAGTGATGAAGATTCCGCTGCTGCGCGGCCGCTTTCTCACCGCACAGGATGACGCGAACTCGCCCGGCGTCTGCGTCATTGATGAAGACTTCGCGCGCAAGTATTTTGGCAATCAGAACCCCATCGGCAAGCGCCTCGATTTCGATGATCTCGTTTACAAACAGCTCGAAATCGTCGGTGTCGTCGCACACGTGAAGCAATTCGGCTTGGACGAAAATGCCCGCTCGCCAATCCTCGAGCAATTTTATATGCCCGCGCTGCAGCTTCCTGATCCGGTGGTCAAGGCTTTCGCCAGCGCCACCGGCTACGTTGTGCGCACGCAAGGCTCGCCCGACGCTTTCACCGGAACCATTCGCCACGCGGTCCAGGACTTCAACAGCAACGCCCTGGTGTTCGATACGGTAACCATGGACCAGGTTATTTCCCAGTCGCTCGCCGCGCGGCGGTTCGCCATGATTCTGCTGGCCGTGTTCGCGGCAGTAGCGCTGCTGCTGTCGAGCATTGGAATTTGCGGCGTGATTTCATACGTGGCCGGGCAACGCACGCATGAAATCGGCATCCGTCTCGCGCTGGGAGCGCAGCGGCGCGACGTGTTGAAACTCGTGCTCGGGCAAGGCGCAAGGATGGCGCTGATTGGCGTCATGGTTGGGTTGGCGGCGGCAGCGGCGTTGACTCGGCTAATGAAGTCGATGCTCTTCGGCGTGAGCGCCATCGACCCGCTGACGTTCGGCGCGGTCGCGCTGGTCTTGTTTGGCGTGGCGCTGCTCGCGTGCTACATCCCCGCGCGGCGGGCGATGCGCACCGATCCCATGGTGGCGCTGAGGTACGAATAGGTCATACTTCTTCGAAGCACAACGAACGATGAAAATATGGGAGAGACAGAGGTGCTGTTAAGGCTCCGCCAAGCGGACGAAGGCCGATTCATTCTGGCGCGATCCGAGCCCGAGTACGAATATGACCTGGAGGTCGATGGGCACAACAAACTGTGGCCTCCGCAGAAGTCGCGGAGAGCACGCTGAGGAATCTCGGTAATCTGCTGACGTCCTCCGCACGGCGGAAGGAGGATGGCAATGCAAGTGATGCACCAAGTGTGTTGCGGACTGGATGTGCATAAGAAGAGCGTGACCGCCTGCGTGGTGTGGGCCACAGGCCGACGGTACCAGGCGCGGGAGTTCGGGACGTTCACGAAAGACTTGTTGGCTTTGAGTGACTGGTTGCGAAGTTGTGGAGTGACCCATGTGGCCATGGAGTCCACGGGTGTCTATTGGAAGCCGGTGTGGAATCTTCTGGAAGGGCAGTTCGAGGTGTTGTTGGTAAACGCGCAGCATATCAAAGCGGTGCCGGGACGGAAGACGGATC